>Ga0116216_10001191_pt1 | contig 18334 bp, 20 predicted proteins | sample Sb_taG_11_FD_89696 | JGI IMG/M metagenome (GOLD analysis project Ga0116216, IMG submission 89696) | Peat soil microbial communities from Weissenstadt, Germany - Sb_50d_3_AS metaG | ecosystem: Environmental > Terrestrial > Soil > Wetlands > Peat | place: Germany: Weissenstadt | collected 2010-09-21
CCCCGTCGGGACCTACTGGCGCATCGGCTGGAAGGCAGGCGCCTGGCACGACGTCCAGTGGTGGCAGCTGGACCTCCACCCCGGCGAGCCAGGGCCACCGGAGGAGCTCGAGCAGGGGGTTACATGACGAGCATACGCGTGATCCAAATACAGGTCGTACACTCAGATCGAGATGCCCTCGGCAGTTTGATCACGGAACTCGTCGAGGAGCGACTGATCGCCTGCGGGCAGGTTGTGGGACCGATCAGCAGCACATTTTTCTGGGAAGGATCCGTGCAGAGGGCTGAGGAGTGGCTGGCTTTGCTGAAGACGAGTAAAGGTGTCGTAGACGACTTGGTCGCGCGCCTCGCCGAGGTCCATTCATATGACGTGCCCGAGATTCTCGTAACCGAGATCACGGGCGGCTATACGCCATATCTGGATTGGGTTGTAGAGCAGACCACGCGACGGTAGCGCTCGATCTCGGCCAGCCGCCGTGGTTGCAGATGCCTAACGCGGCCATGAGAGCACTCTACGGTCGCGCGCAGCGGCGCGGTGCTCTCCTCGTCAGCGGTGGAGGGGGTGAAGCTCAACCCACTCCTCGTAGGCATTGATGCTCACCAGGAATGGGTCGAGGCCACCGATCCCGAGGAGGCCAAAGGCCCACGGCCACGGGTCGCAGAAGTAGACGGTGGGAGCCCACGTGTGGCTCTCCTTGCCTTGACGCAGCTCCAGCTGGACGCTTGTGGGGTGGCCGGTCGTTTGCAGCCCCGCCACGACGATCCGATCGTGGGCGTCTCCGAGGTCGATGCCGGCCAGCTCGGCGACGTGCCGGCCCATGCGGATCTCGCTGGCTCCGGTGTCCAGCAGGCAGGCTTGCGGCGCGAGCTCGAGTCCCTCGACGACGAGGTCAACGACGGGGCGCGCGCGGCCGGTGTCACCGGGCAGGGCCTGAAAGGAGTGTTTCACCAAGGCGCGGCGCCGCTGGCCTGTAGCTCATCGCTGGGCACGCGGAACATGCTGTCGGCTTGCTGGCGATGCTCCGCCAGCCAGCCGACGACTGTGCGCGGATCGGGCGCGGCGACGAGCACGTCCGTGTCCTTGGTGGCGACCCACTGCCCGATGAACGGCTCGAGCGTCTCGGCGCTAGGCCGGGACCGCACAGCGGGCGTGCGGCGCCCCCGGGAGCTCCCAGGGGCCTTGGGGTTGGCATGGCCCGAGCGCCGGCCGGCGGGGAAACCCAATCCGGTCAAGATGCGCCGCGCCTGATGCGTCGTGAAGTCAGCTCGATCGAGTCCGGTCACGAGGCTGATCGCCTGCTTGGGCGGGTAGCGCCGCTTGCAGATCACCACATAGTGGCTCGTGATTGGCTCCGGCAGTGCCTGCCTCAGAGCACGCTCCACACGGTCCGCCCGCAGCTCGAAACGCCGCTTGGCGATGGTCACGGTCTTGGGAGGTGTCTCTGCCATGGTTTCTCCGATCCGTCTCTGAAGTGTAGCAGTGGTTGCGGCCACCTGGCCAGAGTCGGATGTGCGGCTGGGAGCGGAATCCGTGTGGTCCGATCCGCTCTCGAATCGTTTGGGCAGCAACTTCTTCGCCATGGTCAGCCTCCCGGCAGCAGGCGTCGGTACGTGCTCATGTTTCGATCATAGGTTTGGCTTGAGATGGCGGTCCGTCTCGTTGCTGTCCGCGACGAGACGTTCGCGGCGGCGGTGCAGCGCGGCCTCGGTGGTCATTCCCTCGCGGAACGCCAGCAGCGCCGCGATGAGGGTGTCAACCTTGTGGAAGCTGTTGAGGCGCTGTTCGGCGGAAGTGATGTCGAAGTCGAGCTCGATCCGCTTGTAGCAGTCAGAGATCTCGAGCACGATTCGCGGCCCGGGGGTGTGGTGGTAGTTGCGGCGCTTGGTCGGGGGACAGATCTCGCGCTCGCTGGTGTCCTCGACGTAGGCGCGGATGTAGGCGCCGGCGTGGAACCCGGGGAGGTTGAGGAAGTGCTGCTCGACCACGCGCCCGCGGCGCGGGTTGTCCATGCTGTGTTCCTTATGGTCGGATCGAGGCTCGCGGATGCGAGTGGCGCCCGGAGGGCGCTACCTTCTCTGAAGGCCTAATCGCGACTGATCGAGCATGGCCCGCTAAGACTAGCAACCACTCGGATTTTGTGCATGCAAGATCGCCTCCGAATGAGCTAGAAATAGCTTCCATGGCCGCTTGCACACATCTCGACCAGGTCCTGATCACACAGCTCCCGGAGGCCGTCGACGGCTGCGAGGACTGCCTGCTGATGGGCGAACCCTGGCTGCACCTTCGCATCTGTCTGGAGTGCGGGCACGTCGGCTGCTGCGACGACTCGCCCAACCGCCACGCCACAGCGCATGCTCATTCGAGCGCTCATCCGATCATCCGCTCGCTCGAGCTCGGGGAGGAATGGGCGTGGTGCTTCCTCGACGAGACGGCAATGCGCCTCCCCGAGGTGCATGGTCAGACCCGGATACCGCCATCGCCGCTGGGCGGCTGATATGAGCACAGTGCACGCACCCACCGAGGCCCAGACAGCAACTGGTCTCCGACCGCCGTCCACTGCCCGTCCATGCGAGCCTCGCCACCCTCTTGGCCGGCGGGTTGTTGGCCGGCGGGTTGGCCTCGCGCAAATGATGACGGTCGGGCTTTCCCGGACGCTCCGCGACTGAGCGTGCAAGCCGGGTGTACGGCCAAGTCGCGCCCCTTGCGCCGGGTCCGCTCGCGGGTGTAGCGTTGAGCGATCAGCCGGTCGCCAAACGGCTGGAGAGTCGGTGAGCGAACGTCTTTTCCAACGATGGGGGACAAATGATCCGAAAGCTGTCCACATGGCTTCTAATCGCACTCGCCGGCGGAGTGTTCATCGCCGGCTGCGGTAGTAGCAGCAGCAGCTCCACATCCAGCAGTCAGAGCAGCTCGACGGCCGCGCCGAGCAGTGCGGCGGGTGCGACGACCAGCTCGACTCCCGCGGCCACCGGGACGACATCGACATCCTCGTCCACTCCATCGAGCGGCTCGGCGAGCGCCGCGGGCATGGCGGTGGCCGTGACGGAGTGCAAGTCGATCATCCAAAGAGCGCCAACGCTCTCGGCGAGCACAAAGGCCAAGGTCGAAGGGATCTGCAACAAAGCCGCAAGCGGTGACCTCGTAGGGGCACGCGCGGCCGCCAAAGAAGTTTGCGTCGAAGTCATCAAAGCCTTGGCCGGGCCTACCGGTCCAGCCAAGGAACAGGCGCTCGCCTCCTGCAAGGCCATCAAGTAGTCGCGGGTCGGCATCGAGGGAGGAGGCCGCGGCTATTCCTCCGTGGCCTCCTCCCTCTTCTCCTCCTCCTCCCTCTCCTCGTCCCCCTCCTCTCCCGCATAAAGCGACTCCCGCGCCAGCTCCCGGCCCTTGGCGTCGAACAGCTTGATCTCCAATAGGTCGTGGCGGTAATCATCCGGGGCGACCAAGGTGAAGCGCTCCTCGATCAGCTCGCACTGATCGACCGCCAGGTCGGCCAGCTCGGCGGTCACGATGCCACCGCCGGAGACGAGCGGGCGCCCCCACACGAGCGTCATCATGGCCACAGCGCCGGAGTGGCCGCGCCAGACCCCGATCACCTCGTCGCAGATGTCGAGCTTCCAGTCCGGGTTCTTCTCGGCCGTCTCCTCGGTGAAGTCGACGTGCGCCGAGAAGTCGCTCTGCTCGCCGTCGTTGACCGCCGGGACAAACCGCACGTAGCCGAACAGCTCGTAGCCGTTGGTCGTGATCGATGTCCCGGGCACGTAGGTGCGCCCGTGCCATGTGCGGTCCGGGTACCACCGAATCTCGCCCGGCTCGCCGAGTTCCTCCCGCTCGTCCTCCAGGCCAAGACAGGCGGCGAGGAACTGTTCGCGCAGCCGCTCCTCCCAGCGGCCGTAAGGCAGCTCCTCCTGTGGGGGCTCGGCGGCGAAGCGGGGGAGGAAGCGTTCCTCAGGAGGCATCCACCAGCAGCCTACCTACGCTTCGCGCAGTAGCGCCGCCGCGTGCTCGGGGGCGACGATGTTCAGGTTCACGCCGGTGGACAGCTCGAGCCCGGCCAGATGGGTGAGGCGCGGGAGCACGTCGATCCGCCAGCAGAAGTGCTCGGCCCCGCGTGGGGCGGTGCGGATCCACAGGTTCAACGGTGGGCTCGACCCGAAATGGCGGGCCAGGCGGCGTAGTCCGTCGTGCAGGAGTGCCGCGCCCGAGGGCCCATCATCCTCGAAACGCGGGCGCGGCGCCCGCGGGGCCAGCATCAACTGGAAAGGCACCCGCGAACCGTATGGGGCCATCAGCACCGCCTGCTCGTCGATCGCGACGATCCGCTCGCCGTGACGGACCTCCTCGGCGATCAGGTCCTCCAGGAGGGTGTGGCCCATCGTGCGTGTGGTGTAGGCGCCCGCGCGCTCACGCTCGCGGGCGATGTCGGCAGGGACGAAGTCCAGGGCGTAGAGCTGGGCGTGGGTGTGGGGCAGCGAGGCGCCGGCCTCGTGGCGCTCGTTGACGATCAGCTGTACGTATGCGGCGTCGGCATGCGCGCGCATGCGCGCGCGCCACACCTCGACCGCCGCGGCCACCTGCTCGACCGGTAGCTCGGCCAGCGAGAGCACCGGTTGGGGTCCGTTGACGATCACCTCGTGCGCGCCCGTGGCGGGCAGCGCGAGGAGCAGCTCGGAGTCGCCGCGACGCTCGGGCTCCCCGGCGTCGGGCGCGAGCGCGGGGTACAGGTTGGGAACGACGCGCACGGTCCAGCCGGGGGAGTTGGGTGGGCCTCCGTCCGGGCGCAGCGCGTACAGCTCGGGCGGTGTGCGCTCCTCGTGGCCCTCGGCGAAGGGATCGCGCGCGGGGTCGATCGGCTCCGGTGGCGCGCAGGAGGGCTCTCCGCCGGGTCGTCGCGAGCGCTCGCCGGCGACGATCGTGCGGTGCCCGCTCAGCGGGTCGATCCGGATCTCGGGCAAGGGTCAAGCGTCCAGCGCGTAGCGCCGGACGTCCTGTTCGAGCTTGGCCTGGCTCGGGTAGGGGCCCTGGTGGATGTACTGCCCGCCGTGGCGGTCGTAGAAGACGGTGACGGGCGTGAACGTAGAGTCGGTGATCGCGAAGCCGAGCGTGGCGCTCTGGTCGTAGTAGCTCGGGTAGCTCACGGGGAAGGCGCGCAGGAAGTGCAGGGCCTCAGCGCGCCTGGAGTCGCCGGAGTCGATCCCGATGAACGCCACCACGCGGCCGAGGTTCACCGAGGCGCGCTGGAAGGCGCCGAGCTCCGCGCGGCACGGCTCACACCAGGAGGCCCACTTGTTGATCACGACCGGGCGGCCGCGCAGCGCCGCCAGGCGTGCCCGTAGGGCGCCTGTCCCGCCGGGCAGGAGCTCATCCGCTTGCGCGTGCAGCGCGGCCAGCGGCACCGGGGAGCCGGTCAGGCGAGTCCGCATCTGGGCGAGCGTGAGCCTCAACGGCGCTTCGGCCGGCGCGCGCGTGGAGCTCGCCAGCTGGACGAGCCCGACGGCGAGCAGCACGACGAGAGCCACCCCGCCCAGCACGGTCGACACACGTTTCACAGACATCGTCGATAAGGGTGGCAGATGACGAGCACCGCAAACGCGTCTCGACAATTGTGCAGGCGCGTACTCGACGACAAATGGGCGCGGATGAGCATGCCCACTTCAATCCTGCTCGGACGTGCTATATCCTGCAAGACACGTCAGGACCGGATCGCTCTGAGCATCCGGCAAACGGTGCCGGTTGAGCGCCGGCAGTTCCGAGCCACGCTGAAGCCACTTTCTGCGGCGGCTCCGTCTCGAAGTCCAGAGCCTCAATGGCCGAGCCCACTCCAGTGGCCCTCGCGGCCGCGCCCATTCCAAGTTCCGCCGATATCGCACGCGCGGAGAAGCTCGTGCGCGATCGTTTCGTGCACCCCGGCGAGGATCCCGCGATCGCGCTCGCCGCCGGCAGCCCGCGCAGGCGGGCGCTCGATTGGGCGCTCGAAGAGCTGGACTCGGATCCCAAGACCAAGCATCCCTCGACCGCGTGGCGCCGGGAATTCTCGTTGCTGTTGGGGCTGGAGCGGCTGCTGTCGGATTCGGAGCCCAAGCTGGCGGACGGCACCGTGCTCTCGGCCCACCAGGTCGATGCCCTATCAGGCACGCTCACGGCGCTCCTGGCCGAGGCGCAGCGCGCCACCTCAAATGGCAACGGCCGAGCCGCCGCCTCGGCTTCACCCGAGCTGCTGGCCAGTGCCGACATCCTCGGTCCCGACGATGTCGTGCCGGCGAATCACTCCGAGACCGCGGCTCGGCCAGTCGCGGACCTCGACTCCGCGGGCGGGGAGGATGAGGAGGATGAGCTCGAGGACGAAGATGAGGACGACGAGGACGAGGACGAAGATGAGGACGACGAGGACGACGAGGACCTGGGCCCCATCCAGCGCGCCGCTCCCGAGGAGGACGATGAGGACGACGATGAGGAAGGCGACGAAGTCGAGCTGATCGCCGAGGAGGAGGAGGAGCTCGAGGAGGAGCCCGAGCTACAGAGCGACTCAGAGGAGGAGCCCCGCGACTGGGTCGAAGACGAGGAGGGCGAGGACGAGGGATCGCTGGCCGAGCAGCCCGAGGACCCCAATGCGGCCAAGCGCTTCTGGTTCGAGCACGCGACCGGCGCGGGCAAGACCGTGGCGGCGCTCGGGTTCGTCGAGGCCTCGCAGACCGGTGGGGTGCTGATCCTGACCCATCGGCGCAACCTGGTCGACCAGTTCCATGCGGAGCTGCGCGACCGTGGGTACTCCAAGCGCATCAGCCCCGCGCTGCTGAAGGGACAGGACGCGGTCAAGGGCCCGGTGACCGTCGAGACCTACCAGTGGTTCGTGCGTAACGCGGGGAAGATCTCGAGCGCCTACACGATCGTCATCTGCGACGAGGCGCATACGGCATTGGGGGAGAAGACGAGCGGCGCGATCCGGGAGTGGACGGGGCCGATCTTCATCGGGATGACCGCCACCGGGGCGTTGATCGCGCGGCATGTCACCGACCTATTCCCGACGCAGACCTCGCGCTTTGACCTCGCGCAGGCGGCGCGGCGCGGTGTGATCGCGCCGCTGCGTTGCGTGCGCATCTCGCCCGGAGTGGGAGTGCGCACGATCGCGAAGGTGCCGCTGCGCCGGGGCGAGGTGGATACGGAGTTCGACCAGGATGAGCTGGCGAAACTGCTCGACCAGCAGCCGTTCAACCTTGCCGCCGCGAACCTCTACAAGACGCGCTTCAACGGGGTGCCCGGCGTGGTTTACGCCGCGGGCGTGCGGCACGCGTACAACCTCGCCGAAGCATTCCGCGCGGAGGGGATCAAGGCTCAGGGTGTCTCAGGGGAGACCCCCAAGCGCGAGCTGGCCGAGGTCCTCGCGCGCTACGAGCGCGGTGACATCGACGTGCTGATCAACGCGCAGCTCTTGGCCGAGGGCTGGAACAGTCCGCGGGCGACCGTGTGCGTGCACCTGGCGCCGACCGCGTCCAAGCGCATCTATCAGCAGCGGGTGGGGCGCGTTACCCGCCGCCATCCGGGCAAGGAGGCGGGGCTGGTCGTCGACTTCGTCCATCCGGCGACGAAGAACGACGACCCGGTCGTCACGCTGCACTCGCTGCTGGACCGCGACGTCTACCGCGGGGGGGCGATCGTCGTCGGCCCGGTGCGGCGTGGGCGTGGGCGCAGAATGCGGGTCGAGCGGCGCGTCATCCCCGTGACTGCCGATGAGGATCGCCGGGTTGAGGTCTTCGAGCGCGAGCTGTGGCGGATCGCGGTCGAGCAGCTCGACTACGGCGAGCAGATCCAGTGGTCGGCGCTTGCCGGCGCACGCGTCGCACCGGCTGGCTGGCGCAGGGCGCGGGCGATGCTGCACTTCGACCGCTCGGGCGAGCTGAAGAGCCGCTTTTTGATCACCGCGGTGGAACGCAACAAAAACCCGCAGCTGCGGCTGCGCGCGCTGACGGACATCGCCGCGGTGGGCTGGACGATCTCCGATCGGTCCGACGTGTTCGATACGGCGATCGACATCATCGGCGGCTGGCCGCGCGAGGAGCGCAAGGAGGCGACCAAGATCATGCTGCGCGCGCTGGTCGAGCGGCGGATCGGCAGGCGCGACCAGGCCAACGCCTGGATCTGGCGCCTGGCGGAGTACACGCGCGACGTGCATGAGGAGTATGCGGTGCAGCGCTGGCCGGAGACCAAGCGGCTGCTCGGCCTGCTGGTCAACTCGGCCGGAGGGGCGCACGCACGCAACGCGCGGCGTTTGATCCACGCGGCACGCAAGCAGGACCGCCGGCTGGCCGCGGCGCTGCTGGCCGCCGCGCTCGCGCACACTCCCGAGGCCGAGGAGGCGCTGCGCGGGGCGCGCACGCGGATGGCGCGCAAGCCGCCCGCGCTGGCGCGCGAGCTGCTGCGGAACTTCCCCAAACGCCGCGCCCGCAACGCCCGGCGGCGGCGGAAGGGCCAGAAGGGTGACGCAAACGGCGCGGGTCCCTCAAGGCCGATCGTTCATGGCGGCGTTGAGGGCTGACGGCCAACGTCTTCCAGGTGAACCTCCCCCGCTGCGAGGGTCGCATGACCACCGTCGGCGAGGGCGACGACCAGTCGCCCGGTCCCGTCGATCCCCATCGCCTGGCCTCGCCCTCCGGCCCAGGCGATGTTCCGTCCACGCAGCGCATCGCGTGAGCGCCACGCGATGAGCGTCGCCTCTGCCGGCTCTAAAAGACGCTGCTCCAGGGCGCGTAAGAGCCGCTCCAGCGTCGGCTCGATCTCCTCTGAGGACTCGCCGAGCGTCGCAGCCTTAGAGCGCAGCTCCGTAGGCAGGTCCTCCAGTCGGACAGCGACGTTCAGGCCAATGCCGAGCACGGCCCAGCCCTGCTGGAGGCGTCCCTCGGTGAGGATCCCCGCGAGCTTGGCCAAGCCCTTCGGCTGAACCGTGACGACGTCGTTTGGCCACTTGATTCGGGCCTTCTCCCCCGCGACGTCGCAGACCGCGACGGCCGCGATCAGCGGCAGTAGCAGCAGCGACCTATCGGCCCCACCACCGGCAGAGCCGGTGGTGGGGGGCACGCAGCCAGGAGGGCTGGGTCGTAGCAGGAGCGACATCAGCAGCGAGCTGCCCGCGGGTGCCGACCAGCGCCGGCCCTGGCGTCCGCGCCCAGCCGTCTGCTCGGCGGCGGTGACGAGCGTTCCGTGCGGCGCCCCCGCCATCGCCAGCTCGCGCGCGCGGTCGTTGGTCGAGTCGGTGCTGCGCAGATGCACCCGCGGCCGGCCGAGCGAGGGGAGGCCGAGCGAGGGGAGGCCGATCGCCGGGGACGACACTCAATCTATCCGGCGCGTCGCCGCATCGGCCAGCAGCGCGTCGATGACACCGTCGATGTCGTGGCGCTCGGCCTCCACGTGGGGCTCCAGGCCGTGTTCGCGCAGCGCCTCGCTCGTGACCGGGCCGATGGAGACGATGCGCGTCTCAGATGACAGGCCTGCGTCCGCATCCTCGGTGGGGGTGCCCGCCGCTGCGTCGCCGCCTTCCCTGGCACTCGTGACGTGCGCAGCCTCCAGGAAGAAGCGCACGGTCGAGGATGAGGTGAAGGTGATGTAGTCGGCCGCGCTCGCCTCCCGCAGCGCGCGGGCGGAGAGAGGTTCGGCGAGCGTCTCATACAGCGCCAGCACGTCCACCTCCACGCCGCGCGCCCGCAGGGCCTCAGGGAGCACGTCGCGTGCCTCGCGCGCCCGCGCGACCAGCGCGCGGCTGACCGGCACGTCGGCGAGTGCCTCCACCAGCGCCTCGGCTACAGAGCGCTCGGGCACGATGTCGGCGACGATCCCGTGCTCGGCCAGCGCGCGGGCGCTACCGGGGCCGATCGTCGCCACGCGCACGCCGGACAGCGCGCGCGCGTCGCGCCCGCCGGCGGCGAGGCGTTCGAACAGCGCGGCTACCCCGTTGGGGCTTGTGAGGCAGACGAGGTCATACGGCGAGGGATCCAGCGGCGGGCCGTCCAGCGGTTGGGTGCGAATCGCGGGCGCCTGCACCACCGTCGCGCCCAACGCTTCCAGCCGCCGCGCCAGCTCGCTGGCCTGCGCGCGCGCGCGCGTGACCGCCACCGTGCGTCCGCCCAGCGGATGCGGGGGCTGCCAGGAGAGCTGATCGGCGAGCTTCGCCACCGCGCCCACCACGGTGATCGAGGGAGGGCGGATCCCCCTCTGCCCCGCGCGCTCGGCGATGGTCTTCAAGGTGCCCGTCACGGTGCGCTGGCCGGGGAGCGTGCCGCGCTCTACGACCGCCGCGGGCTCAGACGCGGGGCGGCCGGCGGCGATCAGCGACGCGGCGATGTGGGCCAGCTGGCGCACCCCCATGTAGAACACGAGCGTCCCCGGGAACGCCGCCAGCGCCGACCAGTCGAGGTCCGTCTCCTCTCCCTCAGATTCCCCGGCCTCTGGTCCCTGGACCCGCGCGTCCGGGGGGCTATCCGCGCGGGGGTGCCCGGTGACGAGCGCCACTGCGCTTGCGAGCCCGCGATGGGTCACGGGGATGCCCGCATAGGCTGGGGCAGCGACGCCCGCGGTGACGCCCGGAACCACCTCGAAGGGAATGCCCGCCGCAAGCAGCGTCAACGCCTCCTCGCCGCCGCGGCCGAACACGAACGGGTCGCCGCCCTTCAGGCGCACGACCGTCTTGCCGGCCCGGGCACGCTGCACCATCAGCGCCTCGGTCTGCTCCTGGGGGACGGACGCTCCCCCGCCCTCCTTGCCGACGAACAACAGCTCCGCATCCGCCCGCGCACCGTCGAGCGCCGGCGCTCCGATCAGGCGGTCGTACAAGATCACGTCCGCCCCCGCGATCAGCTCCAGCGCGCGTGCCGTGAGCAGGCCGGGGTCCCCCGGGCCGGCGCCCACGAGGTGGACGCGACCGAGGCTCTCAGGCGTGCTCAACGGCCATCTCCTCCGCCCTGCGCAGCATCTCCCCGGCGCCGGCCGCGTTCAGTCGCTCCGCCACCCGGCGCCCAAGTGCCTCGGGGTCGTAGAAGCCGCCGAGCAACTCATCGCTCACCCAGGCGGAGCCGTCGGGCAGTCCGACCCACGCGCGCAGGTTCAGGCAGCCGCAACCCGCGGGCACGGCGTACGCGCCGAGCGGCGTGTGGCAGGTGGCCGAGAGGGCGTGCGCCACCGCGCGCTCCGCCAGCAAGCATGCGAACGCATCCGCGTCTGTGATCCCCTGCACCGCCTCCCTCACACGCGCGTCGTCCGCGGGTCCCTCCAGCGCGAGGATGCCCTGGCCGGGGGCCGGAACGAAGCGCGCGAGGTCGAGCACCGCGCCCAGCGCATCCTCGCGACCGAGCCGCTGTAGTCCGGCGCGGGCGAGCACGATCGCATCAAGCTCGCTCTCCGCAAGCTTGCGCAGGCGCGTGTCGACGTTGCCGCCGATCGCCACCACCTGCAGGTCCTCGCGCGCCGTGCGCAGCTGCGCCGCACGGCGAATGCTCGAGGTGCCCACTCTGGCGCCCTCCGGGAGCGCGTCCAAGCTCCTCGCGCCGCACAGCATGTCCTCGGCAGGGGCTCGCGGAGGCGCACCGAACAGCTCTAGGCCCCCGGCCAGCTCGCCGGGGACGTCCTTGGCCGAGTGCACGGCGAGGTTGATCTCGCCGGCTAGCAGGGCCTGCTCGATCGTGTCCACCCACCGGCTCTTGTCCGTGGGCGCATCCGGCGTGCTGCTCTCGCCGTCGCCGCTCACGTGCAGAACCTCGATCTCGACCTTCATCTCCGGGCAGCGCTCGACGAGTAGCGCCTTTACGTGATCAGCCTGGGCACGGGCAAGCGCGCTCCCGCGGGTCCCGATGCGCAGCCGGTCCATCGCTCGCTAAGTCACGAGCCGCCGGCGCGGGTGCGGCGTGAGAACGGCCTCACGTTGTCCGGGACCTCCGCGCTCGACGGCCGGCCTATCTCCGCTCGGTCCTCGCCGTCCGTCGCCGGGCCGGCCCCGTCCTCGCGCAGCCCGAACAGCTCCCGCACGAGCTGCAGGCTTGAGTGCCCGCGCTCTTTGGAGAGGCTGCGCAGGCGGATCGTTGGTTCGTGCAGCAGCTTGCTCATCACCGCATGCGCGACCGCCTCGATACGCGCGAGGTCGCGGGGCGAGGCCGACTCCCAGCGCCCCTCGTTCTCGCTCAGCACCTGCTCCACAAGGGCGTTGCCGTGCTCGCGCAGGGCGCTTACCGTGGGCAGCGTGTCGAGCTGGCCGAGCCAGCGGGCGAAGCGGTGGATCTCCTCCTCCACGATCTCCTGCGCGCGGGGCGCCTCGCCGGCGCGCGTTGAGAGGTTGCGCGCCACCACGGCCTGCAGGTCGTCGATGTCGTACAGCGTCACGCCCTCCAGCTCGCCGCAGCTCGAGTCGATGTCGCGCGGCACCGCAATGTCGACCAGCAGCAAGGGGCGTCCCGCGCGCTCTTCCATCACGACCTGGAGCTCCTCGCGGCCGACGATCGGGTGGGGGGAGGAGGTCGAGGACAGGACGATGTCGGCGCGCACCAGCTGGTCGGGCAGTTTGTCCAGCCCGACGACCGACCCGCCAAAGCGCTGGGCGAGGCTGAGTGCCCGGTCGGCGTGGCGGTTGGCGACGAAGATCGTGCCGGCGCCCTGGTCGGCGAGCGCGCGGGCGGTCAGCTCGCTGGTCTCCCCCGCGCCGAGGATGACGACGTGGCGGTTCTCGAGCGTCCCGAGCACGCTCAGCGCGAGGTCGACGGCCACGGAGGGAACGCTCACACGGCTGGAGCCGATCCCGGTCGCCGAGCGCACGCGCTTGCCCGTGGTCAGCGCGGCGGCGAACAAGCGGTTCGACAACGGCCCCGTGCAGCCCGCCCGCATCGCGGCCTCGTGCGCGCGCCTGACCTGACCCTGAATCTCCGCCTCGCCGACGATCATCGACTCCAACCCGGCGGTCACGCGGTAGAGCTGGCGCGCGGCGTCGCAGTTGCGCGGCGAGTAGATCTCCTGCGCCAGCTCCGTCGGGCGGATGCCGGCACGCCGGGCGAGCAGGCCCAGCGCGTCTCCCTCGGCCCGCACGGGGTCGCCCACCACGAGGTAGACCTCCGTGCGGTTGCAGGTGGAGATCACGACCGCCTCGCGCACCTCGGCGGTTTGCGTGACCTCTTTGGCGAACTCGCTAGCCTCGCGCTCGGTGAACGCCAGGCGCTCGCGCAGTGCCACGGGCGCCGTCTTGTGGGAGATGCCCAGCGCCAGCAGCTCGTTCATGCCGGCGTCGATTCGGGATGGCGGACGTTCTGCTGGTCGGCCACCGTCTGCGACGGCGGTGACGCCGATCGGTCGAGCTCGGGCGTCTCTGAGTGGGAGCGCTCGCCCAGCTCGCCCAGCTCGCGCTCGATGCGGCTCAGGCGGACAGCCATGATCGCGACGTATATGAGCACGAGCGCGAACAGCACGACGTAGGCCCCGGCCACGTACTTGCCGGCTGTGTGTAGCGGCAAGGCGGGCAGCTCGCCTAGAATCACGCCGGACATCAGGCCCCTGGCCTTCCCACCGCGCGCGCGGTCATCGTCGCGGTGGGGTGCATTGCGGTGGGGTGCGTCGCGGTGGGGTGCAGGGTGGGAGCTGCGCTGCGCGGCCGGCGGGTCTGCGTGTCCACCGTCTCGCCTGACAGCCGCCGCCGCAGGTCGCGCAGTTGCGCGCGCGTGTGCTTGGCGGTCAGCTCGTACCTGCACAGGGTCGTGTAGAGCAGGGCTATGCCCAGCAGCGACACTGCGAACGTGAGTGCCATCGGGCCCGGCAGGTTCGACGTGCTGCCCAGCACCCGCGGGTGCAGATAGGCGGTGGAGAGGCGCACGGCGATGAAGTTCATTGGCACGAACGCCCCGGCCGTGATCGCGAACACCGACGCGTAGCGGGCCTGGCGCTCGGGGTCCTCGATCGCGAAGCGCAGCGGCTGGTAGGTCGCGTACAGCAGGAACACGATCAGGAACGACACGAGCGTCGGCTCGCTCCACACCCACCAGTGCCCCCACGAGCCCTTCGCCCAGATCGACCCCGTGATGAGCGTGCCGACACCAAAGATCAGGCTCATGTGGATCGCCACGTAGGAACGCATGTCCCAGCGGGGGTCCCGCGTGCGCAGGTGGGCGATCGCCATGATCGCGCCCGCCACGAAGCCGCACAGGGCGACAATTGCCAGCGGCACGTGCACGTAGAAGATCTTCTGCAAAAAGCCCTGTTCGGCGTCAAGCGGGGCGTAGAAGAAGACGAGTGAGAGCGCGATCGCCATCACGGCGACTGTGGAGATGCTCAGCGCGCGCAAGCCCTTGCCGTACATGGGTTATGTCTAATCCTCCAGCAGGAAATCGAAGAGGGCGTAGGCGATCAGCCCGAACACCAGATCATAGAGCCCCAGCGTGAGTAGCCAGCGCGCCGCCGGCGCCGTGGCATGCGTCGCGAAGAGCGGCGAGGTCGCCCGCGCCCCGCCGATCACGATCGGCACGAGCAGCGGCAGCGCCAGCAGCGGTCCGAGCAGGTCGCGCGCACGGGTGCGCACGGCCAGCGCCGCGACGAGCGTGCCGATCGCCGCCACCCCGACGTCGCCGAGCGCGAGCACCCCGAACAGGCTCGGGAGCGCGTTCGGAAGCGACGGTCCAAGCAGCAGCAGCGCGAAGGCGGGTACCGCGACGAGCTCGAGCACGACGAGATAGGCGAGCAGGGCGAGCGCCTTCGCCACGAGCATCGCGCCGCGGTCCACCGGGGCGAGCAGGAACCCGTCGAAGCCGCCCTGATCGGCGTCGGCCACGAATAGGCGGTTGACGCCGAGAATCGCGGCGAACAGCAATGTCACCCACAGGATGCCCGCCGCGAGGTCGCCGTCGACGCTGTTGCGATTCAGCGCGAAGTGGAACACCACGAACGTGGTGAGCGCAAACAGCGACATGCCCGGCACGGACTCCAGCGTGCGCGGCTCGACCAGCAGCTCCTTGCGCAGCAGCGCGGCGACGGTCGCCGCCATTCCCGGGGGTTTCCCGGCCACCGCGTCCGCTCGCCCCGAGACGGGCTCACCCCGCGGCGGGGCCTGGGCGTCTGCGGGCGCCGCGCTGTGCGGGCTCTCGGTCGGAGTGCTCACCGGTACAGCTCCGTGATCTCGGCGGGGTCCACGTCGCCGGCGGCGCGCAGCAGGGCCGGCCGTCCGGCACGCAGGCCCAGCACTAGGTCGGCCTCGGCCAGCCCGCCTGATGGGTCGTGGCTTGAGATCACCCGCGTGTGTCCCGATGTGGCTCCGATCAGCGGATCCACCAGCTCGATCGCCGCTGGGTCGAGGTTGGCGCGCGGCTCGTCCAGCAGCAGCAGCTCTGGATCGTGCAACACGGCGCGGGCGACAGCCACGCGCTGGACCATCCCACGCGAGAGCGTCCGCAGCGGCTCGTTCACGCGGCCGGTCATCGCCACGATCTCCAACAGCTGCTCGACGCGCTCCTCGGCGACGCCATGCAGACGCGCGTGGAAGCGCAGATTCTCACGCGCGGTGAGCTCGCGGTAGAGCAGCGGCTCGTGGCCGAGGAGTCCGATCCGTCCGCGCACCGCCCACGCCTCATCCGGCAGCCTGGAGCCGAGCACGCGCGCGCTGCCGGCATGCGGCCTTAGCAGCGTTGCGAGTATGCGCAAAAGCGTCGTCTTGCCGGCCCCGTTTCCTCCGAACACGACGAGCGTTTGTCCTGCGCCCAACGACAGCGAGACGTCGCTCAGAGCCTCGCGCTCGCCGTAGTGGCGAGCGAGCCCTTCGAGTTCCAGTGCAGCCACACTCAGACTCTCGAGAGCTGGAGCGCGCTTCCTCGTTGCGCCCGCGCGATCAGGTCGCGCACCGCCTGCTCATCGCCGTCTCCGAGCAGTGCCACCGGGTCGGGGTCGCCGTTAACGATTCCCTCGAAGAACTCCTTGCGGTCCTGGTAGGTCGGCAGCGTGTCCTTGGCCCAGCCGCGCGCCTCGTTCAAGAGCACCGCCAGCTGCGCATAGGGCTCGCCGAACTGGCCTTCGATCTCCCGCTTCATGCGCTTTGCCAGCGCCGGGGATGCCCCCGCGGTGGAGATCGCGATCGCCAGCGGCCCGGTGCGGACGATCGCGGGCAGGATGAAGTTGCACAGCGGCGGCACGTCCACCACGTTGACCAGCATCGCGCGGCGCTCGGAGTCCTCCCAGACGCGGATGTTCACGTCGGTGTCGTCCGTTGCTGCGATCGCCATGAACACGCCCTCCAGGTCTCCGGGCCCGGCGTACTCGCGCGGCTCCCAGCGGATCGAGCCCTCGCTCGCGTACTCTGCCAGCGCGTCCTGCGCGTGCGGTGCGATCAGCGTGACATCGCCGTCGCAGGCCAGTAACCCCTCGACCTTCTCCAGCCCGATCTCCCCAGCACCCACCACCACGCAACGGCGGCCGGTCAGCTTCAGACAGGCGATGTAGAACGGGGTGTCCTGCATCCCCTGCACGCAACTCTGATCGCAGATCCCCCTGCGCAGCTGGCAGACGCACTCCTTGCCTGCATAGGCCTGGGCGGGCATACCCAAAAGGGTAGCCGTCATAGACGGCCATGCCGCATGCGGCATGGCCCGGGGCCGCACATGTGCGGCCCCGCCGGGCGGCGCATGCGCCGCCCGGGACATCCTCAGCGTTGTGCCTACCGCGGCAGGCCTCGCCCCAGCGCGCGTGCTCCCATGCGCGCTAGCGCCACCGCGCCGCTGCGCCACGCGCGCTCGCGGTCGGACTCGCGTCCGGAGCGCGTCTTGGCCACCGCCCGCGCGGCTTGGGTGGTCAGCTCGTCGTAGGGACCCCACCACAGCCCGCGCGGCCCCGGTGGGTCCCAGGTGATGAGCTTCTCCTGCGCGCACGCTCTCAATCCGGCCTCCCCGAGAGTCCGGCCCAGCCCGCCTCCGGCTGCCGCCCCCCATGGGCCTCGCGACACCGTCGGGCCGGGAAGATGGTCGTTGAGCCACACCATGCCCGCGTGCAGCTCGCGCGCGATCCGCATGCCCTGGTAACGATCGGCCGTCCACACCGATGCGCCCAGCCCGTAGTCACTGTCGTTGGCCAGCGCGATCGCCTCGTCCACCGTGTCGACCGTCACGACCGCAAGCACCGGTCCGTCGACCGGCTCGCGCATCAGCCGCATCTCATGCGTCGCGCCGGTGATCACCGCGGGCGCGTAGAACGAGCCCCCATCGCACCCCGGGGGGCTCACCGGCCCGCCGCAGCGCAGCTGCGCGCCCTGCGCCACCGCCTCCTCCACCAGCGCTTCCACGTGCGCCAGGCGTCGTGCCGAAGCCAGCGGTCCGACCTGCGTGCGTGGATCTGCGGGGTCGCCCACCCTCAGCGCCGCCGCCCCGCTCACGAGCCCCGCCAGGAACCGCTCGAACACCTCTCCGGCCACGTACACACGCTCGACCGCACCCCGCGCCTGGCCCGCGCCGGCGCAGCCCGCCCACAGCGCGCCGGCCACCGCCCGTGGCACGTTCGCGTCGGCCAGCACCAGCATCGCATCCTTGCCCCCCAGCTCGACCGTCACCTCCTTCTCCCGCGACACGCACGCCCGCGCCACCGTCCGGCCGACGGCGGGCGAGCCCGTGAACAGGATCTTGTTTGCCTCCTGCGCCTGTGCCAGCGCCACGCCGACCTCCGCGCCACCGTGCACGATCCGCACGAGCCCCTCGGGCAGGCCCGCGCGCGCCAGCACCCGTGCGATCCGCTCACCAGCCAGGCATGTCCCTCCGGCGGGTTTGAACACCACGCCATTTCCCGCCAAGAGCGCCCCCGCGATCTGGCCGAGCGGCTGCGCAAACGGCGCGCTGCCCGCCCCGATCACCCCCACAACGCCATACGGCTCGTACGCGATGCGTGCACGCTTGGCGATCGACAGCGAGCGGCTGATCCCCACACGCCGGCCACCCAGCACATCCGCCCCGTCGTCGGCGATCCAGATCAGCGCGTCGATCGCCCCCAACAGCTCGAGCACCGCGATCTCCGCGCGCGGCCGTCCCTGCTCGCGGGCCAGCGCCTGCGCCAGCTCGTCGAACTCGTCGATCACCGCCTGCGCCATCCTGCGCATGTACCTGGCCCGGTCCTTCACCCGCAACAGCGCCCACAGCGGCTGCACCTTCCCCACCGCCCGGACCACCTCGTCGATCTGCTCAGGCGGCGTGACCGTCACGCTGCCCAGAACATCGCCCGTCGCCGGGTCGCGCGACTGCATCTGGCCCGGCGCCGCGGTCTCAGACGAGGAGGTCTCAGAACGTGTTTTCAATTTTTACGCAGTGTGCGCTTTTGTATGTACACCGTAGATACCATGGAGCACAGTGAGCGC
>Ga0116216_10001195_pt1 | contig 18286 bp, 10 predicted proteins | sample Sb_taG_11_FD_89696 | JGI IMG/M metagenome (GOLD analysis project Ga0116216, IMG submission 89696) | Peat soil microbial communities from Weissenstadt, Germany - Sb_50d_3_AS metaG | ecosystem: Environmental > Terrestrial > Soil > Wetlands > Peat | place: Germany: Weissenstadt | collected 2010-09-21
AGCTGGCACCGAGGCGACACGTCCTGTCATCGGACTGCTGATTTCCGTCCTCTTGCAGAAGCCTGACAATGGACGACGAATCCGTCCGAGGGTGCTGGATCTTCGTGAATGCAGCAGCGTTAGACGCGCGGCTGGCCTGACATTCGGGCGTTGGGTTGGCTGCGTGCCGCCCCGGTCGCGTTGCCGTGGGTCGGTTTCCTGATTGGGGGTTGGTCGCGAGGACGGCGAGGCGTATTCTGCGTTGCGCTGTTGTTATGCCAGGCGATGCTCCGTCGGCAGGGCGGGGCAGGAGGTGAGGGAACGGTGAAACGTCGGGTGTTGATCGCCGTGGTGCTGGTTGGCGTCCTGGGTCCGGTGATCGTCCCGTCGATGGCTCTGGCATACGGGCCCACCGTCACGGTAGCGCCGGGCTCGCCCGGGTCCCCCAGCTACTACGACTTGGCCCGGAAGGATTGTGTGGGGACGGCTCGCAACACCACCTCCAAGGTGTGGTTCACGGTCGCTGACGGCGTCCTGTCCGACGTCTATTGGCCGACGATCGACGCCACCAACGTGCATACCCTCCAGTACCTGGTCACCGACGGTTACAGCTTCACCGACCTCCAGACCCGGGACATGACTTACAAGGTCGTCCGCGATCCCACGGGAATGTCGTGCACGATCGTCGCGTCGGACGCCGCCCACGGCTACCACATCACCACAACCTACCTGGCCGACCCGTCCCGCGGCGCGGTCCTGATGCGCGTGCGCTTCTCCGGGCCGGCGGGCGACCAGCTGTACGTGCGGCTCGATCCGCTCGCCGGCGGGACCGGCGGCGGCGCCACCCCGGCCGGCTCCAGCAGCGCGCCCAACGCCGGCGGTAACACCGCGACGCTGGCCGACGGCGGCTCCGTGCCCGTGGACGAGAACACGAACACCACGACCGAGGCCGTCAACCGCACGTACGCGGTGCCGACGTTCGAGGCCCTGGAGTCCTCGGGCGGTTTCTCGAGCGCCAGCGTCGGCTACGCCGACAGCGCCAGCGATGGCCTGACGATGCTCGACGCCACGCATCGGCTGGCCATGTACACGTCGGCGCCCGACGGGCACGTCACCCTCACCGCTCGGTTGCGCCTGGGGCGCGATCACACAACGAACCTGGCGCTGGGGTTTGGCAGGACCGAGTCCAAGGCGGTCGCGGTGGCCGGCGCCTCGGCGGCTCAGTCCTTCGACCGCGTGTGGGCTCGGTACGAGTCGCAGTGGTACCGGTACGACGCTGGCCTGCGCCGCCCCTCCTGGCGGCTCGGCCGGTCCGCGGTGCGTGAGTACTACGAGTCGGTCAACGTCGTCAAGGCCTCGGAGGACAAGACGTTCCCGGGCGCGATCGCCGCCGGCCTGGCCTCGCCGTGGGGCCAGTCGGTGCCGGCTGGCGTGTTCGTCGACGGCGAGCCGACGTACTTCGGCTCCTACCGCGAGGTGTTCGCGCGCGACCTGTACGAGGCGTTCACCGGTCTGCTTGTCGCCGGCGACATCCGGACGGCGCGGGCCGCCACGCTGTTCCTGTTCGACCGCCAGCAGCAGGCCGACGGCTCGATGCCGCGCAACTCGCTGCTCAACGGCAAGCCGGCGCCCGACACTGGTGGTCTCCAGCTCGACGAGACCTCGTATCCGATCCTGATGGACTGGCAGTCCGGGCTGGCCGGCCACCGCAGCCTGTATGAGAACCACGTGGTGCCGGCGGCCGATTTCCTGGTCGCGCACGGGCCGTCGGACGGCGTCGAGCGCTGGGAGGAGCAGTCGGGCTACTCGCCATCGACGATCGCGGCCGAGATCGCCGGGCTGACCGCGGCCGCGCATATCGCGATGGTCAACGGCGACGCCGTCCGCGCCCGCGTCTACCAGGCCGTCGCCGACGACTTCGCGCGCAATATCGAGAGCTGGACGGTGACGACCAACGGCCCGTTCATCAGCTCGACGGTGCCGAGCTACTTCATCCGGATATCGCAGACCGGCAATCCGAACGTCGCCGGCTCGGTCAACCTGGGGAACGGCAGCCTCTCGAACGTCGATCAGCGCTCGCTGATCGACGCCGGCTTCCTGGAGCTGGTGCGCCTCGGCGTGCTATCGGCCAGCGACCCGACGATCAAGTCGTCGCTGACGGTCGTCGACGACACGATCGAGCGCTCTACGCCGAGCGGGATTGGCTTCTACCGCTACGGCACAACTCCGACGGAGTCGGTGGACGGGTACGGTGACTGCTACCAGCCGAGCGGCAGCAGCTGCTCGACCCTGGGGGCGCCGTGGGCGCCGACCGACACCGGCACGGGCCACCTGTGGCCCGTGCTCAGCGGCGAGCGCGGCGAGTACGAGGTCGCCGCCGGCGACCCGTCGTTCGGCCGCCGTCTGCTGCGGTCGATGCAGAAGATGCAGTCGGGCCAGGGGCTGGAGCCCGAGCAGGCCTGGGAGGACCCGGGCCTGGCGGCCTCTCCTTACGCCACCAATCCGGCCACCGCGTCGATCGGCTTCGTGGACGGCGAGCCCGCCGGCTCGGCCAGCCCCCTGACCTGGGCGCAGGCCCAGTACGCGCGGCTGACGCTGGACCTCAGCGCCGGGCGTGATCTTGAGACGCCGAGTATCGTGACCGACCGCTACGTCACTCACGGCATGCCTGGCTCGTTGCCGGTGACGATCACCTCGCCGGCTCCCGGTGCCAACGAGACCACCACGACCGTGACCGTGACTGGCACCACCACCGCCGAGGCCACCGTCGACGCCGAGGCGGTCGGGTCCGCCGGCGGGACGGCGGCGACGGCCACGACGACGGCTGACTCCGGAGGTAACTGGTCGGTGACGCTGCCGACGAGCTTCGGGGAGACCACGATCACGGTGACCGCGACCAAGGGCCGGAGCACCGGCTACGCCCAGGACAACGTCAGCTACTTCGTGCTCCCGGGCACGAAGGTGTTCAGCGTCACCGACCCGAGCGGCGACGACAACGGCCCGGGCACCTTTCAGTACCCGACTGCGCCGGACACCTTCCAGCCAGGTGCATTCGACCTGCTCGGCATGTCGATCAACCAGACCGCCACCGACGTGTACCTGACGGTCAAGATCCGTAACCTGGCCACGACGTTCGGCTCGGCGTTCGGAGCGCAGCTGCTCGACATCTACGTCCACAATCCCGTGGCGACCAGCACCTCCACCGCCGCCGCGTACTCGGTGATGAACTACTCCATCGCCCCCGCCGACGCGTGGAGCGAGCGGCTGGAGGCTCAGGGATTCGCGTCGCCGATGTGGGTCGATTCGTCCGGCGGCTCGCTCGGTGCGGCCCAGATGATCGAGGATCAACCCGCGGGGACCGTGACGCTGGTGATGCCTACCTCCGCGTTCGGCACGGTCGGCCCCGGCTGGGTGTTCACCGTCGCGCTCACCGGCCAGGGGGCTGGCAGTCCACCGGTGCGCAACTTCACCCAGCCCGCAGGGATGTACTCGTTCGGGGTGTGCCCCAGCGGCGACACGGCCCCGATCTGCTCGGTGAACCCCAACAGCGTGCCCGAGGTGATGGACACGATCACCCCGACAGGCGTGAGCCAGGACACCGAGCTGAATCCGACGCTCGGGCCCGTGGAGCTTCAGGGCGTGGGCCCGTCGTCCCCGTGAGCCGGACCCGCGGGCGCGTCACTTGACGCGCCCGCGGACATGACACCCGGCGGTCCCGACCTCCCCCGCCCCGTCGAGGGGCTGGGCGCGACATAGGCGCTGGCTTGCGGCGATGGCATTTCGAGCTCTCTTCCCGGCCACTTCGAGTGGATCACGCGTCCGCACGATGAGGGCGAGCCAGCGCGCCGTGTGGCCGAGCTCAGTGAATTGCTGGATTCGCCCATACCCGTCGGCGGTTCCGTGCGCACCAGTCGCCCTCGGAATCCGAACAGAGACCGGTGGCCCCTGCCCGTTGAACGCTCCCGACCGGACGATGCGGACCAGAACCGCGAACCGTTTCGACACGTCGCAGCGCACAGACCCGCTCTTGCCATGCCTCGGGCATCCGGCGTCTGTCCGTAGGGGGCCCTACTTAGCCCGGAATCAGCAACTCGGGTCGCCGCCGCCCTGGCGAGCTCGTATGGCGAATCCGGACTCCCTGCCCCCTGGGCTTCACTGCTGCAATGTCGCCGCCGGGGCAGTCGGATTACGGGTGCCGCGTCGGGCGGCCGTGGACCGCAAGCAGAAGACACCGGCTGGCCGGAGCCGAGCCGATCAGGTGGCTCGGGCTTGGTGAAACAAGAAGTCTTGAGCGCCCGAAAAGGGCCCGGTTGACCGTTCGCTTGTCGTTCCGTTGCGGACGCCCGTTCCACGCCGCTCGGCGGAGCGAGATCGATCGGGTCGTCCAGGCCTCACCGCCGGGCCTCGACCTAACTTGACTCGGGTTTGGCTGACGGTCCGCGTCGACGACGCCAGGCACCTCTGTGACACGGTCACTGGCGAAGTCGCCGCTCTCACGGGCGAGGTCGCCGCTCGTGAAAGTTCTGACGGCGGCGTTCGACACAATTGCGGCCATGTCGCGGCGATCGGATGCTCGTGATGAGGGCCATCGACGGCGCTTCGTCGCCGATCCGGATGTGCTTGCGGCGCTCGATTTGAAGCTCGAGCAGCTCTCCGATCCGGACGTGCGCTCGGTCGTAATCCGCCACGAGCATCCCGAGTTCGAGCAAGCGCTGAAAGCAGGCCGCAGCGAGGTCGAGGGCAGCGATGGACCGATGAACCCTCGTCTGCACCTCACGATGCACGAGATCGTCGCGACCCAGCTGTGGGACGATTCGCCGCCCGAGGTATGGGACACGGCGGTGCGGCTGCTCGACGTGGGCTACGAGCGCCACGAGATCCTGCACATGCTCGCGCGTCCCGTCAGCGAGCAGATGTGGGGAGCGCTGCACGACGAGCGTCCTTATGATCACGAGCGTCACGTGGCCGCGCTAACCGCGCTCCCGGGCTCGTGGGAGCGTGAGCGCACGGCCAGGACCTCGGCGAGACGCCACGACGACGCCCGCAAGCAGGCTCGACGGGCCGCGCGAGCGGCACGCCAGCGCAATCGACGGCCGAACTGAGCCACGAGCAGGCAACCCGTCGCCCGGCGCTGAGAGCTCCTGAGGCGAGCGCGGTAGCGAACCGCATCGCTGTTCCCTGCCCGCGAGAGCGGCACGGCCCGACAGACGTGGAGATCAGTGGCGAACATCCGCTCGGACCGAAGCCTTGGCGCGCCCATCGCCTCGACGAGCATCCGCAAAGCCTTGGGTATCGGACGCCCGGCAGCCCCGGTGCTCAGTCGGGTCTCAGGCGGGTCTCAGGCGGCGAGCCGTCGGCGGGCCTTCTGCACACTCGGCAGCGCGGCCTTGGCCTTTGCGAGCGGACGCGCGCGAACGTCAACGCTGGCCGGCTTGGGCGCGATCGTGATCTCCTCGCCCGTCGCCGGGTTGCGACCCTTACGCGCCTTGGACGCTGGCTTGACCCGCACGGTCAACTGCACCAGACCACCGATCCGGACCTTCTGGGCATTCCCAAGCTCCGCAAGGACGACCTCCTCGAACGCCTCAAGCACTCGCTTGGCCTCCGCGCGGCTGACATCAGCGCGGTCAGCGACCGCGCTCGCGAACTGTGTCTGGGTCAAAGGCAACAAAAACCTCCCGGTCGAACAATGCAGACAAACAAGGAGCCTATTCAACACCGGCCGCGGCAGACACGCCAGCAATGCGTCTGCCATCTCGCACGGTTCGGCGCAGCTGATCCATGTTCGCAACAGGTTGGGATACGGACACCGGCCAGGACACTCGCCCCAGGTCGCCCGCGCTGGGAGGGCCGACGGCGCCGTTTGCTTGTCGGAGTACGGCGGTCGAGCAAGTAGTGTGACTTGTTAGCTCACTCGGCTCGATGCGAGGTAGCTGCAAGCGAATCAGCGGTCCGTGCTCACCTCCTATCGCCCAGATCCGCGCGTCGGCCCGCGCGTCCGCGGGCTCTTCCCCTTTGTCGCCGCTGCAATGCTACTCCGATCGTTCGTGATCGCGACGGAGCAGTCGGCGAGCGCCCCGGGCCTGCCGCCGACGTGGCCGCCTGTTCGTGAGAGCGGGGAGTCAGTCATTTCGTGAGGCCGAGGCTTCGGAAAGCTCGGCCGTAGATCCCGCGTAGAGCGTCTTCCTTGCGGCCGTTGTAGTCCATCGCGTGCCCGTGGACCGCACGTGTTTCGTCGGCGGCCACTACCTTGGCCGTCTGATAGAGCGCGCGGTCTTCAGGGTGGTTGCGCAGCCAATCTCGGAAGATGCAGTGGCGTTCAGCTTCGGGACTTTCTGGCGAGAAGACGTGCAGAAAGCTGGCCGGACCGTGGTGCCGTAGGCACCGGTGCTCATACCACCACGGCTCGCGGATGACGAGGACAAATCCGTGCTGCTCAAGCGCGGGGACATACGCCTGCTCGTTGCCGGAGTCCTCGACGATGAGATCGATGTCGATCACGGGTTTGGCCGCCAGGCCGGGTACCGAGGTCGATCCGACGTGCTCGATCCTGAGAGCATCGTCACCGAGCGCCGCGATGATCCGTTCAGCGAGCCTCGCAAACGCGCGTGGCCACGACAGGTCCGCCGCGACAACGCGCACGTCGCGGTCTGGCTGCTGCCCGTCGACCTACGGGCTCTCGCCCGGGGGCGGCGGAGCATCATCGAACGTCACGATCTGCTCGGCGGTGAGCACGCCGTCACTCTCGCACACGAACAGAGGAGCGTGAGACCGCCGCAAAACGATGTGGGCGTAGGCCGGTTCTGCTTTGTCGCCACACCGGCAGCACGACCCGAGCTGCTCCTGCGGGCTACCCCCAGCGTTCTCACAGTGAGCGTGACACGGCTGGATCGGCCCAGCGTTTCGGAAGTCGACGGGAGCGGGCAGCCCGATCGCGCGCGACCCGGCGTTGAGCCAGAGCGTCGCTCCGCGAGGACAAGCAGCAGCCTCCGTCCAGGCGGTTGCGCGCTTGCTCAGACCCGCTCGCCGGGCCGTCAGCAAACCGTTAGGGAGTACACGACTCGCAAGCGTCGTGGGCAAAGCGCCGGTCAGCGACCGTGACCCGCGCCGCTGAGTTCGCGTGAGGGGAGCGGCCCGCGGGCAGATAAGACGTCGCCCAGGCTCTAGAAAGTAAGCCGACGCCCGGACTCGAACGGGGACCCCCGCGAGACGCGGGGGTCCTCTTGCTCGGTGACAGAGCTCACGAGTCGGCACGAACCGAGGGTGCCGCCGGGGCGATTGGCGGACCTTCGGGCGATGGCGCGAGGGGTGTGTTGGCCCCGGGTTCCTCGCGACCGGTGATTCCGTGTTTGAATTCGCGGAGGCTTTGTCCTAGCGCGCGGCCGGCCTGCGGGAGACGTTTGGGCCCGAGGATCAGCATCACCACGATCAGCAGGATCGCGATGTGGCTGGGAGTGAGTAGTCCTGTGGTCATCGGTTCAGTTAGCGGTAGGTTCCTGGTGTGACCACGCCGGCGTAGTAGAGGAAGTGCGCGCGGGTGTAGCTGCGGTTGCCAGTGATGTTCGGGTTGAGGTTGGCGCCGAGGGTGAGGTCGGCGCCGAGAAATGGGGTGAACCGCGGGTAGATGCTGAGGTAGCTGGTGGGGTCCGCGCGCAACAGCCCGATCAGCGTTTCGGTGACGATCCGCCCGCCGACCGGCCCGAGGTTGAGGCCGTCGGCCGTGGCTTTGGCTTCGGCGAGGATGTAGTACCAGAGCGGGGTGCTGGTGGCGAACGGTGCGTAGACGCTGCCGATCTCGGAGAGCTCCGCGGGACTCAGTGGGTCGACGCCCATCGCGCGGGCGACGGCCTGGCCCGACGGCAGTCCCCAGGTGAGCTGGCGCAGCAGGTTTCGCTGTGGTAGCACCGTGGGGCTGGTCTGAGTGTGCGGCGCGATCGCCGGGACGGGCAGCGTGAACATCACGCTCGAGATCGTGGTATCGATCTTCTTGTTGTTCTTGACCTGCCCATCGCCGAGATCGAAGAAGGTCTGCCAGCCGACATAGCGCCGCTCGGCGGGGAACCCGCCCAGCAGATCGTCGCGGTCGTAGCTGGGAGGCGCGCTGAAGTCCGGCTCGGTCGCGTCGAACACCAGCCCGAAGAACGGATCCGCGGTCGGGCTCGTGCTGTCGCCGGTTCCGCTGGTGAAGTTCGCTCGGTAGGACGGACGCACCATGCTGTGCCCGAACCGGTAGCAGGCGGCGCCGAACTCAATCGGCATGAACGCATCCCCGGGCGGCGGCTTATAGAACCGATTGCCCTTCTGGACCACGTCTGAGACGACCTGCTGGCCAGCGATCTGCGGAAGGTGCTCATTGACCAACAGCCACTGGTAGTGCCACAGCGTGACCTGGCGAGCGATCAGGAACGACGCATAGCTGTTCGCCAGGTCGGCCGCCTTGGCGGCGGGAAAGCGGCTCAGATCGAACTCCGACAGCTCGGCCAGTACCCGGTTGTAGAACAAGATGTGCCCACAGTGCAACCCCGCGATCATCACGTTCTCGTCGTTGCGCGGATCGCCCAACAGTGCCGTGTACGTGCCATCGCCGTTGGATACGCGGGGGACGTCCTCGTGCACCCCACCGCTTCCGATCTTCAGCTTCGGCCCCACCGACCCATCCCGGTTCTGGACGTACAGATCCGGTCGCCGTCCTGGGCCGCCGCCGAATACCGAATCCAGATCAAGCGCCGGAGTCCGCGTGTTGGGCGACGTCAACGGGTTCTGAGGCACCCCTAGCTGCGAGGTCTGATCGAACGTAATGTCGTGATCGGTGAACTGGCCCACGAACGTCGAGCCCGCCGTCATCGTCGGGTTATCCGGGTTGGTGCCGTAGGAGTTAGTCGCGGTCGGGTTGCCGTTGACGGTCGGATCGACGATCAATGCCTTGGGCCCCGCCGCCAGATCATCCCCGGCATCGAGGATCCCGCCTTGCTGCCCAACCTCCAGCAACGCTGTACGCACCGTGTCGTTCGCCTCGGCGAACGGCGGCAGATCAGGGAACATCCGCCCGAAATCGACGCTGGTGACAGGCGCACCGGCGTGCGCAGAGTGAGGGTCGGCGCCATTAGCCGCGGCCGGCAGCGTGGCGGCCTCGGCGCTCGGGGTCGCCAACCCTGTGCGCACTCCAACCGATCCAGCGACCACACCCGCACCAGCGGCGCCCACCCCCTTCAAGAACTGCCGCCGAGACGGAACCCCATGCTGCGTATCGGTGCTCATCCCACTCCCTCGCTCCCGTCGCGCCCGTGGCGATATGTCGTCTGATGCACTTGTTCAGCCATGCCGCCAACGTATGAGCGCAGACACGAAGGTGCATCGGGAGGATCACCTATGTTGCGAATCTGCGCTACCTATCTTGGGGCGGACGGCACGACCGGATCGCACGCTGATCGTTGACTTGACGGCCTGATCGTGCGGGTGGACGATGGCGCAGTGATGAGGACCGCCTCCAGTGGCGGACGCCCCAGCGCCCCAGCCTCGTGGACCGCAGCGCTGCTGTCGAGGATCCGCGGCTTCTGCGGTCGGCCGTGGTTAGGATCGGCCGCCGAGCCCCAGCTCCACCGCCCGGGCGCTGGCCTCACCGCGCGTATGGGCGCCGAGCTTGCGGAGGACCGCGGAGACGTGGTGGTCCACCGTCTTCTGTGATACGACGAGGCGCTGCGCGATCTCCGCGTTGCGCAATCCGTCGCGTAGCAGGTCCAGCACCTCGAGTTCGCGGGCGGTGAGGCCGGCGGGATTCTGTCGTGTCCGCGTGCGTGGCCCGCGCGGGATCGAACGCACCCCGCGCTCACGCAGCCGGCGGGAGACGATCGCGGCGGCCGGCCGTGCGCCGAGCGCCTGCAGCTCGTTCAGTGACCGCCCCAGCAGCTCGGGATCGTCCGACCCGACGCAAGCCATGGCTGCTTCATACGGGCAGTCGAGCTCCTGCCAGCGCTCGGAGGCTCCGGCCCAGTCACCGGCCATCTCGAGCAACTCCGGATGCCGCTCGTCGCCCGTAGCGATGAGCCCGGGGGCGAGTCCCCCGCGCCAGCTCCAGTAAGCCACCGCCGCCGCGTACGGGTCGCCGGGGCGCATCGGGAACCCGAGGGCCGGCTCGATCTCGGCGGCGATCGCCTCTGGCCGGCCCTCCAGCCAGGCCGCCTCGGCGCGCGCCACCGCCACCGGTCCGATCCACTGAAACTCGCGGCGCGGCAGCGCGCTCGCCAGCGCCTCGTCGAGTGGCGCCCAGGCCTGCGGGTCGCCGCGGCGGGCGCGCACCAGGCCGAGCGCCACCAGCGCGTGAACCCGGGAGAACGGACACGGCTTGCCAAGGCAGATCTCGGCCCGCCGCGCCGCCTCGTCCCAGGATCCGCGCCACAGCTCGAGCTTCGACTGCCAGGCGAGCAGGTAGTAGCGCCAGAGGTCGATGTCGCGACCATCGCAGTATTCGAGGCCGGCCTGCACGTGCCGCTCTGCCAGCTGGTAGCGCCGCAGCCGCGCGGCCGTCCGCGCGACCACCACATGTGCCGCAGCAACGTCATGGTCGAAGCCGGCGGCGGTGCCCGCCTCGATCGCCTGCTCGAGCTTCGCTAGACCGGAGTCCTGCCCGGTGAAGAACTCGACCCACCCGAGCGTGATAAGCGCCGCCACGAGCTGGCGGGGGCGATCGATCGCCTCAGCCATCCGGAACGCCCGCAGCGCCCAGTCTCGAGCCTCCCCGGGCACCTCGGCGGCCAGCTTCAGCTGCGCCACCTGGGTGTAGGCGATCACCAGCTCCTTCTTTGCACCCAGACGCTCGAGCTGGCGCACGGCATGGATCGCCATCGGCAGCGCGTCGGAAACCGAGCTGGTCTCCCAGACGAGGTTCGACAGCCAGCTGAGCGCCGCCGCCTGCCGGAGCTCGTCGCCCAGCTCCCGATAGCAGTCGAGCGCCCGCTGCTGCTCGGGCTCGGCGCCCTCGAAGTCAGCCACGAGATAGCACTCGGCCGCCCGCCGCTCGCGCACCTGCGCCCGAGCCTGGAGCGGCAGCGCGTCGCCGTATGCCAGCGCCCGCTCGTAAAGCGCCGCCGCCTCGCGATGGGCACCGAGCCTGCCGGCTCGTGCCGCCGCCGGTGCAATGAAGCGCATCACCTCGCCCGGGTCGCCGCAGCCGTCGGCGTGGTGAGCCAAGCGGGCAAGATCCGGCTCCCCCCAGGGTGGCTCCGCGAGCGCCAGCAGCGCGGCGTGGTGCAGCTTGCGCTTCTCGTGATCGCTGATCGCGGAGGCGATTGCCTCGCGCGTCAGCTCGTGACGGAACGCGACCGCGTCGCCTAGGGAGATGATCATCCCGCTCCCGAGGCATTCCGCCAGGTTCTGCTCGGGTTGACCCGCGAGACGGTCCAGCAGCCACAGCTCAGCCTGTGGGCCGGCGACGGCGATCACCTCCAGCAGCTGGCGGGCGCTGGGGCTCAGGCGCGCCGCCCGGGCCAGGATGGCGTCGGCGACGCTGTCTGGCAGCATCTCCCGCATGCCCCCCATGCCGGCCAGCAGCTCGGTGACGAAGAACGGGTTGCCGCCCGTGCGGCGGTAGAGGATCTCACCGTCGCCGTCTAATGGCTCGGCGAGGGACTTGACGGCGTCCAGCGACAGGGGCATGAGCGACATCCGGACAATCGTCTGGCTCGCCCCCAACTCGCCGATCAGCACCCGCAGCGGATGCCACCGCCCCAGCTCGTCGTTGCAATAGGTGAGAAGGATGAGGGCGCCGACCCCGGCCAGCCGTCGGGCGGTCAGGCGCAGCACGTCGAGGGTCGCCTCGTCCGCCCAGTGCAGGTCCTCGAGCACGACCAGCGACGGCGTGGCGTCCTCTTGGAGCTCGCGCAGCAGCGCACTGGCCACCATGTGTGGCTTTGCACCCTCGTCGATCAGGGCGCCAAGCTCCCCTTCGCTGGACTCGGCAAGGTCGATGAACGGGCCGAACGGCCGTGGCGCGAGCAGCGGCTCGCAGGCTCCCTGCAGGACCTGCTCGCGGGCGCCGCGGCGATGGCAGAACTCGCGCACGAGCGTGGTCTTTCCCACGCCCGCCTCGCCACCGATGAACGCGACCATGCCAGATCCGCTCAGGGCGACCTGCTCCAGGCACTGCTCGAGCCTGCCCAGCTCGCCATCGCGCTCCAAGAGAGCGCCGCTGTGCCCGCTCGCAGCGGACGACTGTGTCGACAGGCTCATCGCAACCGGCCCCGTGCACAGGATAGTCGGGCTAAGGTCGGCTGACGACAAAATAGGTATCGCCGCTTTCCAACATGGGGAGTCCTCCCGATGCGGATCGTCAGGCCCGCTCATACGGTCCTCGAGCCAGTCATACCTGACCAACCGAGGAGGACCCAGATGCCCAGGTACATGGTGCAGCGCACCTTTCCGGAGGGCCTGCACATCCCAATCGAGAACGGCGGAGCGGAGCTCTGCGGTGGGATCGTCGAGCGCAACGCCGAGGAAGGTGTGACCTGGATCAGCTCGTTCGTCTCGGAGGACAAGAACCGCACGTTCTGCATCTATGACGCGCCCACCCCCGAGGCGATCCGCAAGACCGCCACCCGCAACGAGTTGCCGGTCGACCAGATCACCCAGGTGCGCGTACTCGATCCCTACTTCTACACAGGTGAGGGGGTGTGATGCAGATCGCGCCGGCTTTCGTCGGCGCGCTGGTCGCCGTGATTCCGCCCGGGGTGCCAATTCGAGGCCTGGTCGCTTGTGGTCGGGCCAGCGGGCCCCGGCAGACGATTGGAGGTCGTAATGACGACGTTGTTTCATCGGCTCGGGAGGCCTGTTGTAGGCCGTGCCAAAGCCGCGACGCTTACCCTGGGCCTCGTTGGCGTGGCCCTTCTGTTCAGCTCACCCGCGAGCGCCCAAACCAGGCCTTGTTCCGACGATGTGATGAGCGCCCCGACCGGCCCTGCGACCCTGTCGGCCGCATCCACGACGTCCTATGGCAGGGTGCTGGTCGTCGGTTCGGGCGACTACGCCGGTTGCTCGCTGTACCTGCTCACCTCAGACCAGCTCCATGCGCTGTCCGGCGCGGACTTCGCGTGTAGCGACAACACGAACGTCCTAAATACGCCTTGCGACAGTGACCTCTGGCCGGCGCTCCTCACCAACGGTGCTCCCATCGCGGGGCCGGGGGTCAACCCCAGGCTTCTCGGGACGGTGACCCGCACCGACCTCGACCTGCCGGGCGTGTCGTCGGTGAAGCAGGTGACCTACGCCGGTTATCCGCTGTACCGGTTCTTCCTGGACCAAGCGGCGGGGGGTACGCAAGGCGCCAACTTGGACGATCCAGTGACCAGTCCCCCGGGCATCTGGTACCTGGTCGATCCGAGTCGGGGCACTCCCGCGACGGGGCAGGCTCAATTGCAGCTCGAGACCGCTCCGGTCGGTGGCACTGGGCCCGACGAGACCGTGCTGGCGGCAAGGATGAACAATGACTTCAGCGTCTTCCCCGACGCGAGCTTCCCCGTCTACACCTTGAGCCGGGACCATCGCCACGAGCGGGGCGACGCCAGAAGCCACGGCAGGCATCAAGGAAGGGGCCACGAGAGCGCCTGTCAGGGGCTGTGTGCCGTTTACTGGCCACCGCTCCTCACCTCAAAGCGGCCTGAAGCAGGGCCCGGCGTTGAGCAGCATGCCCTCGGGATCGTCGTGAGACCCGACGGCAGCCACCAGGTGACCTACAACGGCCGGCCCCTGTACCTGTTCAACAACGATGCCTATATCGGGCCCATCCAGGGGGCCGGGACGAACAGCATCAACGGAGCGGATGCGCGGACCCCGTGGGGCGTGTTCAACACGATCCCGCCGCTGCCCTAGAACTCCCGAGCACACCGAAAGCCCCGGCCGACTCAATCGACCGGGGCTTTCTCACGCCGTCGACCCCTCACCGACCCCGACGGGAGAAGGCGTGATCCTGGTCCCGCTCACGCGCTGGCTCGGCCACGGCCTTCGGCAGCGTTGTGCCCAGACCCTGCCGGGCAAGCGGAGCGACGGCGGCCACGGGCCACTCCAGCTCGTTCTCCAGAGGTGAAGTGGCCGCCGAGGCCACACTGCTAGAGCTCTGCAGGCCAAAATAGGTGCAGGAGACTCCCCGCATCGCGAGCCCCCGATGTGCGCGCTGCTTCCCGCGCATAGGTGTGCGCCGTATCAAACCGTCGCGATGGAGAGGGCCGTTCGCTGGTGCGTTGCGAAGACAACGCACCCCGACTCGATGAACGCGATGAGATTGCCGCTCAACTCCTGGCGAGACACTCAGAACCACAGGGCCGACTCAACTCGAGAGCTCTGCTCCGCCACAGACGCGCGTATGACTGAGGACGCAGACGCTCTGGACGAACCGCGATAGCCCGACGGTAGGCGTTCGTCGTGGTGTCGCTCGGCCAGGGGATTGCGAGAGTCGCCGTCGACCTAGTCGACACGAACGACGCCGCTTCCGCATCCCAATCGGGGAGCATCACCTCCAATGACCGCGTGGCTAGCTCCCGCAGCGGACGAATCTCAACAGCGCCGAGCAACTCGCCGATGCCCGACCTGTACCCAAGCAAGGCCGTGTCCAAAGAGGACTGCGCCGCCCTCGCATCCCACGCTCGCAATCGCCTCCAATCAGACCGCAACGATCCCTGTCAGGACATCCGGCGCCACTTCCCCTTTGTCGCCTATCGGGCTGTGATCGCTCGACTGCTGCGCTGGGAGTTCGTCGAGCCGAAGCAGAACTTTCGGGTCCGGAGTTCGCGCCCGGCGACACGGCTCAGTTTTCGTGGCAGCAGCAGTCTCGCCCAGCTTTTCCTGACTGCTCCGATTAGACCATTGCGGAAGCCGGGTCTCTTTGCGCGACGCGCCTCGTGAAGCCCCTCGTCACTGACGGCTGGAATGTCGCCGTGCGAATAGTCACCGGATGACAGCGTCCGTGCCGGATCGGGGTTAGCAGGCGGTGGCGGGGGTGTGGAAGGCGGGGACGTGAAGCGCGCGCTCGGGTAGCGCGAGCCCTGGAGGACGTCGGTCAGCTCGAAGTCGCGTTCTCGAGATACCGAGCGATCGGCCAGGCACCCTCAGCCGTGTTCGAGATCACCGTCACCGTCACGTGCGCGCGGCGATCGTGCAGCGAACGGAAAGAGACCCCGGCGTCACAGCCTTCCAGGACGACGGCGTCGGTCGAGGCGTGGAGCCAGAAGCCCAGGCCGTAGCGCATCGACTGTCTTGCCACGACGCTGCGGGGGCGCACCATCTCCGCAACCCACTCGGTCGAGACGATCCGACCGGCTACGAACGCGCGCCACAGAGCGTGGATGTCGGCCGCCGTCGAGTAGATCCCACCGTCTCCGCTGCCCCTCACCGGGAGATGGAAGACGTTCGTCCTCCACGCGCCGTCGCACTCGACGTAGCCGAGGGCGGTCCGCGCGGGAAGCTCGTCGGAGCGCAGATACTCCGTGTCCATCATTCCCGCAGGCCGGCAGACACGCTGCTCAACCAGCTCGTGGAAGGACACACCGCTCGTCCGTTCGGCGATGAGCGCCAGTACGACGTAGCCGCCGTTGCTGTAGGCGAAGCGCTCGCCGGGCGCGAACTTGCTCGGGTAGCCGTCGAGCACCGCGAGGTAGTCCTCGGTGGTCGCGAGCTCGTGGACCGGGACCGGCATGACGTAATCAGCCACCTCGGTTCCGGCCTCCTCGTCGAGGTAGTCGCCGATGCCCGACCGGTGCGCCAGGAGCTGCTCCACCGTCACGCCGTCGTCGATCAGGGGCAAATCGTGGCCGAGCACCGACCGAGCGGGCGTCGAAAGTTCTAGCACCCCCTCCTCGATCAGGCTCACGACCGCGAGCGCCGTAAAGCCCTTCGCTCCGCTCGCGATCGCGAAGCGCGTGTCGACCTGATTCGGGATCTCGAAGCCGCGATGCGCGAGGCCGTACGCCCTCGCCAGTTCGATCCGCTCGCATCGGTCGTTCCGAACTACCCCCGAGAACCCTGTCTCGGACGCGATTGCGTCGAGTTCACGTCCGAAATCAGGCATGGAACGGACGCTAACGGAGTGCGAGGATAGCGGGTCTGACCGGCGCTCAGGCGGCGATTCCAGGCTGAATTCCCGCGCGGGATCTGCCCGAGATCGACGCGGGATGAGCGCGAATGCACAGGGACCCGGCGGTCGTCTGCACCTTCCTGCGGGATACGGTGTTGTCTGGCTTGCAACCAGCGGGACGGGATCGCCCCGAGTAGCAGTTCGGCCCGGCGGCGGGCGTCGCACGCGGAAGCCGAACTCTAGAAAGAGCCGCGGTTCTAGCGCCGAGCAGGATTCTCGCGCGGGATGGAACTGGTCAATGGCGGGAACGACAGGTCGAAATTGCCTGCAAACCAGGCATACGCATTTGCAGGATGTTTTCAGCGGGAGCGACGGGACTCGAACCCGCGACCTCCGGCGTGACAGGCCGGTCTAGGTCTTCCCGGGTTGGCCGGGACTGTCCGGGGATTTGCGGCGTGACCAGGGCCTTCCGACCGCGGCGTTGCGGCGATCACCGGCCGTGGGCGGGGGCTTGCGGGGTCTCCCGCGGGATCTGCGCGGGATGCTCCGTTGTCGTCTCTGCAAACGAACGATCCGAAGGTCGCACACAGCACAGCTGCCCTCCGCTCGGTGACACCGCATCGGGACTGGCGCCTCCTGCTTGGATCGAGCAGCAGCAGCGCCGCGCGGTTCGCCCGACGCCAGGCTCCGCATAGGCACATTCTTCCCTCGACGAGCCTGGGACCCACGTACGCGGGTTTGGGCAACCCGTTGTTCCGGCGATCCCGAGCCCCACCACTGACGGCGCCAGATCGCTCCTGCAACGTCGCCGCCGGGGAACTAAGCTGCTCGCTGCCGCTTCCGTCGGCTGGGGATCCAGCGCCGCAGTGCGCATGGGGCAGATCCGGCGACGCCAGACGGCTCAGCCTTCGTGAATCCAGCAGTGAGCTCATGATCGACCGCTTGCTCGCTTCTCGCTGCAGTGCGCATGCAGCTCACGGGGCCTGGGTGCCTGGGTTAACCCCTGTTCGCAGCGATTGCCCGGTGGCCCTGGTCCTGGCGACAATCGTGCCCTGTTGGCCTGGGCTGATCGAGACTGTGCTGGCGGGTGCGCACGGCGGGGGGACTTGTGTGGCCCTGTCTGTCCGCTTGGGCAGACCTCGTTCCCCCCATGATCGGCGGCGACCGTGTGCCTGCTCCGCACCAACAGCAGCCACAGGCGAGTCGGTCAGCGTGGCTGCTCCGAGGTCAAAGCGGCTGATAGCGTCCGTTCTTCCTACCGGTTGTGAGCGTGTAGAGATCCGGTTCGAGGGAGCCCGGTTGGGCTGTGGGCAAGGGTGCGGCTGAGCCGGATCTTGGCTGGGCATGGTGTCCTGTTGGTGGAGGCTGGCGCGCTGGTTGCGACGTCGAAACGGGTTGTCGATCGAGCTGGCGCGGTTAGGCGCAGCGTCGGCGCTTGCCGATTGTGTCGTCTAACACGGCCGCGGAGCGGAGCTCGTCACGCGGAAGACGTAGTCGTTCGTGCTGGGGTGGAGGGCGAGCGCGAGGCTTGGGTCGCCGGTGGTCCAGGTGATGGGCAGGGCGGCGGTCGGGGCTGCGGTGAGGATCAGGTAGCGGTAGCCGCCGGAGGCGATAGCCGCTCGCCAGCGCGAGCAGGAGTCGATCGGGATGTAGCCACCGTCGCCGGTATGCATACCGAGGTAGGTGACGCGATTGGTGTCGAACGCGCCGTAGAACGGGTATTGCTCGACGGTGCCGTAGAGCGCGATTCGGGTGTCCGCGACGTCTTGGGACCAGCGGTAGATCGCGCTGAGGCCGGGGTCGGATTGCACGCCGAGGCGGTAGCGCTGATCGAAGTAGTGCCGCTGGACGATGAACAGCCCGCCACCCGCGCCCAGCACGGCCACGGTGACGAGCGCCCATCGAACTGATCGACCCGGGCTCCGGGCGCGGCGAGCGAGCGCGAGCACGGCCAGGATCGCGACCAGTCCCACCGTGAAGGCGAGGTGGCGGGCGGTTTGGGTCAGCCACAGCGAATGCTGGATCTGGGTGAGGACGACGACGAGCGCGAGCAACGGTCCGAGTAGTTGGAGCCTCGCCGCCGCGTGTTGCGCGAGCAGAATCGGGGCGAGGACCGCGCCGAGCAGGAGCGCCGGCATCGCGTAGCGCAGGTTCTCGGAGAACAGTGCGGAGGATCCGGCGAGATTGGTCGCGCCGGTCGGCGCGAACAGATACGAGATGCCGCTGAGGATGGCGGTCACGGCGATCACG
>Ga0116216_10001196_pt1 | contig 18284 bp, 16 predicted proteins | sample Sb_taG_11_FD_89696 | JGI IMG/M metagenome (GOLD analysis project Ga0116216, IMG submission 89696) | Peat soil microbial communities from Weissenstadt, Germany - Sb_50d_3_AS metaG | ecosystem: Environmental > Terrestrial > Soil > Wetlands > Peat | place: Germany: Weissenstadt | collected 2010-09-21
CCGCTCGACGCGCCACATCGTCTGGACCGCGCTCATCCCCATGGCGCGGGCGGCTTCGAGCGTGGCGGCGTCGACCCCGCGCAACGCGGCCGCTGTGTTGCGCACGAGAATCATCTGCGCATACGCGGCGAGCGCGACGACCGCGGTCCAAAAGCCGAGTCCTAACGCCGGGATGAGCAGCGCGAAGAGCGCAAGGCTGGGAATGGTGTAGATGATGCCCAAGACGCCATAGACAGGCACGGCCAGCGCGCGATAGCGCGCCACGGCGACGCCCGCAGGCAGCGCGATGACGAGCGCCAGCGCGAGCGCGACGCCGACCAACGCCACATGCTCCAAGCCCAAGCGTGCGACGAGCACCGGATGGTGGACGAGATAGCTCACGAGTGCCCCCCGCTGCCGGCTGCATGCGCTGCAGACAGCATGCGCTCGAGCGTGAGCGTGCCGAGCGCTGCGCCTGCTTCGTCGACGACCCGCAGCTGCAAGACGCCTGCGACGAGCATCGCCGAGAGCGCGGCGCGCAGATCGCTCGAGGCGAGGATCGCTGGAGCATCGCCTGGAGCTGTGGTGTGGGCGTCCAGCGTGACGTCGTGCACCAAAATGAGCGCGAAACGGCGCACGAGGTCGCCTGAGTTGACGAGTTCGCTGACGAACGCATCGGCGGGCCGAGCGAGGATGTCAAGCGGACGGGCGTACTGCACCACGGCGCCGGCGCGCATCACGACGATGCGGTCGGCCAGGCGGATCGCTTCGTCGACGTCGTGGGTCACGAACAAGACTGTCTTATGCAAGCGCTGCTGCAGCCTCAGCATTTCGGACTGCAGCCGCGTGCGCTCGATCGCGTCAAGAGCGCCGAACGGTTCGTCCATAAGCAAGATGTCGGGATCGGCTGCTAGGGCTCGGGCCAAACCGACCCGCTGTTGCTGCCCGCCCGAGAGCGCGGCGGGAAAGCGCGCGCCGAATTGCGCTGCCGGCACGCCCACGAGCTCCAGCATCTCGTCGACGCGCGCGCGAATGCGTTCCGCGGGCCAGCCGAGCAGAGACGGCACGACCGCTACGTTGCTCGCGACGGTCATGTGCGGGAACAACCCGATCTGCTGGATCACGTAACCGATCCCGCGGCGCAGCGTGGTCGCGTCGACGGCGCGCGCGTCGCGCCCATTGACGAGAATCGTGCCGGAGGTGGGCTCGATCAAGCGGTTCACCGTCTTGAGCAATGTGGTCTTGCCGCAGCCTGACGGCCCTAGGAGGACGACGAAGTCGCCGTGCGCCACGTCGAACGAGACGTCGTCGACGACTCTTTGGCCCGGGCGATACTCTTTGACGACGTGCTGGAAGGCGACCGCTGTATCGGCTGTCACGTTAGTCAACCCGGGACGAGACCGATGGCGGCGAGGTAGCCGGCGGCGACGTCGGCGGGTTCCTCGTGCTTGCCGTCGACACGCCAATTCAGATCGCGCATGGTCGCGTCAGTGAGATGCGGCGCCAGCGGGTTGAGCACGCCTGGGATGGATGGGAAGCGCCGGATCGCGTCAGCGCGCACGAGTGGCGCGACTTGATACGGCGGAAAGAAATGCTTGTCATCGTCAAGCACCACAAGATGATAGGCGTCGATCTGCCCATCCGTGCCGAAGGCGACGACCACGTCGACGTCGCCCTGCAGAAGCGCGCGATACTTGAGCCCGATGTCGATGAGCTTCACGCTGCCGAAACGGAAGCCGTCATAGGCTCGCTGCAGTCCGGGCAGACCATCGGGCCGATCGGTGAACTCAGGCACGGCCCCCAAGCGCAACTGCGGTGCGAGCCGCGCGCAATCGGAAAGACTGACAAGCCCAAGTCGCTCGGAGATCTGCTTGGTGGTGGCCAGCGCCTGCGTGTCGTTCATAGGTGCCGGGGCGAGCCACGTCAAGCCATAGCGCTGCTGGTACTCTCGCTTCACCGTCTCGTAGACCGCATCGCGGCCGTGCATGGGCGGCAGCTTGAGCTGGGTGAGCAGTGCCGTACCCGTATACTCCGGATAGAGGTCGATCTCACCGCGCAGGAGTGACGCCATGGCGATATTGGTTCCGCCCAGGTCGAGCTTGCGTTGAACCGGCAGACCGGCATGCTCGAGCAGGCGTGCGTACATCTCGCCCAGCAGCAGCTCTTCGGCGAAGTTCTTCGAGCCGACGGACAGCCCGGGCGTGCGTCGCGCGCATGCGCCCGCGAGCACGAGCGAACCAAGCGTCAGCAGGGCGCCGGCGCGCGTCATGACGCCGTTAGCCACGGGCTGAATCTCGCCGCTGCCAGGCGGCCACACTCGACGCCGCACCGAGCACGACCTCAGCGAACAGCGCGAGCAACGCCACCGTCACGCCGCCGAGCAGCAGCTGTCGCATGTCGTTGTTCGCCAAGCCGTCGAGGATGAACGTGCCAAGCCCACCTGCACCGATGAACGCGGCCAGCGTCGCCGACGCGATGACCTCGACCGTGCTCGTGCGCAGGCCGGCGATCACGACGGGCAGCGCCAGCGGATACTCAACCCGTGCGAGCAGCTGTGCCCTGCGCATGCCCATGCCCAGCGCAGCCTCGCGGATCGCCGGATCGATGCCGCGCAACGCGACGTCGGTGTTGATGAGGATAGGCGGACAGGCGAGCAGGATGAGCGCGACGAGCGCCGAGCGGAATCCGACGCCGTAGATCGGCAGCATGAAGGCCAACACGGCGAGACTGGGCACGACGCGTGCAGCGGTGACGACGCTGACGACCGAACGGCCGCCACGTGCGCGTGACGTCCAGATCCCCAAGGGGACGCAAGTGAGCACCGCGACGATGAGCGCCGCAGCGCTCAGGGACACGTGTTCGCGCACGGCGAGCCAGAGATCGGACTGATGCGCAAGCGCGTAGGACCATGTCTGTAACAGCAGCATCGACGCGTCCCCGCCTTCTGCGCGCCGCGCGGCGAGACCCGCACCTTGCCGCAACGGACCTTTGAAGCAACGGACCTTTAGGTCCGTTCTTACCACGCAACGTTTGCAGCAACGGACCTTTAGGTCCGTTTAGGTCCAGCGTCGGAAGGCGTGCCGCCGTGCCCGGCCAAGTTTTGGGTCATGGAGATATATCTATTGCGACATGGGATCGCCCAGGAACGCGATCCCAAGAAATATCCAGACGATCGCTTACGCCCGCTCACCACAGAAGGCCTGGAGCGGATGCGCGAGATCGTGCGCGGCATGCTCAAGCTCGGGGTCGAGTTCGATGCGGTGTTCGACAGCGGTTACACGCGAGCCCGGCAGACCACCGAGGCCGTCACCGATGCGTACCGCATCGACAGCGCCGACATCACCACCTCTCCAGCGCTCGAGCCGGAACGCAATCCCGCCGACGTGTTGGGGATGCTCGAGGCCACCAAGGGAGCCAAGCGCGTGCTTATCGTGGGCCACGAACCACACCTGAGCCTCACCGTCGCCTACCTGACCGGTGGCCGCGACGGCGACGCCTTCGATTTCAAAAAGGGTGCGCTTGCCCGCGTCGACCTGCAGGCGCTCAAAAAGGGCACCGGCACGCTCATGTATTTGCTGCCGCCCAAGGTGCTGCGAAAGATCCGCTAAGGCTAGAGGCCGCTCGCGCTGCGTGCGCGTGCGCGCGCGAGTTCATCGCGCACTCTCGCGTCCGTGACCTCCTGGAACATGAAATAATAGCGCCCCACCGCGAATGGCAGCTCGCGCGACGCGACGAGCACGACGAGTTCGTCGCAGTGCGGGCGCAGGTGTGCCGCGCAGTCCGCCGGCGCGACGGGCACGGCGCAGGCGACGTGCGATGCGCCCAGCGTGCGGGCGGCATTGATCGCGCACATCATGGTCGCTGACGTGGCGATGCCGTCGTCTACGATGATCACGGGCTTCCCATCGACGGACAATGGAGGATTGTCGCCGCGCAAGCGCTCCTCGAGGGCGCGCGCCTGCTGGCTGGCGCGGTTGAAGAGCGACTGTGCCACCGTCTGCGAGAAACCACCGGCATGCTCGGTCGCGACCGCCTCGCCGTGCGCCGAGACGGCGCCGATGGCGAGTTCGGGTTGCATCGGGTGTCCGACTTTGCGGACGACGAGGACGTCGAGTGGCACGTGAAGCGCCTCCGCCACTGCAGCTGCAACCACCACGCCGCCGCGCGCCACGCCCAAGACCACGGCGCCCGGCTGGGCGTGCAGCACTCGCGCCAGTTGCACACCGGCGGCACGTCGATCGAGAAATGGGAGATCGGGTTCTTCGGATGGCTCCACGCTCGGGAGCGTTCGGTGGGCCCGAGAGGCGCACCGCCTAGTAGTTGGTTGTGTCTGCCCTCTCCATGCTGGCCTGCATGGGGCGCACGCCGAACTGGCGTCCGAACTTCTGCTCGATGATGTAGTGGTTGATCTCGGCCTGCTCGCGCTCGGGGAGGCCGATGAAACGGACGCCATACCTCGTCTGGTAGCCGGTCGACTTGCTGAGCGCGTACACCACCCGAGCCCGCGTGTCGAAGCGCCGGCCAACGCCCAAGCTCATGAGCAGCCCGACGGTGTCTCCCGGTCTCATCCGAACGTGCGTTCGGACGCACGCGCCGCCCACGGAGATATCCTCGAGCATCGCCTGCTGCTCTTGCGACCAATCGGTGCGCAGGCGGATGGGCTCGCTGATCATGACCCGCGGGTGCGCGCGCGGGTGACGCAGGGTTACTGTCTTATGAAAAACGCGGCGGAGAGAGTCAAAGAGCGCCACGGATAAACCCCCAGCGTGGACCGAGCTTGTGGTGCGCCACCAATGGCATATCTGCCGTCTTCTTAATCATCGGAGGCCGGCCCACCCTGCGGGTTGACGAGAAATGGGTTCGTTTAGCCTATCCGGCGGGGCAACAGTTCTCCTGGGGTGAGCAGATTGCCGTCCAGGATGAAGGAGCTCGTGCGCAAGTTCCGCGCTGCCCGCTTGTAGCGCGAGAGGTTCGACGCGACGCTCGAAAACGAGGGCAACGGCGTCCGCGAGCTGCACAGGCCTACCACGGTCAGCGTCACCTCGGCGTCCTGGCGCGTGACTTCCGGGGTGTCGATGAGCGGCAGCTCGCGGCTCACGTGGAGGGATGCCGCTTTGCGCTCGAATTCTGCGATGATGCCGGTGGCAAGCTGCTGAACGCGGCTCTCCGAGCAGAGCACGACGAAGTTCACCCCGCCCAGATGGCCGACGAGGCTGTGCGCCGCGTCGAAGGCCTTGGCCGTACCGGTCAGCGTCTCGGCGAGCAGACTGATGATCTCGTCGCCGCGGCCGAACCCATACCGCTCGTTGTAATGACGCAGATGGTTGATGTCGACGTGGAGCAGGGCAAAAGGAGCGTTGCTTTGCGCTCTTCGCTCGATCTCTTGCTGGACGAGCATGCGGCCCGGCAACCCTGTGAGCGGGTTTGAATAACGCGATACCGAGGCCTGGAATTCCGTCATCGTGTGCAGCAGATCGCGCACGGACACGACGCCGGAGTACGAGCCGTTCTCGAGCACCACGATCTCGTCGTACATCTCGGAGCGGCGGCGGTGCACGACCTTGCGAGCGACGTCGTCGATCGAATCGTTGACGTCGACCGCCAAATACGAGTCGTCCATCACGAGGCGCGCGGGGCGCCGCGCATAGATCGAGTAGCCGAACTGGTGCGAGAGGCGCTCGTAGAGCTTGGTCCGGCTGACGAGGCCGACGGGCGCGCCCGCGTCGGTGAGGACGACGCTGTCGAGATCGGGATTGCGATCGAAGATCTCCATGACTTCCATGGTGTACGCCGTCGGTGCGAGCGCGGGAGCGCGCCGCGTCACTGCCGACACCGTCATGCGCTTCGGAGCAGGCGCCGTACGGCTGGCGGACGCCCGCTCTCTGATGAAGGCGGCGATCTCGGCTTTCGGTTCGGCGAAGACCGATGAGGGTCTGGCGAGGAGGAATCCTTGGCCATACTCGACGCCGATCTCGATCAGCGTGGCAAGCTCTTCGACGGTCTCGATGCCTTCGGCCAGCACCTTGGCGTCGATGCGCCGGGCGAAGATGATGATGGCGGAGACGAGTGCGTTCTTGGCACGGTCGCGGTCGATGTCGCGCACGAGCGCGATGTCCAATTTGATGAAGTGCGGGCGGACCTCGGTGACGGCGCGCAGCGAGTTGTGGCCTGCGCCGGCGTCGTCGATGGCGACCTTGAACCCCTGGCGGTTGTAGTGGAGCAGCGTGCGTTTGAACAGGTCGAAGTCCTCGATGGCCTGCTTCTCCGTGATCTCGAGGACGATGCGCTCCTGGGCTAAGCGGTTTTGATCGACGACGTCGCGCGACAGCGCCTCGTTGCGCTCTTCGAAGACGCGCGGGCTGATATTGAGGAAGAGATAGCAGCCGGGCGGGATGCCCGAGGCGTTGGCGATGGCGCGGAAGCGGCAGATGCGTTCGAGCTGAGCGGCGACGCCGCGCTCGGCGGCGGTCGAGAACAAAGCGTCGGCGCTTTCCAGGCGGGTGCCGATGGGGCCGCGCGAGAGCGCCTCGTAACCGAGCACGCTGCCGTCGGAGAGCGAGACGATGGGCTGGAAGAGCGTGCGGATGCGGCCTTCTTTGAGCAGGCGATCGAAATCGTCGCCGCCGCCTTCGAGCGGTGCGGCGGGCGTTTCGTCAACGATGAGCGGGGGCGCGTGCGGATCGGGAAGCGGCGCGTCCGCTTCGCCCTCGGGGCCCTGCGGCAACGGCGTGGCGTCGCCCGTGACAAAGCCGAGCAGCCGCCGAAAACGGTTGTTGAGCTTAGAGGGGGTCATCGTTGCATGCGCCGCTCGCAAGGCCGTAAGAAAACCGGGTCACACTAAAGGGGTGGCCGCTACAGCCCTACTCGATTCATCGGCGGCCGGACCGGTGAAAGTTAACGTTTGTCACTATGCTGTCCCGGCGATTCCTCTTTTGCGCTCCTCCACGCCATATGAAGGGCGCACTTTGCCGGATGTAGCAAGGACGAGCATGGCCATTTCCAATGGTGGTTTCGCGCGTCTGACCGAGCCCATGGTGCGCGACGGCGAGCGCCTGCGGGTCGCGACCTGGGAGGAAGCGCTCGAACGGGCGGTCGGCGGGATAGCGAGTGCCGTCAAGGCGGGCGGTCCGAATGCGGTCGGCTTATTCAGCTGTTCGAAGACGACGAACGAGTTGAACTTCCTCAGCCAGAAGTTCGCGCGCGCCGTCATCGGCTGCAATAACGTCGACAGCTGCAACCGTACCTGACACGCTCCTAGCGTCGCCGGTCTGGCGGCGGTCTTCGGAGCAGGCGGCGGCACGAGCTCCTATCAGGAGGTCGAGGAGACCGACCTGATCATCCTATGGGGATCGAACGCGCGCGAGACGCATCCGATCTTCTTCCATCACGTCACGCGCGGCGTGCGCAATGGCGCACAGCTCGTCGTCGTCGATCCACGCCGCACCGGCACCGCGCAATGGGCCGACACCTGGTTGGGCCTCAACGTGGGCAGCGACATCGCTCTTTCCAACGCCATGGCGCACGAGATCCTCGAGCGCGGTCTTGAGAACCGGACCTTTATCGAGCGGGCGACGAGCGGGTTCGATGAGTACCGCCGTAGCGTCGAGCGTTACACGCCGGAGATGGCCGCCGGCGTGACCTGCGTGCCGGCGGACGTCATCCGCCGCGTGGCGGTCGCGTATGCGTCGGCCGATCGCGCCATGATCTGCTGGACGCTTGGCATCACCGAACACCATAATGCCGTCGACAACGTCTTCGCCCTCATCAACTTGAGCCTGTTGACCGGTCACGTCGGCCGCTACGGCAGCGGCCTCAATCCGCTGCGCGGTCAGAACAACGTGCAGGGCGGCGGCGACATGGGCGCCATCCCTGACCGCTTGCCCGGTTTTCAGAGCCTGAGCGACGACGAGCTGCGCGGAAAGTTCGAGCGCGCGTGGGGCGTGAAGATCCCAAGCAAGCGCGGCTGGCGGCTCAACGAGATGTTCGAAGCGATGGAACGCGGCGAGCTGCGCGCGCTCTACGTCATCGGCGAGAATCCGCTCGTCTCCGAGGCCGACCGCAGCCGCGCCGAACACATCTTGTCAAACGTCGACCACCTCATCGTGCAGGATCTCTTCCTCACCCAAACTGCGGAGCTGGCCGACGTGGTCCTGCCGGCGGCGGCCGGCTGGTGCGAATCTGAGGGCACGGTGACGAACTCGGAACGCCGCGTGCAGCGCGTGCGCAAGATCGTCGATCCGCCAGGCAACGCGCGCGACGACCTCGCGATCCTGTGCGATATCGCCCGCGGCCTGGGCCACGATCTCGGTCACCCGAGCGCTGAGGAGCTGTGGAACGAAGTGCGCAGCTTGAGCCCGATGCATGCCGGCATGTCGTACGAGCGCCTCGAGCGTCTCGGCGGCTTGCGCTGGCCCTGCCCTGACGATCAGCACCCCGGCACAATGTTCTTGCACGGCCGGCTATGGGAAAGCCCCGTACGTGGTCCCCGTGCGCCTTTCAACGTGGTCGAAAACGAAGGACCGGTGGACGAGATCACGCCTGAATTCCCGCTGCTGCTCACGACTGGTCGCCGTCTGGACTCGTTCAACTCGGGCGTGCAGAGCGGCGACTACACCTCGCCCTTGCGCCGCGACGAGTCGCTGGATGTGTCGCCGGAAGACGCCGTCCGGTACGATGTCGCGGACGGCGAGCGGGTCAGGGTGAGCTCGCGTCGCGGTTCGGTCGTGGTCGCTGTACGGATCGACCCATCGCTGCGGGCGGGCCTGGCTTTCATGACATTCCATTTCGACGTGCCGACCAACGTGCTGACGATCGAAGCCAACGATCCAAAGTCGGGCACGGCCGAGTTCAAGGCTTCTGCCATACGAATCGACAAGCTCCCCGCGGCTGCGATCGCAGCCGGAGAGTGATCGTTGGACCTCCACTTCACCGCCGCACAGCCGAGCGACGCGGAACGCGAGGCGGTTGACGCGCTCTTGGGGCCGCCCGCATCCAGATGGGAGGGCGGTGCGCGCTCCGAGCGTGACGGGCATGTCTCGTTCGGCGGCCACGATGCGCGCAAGCACCGCACGCAGCTCTTGCCCGCCTTGCACGCGGTCAACGATCGTGTCGGATGGATCAGCGAAGGGGCGATCAACTACATCTGTCAGCGCCTGACCGTTCCTCCGGCCGACGCCTACGGCGTGGCGAGCTTCTATGGGCTCTTTTCGACCACGCCGCGGCCGCCGTTGGTCCTGCATGTGTGTGATGACGTAGTGTGCATGGCTTTGGGAGCCGGCGACGTGTGTGCCGCTCTTGAGACGTGTGCCGGCGCTGCTGGTGCATCGAAGGATGGCGCAACTACGGCCTGGCAGCGAAGCCCTTGTCTGGGGTTATGCGACAAAGGCCCCGCGGCATTGTTGCTCATCGGCAAGAAATTGGGATTGTGGCCTTTCCGAGGCGCCGTACGGGCGCCGATCGATGCCGAACAGGCCTGCCAGTTCTTCGAGCCAAAAATCGGCGATCGCAGCTCCACGTTCGATGTGCGCAAGTCAGCGCGTTCCGGTACGCGATTGTTGCGCCGCATCGTGCAAGGCGTCGGATGCCAGAGCCTCGATGACTACAGATCTTCGGGCGGCTATGCGGCGCTGCGGCGCGCTTTTGATCTCGGCGCCAGCGGCATCATTCGCGAGGTGACCGACTCCAAACTTACGGGACGCGGAGGTGCGGCATTTCCGACCGGCCGCAAGTGGGAAGCGGTCGCGCGCGAACCGGAGCGTCCTCATTACATAGTATGCAACGCTGATGAATCCGAGCCAGGCACGTTCAAGGATCGCGTGCTCATGGAAGAGGACCCGTTCGCCATCATCGAGGCCATGACAATCGCGGCGATCGCCGGCGGCTGCGAACACGGCTACATCTACGTACGCGGTGAATATCCGCAGGCAGAACAGAGCATTTCACGCGCGATCGAGCAAGCGCGCCGGCATGGCATGCTCGGGCCCGACGTTATGGAACGGGGTGTGTCATTCGACATCGAGCTGCGTCGCGGAGCGGGGGCCTACATCTGCGGCGAGGAGACGGCGCTCTTCAACTCGATCGAAGGGTTTCGCGGCGAGCCACGCAACAAGCCGCCGTTTCCCGTGCAGAAAGGGCTCTTCGGCAAGCCGACGATCATCAACAACGTCGAGACGCTCGCCAACGTTCTGGATATCGTGCTGGATGGCGGGCAAGCGTACGCCGCAACTGGCACCGCGGACTCGACCGGCACGAAGCTTTTCTGCCTCTCCGGACACGTGGCCAAGCCGGGTCTCTACGAGGTCGCCTTCGGTACCACGCTTCGCGTTCTCATCGAACTGGCAGGCGGGGTGCGCTCGGGTCACCGTCTGCAAGCCGTGCTCCTGGGAGGCGCGGCGGGCGCATTCGTCACGCCAGACGAGCTCGATACGCCGCTCACCTTTGACGGCGTGCGTGCGATCAAGGCGACCTTGGGATCGGGCGTCGTCATCGTCTTCGACGAGACCACCGATCTCAAGGCGATACTGGCGCGCATCGCGGCGTTCTTCCGCGACGAATCCTGCGGACAGTGCGTGCCCTGCCGCGTCGGTACCGTCCGGCAAGAAGAGCTCTTGGCGCGCATGGCATCCGGTACGGCGCATTCCGACGAGCGCACGCTGCTCGGCGAGATCGGCCAGGTCATGCGCGATGCCTCGATCTGCGGACTGGGCCAGACCGCATCGAGCGCGATCGAATCTGCGCTGGCCAAGTTCGCGCTGTTCGGGTGAGATGCCACATGGGAAAGGACGCTCGAGCCTGATGGGAGACGAACGCACGGTCAGCGTTGAGATCGACGGCACCGCCGTCACCGTCAAGGAAGGATGGACGATCCTGCAGGCGGCCCGAGCGTGCGGCATCGACACGCCGACCTTGTGCTACCTCGAGAACTTGACCCCGGTCAACGTGTGCCGCGTCTGCGTGGTCGAACTCGAAGGGGCGCGCACGCTCGTCCCCGCCTGTTCGCGTGCCTGCGAAAAGGGCATGAAGATCAAGACCGACAGCGAGCGCGTGCGTACCAGCCGCCGGATGGTGCTCGAGTTCTTGGCGTCGTCGGTCGATGTTTCACTGGCGACCGACATGCAGCGTCAGATGCAACGCTACGGAGCGCAGCCGGCGCGCTATGGCAAGCCGGCCACTCCCGCGGCCGCGGGCGAGCGCGACGCGACCCCCGCTGGACATCACCACGCATCTAACGGTCAGGCCGCCCACACCGTCGCTCAGCCGGTGAAGCGCGACAACGACCTCTACGTGCGCGATTACAGCAAATGCATCTTATGCTACAAGTGCGTCGAAGCATGCGGCACCGACGCGCAGAACACGTTCGCCATCGCCGTCGCCGGCCGAGGCTTTGACGCGCGCATCTCCACCGAATACGCAGTGCCGCTGCCCGATTCGGCATGCGTGTACTGCGGCAATTGCATCGGCGTGTGCCCGACCGGCGCGCTCATGTTCACGACCGAACACGACATGCGCGCCGCAGGCACCTGGGACGAGTCTCGGCAGACGAGCGGCGACACGATCTGTCCGTACTGCGGCGTCGGCTGCACCTTGACCGTGCACGCGCAAGACGGAGACATCGTCAAGGTGAGCTCACCGCTCGACCACGAGGTCGGCCACGGCCATCTCTGCATCAAGGGCCGCTTCGGCTGGCAGTTCGTGGGCAAGGGCGTGGGAAAAAATAAACGGACCTAAAGGTCCGTTGCTTCAAGCTCCGTTGGATCCGAATCGTTACGGCACTATTTGGTGAACCAGTCCGCGTTGATCTTGGTGTAGTCTTTCCACTCCTCGGGCACTTCGGTCTCATTGTAGATGGCATTCACCGGACACGCGGCAACGCAGGCGCCGCAGTCGATGCACACGCTTGGATCGATGTAGAGCTGCGGGTCTTCATCGGCGCCCTTGATGCAATCGACCGGACAGACGTCGACACACGACTTGTCCTTGACGGTGATGCATGGCTGGCAGATGACGTAGGTCAAAGAGCGCCTCCTGAAAAGTAGTGGGCAGGCTTTCTTGTCGACACTTCGTGGAACCTACTGCGCGCCCAGCGTCGCGGACTCCAAAACGCACACTGACCCGCGCTCAACCTGACGTGGCGGCGGCGGGCTTGGCGTCGTCCAGCCTGCGCGACAGCACGGCGGCTCCGGCCATATCCTGGATGAAGTGGCCGAGCATGCACGGATACAACGAACCTGTGACGAGGAAGACGCACGCGTAGAGAAACCCCGTGATGGTCGCCCCGATCACGCCCGTCTTTCCCTGATACGCGTGTCCGATGCCGAAGGCCACGCTGGAAAGCACGGCCCCTACGATGAGGCTGCCGGTCATGGAGCCGATGATGCTGAGCGCATAGCCGCGGTAGAGGAACTCCTCGCAGATGCCGGCGCTCGCCGCCACCGGCACGAACAGTATCCACTCACCTCGGTCGGTCGGGACGACAGCGCGCAGAGCACGCGCATAGTCGCCCTCGAGCACGCGCCGCGAACCGCCGAGGCTTGCCAAGACGGGCGCGACGAGCGTCACGAGGCCCACGAGCAGTTCAACGATGTAGCGCGGCGGCCGCAATCCGACCGACGCCGGCTCGAGATGATGCAAGCGAAGGGCGTATAAAGCTAAAGCGGTAAGAGACCACAGGATCACGATCGTGCGAGCGTAGCGTAGGTACTTGCCCGCCGAGGCAGATGCCGCGGCACGGATGCGCTTGCCGGTCCACAGCGACACCAGCGGCAACGCGATGATGAGGATGAGCAAGGTCAGGATGATCATGACTGTTGGGTGCGGCATCGAGCCTGCCCTTAGGGCGCGGGGGCGTCAAGCCCTCGTCCGGGAGGCGCGCCGGGCGTGAACCGCAAGGTGTTGAGCATCTTGTCGCTGGGACACCTGAGCGTCGATATCGGCGCGGGTGCGCTTCCCGCGCTGCTGCCCTTTTTGCAGCGTGAGTTCCACTTCTCGTACTTCTGGCTGGCCGCACTCGTCATGACGTCCGGCGTCATCTCGTCGGTCATGCAGCCGGTCTTCGGCGTGGCGTCGGATAATCTGCGCACGAGGTTCCTCTTGCCCATCGGGGTCTTCTTAGCGCTGGCGGGATATGCAGGCGTGGGGATCGCGAGCAGCTACGCGCTCGTCGTGATCCTCGTGGCTGTGGCCGGCATCGGCTCGGCCATGTATCACCCCGAGGCGACGAAGTCAGCGCGCACGGTCTCGGGCCTCTTCCCCACCACGGGTAGCTCGCTGTTCGCGGTCGGCGGGAATATCGGGGTCGCGCTTGGGCCTCTCATCGTGACCGCGCTGGTCGCCTGGCATGGTCTTCACGGCATGTGGCTCTTGATCGTGCCCGCGGTCGTGGTCGCCGTCGTCGTCGCGACCGTCGTCCCCACCGTGACGAAAGCCCACGAGGCGCACGAAGCTCGTGCGCGCCTGCGACCGGTCGACGGCAACAACGTGCAGGTCATGGGCATCCTCGTGGCCATGACCTCGCTGCGCTCCATGGTCTACTCCGGTGTGCTCACCTTCATGCCGCTCTACGCCGTCAACGTCTTGCACCAGCACGTCAACCGCAACGCGCTCTTGCTCTTCATCTTCTTGGGCACGGGCGCTCTGGCCAATCTAGCGGCCGGACCGATCGCCGACCGTTACGGCGTCAAGCGCAGCATGAGCCTCAGCCTGGCCTTCGCGCCGTTCGCGCTCGCGCTCTATCTGCTGTCGTCGGGCGTCCTCGCTCTCATCGGCCTGGCGCTTGCCGGCGCCATGCTCATCGGCACGTTCTCGAGTGCCGTGGTCATGGGGATGGAGTACATGCCCAACCGCATGGCGCTCGCCTCGGCTTTGCTCATCGGGTTCTCCAGCGGGGTCGGCGGACTCGGCGTCGGATTGCTGGGGAGAGTCGCCGACGCCTACGGCCTCATCCCCACCGTGTGGGCGCTCGTCGCCGTCGCTGCGCTGGCCTACGGCCTGACCTTCGCGCTGCCCAAGACAAGACCCGCGACCCATTTCATGCCCGACATGGCCGCGCCCGAGCTCTCGCGTGGCAGCTGACAAGGTTCTGCTCATCGACGTCTACGCGCTCGTGTATCGCGCGTTTTTCGCGCTGCCGCCACTCACCACATCGAGTGGCACGGCGGTCAACGCGGCGTACGGCTTCCAGCGGATGCTGCATCGCATGCTGGTCGAAGAGAAACCATCGCACGTCATCGCCTGCTTCGATGCAGGGATTCCGGCCGAGCGTTTCGCCGCCGTGCCGGAGTACAAGGCCAACCGGCCGGAGATGCCCGATGATCTGCGGCCACAGTTCCACATCGTGCGCCGCATCCTCGACGGGTACGGCATACCTGTGGTCGAGGTCGAAAACGAAGAAGCCGACGACTGCATCGCAACGCTCGTCACCCAAGCCAGCGCACGGCGCCTCGACACGACGGTCGTCTCGGGCGACCTCGATCTGTTGCAGCTCGTCGACCGCCATTGCACGGTCGTCGTGACCAGGCGTGGCATCAGCGAGATGACCCGCTACGACATCGAGGCCGTCAAAGCGCGCTTCGGCCTCGCGCCCGAGCAGCTGCCTGACTATCGCGGGCTCAAAGGCGATCCGTCGGACAACCTGCCCGGCGTCCCCGGCATCGGCGAGAAGACGGCAGCCAAGCTCATCGCGCAGTTCGGCTCTCTCGACGCGCTGCTCGCCAACCTGGACGCGGTCAAGCCCGCGCGTATCGCCGAGCTGCTGCGCACGCATGCCGACAAAGCGCGCGCGTGCCGCGACGTCTCGAGCGCCAAACGCGATCTGCCCATCGAGGCACGCTGGGATGCGTGGCGCTATCATGAACCAGGCAAAGAGCGCCTGGCCGAGCTGTTCCGCGAACTCGAATTCCGCTCGCTGCTCAGCACGGTCGCGACACCGGCGTTTTCTGGCATAGCCGGTTCGGATGACGGTGCGGTCGAGCCTGAGAGTGTGACCTTCGAGATGGGCTCGTACCGCGTGGTCGATCAGGTCGCCACCATCGCGCGCGCGCTCGACGATGCCGCCAAGGCCCCGCGCGTCGCCTTTGTCCTCATCCCCGCTCTCTCGTCGTGGCGTCTGGACAGCCCGCAGGCGCTTGCCATCTCCTGGCGCTCGCGCGAGGGTGTCATCGCGCCCGCGCAGATGCTGGCCGGCGAAGCGCGCTTGCGCGATCAGTTCTCGCGGCTGCTCGCAGCCGCTCCGCCGCGCAAGATCGTCTTCGACGCCAAGAACTTCAGCGGATGGCTGCACGCGCACCACTTCGAGCTCGGCGAGCTGACACTCGACCCGATGCTCGCCGCAGGCATCTGCGATCCCGCACGTGGCGAGCCCACGCTCGCCGATGCGCTCGTCGGCACGCCCGGCGAAGGCGTCCCCGTTCCCGATGGGGGTGGCGCAGGCAGCACGCTGTTCCAGCCTGGCCAGAACGTGGAACCCGACTGGGCCGCTCCGGCAGATGCGCTCATGCGCGCGGCCGATCAGGCGCTTGAGACCGTGCGCCAGGCCGGCATGGAGAAAGTGCTGCTCGAGATCGAACAGCCACTCGCGCCCTTGCTAGCGCGGATGGAAGCCGTTGGCTTCCGGCTGGATGAAGGCGAGCTGGCCCGCATCCGCTCCTCTCTTGAGACGGCGATCGCGCAGACGACGGCCGACATCTACCGGCTCGCCGGTGAAGAGTTCAACCTCAACTCGCCCAAGGCGCTCGGCTCCATCCTGTTCGAAAAGCTCGGCTTGCCGTCCGGCGCCAAGAAGAAGAAAAGCGGCTACGCCACCGGTGCAGAGGTGCTCGCGCCGCTCGCCGCCGAGCATGAGATCGCGGCCAAGCTCCTGCAATACCGCGAGGTCTCCAAGCTCAAGTCCACCTACGTCGACGCCTTGCCGGCGGCGGTCGATCCCAACACCCATCGCCTACACACGACCCTGCACCAGCTCGGCGCAGCGACCGGCCGGCTGTCGAGCTCCGATCCAAACCTGCAGAACATCCCGGTGCGCTCCGAAGTCGGCCGCGCCATTCGCCGCGCCTTCTTGCCGGCGACGCCCGGCAACGTCCTCATGGCAGCCGACTATTCACAGATCGAGCTGCGCATCTTCGCGCACATGTCGCAGGACGAGAACTTCATCCAAGCGTTCCAGCGCGGCGACGACATCCACGCCTTCACCGCGCGCGCGGTCTTCGGCATCCCCGAGGGCGAGACGATCTCTGGCGAGATGCGCCGGCGTGCTAAAGCGGTGAACTTCGGCATCCTCTACGGGATCAGCGATTTCGGTCTCTCGCAGAGCGCCGGCATGACAAGGCCTGAGGCCAAGCAGTTCATCGCCGAATACTTCGAGCGCTTTCCCAAGATCAAAGGCTACATCGACGGCGTGCTCGAGAAAGCACGCAGGGATGGATTCGTCACCACGCTCTTCGGCCGGCGCCGCTACCTGCCCGATCTGCGCTCGCACATCTATCCTATGCGCGCTGCGGCCGAACGCATGGCCATCAACGCGCCCGCGCAAGGCAGCGCCGCGGATCTTATCAAGCTCGCGATGGTGAAGGTGGGCAAGCTCTTCGCCGCATCCGGCGTGCGTGCGCAGCTCGTGCTGCAAGTGCACGACGAGCTGATCTTCGACGTGCCGCCGGACGAACTGGAGAGCGTGCGCGCGCAGGCCAAAGAGGCGATGGAGACCGCGATGACGCTCGCCGTGCCGCTGGCGGTGGATTTCAAAGCCGGACCGACCTGGGCGGCTGCCGAGGCGATGGTCTGACGTGCCCGAGCTTCCCGAGGTGGAGACCATCGCGCGCGACCTTGCGCCGCTGCTCGTGAATCGCCGCATCACAGGACTGCGCGCCGCGCGCAGGCCACCGGTCTTCGACGCGGCGAGCCTTCCGCAGCGGACGATCGTGGGCCGGACGATCCGCGACGTGGGGCGGGCCGGGAAGTTCATCATCATCGAGCTGGGAGACGACCTGCGCCTGGCGGTCCACTTGCGCATGACGGGCAACTTGCTCTACCAGCGCTCGTCGGCTCGGGTGCCGTACACGCGCGCGACGCTCGACCTCGACGATGGCGCGCGCTTGATCTTCGCCGACGTGCGCAAGTTCGGGCGCATGCGCGTCGTGCGCGGCGACGTGCGCTCGGGCCTCGGCATCGGCATCGATCCCTTCGCAAAGGAGCTCGACGCGCGGCGCTTCGCCGAACTCGCGCGCGGACGAAAAACGCCCGTGAAGACGTGGCTGCTCGACCAAAAGCGTCTCGCCGGCGTGGGGAACATCTACGCCTGCGAATCGCTCTTCTACGCGCGCCTGCGTCCCATTCGACGGGTAGGAAAACTCTCACTCGCGGAGCGTGAACGGCTGCTCGCCTCCCTGCGACGTGTGCTGCTCAGAGCCATACGTCATCGGGGTTCGAGCGTCGACGACTACGTGGATGCGGGAGGAAAGGAAGGGGAATTTCAGAAGCAGTTGAGCGTCTACGGTCGTGCCGGTATGCCATGCCGGCGCTGTGGCACGCCGATCCGGCGAATCGTGCTCGCGCAGAGGGGCACTTTCTACTGCCCGGTCTGCCAGCGCTAGTCAACGCTCCGTCCACGCCCAAGACCAAAATACAAGCAAAGGTGATTCTTTCTTAATGTCCGATACTCACGTCCTCGAGCCCAGCGAAGCGGTCGACGATCAGTTCTCGCTCATCCAAAAGCTCTATGAGGAGAGCCTCAAGACGCTCGATGAAGGCCAGCTCCTCAAAGGCCTCATCGTCGCGAAATCCAATGACGAGTTGCTCGTCGACATCGGCGGCAAATCCGAGGGCGTCGTCACCGCCCGAGAGCTCTCGCCCGGCATCTATATCTCAGACCTCAAGGTCGGTGATTATCTCGAAGTGCTCGTCTATCGCATCGACAGCGACGGCGACGGCACGATGTACCTCTCCGAAAAGCGCGCCCGCGCCCTCAAGACCTGGGAGAAAGTGCTCGAGGCGCACCAGCGCAACGAGGCGATCAACGCGACGGTCACCCAGGTGGTCAAGGGCGGCGTGCTCGTGGATCTCGGCATGCGCGGCTTTGTCCCCGCATCGCAGATCCGCCGCCAGCCTGTCGGCAATCTCGAGGAGATGGTCGGCAAGCAGCTGCGGCTCAAAGTGATCGATCTGGACCACAAACGCCGGCGCGTCGTCCTCTCGCAGCGTGTGGTGCTCGAAGAAGAGCTCAACCAGAAGAAACAGGAACTGCTCTCCACCTTGCAGCCCGGTCAGATCCGTGAGGGCACGGTCGTGCGCTTGGCCGACTTCGGCGCCTTCGTCGA
>Ga0116216_10001198_pt1 | contig 18256 bp, 14 predicted proteins | sample Sb_taG_11_FD_89696 | JGI IMG/M metagenome (GOLD analysis project Ga0116216, IMG submission 89696) | Peat soil microbial communities from Weissenstadt, Germany - Sb_50d_3_AS metaG | ecosystem: Environmental > Terrestrial > Soil > Wetlands > Peat | place: Germany: Weissenstadt | collected 2010-09-21
GCGAAGTACTTTGCGATCGTGCCGGCGCTGTTTGCGGGGACGCTCCCGTGGCTCAAGGCGATGGACGTGATGCACCTGCACTCACCGACCTCGGCCATCCTGTCGGCGGTGATCTTCAACGCCCTGATCATTCCCGCGCTGATTCCCATCGCGTTGCGCGGGGTCAAGTACCGGCCGATCGGTGCAGAGGCTCTGCTGCGGCGCAATCTCTTGATCTGGGGTGTCGGGGGCGTCCTCCTGCCGTTCGTGTTCATCAGGCTGATCGACGTCACGATGGTCGCGCTTCACTTGGTCGCCTAAGCGAAAGAGGAGCCGGATCGGTAAGCCCCATGGCGAAACTCCTTGTGGTCGACGATGACAAGAACATTCGAAGGATCTTGTCCACCTTTCTTGAGTCCTGTGGCCATGAGGTCCAGCAGGCCCCGGATGCCGCCAGCGCGCTTGCCGCGCTGTCCAAAGAGCCCGACGTCAAGCTGGTCCTGACCGATTTTCGAATGGCCGAGATGAACGGGCTTGAGCTTCTGGAGCAGATCAAGCAGCAGCATCCCGACACGCTTGTGATCCTCATGACTGCCTATGCAACGGTCGAATCTGCCGTCGCGATTATCAAGGCCGGCGCCTACGACTATCTGACCAAGCCATTCTCCCTCGACCGGGTGCGACAGGCCGTCGAGCGGGCGCTCGAGGTCGGGAACCTCCGCGTCGAGAATCGGGCACTCCGAGATGTCGTGCATGATCTGCCGCTCACCGACTCTCGCAGCAGCGTGATGCAAAGCGTGCTGAGGACCGCGCGCCAAGCCGCCAACAGCGACGCGACCGTCATCCTGTTGGGCGAGAGTGGCGCGGGGAAGAATGTCCTTGCCCGCCAGATTCATGAATGGAGCCCCCGGCACGAGCGGCCCTTCGTGGTGGTGAACTGCACCACACTCTCGGACCAGCTGCTCGAGAGCGAACTGTTTGGACACGTACGAGGCGCCTTCACCGGCGCCATCAAGAACAAGCCGGGCAGACTCGAAGCGGCTGCGGGGGGCACTGTATTCCTCGACGAGATTGCGGATCTCTCTCCCACCTTGCAAACCAAGCTGCTGCGCTTTCTGCAGGAGCGGCAGTTCGAGCGGGTCGGAGGCGACGAGACCATCGAGATCGACGCACGAATCATCGCGGCTTCCAATCGCGATCTTGAGCACGAGGTGGCTGCCGGACATTTTCGGGAGGATCTCTTCTATCGGCTCAACGTCATCTCGCTGCGGGTTCCCGCCCTTCGAGAGCGACCCGAGGACATTCGCGCCCTAGTAGAGCATTTCCTCACTGCGGCGGCACTTCGAAACCGACGGCAGGGACTGCAGCTATCCCCCGAAGCGATGGACGCGCTTGGCGCTTACCAATGGCCCGGGAACATCCGCGAGCTCCGCAATGCCATCGAACGCGCGGTGGTCCTTACTCGGAGCGATGTCATCCCGAGGGAAGGACTTCCCGACCGGGTGTTTCAGGCGCCGAGCCCGCTGCGCCCGCCGCCACCCAGCGGGGGAACCTTGGAAGAGCTGGAGCGAGACCACATTCGTCGTGTCTTGGCGGAAGCCGTGACCCTCGAAGAAGCGGCGGAGACCCTCGGTATCAGCACCACGACGCTGTGGCGGAAGAGGAAGCGGTATTCGATCGAGTGAGAGAGGTCTTAGGGAAGGTGATTGGAGCGCTCGAAACGTGAGCGTACGGCGCTGGCGGCCGCGGGGCGTATCCGAGGCAAGGCTGTGCTTTCCACGTGCTTTTGGCCCGCGCCCGCAGATTCCTAGGCGCGTCGCAGCCGGTCGATAGGGAAGCGTGGGCGGCGCACCGAAGACTGTGTGGAGTTGTTGCCTTTCGAGATTCCCGCAAAAAGAGGCGAGAGTCCAAGACTCGATCCGGCCTACCGCCTCGTCCGCGCAGCCATGCGGGGGTTCCCCACCGGCGAGCGCGACCCCGATGCGCTCGCCCTAGCGGAGGAGATCGCGGCTGAGAGGGTGCCGCACGCCCCTCTTGCCCTACAGCGATCTCGGGCTCCTTCCAGGTCAGGGCGTGGCTCGCGCTCTCCTCTTCACAGGAGACACTGCGTGTTTCCCAGGTTGAATTTCGTGCGATTCGACGCGACATTCGCTCTCTAGATCGATCGGTCAGAAAGAACGCGCTTGACCCTCTTCCAGCGCCTGCCCGTCCAGTTCCGCGCGGCAATGTATGCGCTGCGAGGCGGATTCCTCGTCCGTCCTTTCCTGATCGCCTTGGTTCTAGGACTCTCGGGGGCCGTGCTGTCAGCGTCGGAGGAGTCCACGCCCGCCATCAGCGCCTGGATCCCGACAATTCTCTTCCCATCCCACCAAGACCCTCAGGTCGCCCAGGTCATCCTCGGCGGCATTGCGACCTCGACGATGACCGTTGTCTCGATCGTGTTTGCCATCCTTCTCATGACCCTCACCCTCGCTTCCACGCAGTTCTCTCCGAGGATCCTGATCAGCTTCGTGCGGGATCGGACCACGCAGTGGACGCTAGGAATTTTCCTGGGGACGTTCTCCTACTGCATGGCCGCACTGCCGGCTGCACGCTCCTTGCCCCGCCCATTCCTCCCCGCGGCGACCGTGACGGGGGCGATGCTGCTCGCGGTCGTCTGCGTCGGCTGGCTCATCTTTTTCATCAACCATATCTCGCAAGCGATCAGCGTGAACCACATCGTGGACCGCATCGCGCGGGAGACCGAGTTGGTGATGGACGAGTTCGTGCCCCATCCACGGGAGTACGTTCAACGGGTAACGACAGTAAGCGATCCCGGCGAGACGGACAGCTCGATCCTAAGCCGCAGCTCCGGGTATATCCGCTTTGTCGATGCGGAACGCATTCTCCGCCTCGCAAAGGCGCACCACATCCGCGTTCGTATCGAGCGCCGCGTCGGACACTTCGTTCCGGAAGGAGTTCCGCTCATGGCGGTTTCGCGCGGCGAACGCGTCACCGAGAATCTGGCGCTCGAACTCCTCGCGGCCTTCGACATCGGTCCCACGCGTACACTGCAACAAGACGTCGAGTTCGGCGTGATTCAAATCGTCGACATCGCCCTTCGAGCGATCTCTCCTGCGGTGAACGACCCCAGTACGGCGATCAGCTGCGTCGACCAGCTGAGCCGAATCCTGATCCGATGGATCCACCGCGCGCCGCCGAGTCCGTATCTCTATGCGCCGCCGCACGTCGTGCGCGTTGTTGTACCGTGGATTCCGCTCGAAGAACTCTTCGACACGGCGTTCGAGCAGATCCGACATTACGCCGAAACCGACATTGCGGTTAGTCTGAGACTGCTCCGGGCGTTTGACGACATCGCGCGCACTGCCGCGGAGGTCGATCTGCGAATCGCCTTGGTGGAACGAGGCCGTCGCGTGGTTGCGGGTTGCACGGGAAGGCTACCGGAAGACGAGGTTCAGAAGTTGCGCCGACGCCTCGTTGTCCTCGAGTCCCGGATCCATCCCGGCGCATGAAACCACAAGCCAAGGGCCCGGTATGCGGGAACCGGCGGCAGTCACAGCAGGAGCGACAAGGGGTCCTCGAGCCCGCGCCGCAGTGCCGTGAGAAGCTCCGCACCGGTGGCACCGTCGAGCGCGCGGTGGTCGGCGGAGAGGCTGCAGGTCATGATCGTGCGCACCACCACCGCGCCGTCCCGGGCCACAGGACGCGGCTCTGCCGCACCCACGCCGAGAATGCAACTTTGCGGCGGATTGAGGATCGGAAGAAGGCTTTGAACTCCATACATCCCGAGGTTCGAGACCGTGAGGGTTCCGCCCTGGTACTCCTCCGGTCGAAGCCTGCGTTCGCGCGCGCGTTCGCCAAGGTCGCGCAGCTCGCGGCTTAAATCCGCCAAACCCTTGCGATCCGCGTCACGCACGATCGGTGTCACCAGTCCTGAATCGGTCGCCACCGCGACCGCGACATCGACCCGATCGTAGATCCGCAGCGCGTCTTCCGTGAAAGAGACGTTGGCCGCGGGCACGCGACGCAAGGCCAACGCGGCAGCGCGTACCACCAGGTCATTCACGCTGAAGCGGGGCTCGCCTTCCCGGGCGCTGCGCTGGTTGAGCTGCTCGCGGAGCGCGATCAGTGCGTCGAGCTCGCAGTCCACCGTCAGATAGAAGTGAGGGACGGTGCGCTTGGACTCCGCCAGTCGCGCGGCCTGCGTGCGGCGGGCCAGGGTGTGACGGACCTCGTGGAACGGGGCCTCGGCGGCGAGCTCGGGGCCCTGCCGCGCCGCGGAATCGCCTCCGCTGCGCGCGCGGGCGAAGCGCGAGAGCACGGGCGGAACCTCGGTCTGCGGCGCGGCGCGGGTCGCTTCGGCGAGCGCCGCGGCGAGGGGAGGCATCCCCCGCGCGGCCTCGACGTCGCACTTCATGATGCGACCCCCGGCGCCGCTGCCGCGGATCGAGTCGAGCGCGATCCCGGCCTGCTCCGCCATGCGCCGCGCAAGAGGAGTGGCGTGGGCAGCCCGCCCGGATCCAGCTGCGGCCGGGATCTCGGACGCGGCCGCAGTCGCGGGTAGCGCTGGGCTCTGGCTCTCCCGAGCAGGAGGGGAGGCGCCCGTTGCGGAGGCCTCGCCGGGGCGCGCAAGGAGGGCAAGCAGAGCGCCCACGGGCACCCTCTCGGCGCCCTCTTGCACGAGAATCTCAAGGAGCGTGCCCTCGTCCGACGCCTCCAGCTCCACCGCCGATTTATCGGTCTCGATTTCCACCAGCACATCTCCGGGCTTCACCGCCTCTCCTGGACGTTTGCGCCAGACGAGGACCGTGGCCTCGGTCATCGAGGCGGAAAGCTCGGGGAGTCGGATTTCGATCGGCATGCCGTTTTCTCCAAACCCTCTCACGCCCGCCGGTCAAGGCACGCGCGAGCGACCGCCCCGACGATGGCGTCGGCCGAGAGGCCATACTCTCGGTAGAGGTCCGGAATGTCTCCAGACTGACCAAATCGTTCGACCCCGAGCGACACGACACGGTGTCCAGACACCGCGCCGAGCCATGAAAGTGCCGCGGGGTGACCGTCGAGCACCGTCACCAGGGCGGCTTCGCGGGCGAGGGGAGCGAGCAGGGTCTCGACCGGCGCGCGCGCCGCGGCGTCGCCCGAAGCTCGCGCGCTCTGGGCAGCGCGCCAGCCGGCGTGAAGGCGATCGGCGGAGGTGACCGCGAGGAGCCCCGCGCCGCGGGCGTCCTCGCGCAGCTCGGCGAATGCTTCCTGGACTTCGGGCGCCACGACGCCGGTGTAGGCGAGTGCGAGGTCCGCCCCTGGCTCGGGCGGCACCAGCCAATAGCCTCCTTCCACGATCCCGCGCCGCAGCTCCGGTCCGAGCGTACGATCGGGCTGCGCGAGAGGACGCGTCGAGAGGCGGAGATAGACCGAGCCACCGTTTTCGTCCTGCAGATACTCCAGCGCAAAGCGCAAAATCTCTGCGAGCTCGTCTTGAAAGGCCGGCTCGTACGCCACCAGGCCTGGCTGGCCGATGCCAATCAGCGGAGCCGACACGGACTGGTGCGCGCCCCCCTCAGGCGCGAGCGTAATGCCGGAGGGCGTGGCCACAAGGAGAAAGCGCGCGTCCTGATAACAGGCATAGTTCAGCGCATCGAGGCCGCGCGCGATAAAGGGATCGTAGAGCGTACCCACGGGAAGAAGGCGTACTCCGAACAGCGGCCCCGCGAGCCCGAGCGCCGCAAGCAGGAGGAAGAGGTTGTTCTCGGCGATCCCGAGCTCGATGTGCTGGCCCTCGGGAGAGGCCTCCCACTTCTGGGCCGACACGACCTCCTCGAGGCGGAAGACGTCGGCTTGGCGTCGGCGATCAAAGACGCCGCGCCGGTTCACCCAGGCGCCAAGGTTTGTGGAGACCGTGACGTCGGGAGAAGCGGTCACAATGCGTTCCGAGAGCGCGGATCCGCCGCGTGCCAGGTCCGCAAGCAGGCGACCGAAGCCCTCTTGGGTCGAGAGCTTGGAGCCTTTGGGAACCGGGAACGGGTCTGGAACCCGAAGCACCGGCGGGCTGTGCCGGCGCTCCGCGGGCTGTGCGAAGGGCACCGCGGCGAGGAACTCCCGCAACTCGTCCTCGGCAACGGGGAGCCCCTCGAGAGCCTCCCACTCTCGACCGGTCTCGACGCCCTGCGATTTGCGGAAAAGCTCCATCTGGTCCGGCGTCATGAGGCCGGCATGGTTGTCCTTGTGGCCCGCGAACGGAAGGCCATAGCCCTTAATGGTGTAGGCGAGAAAACAGGTGGGACGGTCACCACGCACCCCGTGAAAGGCGTCGAGCACGGTCTCGAGGTCATGGCCGCCAAGGTTCGTCATGAGCGCGTGGAGCGCAGGATCGTCGTATTCGTCGAGCAACTCGCGCAAGCCGGAGACGTCGCCGATGTCGCGCAAGAGGTGCTCGCGCCAGCCCGCTCCGCCTTTGTAGACAAGGGCGGAGTAGAGAGAATTGGGGCACTCATCGATCCATTGCCGAAGGGCATCGCCCCCCCGCCGCGCGAACGCCGCCTCGAGGCGCCTTCCGTACTTGAGGACCGTGACGTCCCAGCCCATGTCGCGGAAGAGCGTGTCGATCTGCAGGGAGAGCCGGTCCTCCATCACACGATCCAGACTCTGCCGGTTGTAGTCGATCACCCACCACACGTTTCGTACGTCGTGCTTCCAGCCCTCGAGCAGAGCCTCGAAGACGTTTCCCTCGTCGAGCTCCGCATCGCCCACGAGGGCCACCATGCGTCCGGGCGCTCCGTCGGTCGGGACGAGCTTCTTCGTGCGCAGATAGTCTTGAACCAGCGCCGCAAAAAGCGTCATGGCGACGCCGAGTCCGACCGAGCCCGTCGAGAAATCGACATCGTCGCCGTCTTTGGTCCGGGAGGGATAGGACTGCGCGCCGCCCATCGCGCGGAAATGCTGGAGTGCGTCGCGGGTCTGCCGACCGAGCAGGTACTGGATCGTATGGAAGACGGGGCTTGCGTGCGGCTTCACCGCGACCCGGTCCTGCGGGCGCAGCACGTCGAAATAGAGCGCGGTCATGAGCGTCACCACCGATGCGCACGAAGCCTGGTGGCCGCCCACCTTAAGACCGTCCCGCCTTTCCCGAAGATGGTTGGCGTGGTGGATCGTCCAGGAGGAGAGCCACAGGAGCTTGCGCTCGAGGGCGCGCAGACAGGCGAGGTGGCGGTCCGCGTCCATTGCCCCTGACCATATCGCGGAGGGCAGGGTGCATGAGTGCGTATCTGGCTGAAAAAGCCATCGAATACGCAATATTCTGCTAAAATCGGGTCACTTCGAGGTGGAGCGTGGCCGCGAGTTCCCTTGACGCCATCGACCGCCGCATCCTCCGGGAGCTCCAGGAAGATGCCCGCATCCCGAATGCGGACCTCGCGCGCAAGGTCGCACTCTCCCCTTCGCCCTGCCTGCGCCGTGTGCGTGCGCTCGAGGAGCGGGGCGTGATTCGTCGCCACGTGACCCTGCTCGATCCCGCAGCGCTCGGCCTCGGTGTCTCGGTCTTCGTGCAAGTGCGCCTCGAGCGGCAGGTGGAGCAGGCGCTCGAGCGGTTCGAGGAGATGATTCTCGCGAGGCCGGAGGTAATGGAGTGCTATCTCATGACCGGCGACGCCGACTACCTGCTGCGTGTCGTCGTGGCCGATATTCCCGCCTACGAGCGTTTCTTGATGGACCACCTGACCCGGGTTGTTGGGGTCTCGAGCATTCGCTCGAGCTTCGCACTCAAGCAGGTGAAGTACGGGACGGCCCTTCCGCTCGGTCTTGAGTCGCCCTAAGCCGCAGCCGAGGCGCTGCAGTGCAGCTTGGAGCCTGCACCGACGGCCCGGGTCCCGGGACGTAAGTCCGCGGAATCGCTGATAGCGCTCCCCGGCACGAGGATTGCTCTCACCGTACCTCATGAGATGTCTGGGAGCTGCCCGCTTTGCTCTCCATAATGGAGCTGCCCTCCAAGGATCAGCCGGAGGCCATGCCGTGCGAAACCACCGCTGGGAACGCTGGGAACGCGAATGGGACGACGACGGGCGCCGCATGCGGGTGCGCTCCCGCCAGCGCAGCGAGCCTGAGCGCGAGGGCCGCGAGCGTACGCCCGAGGAGGAGGCCTACGCCGAGGCACAGCGCCTTGCAAACCGAAAGCTCGGGTTCGTCTCGCACCTTGTGCCGTATCTTGCGACCTGCGCCTTCCTCCTTTTCGTCGCGGGCCCCCGCGCGGCGATGATCGTCGCGATGGCTTGGGGAATCGGCGTCGCCAGCCACTGGTTCGGGGTTCTGGCACCCAACCTGCGCAAGCGCTGGATCGATCAGGAAGTCCACCAGCGCCTAAACCGCACGGTGTCGAAAGAGCGGCGCGTCCTCGAAGGTCAGCACGCGCGCTCGCTGGAGGAGCTCTCCGCGTCCATCGCCCACGAGATTCGAAACCCGATCACGGCCGCCAAGAGCCTCGTGCAGCAGATGGGCGAGGACCCCGCGTCCCACGAGAATGTCGAGTACGCACGCGTTGCGCTCGAGGAACTCGACCGGGTCGAGCGGTCGATCTCCCACCTGCTGAAGTTCGCGCGGGAGGAGGCGCTGCGTCTTGCCGACGTGCGCATGGCAGACGTCCTCGACTCCGCGCTCGAGAGCTTCCGCGACCGGATTGCCCGCTTGGGCGTGAAGGTCGAGCGCACCTTCGACGGCCAAAGCGCGCTGCGGGGAGATCCGGAGAAACTGCGGCGGGTCGCGCTGAATCTCATCGGCAATGCCCTGGACGCGCTCGAGCAAGGGGGAACGCGCGCGCCCACGCTCGAGGTTGCGACGGGCGAGAACCTCGCGTCCACGGAGGTCTGGGTCCGGATTCGCGACAACGGTCCTGGCATGGACCGGGATGCGCTCAGCAAGATTTTCCGCCCCTTCTACACCTCAAAGCCGGAAGGCACGGGGCTTGGCCTTGCCATCACCAAGAAGCTGATTGAGGCGCACGGCGGAACGATCGAGGCACAGTCGGCGCCCGGAGCGGGGACGGAGTTCGTGCTGGCGCTTCCGAAGGCGGGTCCGGAGGCCTCTGGCGGGTCGCTCGCCAGCGCGGCGACACAAGGGGAAGGTGCGGCGTGAGCGCGCGCATCCTCATCGTCGAAGACGAGCGAGCGATTCAGCTCGCACTCTCCGGCCTCTTGCGGCGCGAGGGCTACGAAGTCGCGGTCGCGGATTCGGCGGAGGCCGCCTTGGCTCAGCTGCGCGAGGGTCCGGCCGACCTCGTGCTGACCGATCTCGCCCTTGGGCAGGGGCTCTCCGGGATGGACGTCTTGCGGGAGGTCAAGGCGTCGCGGCCGGAGACCGCGGTCGTCATGATCACCGCGCACGGCTCTGAAAAGGTCGCCGTTCAAGCGATGAAGGCCGGGGCGCAGGACTACGTGCCAAAGCCCTTCGACAACGATGAGATCCGCATCATCGTGCAACGAGCGCTTGAACACACGCGTCTCGAGCGGGAGCATCGCATGCTGCTCGAGCGCGTCGATCGCGAGCTGCGCTTCGAGAACCTCGTGGGCTCGGGCCCCGCCATGCGCCGCGTGTTCGAGATGATCGAGAAGGTGGCAGAGACCGATCTTACGGTCCTCGTGCGCGGCGAGAGCGGGACCGGAAAAGAGCTTGTCGCCCAGGCCCTCCATCAGCGAAGCCCGCGTCGCGGGCGCCCCTTCGTCGCGGTCAACTGCGCGGCGATTAGCCGGGAGCTCGTCGAGAGCGAGCTTTTTGGTCACGAGAAAGGTGCCTTTACTGGCGCCGACGCGCGGCGGATCGGCCGCTTTGAGGCCGCGGGCAGCGGGACCATTTTCTTGGACGAAATCGGGGACATGGCGCCGGAGACGCAGGCAAAGGTTCTCCGTGTACTCGAAGAGCGAAGCCTAGAGCGGGTGGGAAGTACCAAGCCGGTGGAGGTCGATGTGCGCGTCATCGCCGCGACCCACCGGGACCTCGAAGCCGAAGTAAAGCGCAGCCGTTTTCGTGAAGATCTCTACTATCGCTTGAAGGTCGTGCAGATCGCTGTTCCTCCGCTGCGGGAGCGGCGTGAGGATGTTCCCGCGCTCGTCGACCGCTTCCTCTCGCAGCTGGCCGAGCGCCTCGGTCGCGAACCCCGGCGAATGGGCGCGGGTGCCCTTGCGGCCCTCGCCGGCTACGCCTGGCCGGGCAACGTGCGGGAGCTTCGCAATGTGGTGGAGCAGGCCGCGGTCCTTGCTCCGGGCGAGATGATCGTTGAAGCGGATCTGCGCCTTCCCTCTCGCCAAGAAGGGAGCGCTCCTGGCGCCCTCGCCGGCGGCGCCGGCGGGGGGTTCGCCGATGCGAAACGCCAGGCCACCGAGGACTTCGAGCGCAGTTATCTCTTGCGCGCTCTGCGCCAAAACGGCGGCAACATCTCTCGCACCGCGGAGGCCATCGGCCTGGTGCGCCAGAGCCTTCAACAAAAGATCCGCGAGCTCGGTCTTCGCTCCGAGGACTGGAGCGAGGGCTCGTGATGCACGACTCGCGCAGGAGGAACGTCATGGCATCCACTCGTCCCCGGGGTTTTCTGGCACGCCTTTGTCGTCTTGTGCGCGGAGGGTTTGCCGGATGGGTCCGCGACCGCGAGGAGAACAATCCGCGCGCCGTCTATGAGCAGGCGATCGACGAGCGCGTGAGGCAGTACGCAGAGCTCAAGAAGGCAGTCGCCGGCATCCTCTACATGCGGAACAAGCTCGAAGCGGAGATCGAGGACCGCCGGGCGGAAGCGGCAAGGCTCGGCGACGACGTTTCCCGGGCGATCCGGCGAACGGACGACGCGGCCGCCCTCGCTCTCATCACCCAGCGCCAGGTCCTGATCGAAGACCTCGACCGCGCCGAGCGCGAGCGCGCGAGCGTTCGCGCCGAAGCCGCCGAGGCGACGCGCAACCTCCTGCGCTTCCGCGAGGAGATTCGCAGCCTCGAGCGGGAGAAGGTCCAGATGCTCGCGACCCTCGCCAACGCGAACGCGCGTCGGCGGATCCAGGAGGCCTTCGAGGGCTTTTCGATCGAGACGGAGATGCGTGCGCTCGAGGGTGTGCGGGAACACATCGCCCGCACCGTGAGCGAGGGCAATTTGGAACGCGAACTCGACGCAGAGGGCCTCGACGCGCGGATCCGAGAGATCCGCGTCGAGGCGCGCGCCGAATCGGCGCGGCGTGAGCTCGCCGAGATCAAAGGGCGCCTTCGCCCCGTCCTGCTCTCGAGCCAGGAGACGGCACTGGCCCCGTCTTCACGCTAAGGCCGCGCGATCCCTGCCGAGGTGCTAGACACGCGGCGATGCGCCACTCGTCCAGGGTTCCGCTCCTGCTTGGCGTCTTGGCCTGGCACTTCGCCTGCGCGCCGGTCGCCAAGGACATCGATGAGCCCGACAAGCCCAAGCGGGTCCAGATCCTCGAGACCGAGTACGACGACCGCGCGGCGGGCCAGGAGGGAGAGGCCGAGGTCGCAAGCCAGCTCGGGCTCTACAAGAACGATGCCCTCCAGTCCTATGTGAACAGCGTCGGCCAGCGCGTGGCCCGCGGCGCGCCTCGGGGCTTTGACTACCGCTTCCGGATCGTGGACCAGTGGAGCCCGAACGCCTTCGCCTTGCCCGGCGGGGTGATCTTCGTCTCGCGGGGTCTCCTCGCCTTGGTGAACTCCGAGGACGAACTCGCTTGTGTGCTTGGCCATGAGATCACCCACGCCGCGGCGCGCCATCAAGCGGCGGCGCAGCAGACGGAAATGCGCCTTGGACCCTTCTCCCTGGGATTCGCGCGCGCGGCATACATGGCCGCGTACCAGCGGGATGAAGAGCGAGCTGCAGACGAAGGCGGCCAGCACCTCGCGGCGGCCGCAGGTTACGACCCCCGGGCGATGGCTGAGTTCCTAAAGCGCCTGGGTGGCGAGGAGCGCCTCATGCTCGGTGCACAGCGCATTCCCGGCTTTTTCGACACCCACCCCGGCACAGCGGAGCGCATCGCGTCGACGGAGACGCGCGGCAGAGAAATCAACTGGACGCGAACCCCGGCCATTGCGCCAAACCCGGGGGGCTACCTGCACCAGATCGAGGGACTCGTGTTGGATGAAAACCCGGCGGAGGGGATCTTTCGCGGGAGCCGCTTTGTCCATCCCGACCTCGACTTTACGCTCACCTTCCCCGAAGGCTGGACCACGGTCAACACGGCCTCCGCCGTGGGCGCCGTCTCCCCGAAGCGTGACGCGCGGATCGCCCTCGAGATGGAGCCAGAGGGGAGCGACCCGAAAAAGGCTGCGGACAAGTTCCTAAGTGGGCGCGCGGTCAAGATGCACGCCCAGGTGGAGCAGGCGCAGTCCATCTACATCGGGGACCTGCCCGCCTACCAGGTACGGGGGCGTGTCCCGACAGCGCAAGGGGACGTGGCGGGCCAGCTCACGTGGATCGCTTACCGCGGCCATGTGTATCGCATTAGCGTCGCGGCGCGGTCTTTGGTGGCATCGGGCTATTTCGGCCGCGCGCAGAGTACGACGCGCAGCTTTCGCCCCCTGAGCGAGGAGGAGCGGCTCTCGATCTTGGTCTCGCGCCTGCGCATCGCTCCTGCCAAGCAGGGAGAAACGATCGACGCCCTCTCTCGGCGCAGCGGAAATGCGTGGGATATCGAGAAAACGGCCGTGGCGAACGGCTTCTTTGGACCGATTACCTTCCAAGAAGGCCAGCCCGTAAAGATTGCGCTGAGCGAGCCCTACCACTCCGCCGATTTGAAGAGCCCCGCCCCGGACGGCCACTAAACGCCTCTTGCCCTTCCTGCGCCCGCGCAGCACAGCCCTCGGACCTTACGCGCCCCTAATGCCGAGTCGGCGTTGGCATCGCGCATCGACGGCACGCCCCTGAGTTGCTAGAGGGCGCAAGAGCATCGCCGTCTCCGGAGGTCGAGGCGGCGGGCCACGCGGAGGCGCCATGCAGGGCGAAGGCGCCAGGGATGCGCTGTCACGCTCGTTCGTCGAAGGACTCGAGCACGGGACTGCCGATCCCAAGCTTCTCGGGATCGCCGGGGAACCGGAGCCGGTGGGCGCGGCCCTTGCCTTTGTCCGGGCCGCGCAGCATCCCGACCTCGCGCCGCAGATCGCGCACTGGGCACCCGCGCTCCTCATGTCCGCACGACCGGGCTTCGGCGCAGCGCGCTTGCACGAGCTCGCAGGTGCATCCCAAGAGGCATGCGGCACTCCTCTCGATCTTGTGAGCGCGCCGGGAATCGTGTCTGTGCTTGGCGCCAGCAACTTCCTTGCGCGGCTGCTCGTCCGTAACCCAGCGCTCGTGCGCGAGCTCCAAGGGCCAACTCCCGAACCGCCCTCCGACACGCCGAGCAGATCCTGGAGCGCGATTCGCCTCTGCAAATACCGCGGGCTCCTCCGCGTCGCCGCGCGTGATCTCCTTGGGCGGCCCTTTGGCGAGAGTCCGCGGGAGCTCTCGGACCTCGCCGATCGTTGCCTTGGCGCGGCCCTCGCCTGCGCCGCGGACGAAACAGGCATTGGCCCGCCGACCCTCCTCGCTCTCGGAAAGCTCGGGGGTCGGGAGCTCAACTTCTCCTCCGACGTCGATCTCCTCTTTTTGTATGAAACGCCAAGCGAGGCGGAGGACGCCGTGCGCAATGCGGACGTGGCGCGTCTTGTTCGAGCCTTCAAGGCTGGACTCGAAGAGCCGACCGAGGAGAGCTTCGCCTACCGGGTGGACCTTGATCTTCGGCCGGAGGGGCCGCAGGGGGCGCTTGCCAACTCGGTGAACGCTGCCCTCGACTACTACGAATCCTTCGGCATGGAGTGGGAGCGTCAGATGCTAATCCGCCTGCGCTTTGTCGCGGGACCGGAAAGAGCGGCACGAACGTTCGAGCGCGAGATCGCCCCCTTCGTGTTCCGGCGTTTTATCGACCGTGGGGTCGCACGGGCGGTGCGTGCGATGAAAGCCCGCATCGAGGACGAGCGCCGGCGCGCCGGGCGCGACCTCGAAGCGGACCTCAAGGAGGGGCCCGGCGGGATCCGAGACGTCGAATTCCTCGTCCAAGCCTTTCAGCTGTTCCATGGCGGCCGCTTGGAGGTGCTTCGGCGAGGGAGCGTCCTCGAGGCGCTCGCGGTCCTCGGGCGTCTTGGGCTGCTCCCCGACACGGCGATCACCGACCTCTCGCACGCCTACACCTGGCTGCGACGGGCGGAGCACGCCCTCCAGATGGTGGAGGAGCGTCAGACCCAGGGCTTCCCGCGCGAGCGCTTCGGGCAGATCGCGCTTGCGCGCCGCATGGGCTATGCCGAGCCCGAGGGCGAACGCGCACGCGATCGGCTCGTCGAGGACTGGACGACGGTGCGAAGCCGAGTGCGCGCGCAGTTCGAGGCGCTTGTGCTCGGCGAAGGCGACGATGCCGCAGCTTGAGCGGCGCCTTGCGGAAGCGTTGGGGTCCGATCGCCTCGCGCGCAGGATGCAAGTTGCGGCCGAAGTCTTTCTCGCCAAGCGAGGGGGTGACGCGGCAGCGCTGCGACTTGAGGGAGGTGCTCTCCTCGGCGTGGCTCGGGTCCTCGCGACGAGTCCGCAGGCTGCCCGTCTGCTCGCGACGCGCCCCGCGCTCCTGGAGTCGATCGCGGACTGCTCGGCCGAGACTGCGAGCGAGACGCTTGCGCAGTGTAAGGCACGGCTTCTCGAAGACGAGGTGGCTCTTCCGGCCGCGGACCTCGAGGCTTTCCTCGACGAGCTGCGCCTCCTGCGGCGGAGCGAGACGCTCTTCGTGGCCTGTCTCCAGCTCGGCGGGCTCGTCTCCTTCGCTGAGGCCTCCGCCTTCCTTTCCGCCCTCGCCGAGAATGTGGTGCGCCGCGCACTTTTCCAGGCACAAGTCCGAACACCCTTGGCCGAGCCCCTTTCCGTCGTCGGCATGGGAAAGATTGGTGGCCGCGAGTTCACCTACCACTCCGACCTCGATCTCATCTTCCTGCAGCGCGGCGGTGCCGAGGCGATTGCGCTCGCCTCGCGCATCGGCCAGCGCCTTGTCGCCTATCTCTCGACCATGACGGGGGCAGGCGTCGCGTACGAAGTCGACACGAGGCTTCGCCCCTCGGGAGGCCGGGGTCTCCTCGTCGCTTCCTACGCGTCCTTCGCCGCGTACCAAGAGCGCGATGCGGAGGTGTGGGAGCACTTGGTCTTGATGCGCGCCCGGCCCCTTGCAGGCGACCTCCCGGGTGCACAGGACGTGCTTGCGCGAACGCGCGAACGGGTGCTCTCCCGCTCGGGACCTCCCTGGGAGGAGGTTGCGAAGATGCGTGCCCGGGTTGAAAGAGAACGCGCGGAAAAGGACGAGCGCGCGGGAAGGGTCGCGTTTAAGACGGGGCCTGGCGGGCTCATGGACGTCGACTTCCTTGCCGCAGGTGCGCTTCTCGAGCGAGGAGGGCAACGGCGAGCACCTGAGATCCCGAGCAACCCGGCCATGCTCCGGAGCGTGATCGCGGGTCCTCTGGTCGAGCGGCTGCTCGATGCGTACAGCGAGCTGCGCCGGGTTGAGGCCGTCTTGCGCTGGGTGGCCGGGCGTGCGATCGAGGTCTTCGATCCGAAAAGTGAAGCCTTCGCGCTAAGCGCCGAGCTCGCGGATTCAACCGACGGAGTCGACGGACTCGCGGCGCGCATCGAAACCTGCCGTGCCACGATTCGAAGCGCCTTCCAAGGCGTCCTCTCGCGGGGCAGCATCGCAGCGCTGGCCGCGTAGCCAGCCTGGCCGAGCCTCAGTAGGCCACCCGTGCTTCCAAGCGGCCATCCTCTGCTCGAACCACCACCAGGCGAGACATGCACGGCATGCAGTACACGCGGTCTCCGGGCCGCAGTTCGCGGGTGGAGCGGATCACGACCTTGCACACCGGGCAGATCACCTCGTTCGGCGCGAGAGCGTCACCCGGCCCCCTCCACTTGCGGTAGAAGCGTCGGTATTTCGGAGGTACCTCGTCGAAGCCGGTGTCTTCGAGCAAGAAGCGCTGCCGCGGGCCAGCCTCCTCTTCTTCCTCGCGCCGCAGCAGGGGATCCGCGCTCATGCAAAGCCGAGGCGGGCCACCACCTCAAGGTAGTTGCGGCCCAACTCGGGGCGCTCCTCGTTTGGGACGCCAATCTCGCGCAGCGTCTCTTCGAAGCTCTCAAGGACCCAGTGATCGAGCTCTTTTTTCACCTCGCCGATACGTGCGCGGATGTGCGGTGAGGCTTTAAGGCGCCTTCCGAGCTCGTTCTCGCCGAATCCGATGTGGCGGCGCTCGTCCTTCACGATTCCCTGCAGCACCTCCCGCGTTACGAGGTCCGCAGTACGGGCATGGCTCTGGAAGACGGTGAACTCCATCGCTTCGAGGATTACGTTCTGCGCGAAGATCGCGGCTTCCCAGTCGCGCGTCTCGACGAGCTCGAGCAGCCTGCGTTTGAAGTGGAGGAGGCTGCGCGACGCGCGTCGCTCGATCTCCGTCTCCGGCGCGGCGACCCCGAGCTCGCCGAGCCGATGCAGCAGCACCTCGAGATGGCGGCCCTCGTCGGCGACCTGCGTGGCGAGGAAGATCTTGGTGAGCCGATTGGGGGCGATGGCCACAAGTCCACTGGCGCCCTCAAGCGCGGCCGTTTCCCCGACGCAGTAGTTGCAAAGGACGGTCACGAGGTGCTCTCGCTCGCTGGGAGCGAGGGGAGCTCCGTGCACATCCGGCCGGTGCCCGAAGGTCAGGCCCGAGAGATAGCCCTGGACCGAGTGGAACCAGAACTCGAAGGAGTGCACCTCCTCGAGAAACGCCTCGGGCTCGAGTGCGTGGACGTCCGCCGGCTCGTCTCGAATCACCCGCTCCACCGCGGTCGCCTACCCGCTGGCTACGGCCGGGCCGGAGTCTGGTACTCGATCCCGATCCGGCCGAGGCGGATCTTAAACTCCTTCAGCACCGTATCCGCGAGCAGGCGCTCCATCTCCTCCGGCTCTAGGGCATTTAGGTCGGCACCGTGCCACTCCGCCTTTGGCGCGCCGTAGCCGGAGATCGAGCCGCGCAGCTTTTTCAGCTCCTCGCGCGCCGGACTATTGCGGAACGAGTCCGCGAAGGTCGCCAGCATGTAGTAGGACATCTCCTTCTGCATGCGTTCAATCGCCGGTTTTCTTTCCGGATGCTCTTGAATCAGCGAACCGATCCGGTTCTCGCCGAAGCCCACGTGACGCCGCTCATCGGCGATGGTTCCTGAAAGGGTGTGGGCGAACTTCGGGTTCAGGGTCTGGCTCCCCGCATACATCATCTCGAAGACACTAAACGCCATGCCCTCGAGCACGACGTTCTGCCCCACCACGCCGGCCACAAAATCCTTGCGGTCCACCTTCTCGAGCAGCACCTCCGCAAACTTCATGAGATTCGGATTGGCGTACTGCTGGATCGCGCTCTCGAGCTCGCTTTTCTTAAGGCCAAGGTCGAAGAGGCGCTGGGTGAAGATCTCCACGTGTCGCGCCTCGTCGAGGGTTTGCGTTGCGAGAAAGCGCTTGCTCGCCTCGTCGGGGGCGGAGTTGATGAGGCCCGAAGACGCTGCGAGGGCGCAGCGTTCTCCGACGACCAGCTGGACGGTCGTCCCGATGGCTTGCTCGCGGAGCAACGGGTCGGAGAGAATCAACTCGGGCTCGCCCTCGCTCGGCCGATGGCCATACTCCGTCCCGCTCAGGTATCCCTGGGGACAAGACTCAAGCCAGTGCTGCACGGAATACATCGATAGGAAATCAGACATCATTCCTCCCCAGCGCATCCCCCGATGCCGAGGTGTGTGGCAAGACTCATGCCACGCGCGAAGCCTTCGGGTAGCGCTCCGCAGGGAGGTCTGCAGCGCTGTGCCCCAATCCCCTGCGGCAGCTCGTCCAGGTCTGTGGCTGCTTGTCGCTCGGACAAGGCGGTGGCATGCTTGTTTTTCGAGGAAACGATGTGGCGCCAGATGACCAAGGAAGACACCGCGCAGCGGCTTGCCTTTGTCGGACTTGGTGAGGAAGAGCGGAGCTATCTCACGGCACTTCGGCCCCTCCTCGAGCGGCACGCCGACGCGCTTGTTGGCGCGTTCTATCGCCACCTGCTGTCCTTCGAACGGACCCGCGAGCTTCTGCGCGATCCCCAGATGAAGGAGCGCCTCCTCGAGAAGCAACGCGAGTACCTCCTGTCTCTGGGAAGTGCCTCCTACGAGGAGGAGTTCCTGGCCGAGCGGGTCGCGATCGGTGAGACGCATGAGCGCATCGGCCTTGAGCCGCGCTGGTACCTCGGGGCGTAC
>Ga0116216_10001199_pt1 | contig 18250 bp, 14 predicted proteins | sample Sb_taG_11_FD_89696 | JGI IMG/M metagenome (GOLD analysis project Ga0116216, IMG submission 89696) | Peat soil microbial communities from Weissenstadt, Germany - Sb_50d_3_AS metaG | ecosystem: Environmental > Terrestrial > Soil > Wetlands > Peat | place: Germany: Weissenstadt | collected 2010-09-21
CGGCCATCGCCGTACAAATCGCAAGCCGCCGGTCGAGTCTCGCCCCCCGAGCTGTTGTAGCCAGCCCAGGCCCGGGTCATGGAACTCATCACCGAGAACGGGAAGCCCTGACCGACCACCGAGAGCACGCCGCCTGAGCCCGTGCCGAAGCCGACCAGGAGGTTCGGGGTCGTGGCGGAGGCCACGGTGACCGATACCGGAATCGTTTGCATGAGCCCGTTGCCGGAAACCGTAATCGTTGCGGTGTAGGTGCCCGGAGCAAGACCCGCCGTCGAGAAGTTCACGGTGATCGTGTTAGCCCCACTGCTCGATGTGCTGCTGCCCGAAGCGGGTGATACGGAGACCCAGCTCTTGTCCGTGGTGATGCTGTAGCTAAGCGCTCCACCGCCAGAGCTCTGGATAAGAAAGCTCCCGCTCTGCGGATTCGAGCCGGCCTGCGTCGTCGCGCTAAGGCCGGTCGTGGAAAGTGCAATCCCGGGCCCGAGCGGAACGAACTGGATCACGGAGGAATCCGGAGAGAAGGGTCCATAGGTACCCGACGCCGTGTAGGCGGCGACCTTCACGGTGAATGAATCCCCGTAGGCCCCGGTCACCTGGCCGCTAGTGCTGGTCGTCGTGAAGTTCGGGCTCGCCGGATAGGGAGCGCCGTTGAGCGCGATGAAGACGCCGTAGCCTGCGACCGGGCCGGAGGCCGCAGTCCAGGAGAGGTTCGCGGTCGTCGAGCCGACCACGTTCACCGCGCTGGCGGCACCGCATGCAAGGGAGATCGCGAGCGCAATCAGCGCTCGGAGCGTCGCTTGAAGAGTGCGGCGCCACATGATCTCCGCCCCCCCCAAAGCGGTTTCCCTGCCCGCGTTCCCGGTCGCGAAGCTGTCGACCCGGCCGGACGCTCCGGTTGCTCAGGAAGGAAACTCGCGATTAGGCCCTCCTCTGCGCGTGATGGGAATCACACGACGAACCTGCCGTGAAAAAGGGGTCAAAAGGAGAGGGACTCGCCGTCGTTGCCTGGACTTTGCTTGTCACGGCGAAAGTGGAGGAGAGGTGGAGCTAGGACCCGTCGTCGGCTGTGCAAATCGCCGGTCCAAGAGTGTTCAGGGATCGCGCTCTAGTTCGGCCCCTGCGGCGTTCGTCCATGCGAGTCGTCGCCGAAGATTCGTGGTGCAAGAAGCGGGGATCTCCGGGGGCTCGCAGCAGAGGAGCCGCCGTTTCTCGAGGTCATGGCGCGCATCCCCGAATGGGAAGTGCTCCTGTGCTGGGACTTCTCTCGGCCCGCCCGAAACGAAGAGGACCTCGGCTGGGGCGGAACCGGCTCAGGTCCGTCAGAAAGAGCGGCTACGCCGTGAACACCGGGCGCTCGATCCATGACCTGGGCTCGCGGGTCGAGGGCGTCATCGCTGCCGTCGGTCACTCCTTTACGTCGGCATTTGCCGACGGCGGCGGGCCCCGTTCAGCAGATGCATCGCCCTCGGACACCCAGTCGACAAGCAGCGTATACGCCACCGCAAGCACCGCAGGCCCAATGAAGAGCCCGATGACGCCGAAGGCGATGAGTCCACCCAACACGCCTGCGAAGATCAGCAGCAACGGCAGGTCGGCGCCCCGCTTGATCAACACGGGGCGCAGGAAGCTGTCGAAGGTGCCGCAGAAGATCGCCCAGACGAGGAACCCGGTCCCCCACACGGCGCCGCTACGCGAGTAGACCCAGATCACCGCCCCGATCAGCACGGGCGCGGGGCCGATCTGCGCGACCGCCAGGATGAACATCAGCACGGTCAGTATGGTTGCGAAGGGCACGCCGGCAATCGCGAGCCCGATGCCGGCAAGGCTCGACTGGAGAATGGCCGTGACCACGACACCCAGTGCCACGCCGCGAATCGCTTGTGCCGCAAGGTGCACGCCGTTTTCGCCTTGCGGCCCCGCCAGGCGCCGGGCGAAACGGTCGGTACCGCGGGCCACCGTCTCGCCGTTTGCATAGAGGATCGCCGCGATGATCACGGTGAGCAGGAACTGGACAACCAGCAACCCGATACTCCCGACCTGGCCTACGAACCAGAGCACGATGGTGCGGACGTAGGGCGAGAGACGCGTCGAGAGCTCGTCCGGACCACCCGCCGTGAGCTGGCGCCAACGCCCCGCCAGCTTCGCGCCGACGACCGGGAGCGTCTCAATCCACGCCGGGGGCTGCGGCAGCGTAAGCGTCGCCAGCGATTTCGACCAATCCGCCACCTGCTTGCCGTTTACCACGATGGTCTCGACGCCGAAGTAGAGCGGCACCAGCAGAATCAGCAGCAACGCGATCGTCATCACAGCAACGGCAAGGGAGCGCCTGCCGCCCAGCCACGCCTGTGCGTGCAGCAAGAGCGGCCAGGTAGCGACGACGATCATGGTGGCCCAGACCAACGCGACCAGGAACGGCCGCACGATCCAGAAGCTTGTAGCGATCAGTGCACCAAGGGCGAGTAGCTGGAAAGTCGTACGCGCCAGGTCTTGCGATCGGTTGGCTTGCATGTCTCATCCCTCGGGTCGATCAGTCCTTCAGCGCGGCCTGGGCCAGCAGTCATGCTTCGTGGCTGGGATCAGCGCGACGGTTTCCTCGATGCTGCTGATGCAGTGCGAGGGGGTGAAGTCCATGGGCTCGTGGCCCGTCGTTCGCCAAAACGCATCCGCCTTGAAATCACTTAGCATTCGGGCCTGAGACGAGAGGCTACCCCGAACGTTCGCGTCACGTCGCCCCTTGAAGGGCCCGCGGCTTCCGCACCAGCATCGTCCCCATGAGGGCTTTTCGTCTCGTCCGGACCGTCCTGTTCCACAGCCTTCGCGGGCGGGCTTCGATCTTCCTCACGGAACGCCGAAACAAGTCCTGGCACTGGCCCGGAAAACCCAAGCGGTTCAGCTCGACAAAACCCGCAATAGCGAGAGGAGGTGTGGAGGCTGTAACAGAGAAGAACGATCGCTTATCCCACTTGCCTCATGGAACGATTCGGGAATGAGTCTAGCGGCCTGCCATGTCATGCGTAGCCGCAACGTCACGGAACGAAAAGTGCGTCTGCAGGTTTGCCATCGAGGTACCGTTCGTTTCAGCGTAGGGGTAGATAAAGTAGTTAAGCGGCTCACCCCTTTGATCCGCAGAAAGCCGGATATCTCGGCCGTAGGTGAAAAGCACGCGGTTCGTGTCATGCGCGCCGAAAAAGTAGTCGCGTTTACCTGGATTCTTCGAGGCCTCGGAGGCATCGACGGGGACCCACCCGACGCCGTTGAGATAAAACTCAGCCCAGCAGTGATAGCCGGGAATGTCTCCTTCCGTCTTGTCCTGCGGCAGCGGGAAGCCCATTTCGAAGCGCGCGGGAATGCCCGAAGAGCGCATCATACCGATCAAGAGCGAATGAAAGTCCGTGCAGTTTCCGCGCTTGGAGGTGCAGGCCCAGATCGCATCGCCGCGGCCCCACCCGGCACCGGATTTGTCGTAACGCAGGGTGGCTACGACGTAGTCATAGATATGACGTGCCTTTTCAAGGTCCGTCGTGTCACCTCTCGTATGTTCTCTGGCAAGCTCGGCGATCATGCTGTCGAGAGGGACGAGCTTATCGGGCTGAAGGTAACGCTGGAGCTTTGGATCGGACGAGACGGGGGCGGTGTTATTTGAGGCCGCGCCGTCCAAGCGGACCTTGTGCTCGCGGCGAGTCGCTGTGAATCGCAGAGTCACGTCGTACCCGACGGATGACTGTTGCGGCGTCGGGGTAAACACGGCAAATGGATTGCCGTATTCGGCGTCGTGACCCTCGGTGTAGGCAACCGGGCTCTCGATGTACAGCCCGCGGATCTCCTGGTAGCCGTCCGGTTGGGGCAAGGGAAGCCAGAGGTGAGTGGTAGGGGCGGGATCTGGATTCGCGGGAACGTGAACCTGATAGGTGAATTCGAATGTCCGGACTCGCACCGCTGAGGGCGATTCAGCAGCAGCCGTTTGGCCCGGAAGGGCGGCAACGACGGCGGCGGCAATCGCGAGCGATGCAAAAGCCGGACTAAGGCGGAAAAAGGTCATTGAGGAGCTCCTGGGGATGGACGGACTAACGATTAGGCACTCCAACTCTAGACCATGAGAACCCGGGGGATGCGTACGACGGTGTCTGACCCTGGCGCTGGCGCCTCCCAGGCAGTGGTCGCGCGTATCCAACCCGGGCACCGCGACCTCCGTTGCGGCTGCGTCGCGTCAACTACGCCCCGATCGGGCGGAATCGCACCGGCACGCGTGCGGGCACGCGAAACAGGGAACGTCCCCAGGTCGTCTTCGCCTCGACGAGCTCCAAGTCCGTGAAGCGCTGCACGAGCCTTCCGATCGCGATCTGCGACTCGAGGCGGGCGAGGTGCGCCCCGAGACACAGGTGCGCGCCGCCTCCGAAGGACAGGTGTGGCGGCGGCGCTGGGGAGGTGGCGTAGCGCGCGACGTCGAAGCGTTCGGGATCGGCAAAGTGTTCGGGGTCGCGGTTCGCGGCGGCCAGCCCCACCATGACCTCTTCGTTCACATCGAGCTCGTAGCCTCCGAACGCAGCCGGCTCGTGCAGGATGCGCACCGTCCAGGTGATTGGCCCCGAGTAGCGCAGGCACTCTTCCACCGCGCTCTCGATCAGATCGGGTTCTGCGCGCAACCGCGAGATCTCGTCGCGATTGCGAATGAGCGTCGTCAGACCGTTGCCGATCAATCCGATCGTCGTCTCGAAGCCAGCGACGAGCAGCCCAATCGACTGGATCAGCAGCTCCTCGCTGCTCAGGCGATCGCCTTCTTCCTCTGCGGCAATCAGTGCGCTCAGCAGATCGTCGCCGGCGTGCCCGCGGCGGGCCTGGATGAGCTGACTGAAGTAGCCCGCGAGGCCGTTGCGTGCCTTCTCGACTCGTTCGACGACTCCGGGCGGCGCGTTGCCGCGGCGCAGCGCGAGCCCATGCGTAACGTCGGCGGTCCACTCGGTGAACGTGTCCCGGTCACCCACCGGAACGCCCAGCATCTCGCAGATCAGCGTCGCGGGAACCGGTAGCGCGAGGTCCGCGATCAGGTCCATCTCGCCACGCGCTTCGGTGCGGTCGAGGAGCGCGTCGGTCACTGCTTCGATCCGCGGGCGCCAGGCTCCGATCGCGCGCGGCGTGAAGGCTTTGGAAACGAGCTTGCGCAGGCGTGTGTGTTTGGGCGGATCCGTGAGCAGCATGAACTGGCCGCGCTCTTCCGCCGCCGCCGGGCTCTGTCCCGGCAGTGTCCCGTCCGTCCGACGCATGCCTGCGCCGCTGAGGCGGAGCATTCTCAGGCAGTCCTCGTAGCGAGTGAGCCTCCAGACACCGTCAGGAGTCAAGCTGACGGGATGTTGCTCCCGCAGCAGGCGGTAGACGGGATAGGGATTCTCGAGATAGGCCGGGTTCGCCGGGTCTGCGCCGTGCCAGCTCGGCGGGGGTCGGGCCGTCGTCGCGATCGGCTCTGCCACGATTCGGAGCATGGCGGATTTGCACTCACGGTGCAATAATGGCCGAATCCCATGCAAAGGATGACGGCGCGATGGCGAGTGAAGGCGGCGGTCGAACGGTAGAAGAGACGGCCGAACGGCCGCCGGTAGGGCGGGAGTTCGACCCGGTAGCCCTGCGGAGGAAGTACCGCGAAGAGCGCGACAAGCGCCTGCGCGAAGACGGCAACGACCAGTACATCGAGGTCAAGGGAGAGTTTGCGCACTTCCTCGACGACCCGTACGCCGCGCCCGGATTCGAACGTGAACCGCTCCGCGACGAAGTCGAGGTGCTCGTGATCGGCGGCGGCTTCGGCGGGCTTTTGGCTGGCGCGCGACTGCGACAGGCCGGCGTCGAGAACCTTCGCATCGTTGATTCGGCGTCAGACTTCGGCGGCACCTGGTACTGGAACCGCTATCCGGGAATCGCCTGCGACATCGAGTCCTACACCTATCTGCCGCTGCTCGAGGAAGTCGGCTACGTGCCGAAGGAGAAGTACTCCTTCGGCTCCGAGATCCTGGAGCACAGCCAGGCCATCGCGCGCAAGTTCGATCTGTATCGCGATGTCTGCTTCCAGACTCGCGTCCAGGAGCTCCGCTGGGACGAGGAGGAAGCGCGCTGGGTCGTCTCAACGAACCGGGGCGATCGAATGAAGGCCCACTACCTCTGCCTGGCGACTGGGCCTCTCAACAAGCCGAAGCTTCCAGGCATTCCAGGAGTGGAGGAGTTCGAAGGGCACTCGTTCCACGCCAGCCGCTGGGACTACAGGTACACGGGTGGCAGCTCGGAAGGGAATCTGACGGGCCTGCGGGGCAAGCGTGTGGGCATCATCGGCACCGGTGCGACCGCCGTCCAATGCGTGCCTCACGTCGGCGAATGGGCGGATCAGCTCTATGTGTTCCAGCGCACGCCGTCGTCGATCGACGTGAAGAACAACCCGCCCACCGATCCGGAGTGGGCGAAGACGCTGAAGCCGGGCTGGCATCAACACCGCATGGACAACTTCAACGCGCTGGTCTCGGGCGTGCCGCAGCCCGAGGATCTGGTGCACGACGGATGGACCGATCTCATCGGCAAGCTCCTCGTCGGCTTGCGAGAGGGCCGGTCGACCGACCTGTCTCCCGAGGGCATTGGTCGGGCCGTTGAACTCGCGGACTTCGAGAAGATGGAAGAGATTCGTGCGCGGGTGGATTCGTTCGTCCGCGATCCCGAGACCGCGGACTCCCTGAAGCCGTACTACCGCCAGTTCTGCAAGCGTCCCTGCTTCCACAACGAGTACCTGGAGACCTTCAACCGACCGAACGTCAAGTTAGTCGACACGCATGGAAGAGGTGTGGAGCGCATCACAAAGAAGGGCGTCGTCGTGAACGGTCACGAATACGAGCTGGACTGCCTGATCTACGCCAGCGGCTTCGAAGTCGGCACCGACTACTCCCGGCGTGCCGGACTCGAGCTGTACGGGCGAGGCGGGCAGAGCCTGACGGAGAAGTGGGCGGACGGCATCCGCACGCTTCACGGCATGCACGTTCACGGCTTCCCGAACTGCTTTATCATGAGCAATGCGCAGGCCGGCTTCACAGCGAGCTATCCCCACTTGCTCGACGAGCAGGCCAAGCACCTCGCTTACATCATCCAGACCGGGATCGAGAAGGCAGTGCGAACAGTCGAGGTGACCGAAGAAGGCGAGGCTGGATGGGTGAAGCAGTGCATCGACAAGGCGCGCAGTGTCGGTGACTTCTTCGAGAACTGCACGCCCGGCTACTACAACAACGAGGGCAAGACCTCCGAGCGGAGCGTCCAGAACGGCTTCTACGGCGGAGGCTCCATCGAGTTCTTCAAGATCCTCGAGAACTGGCGGGCGGGGGGGCACCTCGAAGGAATGGAGCTGAGCTAACCCATGTCCTCGGGGACCGTCGGAGAGCTCAGCGGGCGCCCGAGCCGTATGGCCTTGTCGCGCGTGGCCATCTGCGAAGCCTGCCTGGACCTCGTGCAGGAGGGGGCGCTCCAACCGAGCGCCGACCAGATCGCCGAGCGCGCCGGTGTCTCCCGCCGGTCGATCTTCAACCACTTCGCGGATCTCGCGGAGCTTTACGACGCCGTAGTCGAAGTCGGACTGAAGCGCTGCGCGCCGCTTCTGGAAGAGATCTCCGCCCACGAGCCCATTGCACGCCGCGTCGACCATTTGGCAGAGGTCCGTTCGAAATTCCTCGAAGCCACCGCCGCGTTCACGCGTGCGCTGACCGCGCAAGCACTGGTCGGGCCGTCTACCGGTCAAGCGCTTCGAGTGTCGAAGTACGCACTTCGGCTCCAGCACCAGGACGTCGAGCGACTGTTCCATCGAGAGCTCGCCGGCCTGTCTCCGCCGGAGCGAGCGGAGGTCCTGGAAGCGATGTCGGCCGCGATGGCTCCCGTGCTTTGGGAGCACCTTCGGCGCGGTCGAGGGAACTCGCTGTCGAGCGCGCGTGGGGTGATGAAGCGCACGCTGACCGCGATCCTGCGGGATGCGGGAGTACTCCCCTAGGGCCCGTTTCGGCGGGCTTCAGTGCAATTGTTCTTCGCGATGGGGACTGCGTGTCATGCGGTGGCGGGTGAGCCTACTAAGGGGCCGTCCGTTCAACCCTGCACGCGGGGCGGTGCTGACCGCAAACAATTCCCCGCCCCGGTGCGGCAAGGACGGGGGCTCGATCAGGTAGGGGGGGGACGCAACACCCCATGCAACGGCCGATTGAGGCGGGTGTCGAAGGGGCCGCGAATCCATCAACGTTTTCGCGTCGACCAGGTTTTGGGAATCACAGGATCAAGCAGCGTAAAGCCGCAGGGGCAAGGCCACCGGCCCGCGAATGATCATCGAGCGCCGCCATCCCGGAGGCTCCGTGTCGCCCGTCAACTGGGGGAAGCGCTCGAACAGCGCACCGATGGCCACCTCGGTCTCCAGCTTCGCCAGCTGTGCTCCTAGGCAGAAGTGGTTGCCCTGTCCAAACGCGAGATGGCGATTGTCAGGTCGACCAATGTCCAGACGGTCCGGTTCCGGGAAGCGTTCGGGGTCTCGGTTGGCCGCTCCAAGCACGGCAGCCACCAGCTGCCCACTTCGAATCCGCTTTCCGCCAATTTCACAATCCGCCACCACCGCCCGGTCGGTGAGTTGAACGGGCGATTCGTATCGCAGGAACTCGTCCACCGCGCTACCGATCAGTGCGGGATCATCCCGAAGCCGCCTACGCTCGTCCGGAAAGCGCAGCAATGCGATCACTGCGTTCGCGATGAGGTTGGTCGTGGTTTCGCTCCCCGCCACCAGCAGCAGCGAGGAGAGAGTGAGCAGGTCGAGTTCGTCGAGCCGCTGACCGTCCTCCTCGGCCGCGATCATCGCCGAGATCAGATCGTCGCGTGGGCTGGCCCTGCGCTCTGCGAGGAGGGGCTTGAAATAGTCAAAGATCTGGTGCGTGGCACGCCGTAGAAGTGCAGCGCCGCCGCGACCCTGCAAGGGATCGAGGAGCTGAACGAGATCGGCAGACCAGGCCCGGAAAAGCTGTCGATCGTTCGAGGGCACGCCAAGGAGCTCTGCGATCGCAAGCACCGGGAGGGGGTGTGCGAGATCCTGGACCACCTCCATCTCACCCGCCTTTGCGGCTCCGTCCAACAGATCATCCACGATCCCCTGCAGAAAAGGACGCAGGCGCTCGACACGTCGTGGCGTAAAGGCCTTGCTCACGAGCCCGCGCAGGCGCCTGTGGTCTGGTCCGTCGATTGTCAGGAGGTTGCGTTCGATCATCGCCGACAACCTCGGATCGCCGCGCGACAGGCGCGAAACCAGCTTCATCACCGGCACACCGCTCCTGTCCGTCGTGAAATTCTTGTCCCGCAAAACATGGAGAACATCGTCGTAGCGGGTGCACAGCCAGGTGCCGAGCATCGGGCTGCGATAGACCGGCTCGGTCTCGCGCATGGCTCGCCAGGTCGCGTGGGGATCACGCCGATGGCCGGATAGGAAGGGATTGAAGCGCCCGAAGAGCGGGTTGAGCCCGCGGAGCAGCCATTGCTGCCGGACCGCCCACTGGATGGAGCGCAGCACGACGATGCCCTCTTCGAGTAGTCGTAGCTGACGGAGTCGCCGTACGCGCTACGAAATTTGGATCAGGCCAGAAGATAGCGAGTGCAGCTCTCGTAACACAAGCATCGAGTGCTGCACACGGGTCCAGAGCGAGGAGTGCGCACCGCGCTCGAAAAGAGGAAGCCGGGGAATCGTCACGCAATTCCGAGGGCTTCGTCAGGCAGCGGTGGGGCGCATGGTGCGCTTGCAGCCTGAACGGGTGTGGGCGGCGGAATCAAGAATCCCCTCGGGCGATCATCGACACATCTTGCCCCCGCACCGGAAAACCTCAATGTTTATGCAGTTGCTGAGTTTTCGGAACGGACCAGGAATCAGGGGCGATCAGCGGTCATGACGCGCCGAACCCGACGACGACTCCTTGGCATTTGGATCATCGCGATAGGAAGTGTAACGGCCTCCGTCTGTCGGGCGGATCCGGGTGATGGTCCTTGCGCGCGGATCATGGAAGCCTGCCGGAACGCGGGCTTCGTACAAGGAGGCAACAAGACAGGCAACGGACTCCACATGGATTGCATCGAACCCATCATGCAAGAGACACCGCAGCGGGTTCGAGCAAGCAGACCCCTGCCGGATGTGGACCCCCAGCTCGTGGCGGCCTGCAAGGAGAAGAACGCGAGCTTCGGGCAGCGCAGAACGTTGCAATCCGAAGGGGCTGAGCCGTCACCGACGAGCGCGCCCCCCCTGACGGTCCTGAACGGCGTGAAACGCTCGAACGTCGTCTTCGTCCTCACCGACGATCTTGCGTGGAACCTCGTCCAGTACATGCCACACGTCCTCGAGATGCAGAAGGACGGTGTGACCTTCGCCGACTATTTCGTCACCGATTCACTGTGCTGTCCTTCGCGCGCATCGATCTTCACCGGACGCTACCCGCACGACACGGGAATCTTCCGCAATACCGGCGAGGATGGCGGCTACCTCGCATTCCGGACTCGGGGTCACGAGGGTGCGACCTTCGCGACCGCGCTCTCGGCAGCCGGATACCGTACGGCGATGCTCGGCAAGTACCTGAATGGATATTTGCCCATGAAGCACGCCCCGGCTCCCGGCTGGAAGTTGTGGGCGGTGGCGGGCAATGGCTATCCGGAATTCCACTACAACCTGAACGAGAGCGGCCGGATCGTGAAGTTCGGCGACGAGCCCACGGACTATCTGACCGACGTGCTTTCCGCTCTTGCAGTACGCTTCATCGAGCAGGCAGCAGGCGTGCCTTTCTTCATCGAAGTTGCGACGTTCGCGCCGCACGCCCCCTACACGCCTGCGCCGCGCGATGCGGGCGCCTTCCCCGACTTGCGTTCTCCGCGCCCCCCGGCCTTCAATGCGGCGCCCGATGCGGATGCTCCGACCTGGCTCCGCAGACACCCCCCGCTCTCCGATGCCGACATGGCAGAAATCGACCGGGATTTCGCAAGCGGGCGCAATCGGTTCTCGCCGTCGACAAGATGATCGGTGCCTTGCAAGCGGCAGTCGCCGCGATCGGCGAGCAGAACGATACGTACTTCGTCTTCAGCTCCGATAACGGGTACCACATGGGTGAGCACCGGCTGATGCCGGGCAAGATGACGGCGTACGACACGGACATCCGTGTTCCGCTCATTGTCACCGGTCCTGGAGTGCCCGCCGGCCACACGGTCGAGGAGATCGCGGAGAACGTCGACTTGTACCCGACCTTTGCCGACCTCGGTGGCGTGGTACCCCCCGCCAGCGTCGATGGCCGGAGCCTGCTGCCGCTGCTGCACGGGCAGGAGGCGCAGGCATGGCGAACGGTGGCGTTGGTCGAGCATCATGGGCCGGTAACGAACCCGGTCGATCCGGACTTGCCGGCGATCCGCAGCGGCAATCCGACGACCTACGAGGCGATCCGGGACCGGACGTTCCTCTACGTCGAGTATGCGAATGGCGAAAAGGAGTACCACGATCTCGTCGGCGACAGGGACGAGCTACGCAATACCTTTTCGTCTCTTTCCGGCCAGCAGAAGGCCTGGCTGCACGAAACGCTCGACGGCGTGGCGAGGTGCCACGAGGCCAGGAGTTGCGGGCCGGCGGAAGGCCGGACCCGCAGCGCGACGGCGGCGCCGACGTCGCGGCCCTGATGTGGCGGCGCGGTCGACGACGGGGAGCTGATCCCCAGCGCCGGCTCGGATCGCCGCCCTGCCGTCCGAACAAGCCGGCCACAGGTCCCGCTCGGATCAGGCGTCTCTCGTGTCGGTCTCGGGAATTCCGAACGATTTCAGAAAGGACGGTTTTGGCGAGGCACAGGTCGAGGTGACCCGGCGGTCTGGTTGGGGAGCACTCCCACTCGAGCTCGGGGCTCGGGGTACGCCACAACGCGTACGTTTTGAAATCACTGGCACCGTCCTTGCCACAAACCGACGGTCGTGGCGCGAGTTGACGGACACGGCATGACCTCGCATCTCCCCTGAGGAGGGTCTTGCTGAAGTTTCGTTGGCGAGCGCTGAAAGAGGCCACTCAAAAGAGGGGCTTCATGCTCTTACGTTTCTCACAGCTGCCGTAACCACGGTATATGTGCGAATCACCGCCGACAGAGCTCATTTCGCTGTAGTAGCCCGTCAGTCGGTCTATGCTAAAGCTGTCCGATCTATTCCTTCCTCCATCAGCCGTTTTACAATCCCGAGCCCAAGAAAAGGAATTCGCCGTTACACTAACCTTATACGTGCACAGCCCACCCAAATCCTCGACCTCCCCATTTTTCTTGCCATCAATGCTTGGAATGGAAGTATCAATGTCCACTGTTGTTTGATCGCTCTTCCCATCGTCATAGTGGAGATTACAAACAAAGGTCAATTGCTCCGCATTCGCGGGCGAACCCAGCACAACACCAAGTGTAGTGAGAGCCAGAACAATAACCCAGCCCGATCGCCTCCCGCGCACCCGAACAGGCGCAGCGCGAACACCAGCGTGCAAGTCGGCGGCCCTTGTCCAACAGATTCTTATCGTCCTCATCGAGGGTACTCCGCTCTGTGGCAATCCGGGTTGTTGAAGGGTAAGAGATCGTTCGCATGGTCACGATGGTAGAGTACTTCCTCGAGGGCTAGCGTCCGATGCGTCGCGAGGAGAGGAGGAAGGATCCGATGACGACTGGAGCTTCGACAACCCCGTCCGGCAACGGGACACCTCCGCCGCGCTGGGTGCTGAAGGCGATGACGCGCACGCACGTCTTCCTGAATCGCCTGTCCGGCGGCCATCTCTTCAACAAGCTCGGCGGGGACGAGGTCTGCTTCGTCACCATGAAGGGCGCCCGCAGCGGCCGGACGCTGACGATTCCGTTGATGTACGTCCCCCACAAGGAGGGCGTGTTGCTGGTCGCCTCCCAGGGCGGCGCGCCGACGAATCCGGTCTGGTATCACAACCTCGTGAAGCACCCCGAGATTGAGGTCACCCATCGGCGCCGTCGCATGAAGCTGCGCGCCCGGCTCGCGACCATCGAGGAGAAGCCAGAGCTCTGGCCGATCTGCGATGCCTGCTACGCGCCCTACGCCGAGTACCGCAAGCGTACGAGCCGCGATATCCCGATCTTCGTCTGCGAGCCGGTGCGCTGACCGGTCCTGTTGCTTCCAAGAATTTCCAGCGGCTACCGTTCAAGCCGCCATCCGCTCGTATCGAAGATGAAGTCCCCGCACCTCCGGGAACGCGACGACGCGCCCCGGAGCCATCTCCTGCTCGGCGGCGATGACTTCCGCATATTTTTGGCTGGGCTGACCGAAGCACGCGAGAGCTGGAACGCCCCGGGTGCGTTTGGGCGGGGTGGATCGACGTCGTGTGCGAGCGGACACTGCCTGCGGTCGAAGGACCCAAGCGCACCCGATGAACGAGCCCGGCGCCGGAGCTCAAACGAGGAGGGTGCTTCCCGGTGGGCTCAACGGCGCCGGCGGCCCTCCGCGGACTAAGCGCGCAAGGCCGAGGACATCGTGGCCCAGAGTACGAAGAGCGTCTGTGAGCTGAGGCACGGCAGCGCATAGGCAAGTTCGCTGAGCGAAAGCACACAAAGGGATCGCTCCAGACAGCGGCCTAGATAGGACGGCTTGGAGGAAGACCCGTGGGACTATCCTGCGCGGCCTTGGTCCCTGGCGGCGGTGCAAGCGATCCCTAAGAACCCGGTGAGAGCTCATCTTCGGGCGCACTCGCCGAAAAAGCTCCACTCTCTCCGGGCGGGCGCCGCTCCCGCCCGGTCCCCGAGAGCGCGTGGCTCAGCCGAACTCCCAGGTCGGATGCGCATCACGCCTTTTCGTTGCGCACGCGGACCTGCGGCAATCCGTGCCGCCCCTTCTGGAAGTAACAAATCTCGACCAGCGTGGGCCACAACTCAATCGACCCCTTGATGACGCTGACGACGTCGTCAACGATGCGGACCAGGTTCTGTTGGAAAAAATCGGGCTCGAATCCGTAAAACGCCTTTTCCAGGTTCGCCGCGAAAAGGCGCAATGCGTCGGCGCGTTCCAGACTGGCGGCTTGCGAAATCAGCTTTTCCGCTCGGGTGTACAGGCCCCTAATCCTGTCGAGCACTTCCTGGGCGTCCGAGGCGCTGACTTCTCCATCGTAAGCAAATCCAACACTCAGCTCGTCGACCCGCGTGACACTGGATTTGATCTTGCGCTTGATCAGATTCGAGACCTCTTCGTTGAAGATTTCGGCGGCCGGAGGATTGCGCATGTAGATGCTTCGCGTATGATGTTGAGCGGCATCTACGTGAGCCGCCACCACTCCTCCCTGCTGCATCCAAAGCCTGTAGATGTAATCCTCGAAGCGGAGCCGCGTCGGGAAGAATGGTGGCAATCCGAAGGTGTTGTCATAGCCCGCGACGCCACAATCCATCCGCCAGTTCGTGTTCGTCACCACGGGCCTAAAGTTCACGAGCGCATACAAATCACTCAGCGCATCCGGGTCGGTCTGAGACTCGTCAGCGAGGAACATCTCTACGAAATCTATCGCGTCGATGTCGTTGGTACCGGACCGAAACGTCTGAGCGATCTTCACGACATCGGTCTCCGACACGCTCCCGTGCTGGAGCACAAGCGAGTTCTCGGGAGCGAGATCCTTGGTGGCGTTCGTCTCCAGGTCCATGGCGCTGTCGACGAGGAGTTCACCCCGTTCGTAGTTCTCTGGCAGATCTGCCACGCGTTTGCCGAGCACGTCCTTGAATGCCGCCATGATGTCGAAGGATTTGTGGACCAAGCCGAAGCCGCCTTCGCGGGACTTGTGCAGGCGGCCGTGGCAGATCTCGTTCACCTCTAAGGATTCGGGAGATGCTTCCATCAGTGCGTATGGCCGCATGTCGTCGTCGGAGCTCACCAGGAAGCCGCCCAGTGTGTACATCAGCGTACAGTTCCGATTGCCGCCATAACTGGGCCGAAAGAGATTCCGTACGAGGCCTTCAAGTCGTCCGTCGTGGAGACGCGCGTTCAAGTACGCAAGAAATTGGTCTTTCTCGCGTGGACCGACGTAGTAGAGCTCGTTGTGGGTGTGTGTCTGCTCAAGGAGCGGAAAATACTTTTCCTGATTGGCAGAGCTAGAATCGTCGAAGACGACGATCCGGACGGAATGTCCGTTCCGCCAGAAGTGTTGGTCATATAGCTCGACGGTCTCGCCGACGTCTCTCAGGCGATTGGTAGGAATGGCGAAGGTGAGGTTGTTGGAGTCCATCGCTTTGATCAATTGTGGAATGCGGCGAGCCGTAGAGAGGCATAGGGCGGCCGAAGCACACGGTCCGTCCAATCGCTGCGCGCGATGACGTCGGTGCGGCTCAACACGCCTGCGCGTTCGATCGAGTCGCGGAGCTCCCGGACGTTGCCAGGCCAGTCGTAGTGGCGGCGCGCTTCCATCGGCTCGGATGCCATCTTGCGTGCATGCGGCGTGCCGGGATCCAAAGCGTGTAGGCGAGTCCGTCGACTGCGTCGCGCTGCGGGGCACCGCGCTTCATTTCATTGTGAAGGAATGGCTTCCTTCTTTTTGCAACACTCTCGCGTGGACGCGTTTCCCGCGGGAGCTTACGGACTGGCGGCGGATGCGGGCGAGGGTCCTTCGTTGCCCCCGGCGACTCGTGAGCCAGTCGGCACGTTTGATGCTCTTGAAGCGCGCGAGCATAGGTTTGCGACCGCCCGCGCAGGGAAGCGTTGGTCAATCCCAGAATGATCGTGGAAGGGCAGGCTTCCCTCGCACATAGCAACCAGGAGGAGGCGTCATGACCCCCGATCTGTTTATCAAGCCGCTCGTGATCGCATTCGTCGTGTTGGTGGTCTTTCTGGCCATGAGGAATACCGGCCGACAGACAGAAGGTACGAGGTAGAGTGGGCGGCTTCGGCAAGAACGAGGCGCAGCGCGCGGAGGGATATGCCCCCTCGACCTGCGACCGCGGGACTCCGCCGTCCCAGCGTTTCTCGTCACAAGGGCGCCGGCTTCGGATCAAGCCTTAGGGTCTGGCGCATGCCCCAAAAGGCCGACACCCTTGGGGGGCGCACCGGAGGTAGCGGGGGGGCGATCTTTCCTAGCCCTTCGATTGATGCGGGCCTGCCGTTCATGCCGTAGAAAACCAACCCCGACAAGGGCTTAGGGCGCCAGCGTGGAGGCTGCCCTTCTTAAAGCCTAATCCGTCATCGCTTAAAGCAACCGGAGCTGCTGGCGAAGCGCGAGGACCTCAGCGTGGAGCGCGGCTCGCCCCCACCAATTCGATGAATCTTCAACATACTTTCTGCCCAACGGCTGAAGCATCGGATATTCGGGTTACAACCTGGCAAACCGGAAGACCAGGTCATAGTTCTCCCCGGATCGGTGGTCATTGCCTGGGCGAAGGGGATGACCGCCCTCGTTGCCGCGCGCCGCGCCGTTTCGACAATCGGCCCCGAAAAATTGTAGCCATGTCGAATCCGGGCGCCGCCGGACGACTAGTCGCATACACGGCACAAAGGAAAGCCCCGCATGCGTTACGTCTGCCTGATCTATTTCGACCCCCGGAAGGTTTTCAATCAAAGCCCCGAGGCGTTGGCGGTCCTCGCTGAGGCCGGGCCCTATGATGCCGAGCTCAAGGCCAGCGGCCACATGGTGATGTCCCAGGCGCTGAAGCTACCCAAGGAAGCGATAACCGTGCAGGTGCGCGACGGGAAGATGTCGGCGACCGACGGTCCGTTCATGGAGACCAAGGAGATGCTCGGCGGCTTCATCCTGATCGAGGCGCGCGACCTCAATGAGGCCGTGCGGATCGGGGCGGGCATTCCGTTTGCCAAGCTGGGATTCATCGAGGTGCGGCCGATCGTGGACTTCAGCGAGCCCCGGCCGAAGCTATGAGCACAGCCAGCGCGCGTGACCTCCTGGACGCGGTTTACCGCACCCAGGCGCGGCGTGTGCTAGCGACCCTGATTCGGCTGCTGGGCAGTTTCGAAGCGGCGGAGGACGCCCTTCACGAGGCTTTCGCCGCCGCGGCTGAGCAATGGCCGCGAGCGGGCATCCCCGCCAACCCCTATGCCTGGCTGGTCTCCACTGGCCGCTTCAGAACCATCGACCGCTGGCGCCGCCAGGCGCGGCTCGCGGGCGTGTTGCCCGAGCTGACGGCGTTGGCGGGCGCGACGCCGGAACCGGCCCTGCCCGAGCACATACAGGATGACGAACTGCGGCTGATCTTCATCTGTTGCCACCCGGCCTTGGCGCCGGACGCGCGCATCGCGCTCACCTTGCGTGAGGTGGGCGGGTTGACCACCGAGGAGATCGCCCGGGCGTATCTGGCTCCCGCGCCCACCATCGCCCAGCGCATCGTCCGGGCGAAGACGAAGATCCGCGACGAGGCGATTCCCTACGAGATTCCGGTCCGCGCCGATCTACCGGCCCGACTCGAAAGCGCGCTGCAGGTCGTCTATCTGATCTTCAATGAGGGCTATGCGGCGACGCAGGGGCCGAGCCTGACGCGGGTCGACCTCTGCGCCGAGGCGATTCGGCTGGGTCGGCTGGTGGTCGACGTCTTGGACGAGCCCGAGGCCCTGGGACTGCTCGCTCTGATGTTGCTGCACGAGGCACGGCACGCCACGCGAGTCGACGCGGCCGGCAACCTCGTCCTGCTGGAGGACCAGGATCGGTCGCTGTGGGACCGCCGGCGGATCGCCGAGGCTCAGGCCCTGGTCGAGCGGGCCCTGGCCTCGCGCCGCGTCGGATCGTACGCCCTGCAGGCGGCCATCGTGGCCGTTCACGCCGAGGCACGGAGCGTCGGCGAAACCGACTGGGCTCAAATCGTCACGCTCTACGACCTCCTGGGTCGCGTCGACCCCTCGCCAGTGGTGGCCCTGAACCGCGCAGTTGCCCTTGGCATGCGTGACGGGCCCGAGGTCGGGCTCGCGACCATCGAAGCGGTAATGGGGCAGGGCGGCCTCGACGGTTACCCCCTGAGTCACGCAGCGCGCGCCGACATGCAAAGGAGGCTCGGCCTCGCCGAGGCGGCGCAAGCCTCCTACCAACGCGCCCTCGAGTTGACGCGCCAGCCCGCCGAGCGTCGGTTCCTGCAAGCGCGCCTCAATCAACTCGCCCCCGAGCGCACCACTGACCTGCCTGGTTTCCTCGGCCCAACAACCCCTAGAAAACGGCCTCTGTTTGCTCCACTGATCGACTCCGCTCGGCGAACTCCGCCGGCGTGAGATGGCCCAGGCTCGAGTGCGGACGCAC
>Ga0116216_10001201_pt1 | contig 18246 bp, 14 predicted proteins | sample Sb_taG_11_FD_89696 | JGI IMG/M metagenome (GOLD analysis project Ga0116216, IMG submission 89696) | Peat soil microbial communities from Weissenstadt, Germany - Sb_50d_3_AS metaG | ecosystem: Environmental > Terrestrial > Soil > Wetlands > Peat | place: Germany: Weissenstadt | collected 2010-09-21
CGGCAGTTGGGAGCGGGTTCAATGGAGCCGCGGCCGCAACCGCGATCGCGACCGCAGGCTTTGGCGGCTCGAGTGGGGCCGTAGAGCCTGGCGGCGACGGCGGAAGTGCGGATGCGACTTCCAACGCGACTGCGATGAACGCCGGTGTCGCCAAGACTTCCGCCGAAGCGACAGGCGGCGCGGGGGGCTTTGGAGAAGGCGGAGGGTCGGGCGGTTTTGCGCAAGCGCTCGCGCATTCCGCGTCTGCGAATGGAAGCTCGGCGGAGTCGAATGCGTCGGGCGGAACCAGTGAAGGCGGCGAGTACGGCGGGAGTGGGGGCGGGTCGGCGATCGCGCAGGCCTATTCGTTGGTGACAGCAACGGGGCCGTCTTCGGCCGAGGCGACCGCGACAGGGGCGGCGGCGGCGACAACTACTACTACTCCGCCGGCGGTGGGGGCGGCTCTAGCGCTGCGAGCGCCAACGCGTTGGCAAATTCTGGGTCGTCGAAGGCGATTGCGACCTCCACGGGAGGTGACGGCGGGGCGGGACAACTGAACGGAGGTGATGGAGGCGGCGCGACAGCAAACGCGAACGCGCTGGCGACGGGCGGCGGGGCCGCGACGGCGACAGCGAACGCGATCGGCGGCTCAAGCGGCGGCTCAGGTTGCTGCGGTGGCATACCGTCCACGGCCGGCGCGGCGAACGCTACGTCATCCGCCACAACTGATCACGGTGCGACCGCCCAGGCGCAATCGACCGCGGTCGGCTCGAGCGGCCAAGCCCAGTCGACGGCGGCGACCAGCTTTCCCAATATGAAGGTTCAGTCACTGGCCGTCGCGCCGACCTTCGGCGGGACGGCGACGACCAACGCGATGGCTCAGGCGGGCGGTTCGGGTCAGCCCTTCGCCGACCCGGGCCAAACGGCCTATGCGCTCGCGGCCGGCCTTCCGGGCAGGCCCTATGCGACGTCGCTTATCGGCGGAGCCGGCAATGTCGCTGCGGCTCTACTCGGCCCCCGGGACGTCGTGTTCGGGACGGCGATCCTCGGCGCCAACTACGCGCCCGACGGCGGCGGGGAGAGCCTCACCTATAGTGCGACCTCAACCTTCGATTTTGGCTTTCGCGGGGATTTGGCGCTCGGCCTGATCGGCTACGATGAGAACAGCTTCGCCGGCGGACTCGGCTTCGAGTTGATCGCTCTCACCGTCACGATCGACGGGACGACCATTTTGAACCAGCCTTTCGCCGACATCTCGGCGGCGGAATCTTTCTTCACCGACAACGCAATCCACCTCGGCGCCTATTCCGGTCTCGTCGATCTAACCTTGGGCTACAGCCTCACGGCCAACGGTGCCGGCGGCTTCGGCTTCGACTTCGCGATTGGCGGCGCAGTCCCTGAACTCTCGACATGGGCGATGCTGCTGATCGGGTTCGGAGCGCTTAGCTTTGTCGCCGTCCGTCGAGGCTTGACGGTACCTCTCAGCCGAGAAATCGAACCGTGACGTCCACGGACACGTCTGCTACGTCCGCTTAACGTCGAAACCGGTCAAGCTGATTGGGTTTTGAACCTCAAGTCCGTCTGGAGGCAGCGAGCGGAGAGGAGGCTCGTGCGAATCCTCTTCGCCTGTTTCTGTCGCCGATTGCTCGCAAAACGCCGACGTCGCCCAAGGGACTATCCCGGCGGGTGATGATGACCGTGCCGCGGGCTAAGGCCCTGAGACCGTTTTGCCGGATAGATTTGCAGCCGCCCGATGTCGAAGGGCGGGTCCTGCCAGCCGTGGACCGCCTGTTCATAAGCGCGCTCCGGCGCCTCCAGAAAACGGCGCCGGAACCAGAATTTCAAAGTCAGATCGTCAATCGACTCGAAACAATCCGAGATGGCGAAACACAGTTCGTCAATGTCGCTTTGCGACATGGCGACAGTCCTGAGTTCTGGTTGTCCGGTTGTGCTCTTCCTTGCCGAGGGTTTGAAATATCCTTCAACCCCGCTGGTCGGGTCAGCAAGGAAGAAACTGTGAATCAGGTCATTGCGGGCGTCACGAATGGCGTCGAAAAGGATCCCCGTTTGTGCGCCCTGATCCCAAATCCGGCGATCGTCTCTCGCCTTGAGCTCCTGCTTCAATAGATTGATGAAGAGCGTAACCAGCGACACATTGCCCATGCTGGCGATCACCATTTCGCCGACGTCCTGCGTCCACCCCGCGGTCACCCAGACTAGGGAGGCGAATTTTCGCTCGAGCGCATTCCAGGCGAAGTTGACGAAGCCGATGCTGGCCAGGTGCTCGTCGTCGAGGCCGGTCCATTGGCGTCTCGCCAGAGGCGTGTTTTCGAACACCCTTACCCCACCTCCAAAGACCGGTCCGGCTCGGTCATCAAGTGGCGCGATGCGGTTGCCGCCGGGACAACAAGCTGATCCCTGAAGCTTAGCATGAAGCAGGGCGACGCGGGACCCGCCTTGCCGAATCGGGTTTCACAACAACCGGCGACAATTGTTTGCCGAAAGCCGGGTTGCGGAATACAGTAAGGCTGATGAGCGCTCCCGATCGAGACACTGAGGTCTTTCGGATAGGCGGGCGCGCGCGAATGTTCAACATATCTAGATCGACTAATCGCCTCGGACTCCGGCGCCAAAAATTGCGTTGCCCTATATCCTATATCGCCTTAACTCATTGAAAAGTCAGGGTTATGACGAAAGAATGCCAGGAAATGCAAGGAAATCCAAGCGCAAGGGTTTCCAAATTCCCAGTGCGGCTGGCTCGGCGTGCTCTCACGGGGTGCGATGGAAAAGTCGCCGCAAGCCTTTGGAATCTCACAAAACCGCGATGAGAACAGCGCGCCCCGCTCCACCCGTCCCGCTCAGCCGGGTTGGCGGTTCGCCTCCCAGGGGCGCGCGGCGGCCTGCGCCAGCGCGGCGAAGCCGGCAACCGGGACCTCCTCCGCCCGCATGGTCGGATCGAGCTCAGCGTCGGCGATGAGGCCCATGAGGTCGAGGCCGCGCGAGGCGGCGAAGCCCTTCAGCGACTGGCGCAACATCTTGCGCCTTTGGCCGAAGGCGGCCTGGGTCAGGGCGGACAGGACCCGCGCGTCGCAGGGGTCGGGCCCCTGACGCGGGATGAGTTCGACCAGGGTCGAGGTGACTTTCGGCGGCGGAGTGAAGGCGGCGGGCGGCACGTCGAACAGGATCCGCGCCTGCGTGCGCCATCCCGCGAGCACGCCGAGCCGGCCGTAGTCGGCGCGCTCGTCCGGCGTCGCGACGATCCGCTCGGCGACCTCGCGCTGGAACATGAGGACGAGACGGTCGAAGAACGGCGGCCAGGGTTCGGCCTCGAGCCAGCCGGTCAGGAGCGGGGTCGCGATGTTATACGGCAGGTTGGCGCAGATCCTGAGCCTCGCGCCGTCGGCCTTCGCGATCAGCATCTCGGGCCTCACGGCAAGCGCGTCCGCGGCGATGACTTCGAGCCTGCCCGGCCAATGCGCGCCGATCTCGGCGAGCGCGGGAAGGGCGCGCTCGTCGCGTTCGATCGCGATCACCCTCCTGGCTCCCGCCGACAAGAGCGCGCGCGTGAGGCCGCCGGGGCCGGGTCCGACCTCGACGACGGCGACGCCTTCGAGCGGGCCCGCGGCGCGGGCGATCTTGCCCGTGAGGTTGAGATCGAACAGGAAGTTCTGGCCGAGCGCCTTGCGGGCGTCGAGGCCGTGGCGCGCGACGACCTCGCGCAGCGGCGGCAGTCCGTCGGCGGAGAGCGTCAATGCGTGAGGCGGTCGGCGAGCCTCAGCGCGGCGATCAGGCTCGCGGGATTGGCGACGCCTTTGCCGGCGATGTCGAAGGCCGTGCCGTGATCGGGCGAGGTGCGGACGAAGGGGAGGCCGAGGGTGACGTTCACGCCGTCGTCGAAGGCGAGCGTCTTGACGGGGATCAGCCCCTGATCGTGATACATCGTCAGCGCAACGTCGTAGCGCGCCCGGGCCTTCGCGTGGAACATCGTGTCCGCCGGCAGCGGTCCGACGGCGTCGACGCCTTCGGCGCGCAGTTGTTCGATCGCCGGGCCGATGATCGTGATCTCCTCGCGCCCAATCGCGCCGCCTTCGCCCGCGTGCGGGTTGAGGCCGGCGAGGGCAAGCCGCGGCCGCGTGAGACCGAAGCGGGCGCGCAGATCGCGATCGACGACCCGCGCCGTTTTGACGATGAGGTCGACGCTCAGCGCCTTCGGCGCCTCGGAGAGCGGGATATGGATCGTGACTGGAACGACGGCGAGCGTCTCCGACCAGATCATCATGACCGGGAAGGCGGGCTCCTCCCAAGCCTTCGCCAGGTCCCCCAGGTACTCGGTATGTCCCGGGAAGCGGAAGCCGGCCGCGTACAGCATCGCCTTGGCGATCGGGTTGGTGACAACCGCGCGCGCCTCGCCCGCGCGCGCCGCTGAGACCGCGCGGGCGATCGATTCGATGATCGCCTCAGCGTTGCAGGCGTCGGGACGGCCGGGCTCCGCTTCGACCGGGTTCTCGAGCGGGACGACCGGGAGGCCCCGCTCGATCGCTCTGGCCGCCCAGCTGGGCTCGGTTTCGATGATGGGCGCATCGATGCCCGTTCGCCTGGCAATGGCGGAAAGATGCGCCGGCGCCGCGAGGAGATAGAAGGGCGCATCGCCGCGCCGCCGTTTGCGCCAGGCCAGGAGCGATAGCTCGGGTCCGATTCCGGCCGGGTCGCCCATCGTCATCGCCAGGGGCGGCTTGTGGTGCGGCATGGATTGCGCTTTCCGAACGCGGTCAGGCCATCACAGGCCGACGTTCGCCCTGACGTCGCCCAGCGTGCGCAGGACCAGCTCGAACATCAAGGTCTGATTGCGGGTGGCCGGGAGGGTGGCCACCGGTCCGCCCGGAAATGCCGGAAACGCCGCCGGAGCGCTGAGGCTGGACGAGTAGCGAACCGTGAGGGTGGTGCATGCGTCCTTGTAGCCCACCCCGAACGAATAGCCGACCGGGTAGAAAATCGGGGTCTCCTGCCCGGCGGTGTCGTAATAGTGCCGCGACATGTCGAGGACGAGAGATCCGTCGACCGACCAGCGATCGAGGAACTTGTAGGACGCGCTGCCCGTCAGGCCCTCGCGCGGATATTCCCAGCCGAGGGCCGGCTGCGCGGCGTAGAGCGCATAGTCGACGCTTGCGGTCACGCCAGCGATTGTCGCCTTGCCGATGCCGTCGAAGCGATCGAGCTGGAAGGTCGAACTGTCGAACTGCTGCTTGCTGATGAACCAGATCGGGGCCGAGGTCGGCTGAAGCGTCTCGCCGGCGACGTAATTGGAGAACGTCTTGTTGAGGCCCGAATCCTGACCGACGTCGGCGACGTCGTAGAGAGTATAGGAGTTTTGTCCGGCGACCTGGATCGACTGCCCGGCGACTGCGTTGGCGTGCCCGCCGTTGGCGAAATTCGCCGTGTACTGGAACCCGTAGTTGAACCGGGTTCCGCCCTCGATCCGGTCATATCCGGAGAACTTGTTCCATGCGAACAGGTTCGTCTCGTCGAAGACGAGGCTCTGGGCGTCCTCATTCGGCTGGATGCTTGGAATGACCTCGCTCGGCCGAGCGATGAGCTGCCCGATCGGGGTGATCGTCTGCGTGCCCCACGACGAGGAGGAGGTGAAAGGAAACTGATATTCGAGCCCGACGCCCGCCATGCCGCGCGCGAAGGCCCCCTGGTTCGAGCTTGAAAAGAAGGCGACCTGGCTCGAGTTCGCGACAGTGCTCGTTCCGATCGAGCTCGCGTAGGTGATCGATCCGGTGTCGTTCAGTTCGGTCGCTTCGCCGTCGAGACGGGCAAACGCGAACGGCTTCCAGACCTCGCCGATCGTGTCGATATAGCTGCGCTGCCACGACAGCTGCCCGGACGCGCGCGTGTAGTCGCCCGCGATGCCGCGCAGCATGCAGGCGCCGGGATAATAGGTGTTGACGTATTTTAGGCCGACCGCGGTCTCACACACGTTGTAGAGGTGGTAGGCGTTGTCGAAGGTCTGGAGACCGGTCGACTGGAAGGCCGCGTTGGTGCGGTCGATGTTGGCGACATTGACGTCGATCGTCGCCTGCCCGCCGATCCCGTCGGTGCGGTCGGCCGGAACGTCGAAGACGCGATTGTAGTCGAGGACCGGCGCAGCGATCGGCAGCGTGCGGTTCTCGTCATTCGCTGTGGTGCCCTCGAAATGGTAGGCGCTGAGGTCGAAGAAGCTATGGTCGGCCTGGCCGCGCAGGTAGACCGATGAGACGACATCCTGGAAATAGTAATTGCTGAAATCGATGCCCTGAAGCTTGTAGTCATTGGCGAAGAATTTGTCCGACAGCCAGGTGGCGTTCCAGCCGAACTGCCAGTCCTGATTGAGAAAGAAGTTGCCTTTGGTCTCGATCGAACCACGCAGGCGCTGGTCGCCCGCGCCGTATGGGTAAGACGGGAAAAGGTTGGGCTGCTGCTCGTCGATCCCGATCATCTTGATGCTGTAGATTCCGTTCGTGAGGCGCTGCCGCCAGTCGACTTCGCCCAGCAATCCCTGCTTCGAAAGGTAGGATGGGATAAGGGTCAAGTCATAGTTGGGCGCGAGGTTGATGAAGTAGGGGATGCTTATGCCGTACCCCAGGTTCGAGCCGGAGATGAATTGCGGGGCCAGAACGCCGGTTTGTTTGTTGACCGTCGAGTCGGGCGACGAGAAATAGGGCATGTAGAAAACCGGGACGCCCCAGACGAGCATCTGCGCGTCCTCGTAATAGACCGTGTGCGTCTCCTGGTTCTCGATGATGCGCGCCGCACGGACCTGCCAGAACGGCGGCCACCCGGGATGATCCTTGCAGGGCTCGCAGGCAGTGTATGCGCCGTTTTGCAAGACCGTCACATCGCCGTTGGACCGCTCGACCCGGGGCGAGGTGAACCGGGTCTTGTCGGAGGTGAGCACCTGGACGCTGTCGATGAAGCCGTCGCGAAAATTGTCGCTGAGCTCGAACCGGCTGCCGTAGACGATGTCGCCGTGTTCGTCCGTCATTTTCGCATGGCCTTCGGCGTAGACCCGCTTCGTCGCCCGGTTGTAGACGACGCGATCCGCCTGAAGGATGCGGCCCTGATAGAAGAGCTGGACCGAGCCGACCGCGGAGACGGTATTCTTGTCCCTGTCGTAAATGAGCTGATCGGCGTCGATAACCAGCTTGTCGGGCGGTTTGGCGGCCTGAGAGGGCTCATTTTGTGAGGATTGCGCCGCAAACGCCGGCGCGACCTGGCCAAGCGATGCAAGGCACCATAGAAGCGCAAGCGCCGCCAGGACCAAGCGCACGATTGACCGCCATCGCGCCAGGCGCGGCTGGGGCTCAAGGGAAGAGCTGACGGTGGATCCCATCAACCATCTTCCTGCTGCAGCAAGACGTAAACGCCAAACAGACACCCGACAAGCCCAGGAGACCATCCAGCAACGGTTGCGCTGATGAAGCCAGCCTCGCCGAGATCGTTGATCACTTTCGTCGCCACATAAAGCATGAAGCCGGCGGCGACGCCACCCGAAACCATATACTCGACCCCGCCCATTCGGAAGAGTCTTAATGAAAAGCATGCAGCAATAAACACCATGGCCGCCAGCGTTAAGGGTCGGGCGAGAAGCTCCTGATATTTTAGGCGATACGCAGTCGGATCCAGGCCCGCTCTCGCCGTCTGCTCGACCAAATTTGGCAAGCTCCAAAACGACACGGTTTCCGGCGCCACGAACGCCTGCGCGACCTCGCGACGATCAAGGGCTGTCGCGAGCAGGTAGGTCGACGCTGGCAGCGGTTCGAGGCCGGGCGCTACAATCTTTGCGTCGTGAAATTCCCAAAAGCCGTCATGCAATTCGCCGGACTGGGCATCGACCCGTTCTACGAAGTTGCCCTTGTCGTCGAAATTGAAGATTTCGACGCGGTTTACCCGCGTGCCCTCGGCATCCTTGCCGCCTGCATGAATGATCGCCTGACCGTAAACGCTCTTCTGCCGAATCCACAGGTCGCCCCATGGATTGGACCGTCCTCCGAATATGTCATTTTCGACTCCGTCGGCGCGCTGTTTCATCCATGCTGACGCCGGATTATAGGCGACGACCGACAGAACGCCCAGCGCCGCGATGACGAACAGGGGCGGCGTCAGAATTTGCCAAACGGATACGCCCGCCGCGCGCGCGACCACCAGCTCGAGCTTACGCGACAAGTTGAGAAACGCGATCATCGAGCCGAACAAGACTGCGAACGGAAGAGCTTGCTCGGCGACGGTTGGGGTTCGCAGGAAGGAAAGCGCGGCCATAAGGAGTCCGGTCGCCTTCGGCGCGTCGCCGGAACGACGCAGCATTTCGACAAGGTCGACAACATAGATGAGGGCAAAAACACCGGCAAACACCGCGATCACGGTGCGCGCAAAGCGGCCGGCCAGATAAAGCGAAAGCGTTCGCCCCATCACGCCGGCCTTGCCTGAAGGCGCGGGACCAGCATCGAAAAAAGCTCTCGCCGGAAGATCACCGCCAGCGCGCCGAGGCCAGCGGCGACCGGGACGCCCCAAACGAAATATGCAGCCGCGGGAACGCCGACCGTCAATGTGGTCGCGGCGATGCCAAGCATGCGGACCCCGATGAAAGCAAGAATCGCTCCGGCAATCGCTAGTCCACGTCCCTGTCGCGTCGTACGCGCCTCGCCGAGGGCCGCGAAGGCGATTAGCCCGGCGACGAGAGCGTAAAGGGGACTGGCCAACCGATCGAGCAACTCGCTGCGGATATGTCCGGCGAGGACCGGGTCGGCTCGATCCTTGTCGTCCGGCGCCCACAGCTGACCCGTTGTCCGCTCCCGAGGCCGCTTGATCGAACTCACGGCCTGCATGAACTGGGACAGGTCGATGGTGTAATCGTCGAACGTCACCATCGCCGAATCGCCGGCGGATTGCGGTCGCAGCAACACGCCCTTGGAGAGCTGAAGATAGCTTTCACCGTCATTTTCGACCGTTTTCCCGTCCTCGGCTATATAGGTCGAAACGTGCGCCGGATCGCGGCGGTCCTGCATGAACACGCCGCGCAGCGCTCCGTCGGGCGTGCGCTCCCGGTAGTGGAAGACGAAGCCCAGCTCGAGGTTGGAGAAGGCGCCGGGTCGGGCGAAATTCGAGATAAAATCGGCGCGAATGAAAGTGGTCAGGTTCTCGATGGCCCCGAAAGTCCAAGGCAAAACCTGAATATAGATCGTCGCCACGATCGCGAATACCACTGCCGAAAGCAGCGCCAGCGGACGCAAGAGCCGCCCCGGCGATACGCCTGCAGCAGACATGACGACAAGTTCGCTGTCGCCGTTGAGCTTGTTCAGCGTGTAAAGGACGCCCGCAAACAGCGCAACGGGCGCAATGATCCCGACGAGCGACGGCAAGGCGAGACCCGTCATCATGAAAAAGATTAGGATCGTCTGCCCCTTGCTGGTCAGGAGATCGATCTGACGGAGGGCTTGCGTGATCCAGATGACTGCGGTCAACACGACGAGGCCAGTCAGAAAGGCCATCGTCGCCGTCCGCAACACGTAACGTTCAATTCGAGTCATCGGCGCCGCCGCGCACGGCGGGGACTTCGTTCGCCGCAAGAACGCGCGTCGGCCAGCGCCTTTTCAGGACATTTCCCGTTCGCAAGGCAAGTGCTCTCCCGGCCGAATGACGCCTCTCTATCAGAGATTTGTGCCGCGCAAACGCGGCGACTTATTGACGGGCGCTGCAAACCCCCCGATATGACGACCTTTGTCGCTCCACCGGAAGGCGTCGGGCGATTGGGGCGTCTATCCAGACTTGGGGAACCATCCGGACATGAGCGGAGCCGTCAAGATCGCTTTTGGTTCTCTGTCCGCGCCCAAGGGGAGCGCGCTTGTCGTATTCGTCGGGGCCGACATGAAACCTGCCCCGGCGGTGACGACGCAATTCGGGGATCTTGAGCCGCTGATTCGCGCCGCCGCCAAGGCGTCCAACTTTCGCGGCGCGCAACGAACCGCGCTGGACATTCTTGCGCCGGCGGGTCTTGACGCCTCCAGGCTTGTCGTTGTCGGGGTCGCACCTGGCAAGGACAACGCGGCGCTCGATCTCGTCATGCTCGGAGGATTCGTTTTCGGCAAAGTGACCGGCGCGCACAAGGTCGAGGTCGCGTTCGAGGCGCCCGCCGGGACTTGGGACGGCGCGGCGGCGGCGGATTTCGCGCTGGGTCTGCGGCTTCGCGCCTATCGGTTCGACAAGTACAAGACCCGCAAGAAAGAGCCCGAGGACGAGAACGGCCAGGCGCCCGAGTTCGTCATCGGCTCGGGTCATGCGGCCGCGGCGCGCGCGGCCTCGCACGAACGGTTTGCGGTCGCGGAGGGCGTCGAACTTGCGCGCAATCTCGTCAATGAGCCGCCGAACGTCCTCTTTCCTGCTGAGTTCGCCGATCGCGCCAAAGCGTTGGACAAGCTCGGAGTCGAGGTGAACGTTCTCGATCAGAAGGCGATGGGAAAGCTCGGCATGAACGCCCTGCTCGGAGTTGGCCGGGGCTCCTCACGCGACAGCCGCCTAGTCACCATGCTCTGGAATGGAGCCCGCTCGAAGCGGGCGAAGCCGATCGTCATCGTCGGCAAGGGCGTCTGTTTCGATTCAGGTGGCATCTCCATCAAACCATCCTCGGGCATGGAGGACATGAAAGGCGATATGGGTGGGGCGGCATGCGCGGTGGGTCTTCTTCACGCGCTCGCCACGCGAAAAGCGAAGGCGCATGTCGTTGGCGTGATCGGCCTCGTCGAGAATATGCCCGACGGCGACGCTATCCGGCCGGGCGATATTTTGACGTCTATGTCCGGACAGACGATCGAAATCGTGAATACCGACGCAGAGGGGCGTCTCGTGCTCGCCGACGCGCTGTGGTACGCGCAGGAGACGTTTTCCCCCCGCGCCGTCATCGATCTCGCAACCCTTACCGGCGCCATCATGGTGGCGCTCGGCCAGGAACTCGCCGGCCTTTTCTCCAACAACGACGAACTGGCGCAGCGGCTGATCGCCGCAGGCGATGCGACGGGGGAGAAAGTCTGGCGCATGCCGCTGGGAAAATCCTACGACAAGCTGATCGATTCGAAGTTCGCCGACATGAAGAACACGGGCGGGCGCCACGGCGGTTCGATCACCGCCGCACAGTTCCTGCAACGCTTTATTAGGGATACGCCCTGGGCGCACCTAGACGTTGCAGGAACGGCCATGGGATCGCCATCGTCGGACATCAATCCATCCTGGGGCTCGGGATGGGGCGTGCGGCTGCTGAACCGTCTCATTGCCGACTCCTACGAAGACTAAGATCGATCGAGCGACGGGGCTGGGAGAGCAGGATGCGGCTAGGATCCACGGTCTTGGCGCTTGCGCTAGCAGGAGCAAGCGGGGAGCCGGCGTGGGCGATTGCCAGCTGCGACGCCTTTTCGGCCGCTCTTCGAGCCGACGCCAGCGACATGGGGGTCGAGTTCTCGCATGCGATCGTGGTCTCGCGCACCCGCTCAGACGCCAATGTGTTCGATGTCACGACCAGGGTCGACGTCGATGCGACGCTCAGTTGCCGCGGCGACGAACTGCTGCGGTTCGAAGCGCGGATCAGCGAGCCGGCCGATGCGCGGACAACGACGAATTTCGAGCGCTTCGAAGCGGCCGCCCTGCGTGCGGCCTTGGGCTGGGATCCGGCCAAGAGCCGCGGCGTGCTTCATGACATGAGCGCCGACGCGCGCGAATTTCTCAACGCGTCGCGCCAGCGCGGCGACGTCTATCTTGCCGGCAAGACCGAACAGCACTTTCCTGGAGGGGTAAGCCTGGGAGTGATGGCGACCGAATCAGACCGCACTTTCGTCATCGTCGGTCCGGCCGCCGAATAAGACGATCCGCGGCGGCATCGCTTCAAACGAAGGCGCTCCGCGCCTTTCAGGGTTGAAAAACGTCATGTCACTGTCCCAATGAAGGAGAGGGCGGCTCGACCTCTTGCCCCAGAAAGTTGCGTATGACCGAATTTCGTTTCCATCATCTCGAACGCTTTCGGATCGACCAGGCGCTGCCCCACTTGCTGGAGCGCGCTTACGAGACCGGGCGACGTATCATCGTGCGCGCGCCCTCCGACGAAATGGTCGCCGCGCTCAACGATCGCCTGTGGACCTACGACGACGCGAGCTTTCTCCCCCACGGCGCAGCGGGCGACGGCGAATCGGCGTCGCAACCGATCTTCCTGACGGCGCGGGCGGAAAATCCAAACAAGGCGAATATGCTGGTGCTGCTCACCGGCGCAGAGGCGAGCCACGAGGACGACGCGTTCGAAGTGATTGTCTTTCTGTTTGACGGGCGCGACGCGGAAGCGGTCGCCGAGGCGCGCCGCCGGTGGAAGGCGCTCAAAGACGAAGGGCGGACGCTTAACTATTGGCGCGAAGGCGAGGACGGCTGGGAGGGGGCGCGCTGAGGGACATCGTCGTCGTTGGCGGCCTTTGTTGTCACTGCCACACTTTCGCGTCATTTTGGGGTGGGATGGTTGCGAAGTCCCGGCCGTGGCTTCGAGTCGAGGCGAAGTGAAAATCGTTCCTCCGTGCGCAGTGTTCTGACTATCGTCGCGGTCGCGCTGGTCGCGATCCTCTCAACGGCGCTCGTTGCGCCCCTCTTCATCGACTGGTCCGCCCATCGCGCGGAGATCGAGTCGCGGCTCAGCGCCATGACAGGCGCTGACATTGTCCTGACTGGGCCGATCACGGTCCGGCTGTTGCCGACCTCTTATCTGGAGGCCGGAGGGGGGTCGATTTCGGGACGAGGCGAAGGCGCGCCCCGGTTGTCCTTCGACTCGGCGCGGTTGGAGCTCGCGCTGGTCAAGCTTGCGAGCGGGAAGATCCGCTTCTCGGACATTGAGCTCGACAAGCCGATTATGACGATGTCGCGCGGCAAAGACGGCGCGCTACGCCTTCCAACCCTCCCCTCGGCGCAGGCCGAGACCGCCGGCTTCGACCGCCTTCTCGTGAAAGACGGACGGATCAGGATCGTTGCCAGCGCCGCCGGCGTCGCGGGGGAGATCGACGACGTTCAGCTCAGTGCGTATGCATCGTCGCTCGCCGGCCCCTTTCACGTTTCCGGCCGGTTCTCGGGCCCCGCAGGGGCGCCGGTTGTCGTTCGCCTCGCATCGGAAAAGGCCGGCCCGGCAGGAACGCCAGTCCGGGCATCGGTTGACGCCGGCCCGAGTTGGCCCGCGCTCGAGTTTGACGGCGCGCTGGCCGATCCAGGACCCGGGGCAAAGGGTCCAAGCCTTTCTGGCTCCGGGACGTTGGTTGGCGCCGTCCCCGGCGCCGACGGGCCGATGACCTGGCGGGCAGCCGGGCAGATGACGGTCGATCTCGATCGCGCGGCGATCGAGAAGGCCCAGTTCCGTTTTGGACCCGAGGAGCGGGCGGTGAGCGCCGACGGCGCCGCGACGCTGACCTACGCTTCGCCCGCTCGACTCGCGATCGAGGCGAAAGCGAAACAGGCCAATCTCGATGCGCTTCTGCGCCGTAAGGGGGAGGACGGCGTCGCGCCGGCGCGCGTTTTGGCGACGCTCTCCGACGCGCTCGCGCCAGTTCTTGCCCGGACAGGTCTCGTGACGGTCGAGGCCAAGCTCCTCGCGGACACCGTCATTCTGGGCGCCGACACGGTGTCGGATGTGAGGGCGAGCGTGCGGTCCACGCCTGGGGCGCCGCTGCACGCCCGCTTCGATCTCGGCCTCCCGGGCCAGAGCAGGCTGAGCGGAGAAGGCGATCTCGAGACTGGCGCGGCAGCAAAGTTCGACGGGACGATCGACTTCAGCAGCAAGGACTTCGCCCTTCTTCGTCAGTGGGCGAGGCCCGAAGTCTCCGGATTCGCAGCCAATCTCGCGGCGCTCGGGGACGCGTTGGCTGACCGCAGCGCGTTGCTCTCGGGCCATGTCGAGGCGTCGGCGGTCGGCTTTTCGGGACGAAACGTCAAGATCACGCTCGACCGATCAACGCTCGAGGGTTCGCTCGCTTTCACGAGCCCGATCGGCGCGGATTCGGGCCGCCTCACTATGGATCTCTCGAGCGACCTGCTTAATGTAGACGCGCTTCCGAATGTCGACGCCGCTAGGGCGTTGATCGGCGGTCTCGATCTATCTCTTTCCCTGCGGGCCAGGACGTTGCACGTGGCCCGCCTCAACGACACGGAGATCGACAGCGGCTCGCTCTCGCTCAAAGTCACCAAGAGCGGACCGAATATCACGCTCGACCGCCTGAGCGTCGCGGACCTCGGCGGCGCAAACCTCGATGTTCAGGGCGCGATCGGGCAGGACGGGATCGCGGCGACGGGACACTTGCGCGCCGACCGGCTGCGCGACTTCGCTCTCCTCGTGGCGCGGCTCGCCCCCGGAGAATGGAGTCGGGCGCTGACCGAGCGCGCCGCTCTTTTGTCGCCAACCGCACTCGCCTTCGAGGCGCATGGGGTTTCCGGCGCCGTCGGCGCCGCCGCCATCAGTTCGCTCAAGGCAAGCGGCTCAATCGGCCAGACCCAGGCGACGTTCAGCCTCGACCCGGGCACGAGGGACGATCGCCAGATTCTAACGGTCAGTCTCGACTCGCCCGATTCGGTCGCCCTACTGCGCCAGCTCGGGCTCAGCGGCGCAAGCGTCGCGAGCGGGCGGGGACACGTTGCGCTCCAGGCCTCCGGCGCGTGGGACGCCGGGTACGACCTGGACGGGACGGCCACGCTCGCGGGCGCTAATCTTGCGGGGCGCGGTCGCTTTTTGCCGACTGTCGAGGGCGATGAAGCGCGGCTGTTCGGCTCGATCAAACTGAACGCGGCGAATGTCGCGCCGCTCGTGGCCGCGCTCGGCCTCGCGCCGGCTGGAGGCATGATCGGCCCGGTCGACGCGGGCTCGGACTTGACCTTGCGCGGCGATCGATGGACCGCCTCTCGGCTCGCTGCGACGGTCGCAGGGGTTAAGGCGAGCGGAAATCTCGTCTATCAGCCGGTCGCCGGCCCGGAAGCTCCCGGGGCCGCCAATCCAGCGGTCGCCCAGGGCGAGGAGGCGCTCGACGCCGCGGCCGCGATGGCGCCGGCGCCCTCGCCGGCCGAGGTTACGGGCGAACTCACGCTCGATCGTCTGCCGTTCGCGCACCTTTTCGCCCTGGTTCTTGGGCCGCCTCAAGCGGCGAAAGCCGGAGCGCGTTGGTCAGACGCAAAGTTCGCTACAGCGCCAGTGAATCTTCCCCCGCTCGCCGTACGCCTTCACGTGGGAACGCTCGACCTTGCGGACGGGCTGCCGTCGCAGGGCCTCTCGACAATGTTGCGGCTCGACAAGGACAGGCTCGATCTCGACGACATTGCAATGAAGGTCGCCCAAGGCGCAGCGTCCGGCCGCCTGACGCTCCGGCGCGACAAGGAGACTGCGACGCTGATAGGGGCGCTCAGCGCCGATCGGCTCGCGATCGTCCGGCCGGGATTTTCGGGCAGGCTCGGCGGGACGCTCGAGTTCGCGTCGACCGGACGAAGCGCCGAAGCTCTCATCGACGGCCTTGCGGGAAGCGGGACGGCGCAACTTGCGGGGGCAGCTCTTGCGAGAAGCGACCCCGCAGCGCTCGAGCGGGTCGTCGCCAAGGCGCAGGCGCCTGACGCGCCGCTGGACGAGACGAACATCGCCTATGCTTTCGGAGTCGAGCTCAACAAGGCGCCATTGCAGATTCCGGACGGAACGGCGCCAGTCGCGCTGATCTCGGGGACATTGAAGTTCGGTCCTCTCGTCGTCGCGCGACCGCGCGGGGGGGCGGTCCTCGACGCCAGCCTCGACCTGCGCCGACTGTCGCTCGAGACCCGGCTTGCGCTCGCCTCGACATCGGCCGATCTCAAATTCTGGTCCGGACCGCCGCCCAGCGCGACCGTCACGGCCGACGACGCGCTGGACACGCAAAAGCGGCGGCTCGACGTCAGCGCGCTTTCCGCCGGGCTCGCTACACAGGCGATCGCGCGCGAAAGCGAACGCATCGCCGCCCTCGAGGCCGACATCCGCGAACGCGCCTTCTTCAACCGGCGCCTGAAGGGTGAGCGGTTCATGGATCGACGCGCAGCGGAAATCGAGGAGTGGCGTGTCGAGCAGGCGCGGCTGAAAGGGCTCGCTGAGCATTTGGCGGACGAGAGGGAGGCGGAGAAGGCAGCGGCGGAGAAGGCGGCAGCCGAAAAAGCAGCGGCGGAGAAGGCAGCGGCGGAGAAGGCGGCAGCCGAGAAAGCGGCGGCGGAGAAGGCTGCGGTGGAGAAGGTGGCGGCGGAGAAGGCGGCACCGGAGAAGGCAGCGGCCGAGAAGGCAGCCTCTCAGATTGAGCTGCCGCCGGATCTTGCGCCGAACAGCGGGCTAAAGCCGCCGGCCGTCTCCAACGACTCGTCCGTCCGCGGTGACCAGTTGGGCGTCAATGCGCCGCCTGTCGACGCCCCGATCCCTCCATCGAGACCCAAACCCCGTTCGGCGCCCGAGCACGCGGCGCCGCCCGATCCGACCGCAAGCGGCCTCTATTGACTCGCCGCGACCGTGGGGTCTTCACGCGCTGCGCACGAGGCCTCGAGCACATAGACCCTGAGGGCCGAGGACAGATTTGCTTCGCCTCGCGAAGCGTCGACAATCGCGGCCAGCGCATTGACCGAAACCCCGCGCTCCGTCGCAATCCGGCTTAGGCGCAGCCAGAATGCATCCTCGAGCGAAACGCTGGTGCGGTGGCCGGCGATGACGAGCGAGCGCTTGACGACGCGCTGGCTCGCTCTATCGGTCATCGGGACCAACAATGCGACGGGCGTCGAGGTCGCGCTCGGCCTTCTCGCGCTCGGCCATAATCGAGCGCCGCTCTGCTTTTGGCATTCCGTGAAGGATGCGGTTCTCCGCCGCCTTCGCGGCGTCCCGTAGCCGGTCCTGACGTTTGCGCTCGCGGCGCAGATTGACGATGTCGCCCATGCACCGGCCCGCTATTTCTTGCGAAAGGCGTCGATCGAGACGACCTTCGCGGCGGCCGGGGGTTCGAGCGACTTTTCCGCCGGCGCCGCGGCCTTGGTCTCGGCGCGCTCGGCGGCAGCCTTGGCGGGCGACGGCTTGGTCGGCGCCGGAGGGGGCGCAGACTCGGAGCGCCGCGCCGCCGAAGGCGTGCGGCCCGGCGCCGGATGCCCGGCCTCTTCGGTCTGGCGCGGCTCGAGCTTGAAGCCGAACGGCACGGAGGGATCAGTGAAGCCGGTGATGGCGTCGAACGGCACGGTCAACCGCTCCGGCTTGCGGGAGAAATTGAGATTCACCTCGAAGGCGTCCTGCGTGACGACGAGATCCCAAAACTCGTGCTGCAGGATGATCGACATCTCGTCGGGAAAGCGGCTCTTAACCGCCGCGGGCACGACGACGCCCGGCGCCTGGGTCTTGAAGGCGATGTTGAAATGGTGTTCGCCGATCAGGCCCGCGCGGGCCGTGTCGGACAGGACTTTCCGCACCACGGACCGCAGCGCGTCCTGGACGAGAAGATCGTAGCGGATCAGATCGGTCGCCATGGGGAGTGAGCTCGCCGCGGGGGAATCAAAATTAACCGAGCCTCCGGAGCGTTGCAATCATCGCCCGAACATCGACGCCCTGCGGCGCCTCGAACACGCCTCAAGCGCGGCAAGGCGCGCGATCAAAAGTGAAGTGGAGGCTTCTGTTGCCAGGCGCCTCCTGACCCCGCCTAAAGGTGCAAACCCTTAGGACTTGAATCCCAGTACCAGCGCTGCGTTACGCAGCGAGGGCCACCGGAGCATAGTTGTCATTCGCAACTATAGGTTTGACCCGATAACGGCGGTATCATGCCGAGCGAAAGATCACCCTTTGGGTCCCCCGTCGAACCTATTTCGCCCCCGCCGAAACCCGCTTGTTGCGAGCGGGCTTGGGTGGAGGCGCCGGGTACCGCCCCCGGGTCCGAAAGACTTATTCCGATGCCCATTTATCGCCATAGCCGTCCTTGTGGGGCGGCGAGGGGAATATAGGGGGCGCGAGGCTGGGAGGGAAGAGGCGCCGCTGCGCTGCGGGCATTATACTCAATGTTACGACAATCCAGCCTTTGTGACTTCCGCCAAACCGCGCGGAGAGCGCCTGAATGAAGCTGACGCCCGTCGAGTGCACATTGTGCGAAAACGCCTTTGGCCGTTATTGCGTGCCGCAATCCAGCCAGCATCGTCCCGCGTCGCAGGAAGTTTTGCGCGGGCGCATTTGGGAACGCGAAACGATCGAATTCATGCGCCGTC
>Ga0116216_10001203_pt1 | contig 18229 bp, 26 predicted proteins | sample Sb_taG_11_FD_89696 | JGI IMG/M metagenome (GOLD analysis project Ga0116216, IMG submission 89696) | Peat soil microbial communities from Weissenstadt, Germany - Sb_50d_3_AS metaG | ecosystem: Environmental > Terrestrial > Soil > Wetlands > Peat | place: Germany: Weissenstadt | collected 2010-09-21
CGGGCGGCATCGTCACGGAAAACCTGTCTACCTGTGCCATGCATACGATCGTATCACATACTGACGTATGTTATGTGTCTGGCAGTGGACAAGGCGCACTTCAGGGCCCAGTTCTCTGGGGAACTTCGGCCAGCGACGTGAGTGTGCTGGAGTGAGTGACAGCCTCCAGCGTCCTTGACCCATAAGCACACGATACCTGTAACGATATGAATATCCCTGAACAATAATGCGTAGCCCTGCAGTATACATGCGACCGCGAAAGGCTTCTTTGCAGAATAAATTCGAAAAAGTGTCCGAGGGGGGACTTGAACACCCATTCGGGTGATACATCACCAGATCGGTGATCCATCACCAGTCCAAGCTAACACGACAAGGGCCCGCCGGGCCCGCATTTCGCAGACGAAAAGAGGCGGCAGCACCGGCCCGCCCGACCGGTCCAGGCGTGTGACCTGCGGAAACGACGAGGGCGGTCAGCGGGAATGGGGCCGCAGGCCCGGGCCGGACTGCGGCAGCCGCATCACTACGCTTAATGATCAGGGAAGCACGGTGACAGCCTCCCGCTGCTGCCCGGCAGTTAGCGCACCGCAGCCGCAGCCTCGCAAACCGGCCCGGATGACCTTGCCGCCGAGTTGAACCCCCATGAGACCGAGTTGAACCCCCATAGGGCAGTCCCCGGCGGCTAGCCGCCAGAGCAGATCAGAAGCGGGGCTTTCCGCGCACGGGCCGTAGCCCACCGGCACGGCAGCTGGTAAGGGCAGAGCCGGCGACCACGTCGCCTGCGATCCGCGGCGCCCGTGACGCTCAGCTAGCATCGCTGGCGGAGCCTGCGCGCGCGTACCCGCCCAATTGCACGGTGGCGGTACCTCGGCGATCACGAGTCGATGCACCCAGATCAGGTCGCTCTGCGCGCCGGCAGCCACGTGGCCGGCGCACAGGTCGGCCACGCCGAGTCGGCGCTGAGACGCGGACTGGGCTTGGTTTTTGGTGATCTTGGTGCGGGCGGTGAAAGGGCCGTGGCGAGTGAGCGCTCCCGCGGGTCCTGCGCGTTTGCAGGTCGGGCTTAAGCGGGCTCGTATCGCTCGCCGGGGGCCCTGGCGATCTCAGCCATGAACGGTGGTGAACAGGAGCCCGAGTCTTTGACAGCGGCGAAGTTGCCGGATGGCCACAGCGGGCCGGCCTTCGTTGTCTGGCCCGGGTAGAGCGGCTGGTCGAAGACGGCGATGGCTCCGGCGTCGGTGATCCAGGCAGTCTGACCGCCGTCGTCGGCAACCTGCCAGCCCTCAGGGATCAGCGCGCCCCCGCTGCCGTGGATGCGGATCTCCCGGGCCGTTGCGCCTTCAGCGCTGACCTCAACGCGCGCGCGCAAACCTGCCGGCACGCTCACCGCCACAGTCTTGCTCCGGCGGGGCCCGCTGTCACGCTGACCGCTTGCGCCGGGCCGGTCCTAACGCCCCACGAGCGGCCAGCAGCAAGGGGGGCAGGGCGGGAGTGCGAGCCCCGGTGAGGATCGGGCATCCTTAGCGGGTGGCCCGGCATATGCGTCTTGGCGAGTTCCTGCTCGGAGTCGAGGGGATCGCGCTCATGCGTCATCTGTTCGACGACGATGCGCAGGCGGCGGCACGGCTTGCCGAGATCCGGCGTATCGCCTGCGGCGGCGAGGCCGTCTACCAGCTGGGTGCTGATGTATCGATCGTGGACGTTGCCAGCGGCTACGCCCGCTGGTCGCAGACCTACGACAACCCCGGCAATCCCCTCATCCACCTCGAGCAGCCCGTCGTCTGGTCCATCCTCGACGCCGTCGCGCCGGGTGCAGCCCTGGACGCGGCGTGCGGCGCCGGCCGTCACGCACGCCGCCTGGCCGAACTCGGTCATCACGTCATCGGGGTGGACGCGTCGCCGGCGATGCTGGAGAAGGCCTGTTGGGTGCCAGAACTGTGCCGGTGGCCGTGACCTGGGCTTTCAGGCAGCTCGCTCGTATTCGTTGAGGAGGCCGCCGAGGACTGGCCGGCGCTTGACTCGTTCCTGGGAAAAATCGTCCACGGGGTGGTCGGGCCGGGGTGGCTGGAGCTGGAGCGCGCGGTGCGGCCTTCGCCCGTTGTAGTGCCGGGCATACTGGGCCATAACGATGCGAAGGTGCCGTTCGCCGAGGATCAGCATCCGGTCGGTGACCTCGGTCCGGGCGGTGAGCACGAACCGTTCGGCATAGGCGTTTGCCCTGGGACTTCGGGGCGGGATCTTGACCGCCTCGGTACCAGCGCCGGCCAGGACCGCGTCGAATGACGCGCTGAACTGCCCGGCCCGGTCGCGAACCAGGAACCGGAAGTCCGCGGCCCGCTCGCCGAGGTCCATCAGGAGGTTCCGGATCTGCTGCGTGGTCCACGGCCCGTCCAGGTTGGCGGTCACGCCGAGGACGTGAATGTAGCGGGAGCTGACCTCCATCACGAACAAGATGTACAGGCGCTGGAGGCTGACGGCGCAATCCACGTGGAAGAAGTCAGTGGCGAGCATCGTCGCGGCGTGCGCGTGCAGGAACTGCCGCCACGTCGCGTCGGTGTGCCGCTTCGGCACCGGGGGGATCTTCAGCGCCTTGAGGACCCGGCGGATCGTAGATGCGCTGACCCGGTGGCCGAGCTTGAGCAGCTCACCTTTGACCTGCTGGTATCCCCAGCCGTGGTTCTCAGCGGCGAGCCGCCCGATCAGCGCGGCGATCTCTGTGCTGACTGGCGGCCGGCCCGCGCCGGGAGGATAGGTCCACTTCCTGGTGACCAGGCGACGGTGCCACCGCAGGACGGTTCCCGGCGTTATTAGCCGGTGTATCCGCAGGTTCCCGGGCAGGAGCCGGATCAGCGCGGCCATGACGGCTCGATCGGCCCAGTCGAGCTGGGGCCTGGGCCTGGTGCGGCGCAGCACGGCGACTTCATGCCGCAGGACGAGCAGTTCTGCGTTCTTGGACGCTGGCGAGCGGCCGAGCAAGACCAGCCAGCCGCAGACCCGGACAAAGATCAGGTAGAGCAGGCGCAGGGACACGGCTGACCATCATGCCGCACGACGGTGCCTCGCCTATCGTCCCACGTCACAGGGACAGGCCGAATATTGGCACCCAGCAGGGTCTAGCTGGGAACCTGGAATCTGACCTCGCGGGCACCCAACGTGAGGTCACCTGACATCAGCGCGGTGATCTCGTCGGCGACCGCGTACTCGATTCCTCGCACACAGCGAGCACGAGTTCGATTTTTATGAGGTTCCTCACCGATAGGCTACGTTCAGCTACCCTGCCGTACACGCGGTCACGCAGCAGGCGCGCAAGCCGACAACGTACCGAGATATGGCCCTGCTCCAGCGGGTAGCTCATCGCGCGTTCGCTCGAACACCTGCCTGTGGGCACTGGGAGCAACGCCTCCTGAGTCCCACGCTGGCTTCACCCCGCTCGTCCGACGCTCAGGCGAGGCTTCCAGGTACGATAGCCGTCATGAGCTCGGAGTCCTCGTTTGACATTGTCAACAAGCCTGATCACCAGGAGATAGACAACGCGGTCACCCAGACGGCAAGGGAAATCGCGAAGCGATTCGACTTCAAGGGCGTCGATGCGGGCATCAGGTGGTCCGGGGAGACGATTGAGATCCAGGCTAATTCAGATCTGCGCGCGAACGCTGTCCTCGACCTCTTCAAAGAGCGGCTTGTCAGACGTGAGGTTTCGCTAAAGAACATCGAGGCGACCAAGCCTGCGCCATCCGGCAAGATCTATAAGATCACAGTCACGGTCGTCGCGGGCATCAGCCAAGGGAATGCCAAGAAGTTGTCGAAGCTCATCCGTGACAGCGGTCCGAAGGGCGTCAAGGCGCTCGTCCAGGGCGACGAGCTACGGATTTCAGGCAAGAGCCGGGACGATCTCCAGGCGGTGCAGCGTCTAGTCCGGGCGCAGGACCTTGACTTCGCCGTCCAGTTTGTTAACTATCGCTGATAACTCCCGTTTTCGCGGGTCGCATGTCCTTTCCGTAAAGCGCCGCTCTTTCGACTACTTCATCACAGAGATTCCCTTGTCTACGATGTGGACAAGGGGCCTGGAAGCGTGCGATATTAAATGAGTGGCGGCTGTGCAACTGTAGCACGTGTGTCTCCTGACACACGCGCACTGGCGGTCGCTCGGACAGCAGTTCAAGTGCTGTCACCGCGTAAAGTGTGTACTCTCCAAAGCCTGTCTGGTCCGCCTCCGACGTGCCACGGCCTTCCAGGATGCGTGTCCAGGGCTGCCCGAACCGGTGCTCAAGCCTTGCGACTGCCAATGCTAGGACGTCGCGCTCGAAGCAGAACAAGTCGCTGATGAAGTCGCATGCCCGACCTCACTGGACTGCGCTCTCGTAACTTCACGATGCTCGACACCATCGCGCAGGAGGCTGAGCCGCGGCTGAGGACCTGGGCTCGCAAGCACGGGTCAGCAGTCCCGGCCGGGTGGAACGCCCCGGTAACCGGGCCGTTCACCCGGCGATCAGCCCTGGAACTGTCCTACCTCGCCGACTTCTCCGAACTGGCCCCGGCCAGTTCTCGGGATAACAACTGCCGCGCTCGGCTGGCCGGATCAGATGCCCCGGACACTCGAGCTGACCACGCTCGGACTTGACCCGGCGGACCTCCTGTCGCGCGATCCGGAGGCTGAGGAGGACCGCAGGCGCCGTCGGCACGAGCGCACCCACCTCCGCATCGACGGCCATGAGATGCCGGTCACCACCGAGCACCTGCGCGCTCTTGCCGACACCATCGCCGCTGGGCTGACCGAGGACTTCCTGATGCAATCGGGGAAAGTGACCCTCGGACCGGACCAGCACCGAGCCGGATATCAAGAACCGGCACCCATGGCGGGACCGGGCTGACAATAGCCACGACGCAGCGGATGAGCGACGAGCAGCGGATCACAGTCGGGCTGATCGGCGAGATCGCCGCACGCAGCTGGCTCGAACGACACTACGCCAGTGCCGAAATGGGTCTCCGGGTACCGCAACATCGTCCTCGGCGACAACGCCGGTTCCGACAGCCGTGGCTACGATTTCATCGCACGCCGCGCGACAGGCCGGCGCGTGTACTTCGAATTAAAAGCGCAAGAAGGCGATGCACCGGAGATCGCGGAGTTCGAGCTCGGTAAGACCGAAGTCGCGGCAGCGCAGCAGCACCGGGATAACTACCGCATCCTCCTGATAACTTCAGCGCTCGATACCTCTTCCCGGCAGATCCTTGAGCTGCCCGGACCGCTCGGGCCGCACGGAGTCGGCCGGTACACGCCAGTCGGACATGGCCTGCGCTACAAGTGCGCTCTAACCGCCAGGGGGCAGTGCATGAGGCTTAGCTTCGCCACAGCTAGCGTCTGAGATCTTCCTGGAGGAGGGCTTTGAGCGATCGGGGGTCGTCGGCGTACTCGCTGGTGATGCGGATGGTCGCAACCCCGCACCGTTCCCAGTGCCGGTCACGAGCCACATCGTCGGCCTGGCGGGTTCTGCCGTAGTGGCGGGGCCCGTCGACCTCGATGATCGCGGCGCGGCCGTTGCCAAGTACGACGAAGTCGGGAGTGCGCACGCCGCCGTCGCGGAGTTTGGCTCCAGGCAGCGGCAGTACGGCGATTGCCTTCTGGGCATTCCCGCTGGTAGTCAGCGCCAGCAATCCCCGGCTAGGACTCGTAGGTAGATCTCCTGGTACTGGAACGCGATGTTGAGATAGTGCCAGCGGGCCAGAGCCTCGCGTCGCACCTCGTCCGGGCTGGGCAGACCAGCGAGGACAGCCGCAGCGAATTGCGGATCGAAGGCCGAGCCGTAAGGAACCAGAGCGCCCACTGGAGCCACAATCTCGGCGAGGCATCCATTGGCAGTGGCCACGACCGGGGTACCGCTGGCCCCCGCTTCAGACACTACGGTTGCCCCTGGCTCGCACCACACGTCGCCCCACGGCCCAGGTACCGGCTGGGATAGCACGAGCACCGCCGCCGCCTCGGCGATCAGCGCGAGCCGACGAACACCGCCGACCTCGCCGACCAGCTCCACCACGTCAGCGAAGTCGCGCAGGATACGATCCAGGTATCCCGGTTCCCAGCTTGGGCCGGCCAACAGGAGGCGACAACCTGCGGCCTGGGCAAAGGCGGCCGCCTCATATGCGCCCTTGTGAGCCGAAATCCTGCCAAGGAAGAGCAGGTAATCGCGTTTGCTCCGGGTGAAGCGATACCGCTGCGGGTTGACCGGCAGGCGGACCACAGGACCGGAGCAGCCTGCCGCTGCTCGCTGGGCCTCGGACAGATATACGCAGTTGACCGTTTCGACGGGTATGCCGGTGAGATGATGCGTGGACACCAGCGGACTAGCCAATCCGTCCCGCCGTACCCGCCCGTTGGAGTGGTCGTGTACGAGATCGATTCTCGCATCCGACAGCCAGTCCCGCATATCAGCGGCATCGGCCGCGTCGATGACTTCCAATCCGGCCCGAGCCTCGGGACTGCCTGGTGCGCCGAGCAAGGCAACCCGGTGACCCAAGTCGAGCAGCCCGTCGACGAGTTGGACCACTGCCCACTGGATCCCCCCGTAGCCTTGCGGCGGCACGGTGATCCAGGTATCCGGGTCGCCAGGCAGCCGCAGCGGCACATTCACCATGGCGATCCGCATCAGTCCTCTCCCGGGCGCCGTGCCTCCAGCAATATCGCCAGGTAGAACGATGGACTTCCGGCAGCCTCACGGAAGTGCTTGTCGGCGTAGACATCGAAGGCCGAGGGGTGGCGCCGGTCCCACCAGCTCGCCAGGCGCAGCAACGCGCCAACCATGCCGTCGCGCGGCCACCGGGAGTCGCGTCCGTACCGTCGCAGGAGGAGCAACAGCGCCCGGGCATCGCCGGTTAGTTTGCGAACGCTGACGTCCACGAAGCCGACTCGACCGGCGAGCAGGGCAAGCCCGTCGGCGGTCCAACGCCACAGGTCCTGTCCGCCGTGATCCTCCCAGACGCCGTGTGTGGAGAGCACCAGCCGACCATGCGGTCGCAGGATCCGATATACCTCCTGCAGATAGGCAACCGGATCGGTCACGTGCTCCAGAACCTGCGTGGAGAGCACGCCATCGAAGGTGCCGTCGGCTACCGGGCATCGTCCGGAGTCGTCCAGCTCGTAGTCGACCGTGCAGGACTCCCCGCCGCCGAGATCTCCGGTGACCAGTGTGGCGCCTGGTAGCAGGTCGCGGTAGGGCGCGGTGCCGGCACCATAGTCCAGCCACGTACCGGTGGCATCGCTCAGGCTTGCAGCGAGGGCGTCCCGCAGATCCCGCAGATGCGCGTACGCTTGGTCGCCTAGGGCGGGGCTAACCCGCTCACGCAGTCGGGCGGCAAGCACCTTGTCTAGCGGCTGGCCGCCCGCCATGGATGGCGGCCGGAGGATCGGTGCGGTCACGGGATCAACTGTAGGTGGGCCAGGTCCAGTAACGCCTATGCGGGTACCGGTAGGTAGCGAGTTCTGCGCGATCATGCCAGTGCCGCATGGCATCGGCAGGGCAATACTCGAAAGTTCGTTCATCGCCGAAATGCGCTGTGCGCTGCGCGATACAGGACAGCATGACTTTCTGCTTTAGGGCAACGTACTCACGATTGTGCGGCCCAAGTTCCCACTCCAGCTCAGCGGGGCGGTATTCGAAATAAATCACTCTGCGGCCCGCCCGCCGCACGGCCGGCGCGGCGTGTAGCGTGAGGATATTGTGGATCAGCACATCGCCCGGGCTCATCACCGCCGGGACCGCGCCGACGGTGTCCCACTCGCTGGCGTTGAGCCGTGCCATAGTTTCCTGTGCTCGCTCCTGAGACCAGTAGTTTGAGCCTGGGATGCACCAGACGCAATTGTCCTCGGGCGCGGAATCGAGGTAGATGCCCACATCTATTACCCGGCCGGAGCCGATGACCGCCGCGGGCGCCTGATACATCTCACCGTCTCGATGCCACGCCAGGCGCGGCGCCCACTCATCGGTCTTGAAGACCAGGCTGTCCCAGGTAGGAATGAGATTGGGTCCGACCAATGCCTCGGCGGCGGCCAACAGGAGTGGGTGCCCGGCGAGTATGCGGATGGCCGGTGACTTGTCGACCGGGTACTCGATGCGGATCGGTACGGCGTCAGGCAGGCCGGGCTCGTCCGTCCACACGATGTCCTCGTGCGGCCCGGTCCGCCACGCCCAGTTGATCAGATCGCTGCCCGCGTGCTGGATCGAGCCCAGTTCATCGGAGTCGATCACATTTCGCAGGGCAAGCACGCCGACGCGGCGGAACTCCCGGATGTCCTGGACTCGCAGGCCCGTTTCGCGGATGAAGCACTCCGGCACGGACGCTACTTGCGAAGCGGTTTCGTTGATCGGCGGGCCGGTCATCGCCTCATTCCCCTGTCGCTCTAGAGTCCAGGCGTGCTCATAGCGTCCCCATCGGCACGGTCACCGGAGGGGCCAGCGTGGCCTCAGTCGTGGCCATGCTGGTGGCTGCTGAGCCTGCGCGCTCGGGCGGGCCGCAGTAGGCGCTCACGCAATAATCCCACTCTCGCAAAGCCCGCGCCGCTGGCGCAACGCGGCAGGTGAGTTCCACACCTCGGCTACTTCCTGCTCGCACACGTTGCCAATGGAGCTCCAGTGCAGGAAATTGCAAAACGACGTTTAGTGGTATCCCACGCGAGCGGACAGAGCCGATCCAGTCTGATACTTCCCCGGGACCGGCTACCCGAACCGCTGGTATGGCGAACAGCGATCCCGTACTGGCCCGCACGGTCCTCGGATCATAGAGATCGGTCGCATGGCCGGTAACGATAAGGCCGTGCGCACCGAGCGCATCGGCCGAGCGGATCAGGGTACCGACATTTCCCGGGCTCCCGGGCCGGTCCATAATGACCAACAACGCGTCCGGTGGCACCGGTATCCGGTCCAAGTCGTCGGGCGGCATGACCGCGACTGCCAGCAGCTCGGGCGGCTGTTCGGCTTTTTCGCCCAGTTCGCGCATCAAGTCCGGAGTCAGCTCGTAGTGGGTCGCCGCACGGACATCCCTGAGGATCTCGCTGGCCCAGCCCGAACTGATCTCGGCGCTGTAAAGCAGCGCCTCAATGGGCCAGCCGTAGCGCACTGCGATCGTAATTGGCCGGACGCCCTGGACAAGGAACCGCCCGGTCCGGTGCCGCTTGGTGCGGTTGGTCAGCTGCGCCTGCCACTGCTGGAAGCTAGCGTTGCGAGTGCTGACCTTGAGCGTGTTGGGCCGTCTGGCGGGCGTCGAGGCGTGGGACAACGGCGAACTCCCCAGTCACAGTGCCAGCCATTCGCGGGGCTGCGGCGCAGCGACCCGGCGTGATGGCAGCTTGAACATGAGTACGTAGGCTCGCCGCGCGTGGGCCGTCCGGTTCGGTCCAGCGTAGTGCAGGGTGCGGCAGTCATGCACGGTCGCAGCACCGGGCGGAATGGGGCAGGCGACCGCCCGTGTCGTGTCGACCTCGTCCGTGGCCAGACCGCGAACCGCCCGATCCCCGCCGATGTGATAGTGCGGTACCACGTCACCGCGGTGTGACCCGGGCACAAAGTGCAGGCAGCCACTGTCAATGCTGGCGTCGTCTAGCGGCGTCCATATGCTGAGTCCACGGTTCTCCCACGACGGATCCATGTAAGCCTCATCCTGGTGCCAGGGGGTCTCAGCACCATAGCCCGCTGGCTTGAGAATCATGTGCCCAAAGAAGTCTAGCTGCTCCGCAGCGTGGTCGATCAATCGACCGGCGACCGCCCGGCAGATCTGGAAGTGGGCGGTACGCAGCAGCCTGGGTTCGTACTTCTCTGGCCGGATGATCTGAGGGAGCGTCGGCTCGCTGTCGTCGCCTGGCCGACCCGTGATGTCGTAGTAGTCCCCGGCCTCGGTCGACCCACGCTCCCGGAATAGGCGATCGTAGATGGCGCGCAGTGCCTGGAGCTGGGCATCGTCAGACAACCGCGGCAGGACCATATAGCCGTCCCGGCTGTACCGACCGATCATGGCGTCGTCGATCAGTTCGGCCGCCTTCGAGGCAGCCTCCTCCCTGTTCAGTATCGCTTCCCTTCCGTAGTCACAACCGCGGCAGGTTCGCTGCGCAGCGGACCGCCTAGGCCGTCCCGCCGCAGCCGGGTATGTTGACGCCGCAGCCGCGCCATCCGCGGCGCTCGCGCGGCCAGCCAGGCCAGGCCCACCAGCGTGTCAGCGAGCGCAACCCGACGCGTCTGCGCCGGTACCGGACCCTCGCAGCGTAGGTCCGCGACTAGCCAGCGCCCAGACAGCCTGACGATGTCCCACCGCGTCCATTCGGGGTCGGTCGCGAGGAAGTAGTACTTGTTGCGCAGCATGTGCCGACGCCGGTACTTGGACGCACGCCCTCCGCCCCCGCCGTAGTGTTCGATCACGCAATCGAGCAACAGCGCCACCCGCCAGCCGGCCCACCGGACCCGGCGGCACAGGTCGGTCTCCTCGTAGTACGTGTGATAAGCCGGGTCGAACACGCCCACCCGGCGCAGCACATCGGCCCGGCAGAAGAACGCCGAGCCCTGCACATATGCGTGTTCCAAGGTGCGCGGAGCACGGCCCGCGACCGGACCTGCCGGGGATGGGTGCTGTGACCAGGTGTGCGTGAACACGTGCGCCTCGCCGGCCGCCAGTGCCATCCGTGTCCACTCGTTGGGCGTGCCCGCGTTCTCGCCATAGCCGCGCTGCAGCGGGCCAACCGCACCGTACTGTGGCCAGCTGGCGAGAAACCCGGTGAGCTGCTCGATCAATTCCGGTGGCGTGCGGGTATCAGGGTTGACCAAGAAGATGAAGTCGGCGCCACGCTCGAGCGCCCACCGGATACCCGCATTGTTGGCGCCCGCGAAGCCGAGATTGGCGGAGTTCCGCAGCACGCGCACGGCATGGAAGCGCTCCGCGACCAGCTCTGCGCTTCCGTCGTGCGAGGCATTATCGACGAACAGTACTTCCAGGTCGGCTGCGGTCCGGCTGGCGAGCAAGGATTCGAAACATTCGGGGAGCCATCGGCGCTCGTTAGTGCCAACCGTGATCGTGGTCACTTTCGGCATCCGCTGGCCTCCCGTCGGCGGAAATCGGCGACCACCATGCATGAAGCTGCTCATCGGGGCTAGTCGATGACTATGCCTCATTCAGCATGTCGGCGGACGCCAAGTTGACGCGGATTGATTTTACCTCGATGGTCGGCAATGATGAGCTGATCCAGCCGTCGACCGTCGATGCACACGGGACGAAGGAGGGAGGAGCGCGATGACCTGAGCGGCTCGAAGGCGGCAGAATATGCGCGACGCGTACCCTAACGCAATGGCCATCTTTGTCAACCAGGTCCTGCCAGGCGAGCCCGTCACCGCGTACGGAAATGGCCAACAGGTCAGCGCCTTCAGCTATGCGGGAGACATCGTTCCGCTGTTTGACCGTGCCGCGACGTCGCCCGAGGCCCGGCCTGGCGTGTTCAATGAGAGAGACGAGGCGCAGTGACGGCCAACGCGCTGGTTGAGCAGTTCCGCAACAACGGCTTCGCGGTCGCGCGGCGGCATGTTGATCCCGATCTGCTGTCCGCTCTGGAACACGAGGCTCGGGAGCTGATATCCCGGTTCGCAGACGGCTATCGATCGGATGATTTCTGGTGCTATGAAGGGCCCGGCCGGCCTCTGCCCATTCTCTACCGCATCCATAACCTTGAGAAGCAGGGCATGCCGCGCATCCGCGAGTTGTTCAGCGGCGGCGTGCTCGAGGGTCTCGCGTCGCGGTTCCTTGGCCGGCTCGGACGATCGACGGTCTGCGCCATGGTCGTGAAGACCAATGGCGGAGCTGGCGTTCCTTGGCATCGAGACCGCGCCGACGTACCGCAGGGTACCGCGCTCAACCTGAGCGTCTACCTTGATCCATCGGACGCCAGCAACGGCTGCTTCGAGGCGGTGCCAGGGTCGCATCGGCTGCTTGACGACGCGGACGTCGAGCTCGCCAGGCAGCGCGGTCCGCGGGTGCTTGTCTCGGCAAATCCAGGCGACGTCCTGATCCACGACGTACGGCTCGTGCACGGCTCTGGAGACAACACTGGCGGCGTAGAACGGCGCAGCATCATCACGGAGTTCGCCGTCGTGGCTTCGGGCGGCAGCGCGTGAATAACTCATGCGAACCCGGCGACGGCGTGTTCTGCGTGCTGCCCCGGGTGCACGTGAGCGGGTCGGGGGGACGGGGTTTGGGGCCGGTGCTGCGTGGATAGTGCCATGTATCACGACCAGCTCTACGAGCTCGATGAACAGCCGCAGTTCGCCCTTCATCCCGACGCGCTGGGATGTGCGCCCGGTTCCCGTTTCGCATCAGCCAATCCCGATCGGGTAGCTGGCATCGAGGAAGCATTCAACAGCCCCAACATGCGCCGCACCAGGATCGCGATGCTCGCCGGGCAGCGGGTGCCTGCCTGCGCCTACTGCTACGAGCGGGAGGAAGGCGGCGGCGAGTCGTACCGCCAGAAGATGAACGCCTGGTTCGCCGACCGGATGGACCTGCAGGCGCTCGTCGAGCGGATTGCCCCCGACGGGACGATGCCGGGCTTTCCCGTGTTCCTCGACATCCGGTTCGGAAACTCCTGCAATCTACGTTGCATTATGTGCGGCTACTCGGTCAGCTCCAGCTGGGGCATCAGCAAGCACCCATCGTGGGCACCGGCTCACATTGCCCCTTACCGCGACGATGAGGAACTCTTTGCGGCGCTGCGTGCGAACGCCACTGACCTGCGCCGGGTATACTTTGCCGGTGGGGAGCCGTTCCGGCAGCCTGGGCATTTTAGGCTGCTCGACCTGCTTGTGGAGACAGGCGCGGCCGCGGGGATCGATGTTGTATACAATTCTAACCTGACAATCCTTCCCGATGGCTTGTTCGATCGGCTTGCACTCTTCCAGAGTGCGGGGATCGGCGCATCTTGCGACGGCACCGGGGAGGTCTTCGAGCGCATCCGGGTAGGCGCCGTATGGGAGACTTTCGCGCGCAACGTCCGGCTCGCGCGGGCGCACGTGACGTTGTGGCTGCAAGTCGCTCCTCAGCGCGACAACGTCATGCACCTGCGCGAGATCGTGGACTTCGCGGTGGCTGAGGAGGTGGGTGTCGACCTGACTAACTTCGTGCACTGGCCGGCCGAGTTGTCGGTGCGTCATCTGCCGGCGCGGGCCAAAGCCGAGGCGGCGAGGAACCTCGCCGACCTGGAAGCCGAGTGCTTGACCCGGGCCCTGCCGAACGTGGCGAGACAGATCAGCATGTTGCGGCGCTTCCTCGGCGCGCGGTCAGCAGGGCGCTGACGAGAGCGCTTTTCGCGCCTGGGGCGGCCCTTCGAGCACGTTCCGAAATACAGTCGCTACGAATCCTGAGAGACACATTCACCGTGCCATACCGACTTGCCACCGAACGGCGCAATCACAGTGATCTTGCCAGTGGCTTCGTGCTGCGCTCGGCTCCTCGCCATCCCGCCTTTCCAGTCTGGCTCGCAGCGGAACTGTTTCTGCGGGCTGCCGCTTATCTGCCCGAAAGGCCGCAACTGAGCCTGTGGGACCCGTGCTGTGGCAGCGGTTATCTGGTCAGCGTGCTCGGGTTTCTCTACAGACCCCGGCTCGCCCGCGTTATCTGCTCGGATATCTCGGCCGAGGAGATCGCGATCGCCGCCCGTAACCTTGCCCTGCTGACGGAGGCCAGACTAGCCGAGCGTGAGCGGGAATTGCGCCAGTTGGCGGCCATGTACGGTAAGCCGGGCTACACCGAGGCGGCCAGCGCCGCCCGCAGACTCGCCGGGGAACTCCGGGCGGCGGGCGGTGACCTGCCGAGTGCCGTCGCGGCGGTGGACGTCTTCGACCCAGTTGGGCTGGCCCAGTTGCCCACCGCGGACCTGGTCATCACCGACGTGCCTTATGGAGAACAGGCATGCTGGCAGGGGTCTGCTCCGCCCGGCGACGATGTCCTTTCAGCGCTGCTTCAGGCGCTGTGCCAGGTGCTTCCCGGACATGCGGTCGTAGCGCTGTGCGCACGCGCCCGCCGTGTTTCATTTGGCCGACCCGTGCCGGCCCTGGAGCTCGTCCGGCTGGGCCATCGTGCGGCTTTTCTCGGCCGGGTCGCCGACATTAAGGCGAACTGGTGATGGTGACGATCATCGCCCGGTCGGTACGCGGGCTGGAATGGGTCGCTGCCGACGAGATCAGCGCGGCGCTGCCGCAAGCTCGCGGGCTCGCCATGTCGAGTCGAGAGATCACCTTCCGGGTGCCCGAGCTGGCACCACCTCTGCTCGGGCTACGCACCGTCGACGATGTATTCGTGAAGGTGGGCCGCGTGTCGGGCGTAACGCCGACCAAGGAAGGACCCTCGATCGCGGCCCCGCGCATTGCCGACCTGGACTGGGCCGGGGCGCTGGCCCATCTTGGTATGATCCGCACCATCCCACCACGTCCTCGGCTAGACGTGGTGGCGAGTCTGGAAGGCCGACGGAACTACAATCGCTTCGCGGTGGAGAACGCGGTCGGTGAAATGCTGGCTCGACGCTTGCGCGGTTCCTACCTCGCCCGGACCAGCAGTGGGCGGCAGGCCGGCGAACCGGACCTCATGATACGCGTGTTCGTCCGCGGTACTGAAGCGGTGACCGCGACGGAAGTGGCAGCCCAGCCGTTGCACCGTCGCGGGTACAAGCAGGAGGCCGGTGCGGGTACGTTGCACCCGCCGATGGCCGCGGCGCTCGCCCGGCTGGCCCACCCGGCCCCGGCCAGCACGGTGGCGGATCCGTTCTGCGGTGACGGGACGATCGCGATTGAGACTGCCCTGTCTTATCCGGCTACTCGCGTGCTTGCAAGCGACATCGACGAGGTCCGCCTAGGCCACGCCGAGGGAAACGCAGCCAGGGCCGGTGTCTCGCTGACCCTGTGCCAGGCCGATGCGGCGCGGCTCCCCTGGCCCGACCAGAGCATTGACGCAGTGATCACAAACCCGCCATGGAACATCGCTGTGGACGCGCGCGGTCTGCTGCGCAGGTCGCTCGACAGGTTCTGGCGGCAGATGCCGCGACTGCTCGCCCCCGCTGGCCGATTGTGCCTGATCTCGGACGCCCAACTCGACGCGCCTCGGCAGTTGCGGCAGATGGGTTACCAGCTCGCGCTAGCGACCCAAGTACGGCTAGCGGGACGGGTTTCACACGTGCTGCTATGCGCACCGCGCGAGCAGGGCCTACCGCGCATCCCTGCCGGGCTGGCCGACTGGCGGCGCCGGGCAGTGGCCGGTGGCGTAATCACCGAGGCCGGTTTCTAAGCGGCTACGGCTTCAACAGCACCCTGGCGGACGCGCCTAGGCGAGACAACTCGGCAAATGCGCGCTCCGCCTCGGCCAGCGGGTACCGCCCGCCGATGATCGGGGTAAGGTCGACCGCGCCCGCGGCGACAGCACCAAGTGCATCGTCGAAGTCGACGGCGCAATACCCGGACGAACCGCGACATTCCAGCTCCTGCGATACCCAGTGGCGGCCGGGCAGCGGGTAGGCCTGTCCCGGCTCAAGCACTCCGACCAGGATCAGCTTGCCGCCGGGCATCAGGTGTGGTGCCGCCTGAGTGATCGCCTCGGTGGCACCGGTGCAGTCGAAGAGGACTTCAACCGGGGTGCCGAGTGCCGCCGTTGCGGCATCCGCGTCGGGTCCGACTACGGCGGCCCCTAGCCGTCGGGCTACCGCAGCCCCTACCGGGTTAGGCTTCACAATCATGACCGTGGCGGCACTGTCGACCAGGCGAATCGCGGCCAGCACCATCAGCCCGATCGTCCCGGCGCCGATGATTCCCGTCAGCGCGCCCGGTTGCCGCGCGAGGCGGCTCCGGCGCGTCGCGTGAAGTCCCACCGCGAACGGCTCGACCAGCGCCCCGGCAGCGTCTGGCAGCCCTTTAGGGAACGGGCGGCAACATCCGGCGTCAACGGCTGTGAACTCCGCGAGGGCGCCCGGACGTGTCCCCAGCCCGACCGATCCGGGCCACATCTCCGCACATAGTTGCTGCGCGTCACGCTGGCATGCGGCGCACCGCCCGCACCAGGCGAGGGGGATGACCACGACCCTGGCGCCTAGGCCGGCCCCAGTCGCCGCATGCCCGGCGGCGGAGATCCGCCCGACGAATTCATGTCCAAGCACCGTGCCAGGCGGCAGCGCTCCGTTCGCCCAGACCCGCAAGTCACTTCCGCAGATTCCGACCGCCTCTACCTCACCAGCACATCGCGCGGACCAGGCACAGGCTTGGGCAGATCCACCACGCGGAGCCCTTCGCGTCCGGTCAGCTCCACTGCGCGCACACCCATCACCTGCCCTAGACCCTCAGCGGCCATGAAGCCGCTGGACCACCGGAGCGAATCCGATCATCGTAGACGCCGGCACGCAGATGTAGGCCATGTCCCACCGCGCACGGCGCGCCTCCAGCAGGTCCGCTATCTGACTCACCCCCCGACTGCCACCTGTGGTGACAGCACTGTCCCCGGGTAACCGCGCAGGCCGCCGTCCGACGCGAACTCCGGCCAATCCCGTCCCACGTCGGCAATCTGCAGCATGACGTTGATCTCAAGCTCCGGGTAGCGGTGCCCGGCCGCTTCCTTCACCCAGCCGAGTTGCCGGTCGACGGCGGCCACCGGGACGCCGCGGTGGAAGGGCGGCACCACGCCGCCGCGCAAATCGGGATTCACGCTGACGATGTCCGCCTGCCGGGCAGCAAGACGCAGTATCTCGCGCCCGCCCCCGCCGACCAGGATCGGCACCGGGCGCGGCACCGAGGGCAAGCCCGGTGGGCGCACCGCCACGGAGTAGTAGCCACCAGTGAAGGCAAAGCCTGGCTCCCGCAAGGAACCGCGGACGACCGTGATCGCCTCCGCCAACCGCCGTACCCGGGTTCGAGGCGGATCGAAGGTCGCACCCAGCTGGACATAGTCGTCCCGGAGCCAGCCGGCGCCCAGACCGAGCTCGAACCGGCCGCTGCTCAGCGTGTCAACCGTCGCCGCATCGCGCGCGACGAGCAGCGGATGCCGCAGATCGTTGGCCAGGACCAGGGTGCCAACCCGCAGAATTGACGTGGCGGCCGCCGCAGCGCGAGCGCAGGCATCGGAGAAAGCTGCGTATTGAGGTGATCGGGCATTACGAGAATCGAGTAGCCGAGATCCTCCGCGGCCCTTGCCGCTGCGGCCCAATCGTCGCCAGGCCAAAGGCCGCCCGTCCTGTGGTGCAAGATGACGATCGGCGCGTTCCGCTGGGTGGACGTGGCCGCCCTGTACCAGGATCTTGGCTACCGAGCCGCGCCCGTGCTTGTCGTTCGTGACGTGCGCGATGTGCTGGCATCGCTTGTCACCAAGGAGTACGGCTTCAACGGCGTCACGGCGGAAGAACCGCCACTGCGCATCCGGCTACGCCGGTTCCTGGCTGACTGGCGGCTATTCCGCGCAAGCAACTGGCCGATCATCCGCTTCGAGAGCCTGGTAGACCAGCCCCGCTCCATGCTGCAGCGCGCCTGTCGCGACCTCCGCCTGCCCTGGGATGATGCCATGATGAACTGGCCCAAGCCGTTCTTCGACATCGTCATACCTGGTCGGCCGGGCTACAACGACACCTTCGTGGCCACGGTCAGGGAATGCTCACTGGAGGCCGCCATCGCTAGCTAGCGCCGGTCCGCGGACGCGGGGCCGCCGCAGCTGCCGGAGATGGAACTGGACTGGCTGGAAGCCACATTCAAGGACTTCAACCTGGCCCACGGCTACCCACCCCATGTCAGCCGCGATCGGGCCCGCCCCGGCGCCCTGCCCGCGCCGGCCTACCGTGACGGCCCGCGCCGGTAGCACCGGCTATGTGCGCAGCACCAAGGTGATCTCGCGCACGGGGCCGGCGCCGCCTTCTGCGAGTATCTCCGTGTGGGTGAACCCGGCGTCCGCCACGGCCTTGAACAGGGAGGCGCGGCACAGCCAGCGGGACATCGGCGCCAGCCCGCGCAGGCGCGGTTCGGGGAATTCCTCGGGCACTTCCTTCACCAGGTAACCGCCGTGTAGCGTGGCGGTTTCCGCCTCGCCCCAGTAATGGGTCCAAAGGAACACCCCGCTGGTCATCCTGGCCAGCACGGCGAGCAACTCCCACGGCCGCTGGACGTGGTAGAGGATGCCCGAGCATACGGCGGCGTCGAACTGGCCCAATTCGGTGAGATCCGCGGTCTCTACATCGGCGAGCAGCAGCGTC
>Ga0116216_10001205_pt1 | contig 18223 bp, 16 predicted proteins | sample Sb_taG_11_FD_89696 | JGI IMG/M metagenome (GOLD analysis project Ga0116216, IMG submission 89696) | Peat soil microbial communities from Weissenstadt, Germany - Sb_50d_3_AS metaG | ecosystem: Environmental > Terrestrial > Soil > Wetlands > Peat | place: Germany: Weissenstadt | collected 2010-09-21
GAGGGGCACCACCGGGAGAGCCAAAAAAACAACCAGAGTGTCACCGTGAAAAATTGGGATGGGGGGGTGTGGATGGTAAAGGAAAAAAAAAAGGGGTTGGGGGTTGGGGTTTGGGGGTTGGGGGTTGGGGTTGTGTGAAGAGCCGGCGTAACGTTGTACCGGGCGCCGAGAGGTTATGAGTGCAGCATGGTGGATCGTCGTCTAAGATGGCTGGCCGGAATCGTCCTCGTCTGGGGCGCCGCTATTTTTCTCCGGCTCGTCTCGATACAGGTTCTCCACCACCGGGAGTATTCCAGGCTGGCGCGGGCCCGCCAGGAAATGGTGATTGAAGTCCCGGCTCCCCGCGGCACCATCTTCGACCGCACGGGGCGGCCCATGGCGATGAGCGTCCCCGCGGAATCGGTCTTCATCAACCCGCTGAAGGTCCCCAATCTCGAATTCGCGGCCGACCTGCTGGCGCGCGCGCTGCACATCGGCCGGACGGAGTTGTACGACGCGATGGTAGTGGCGCATGAGAACCACCGCGGCTTCCTCTGGGTCAAGCGCAAGATCAGTTACGACGAAGGCCAGGAATTGCGCGGCATGCACCTGGAGTGGGTCTCGATTCAAAAAGAGGGACAACGCCACTACCCCAATGGATCGCTGGCCGCGCACGTGCTCGGGTCGGTGGATTTCGAGGAGAAGGGCAACGCCGGAATCGAAAAGTCGCTGGACACCGATCTGCGCGGCAAGGCGGGGGAGATACGGCTTCTCACCGACGTGAAGCGCCGCGGCATCGAATCGCAGTTGGACGCGGACGGCCGGCCGGGGGCGCCGATCACCCTCACCATCGACGAGCGCATTCAATTTGTCGCCGAGCGCGAGCTGGCCGCGGCGGTGGCCGCGCACGGCGCGGTGAGCGGCAGCGTGGTAGTCATGTCCCCGGTGACGGGAGACGTGCTTGCCATGGCCAGCTACCCCACCTACGATCCCAATCTGCCGCCCCAGCCGGGAGAGAATTTCGCGCGGCAGAACCACGCCGTATCGGTGCCCTTCGAGCCCGGGTCGTGCTTCAAGATCATCACCCTTTCGGCCGCCTTGGAGACCACCAGCCTGACGCCCGACAGCCCGAACAATTGCCATGGAGGCGTGCTCTCGCTGCCCGGGCGCGTGATTCACGATTCGCATGCCGGGATTGGAATCATTCCGATGGCCATGGTGCTGGCGCGCTCGAGTAACATCGGGGCGATCGAAATCGGCATGCGGGTGGGACAGACACACATGTACGACTACATGCGGGGCTTCGGCTTCGGCCAGAAGTCCGGCATCGAACTGCCCGCGGAGTCTCCCGGCAAGGTGCGGAAGCTCAGTCACTGGGGCAAGACGTCACTGGCGTCCGTCTCCATGGGACAGGAAGTCAGTGTCACCACGCTGCAGTTGGCCCAGGCCGGCGCGGCGATCGCCAGCGGCGGTCTGCTGATCAGGCCGCGCCTGGTGGCGAAGAAAGCAGGCCAGGCCGTTCCCGCGCCGGCGCCGGTCCGCATCCTGAAGCCGGAGAGCGCGTTCACGATGCGCGAGATGATGGAAGGCGTGGTGCTCCACGGCACGGGAACCAGGGCCAAGCTGGCAGGGTACACGGTGGGCGGCAAGACCGGTTCGGCGCAGATCTTCGACTTCGCGACCAAGCGATACACGCATTCATACAACGGGTCGTTCGTCGGGTTTGCGCCGCTTACCAATCCGGCGATTGTAGTGGTAGTGACTCTGAACGGGACGCACGGCGAGGGCGGATTTGGCGGGGTCGTCGCTGCGCCCGTCTTCCACGAAGTCGCCGCCGAAGCGCTGCGCGTGATGGAAGTGCCCAAAGATCTTCCGGATGAAATGTTCCCCAAGCCCCTGGTAGCCGGCAACGCGGATCTGGACGACTCGGTGGCGGACGCCGGAGAGGACGGACCGAATATCCTGGAGGATGGGGACGAGGATCAGCCGGCGGTGAGCGAAGACGATGCCTTGGCCAGAGTACCCGATTTCAAAGGTAAGACGATGCGCGCGGTGCTGGCGGAGGCCGCGGCCAAGGGACTGACGGTATTGCCGGACGGCAGCGGTGTGGCCCGCGTGCAGTTCCCGGCGCCGGGCGCCATCCTGCACCAGGGGGACAGGATCCGGGTGCAGTTTTCGAGATGAACGAGAAGCGTTGACCAGATGATGTCGTTGACCACATGACCTTAGGCGAGACACTGTCGGGCGTTCGGCTGAAGCAGCCGCTCCCGGCTGAGCTTGCAGGTATCGAAATCGAAGGCCTGGAGTACGATTCGCGCCGGGTCGGCCGGAATTTTCTTTTTTTTGCTTTTCCCGGCAGCCACGCCGATGGGCGCCAGTTCGTCCAAGACGCCTTGGCACGCGGCGCCGCGGCAGTGGCGAGCGAATCGGAGGCTCCGGGGACAGGGGGCGGGAACCTCTTCACCGCCCCCTGGGTTTTTGTCGAACACGGCCGCCAAGCGCTGGCGCTGGCTTCGCGGAATTTTTACGGCAAGCCGGACGAGCGTCTCGAGCTTACCGCCATCACCGGCACCAACGGAAAAACCACCTCCTCCTACCTGATCGATTCCGTGTTCCGTGCCGCGGGACATGTCACGGCGCTGATCGGCACCATCGAGTACCACCTGGCGGGACGGGTCCTGCCTGCCGTGAACACCACTCCGGAATCGCTCGACCTGGTGCGGCTGTTCCGCGAGCTGGAACTGGCCGGCGGCACGCATGCGACCATGGAGGTCTCTTCTCACGCCCTGGCGCTGGGGCGGGTTTACGGCTTGCAATTCCACACGGCGGTCTTCACCAACCTGACCCGGGACCACCTGGATTTTCACGGCACCATGGACGCCTACTTCGCCGCCAAGCAGACGCTGTTCGGAGGCGCCGGCGGCCCTCCCCCGCCGTTCGCGGTGCTCAATCGCGACGACCAGTACGCCCGCCAGTTAAAGCTGCACCCCAAAACGAAGGTGCTCTGGTATGGTTTGGGCCAGGATCCGGACCTCCGCGCGCGTCACATCTCGTCGGGGTTCGACGGCCTGCGGTTCAACGTGCAGTATGGCAAGCTGCGGTTTGCGGTGGAATCGCCGCTCATCGGCAAGATCAACGTGTACAACATCCTGGCGGCGTGCGGAACGGCCCTGTCGTACGGCATCGCGCCGGAGATCATTGTGCGGGGGATCGCGCAACTCCGCTCGGTGCCCGGCCGCTTCGAACGGGTCGACGAGGGCCAGCCCTTCGTCGTAGTAGTGGACTATGCCCACACCGACGACGCGCTGCGGAACGTGATTGCGGTAGCCCGCGGGCTCGACCCCAAGCGCGTGATCACGCTGTTCGGGTGTGGCGGAGACCGCGATCGCACTAAGCGGCCCCTGATGGGGCAGGCCGCGGCCGAAGCCAGCGATTTTGTGGTGCTGACGAGCGATAATCCGCGGTCCGAAGATCCTTTGGCGATCATGAACGATGCCCTGGTGGGAATCCGCCGGAAGGACGTGCCGCACATCGTGGAGCCGGACCGCGCCACCGCCATCGCCCGCGCGCTGAAGGAAGCGCGCGAAGGCGACATCGTGATTCTGGCGGGAAAGGGCCACGAGACGTACCAGGTTTTGAAGGACAAGACCATCGCGTTCGACGACCGGGCGGTGGCCAGGGAAGTGCTAAGAGGATATGGGTACAAGAAGAGCGGGGGTTAGGGGTTGGGGGTTGGGGGTTGGGGGTTAGTGACCAGTGAGCGATGACTTTCGATTTGGTAGATGTTGCGCGGGCGATGGGGGCGGCGGGAAATCCCGCGCCGATCAGGGTAAGTGGATGGAGTGTGGACACGCGGACACAAGACGCGGGCGATGTGTATTTCGCGCTACGCGGGTCCAATTACGACGGGCATGAGTTTGTAGCGGCGGCGGTCGAGAAGGGCGCTGCCGCTGTGGTGGTGGAACGCCTGGTGGTGGAACGCGGGTTGGGCGTTGCTCGGGAGTTGGTGGTAAGCGACTCCCTGCGGGCTTTGCAGGTGCTGGGCGCGTGGGCGCGGCGCGAGTGGGGCGGTCAGGTGGTCGGAGTGACGGGGAGCGCGGGAAAGACGACAACGAAGGATGCCATCGCGCATCTTCTCTCGGCGGAGTTGCCGGTGGGCAAAACGGTTGGCAATTTCAATAATCACGTGGGCGTGCCGCTCTCCATCCTGCGGATGCCCGACGGCTGCCGCGCCGGCGTGCTGGAAATGGGCATGAACCACGCGGGTGAGATCCGCGAGCTGGCGGCCATCGCGGCCCCCGAAATCGGAGTCGTCACCAACGTGGGATACGCGCACGTGGAGTTTTTCGATTCGATCGAGGGCGTAGCCGCGGCCAAGCGCGAGCTGATCGAAGCATTGCCGCCGGACGGCGTAGCGGTGCTGAATGGCGACGACCCGCGCGTGCGCCAATTTCGCGAGGTGCATGCGGGCCGCTCGCTCACCTTCGGATTTTCGGAATGCGCGGACGTGCGCGCAGAGGCCGTGGAATATGGGACCGCGGGGACGCGCTTCCGGACTCTGGGCGTGGATTTCGAGACCGGCCTGACGGGACGGCACGGCGTGATGAACCTGCTGGCGGCGATCGCGGTGGCGCAAGTCTTCGACATACGGCCCGAGCGCCTGCGGGAGCCGGTGCGCACGTTCGCCGTGGGCAAGATGCGCGGCGAGAGATTCGAGCATCGCGGCATCGTGGTCTGGAACGATTGCTACAACTCGAACCCCGAGGCGGCCGAGTCCATGATCGACGTGCTGCGGGAGACCCCGGCCGCCAGGCGCATCGCGGTCCTGGGAGAAATGCTGGAGCTGGGACACGCGTCCGAGGAATTGCACCGGCAGGTGGGGAGATATGCCGCGGCGCACGGAGTGGATCTGCTGATCGGGGTTCGCGGGAGCGCGAAGTGGATGGTGGAAGAGGCGATCGCCGCCGGCACTCCGGCGCGCTTCTTCGAGGATCCGGCCGAGGCCGGCGAGTTCGTTCGGGAATGGGCACGGCCGGGCGATGCGGTGCTGTTCAAAGGTTCACGCGGTGTGAAGGTGGAGCGCGCTCTGGAAAGGTTCCTGGCCCCCGGCCCCGACCCCTCCGGGGTACCCCGCCCGGCCTCTTCTTAGGCTATCCATGCTCTACTTCTTACTCTACGAACAGCTCAGCCGGCACATCAGCCCGTTCCGCGTCTTCCGCTATATCACCTTCCGCACCGCGTTTGCCAGCCTCACCGCGCTGTTCCTGTGCATTGCGCTGGGACCGTGGCTGATCGACAAGCTGCGCCAGTTTCAGATCGGACAATACATCCGCGAGGAAGGTCCCCAGTCGCATCAGAAGAAGGCCGGGACCCCTACCATGGGCGGCGTGCTCATCATCATCTCCATCGTCATCCCCACGCTCCTGTGGGCCGACCTGCGCTACCCCTACGTGTGGATCGCGATCGCGTCCCTGCTGGGCTACGGCTGGATCGGCTTCCTGGACGACTACGCCAAGGTGACCAGGCGCCGCAACCTGGGCCTCTCGGGCAAACGCAAGCTGACCTACCAGTTCATCATGGGCTTCGTGTTCGCCGCGATTCTTCTGGTGATGCGGGCGCTCGGCGATTTCTCCACCAACATGAACATCCCCTTCGCCAAGCAATACCAGCCGAACCTCCTGATGGAATCGCTGATGCGCCACCCGTGGACGTACGTGCTGGGAGTGGCGCCGTTCTGCATCTTCGTGGCCCTGGTGGTGGTGTTCGCCTCGAACGCGGTGAATCTCACCGACGGGCTGGACGGGCTGGCGATCGGGCTGATGGTGATCGCGGCGGGCGCGCTCACCGTGTTGACTTATGCCGGCGGCCACGCCACGCTGGCCGAGTACCTGCAACTGGCGCGCAATCCGCGCACGTCGGAGCTGACGATTTTCTGCGGCTCGATGACCGGCGCCAGCCTCGGGTTTCTCTGGTACAACGCGCACCCCGCGGAAATATTTATGGGCGACGTGGGGTCGCTGGGGCTGGGCGGAGCCATGGCCGTGGTGGCGGTCCTCATCAAGCAGGAGGTGCTGCTGGTGTTTATCGGCGGCATCTTCGTCCTGGAGGCGGTTTCGGTGATCCTGCAGGTCGGCAGTTTCAAGCTGCGGCACGGGAAGCGCATTTTCAAGATGGCGCCGCTGCATCACCATTTCGAAGCGCTGGGCTGGACGGAATCGAAGATCATCGCACGGTTCTGGATCGCGGGGCTGGTGCTGGCGCTGTTCGCGCTGACCACGTTGAAACTGAGGTAGCACAGGCCGGGGTTAGGGGTTGGGGGTCAGGGGTTGGGGTTAGAAAGTGTGACTGAACTAAAGGGCGTCAAGACGCTGGTGGTCGGGATGAAAAAGTCGGGAATGGCAACGGTCGAGCTTCTGGTGCGTGAAGGCGCCACCGTGCGCGCCACCGACCTGAAGCCGCTGGACGAGCTGCCCGAGGCCCGCGACCTGCTCGCCCGCCTGAACGTCCCCTTCGCGCAGCAGACGCCCGAGGTATTCGAAGGCTGCGGAACGATCGTACTCTCGCCCGACGTGCCGGCCGACCTGCCCCCGCTCGAAGAAGCCCGCCGGCGCGGCGTCCTGGTGATCGGCGAAGTGGAGCTGGCCGCGCCGTTTCTCGAGGGCCGGACCATCGGGATCACGGGCTCCAATGGCAAGACCACCACCACCAGCCTGATCGGCCACATCATGCGCGAAGCCGGCCTGCCCGTGCAGGTGGGCGGAAACATCGGAACACCGGTGACCGCCATGGTGGAGAACTCGCGCCCCGGCGGCTGGAACGTGCTGGAGCTTTCCAGCTTTCAGCTCGAGACCATCTGTGAGTTCCGCGCCCACATCGGCCTGGCGCTCAACGTGACGCAGAACCATCTGGATCGCCACCACACCTTCGAGCGATACGCCGCCGCCAAGGGACGCCTGTTCGAGAACATGCGCCCCGGCGATTTCGCCGTGCTCAACGCCGAAGATCCGGTCACGGCCGCGTATGCGGAACACACCGCCGCGACGCCCCAGTGGTTCAGCAGCCGGCGCAAAGTGACACCGGGCGCAAGCCTGTGCGCGGACAAGCTGATTCTCGACGGCAAATTGCTCATGCCGGCCGGCGAAATTCCCATCCGCGGCCGCCACAACGTGGAGAATGTGCTGGCGGCCTCGATTGCCGCGGCCCGCGCGGCCGTGTCGCGCGAACGGATCGCGGCGGCCGTGCGCACCTTCCGCGCCGTCGAGCACCGCCTGGAATTCGTGCGCAACGTCGGCGGCATCGACTTCTACAACGACTCGAAGGCTACCAGCGTGGACGCCACGCTCAAGGCCATCGACGCATTCGAGGGCGGCCTGTGGGTGATTCTGGGCGGCAAGGACAAGGGCCTGGACTACTCGCTGCTGCGCGCGCCGCTCGCGGCCAAGGCCCACGCGGCGGTGCTGATCGGCGCAGCCGCCCGCAAGATCGCGGATCAATTGCAAGGCGCCGTGCCGCTGGTGGATGCCGGCACGCTGGATGCCGCCATCGCGCACTCGTACTGCAACGGCCACCCCGGCGACACCGTGCTGCTGGCGCCGGCCTGCGCCAGCTTCGACCAGTTCAAGAGCTACGAGCATCGCGGCGAAGTCTTCAAGCAAATCGTCAATCAACTGAAAGCGAAAGACTGATATGGTGAAACTCAGAACCGACTGGACTCTCTTCTGGACCGTACTGGCCCTGGTATCGTTTGGCCTGCTGATCCTCTACAGTGCGTCTTCCATCATGGCCAACATGGACCCGCTCTATCAGTCGCCCTGGTATTTCGTGATCCGCCAGGTGGAGTGGGCGGTGATCGCGCTGGGGGCCATGATGGCGCTCAAGAAGACTTACTACCGCAAATTGAACCATCCGGCGCTGGCTTTTGGCGCCATCGGGGTGGTGCTCCTGCTGTTGGGGGCGGCTTACATCTTCGGTTCGGGACACCATCGGTTTCTGCGTTACAGCGGCGTGGGCGTCCAGCCATCCGAACTGGCCAAGCCGGCCCTGGTGGTCTTCCTGGCATTTTTCGTGACGTGGAAGCGGCCCGCGATCAATAGCGGCCGGTACAGTCTGTTTCCGGCGGCGCTGGCGGTGGGGTTCCTCCTCCTCGGAGTCGTGGTAGCGGATCTGGGCACCGCGGTGGTGCTGGGGGCCACCGCGACGGTAGTCTTCTTCGTAGCGGGCCTGGAGCGGCGGTATTGCTTGATTGTCGGCGTGCTGGCCTCCATCGGCCTGGTGATCTTCATCGCCTTGTCGCCGTACCGCCTGGCGCGCGTGGTGCAGTTTTTCGACCCGCAGTTCAAGACTGTCTCCGTGTTCGACCGGCAAGGCAGAATCAAGGCCCAGATGGAGAAGTCGCTGACCACGCGCGACACCGGTTACCAGTTGCTGATGGCCAAGATCGCGTTGGGCGACGGCGGCCCGGCAGGTCTCGGACTGATGAACGGCAAACAGAAACTGCTGTACCTGCCGGAGGCCCACACGGACTTTATTTATGCGGTAGTCGGGGAGGAGTTGGGAATCGCCGGCGCCGCGGGGCTGCTGATCGGATTCGGCGTGATCTTCTGGCGCGGCATGCGCGCCGCCTGGCGGACGGGCGACGATTTCGGAAAATACCTGGCGTTGGGCATCACGGTCCTGGTGGTGGTCCAGGGAATGATCAACATGAGCGTGGTGTTGGGGCTGATGCCGACCAAAGGCATCCCCCTGCCGATGATCAGCTACGGAGGAAGTTCGCTGCTGAGCACGCTGGCGCTGCTGGGGATACTCATGAATGTCTCGGAACATGCGGGGTAGGAAAAAGGGGGTTGGGGGTTGGGGGTTGGGGGTTGGGGTTGTGAGGCTCGCTTCGCTCGCTTATGGCACGGGTCACTCATTTTCGGGACTTGGTGGTTTGGCAGCGAGGGATGGATATCGTGGAGGTGGTGTATCGGATTACGGGTGGATTTCCGAAGTCGGAATTGTATGGGTTGACGGGGCAGGTGCGGCGCGCGGCAGTTTCGGTGCCGTCGAATATTGCGGAAGGGCACGCTGGGGCCGCTACGAAGGATTACTTGAGGCACGTTTCGATTGCACAAGGCTCGGTTGCGGAGGTGCAGACACAGTTGGAGATTGCGTGCCGGTTGGGGTACTTCGAGTCGAAGGAGTTGAATTTGGCCTTGGAGCAGTTGGCGGTCCTGGGGAAGCAGTTGCACGCTCTTCGCGACGCCCTGCTGAGGCGGGAATGAGCGAGCGAAGCGAGCCTCACAACCCCAACCCCCAACCCCCAACCCCCAGCCCCCTTTTCCTCTTGGCGGGAGGCGGCACTGGAGGCCATGTCATCCCGGCATTGGCCGTGGCGAAAGAGCTACGGCGACGTGGGTATCGAGTGGTTTTTGTGGGAACGGAACGGGGACTGGAGTCGAGGTTGGTTCCCGCGGAAGGATTTGAGTTGAAGAAGATCGAAATCGGCGGATTGAATCGCGTGGGCATCGGACAAAAACTGAAGACCCTTGTCCGCTTGCCAATCGCCACGTTGGGTTGCCTCACGTTCGCCGGTCAATCTTCCGCCGTCTTCAGTATGGGCGGGTATGTCGCCGGCCCTCCTGTATTGGCCGCCCTCCTGCGCCGCATTCCCGTGGTCGTGATGGAGCCCAACGCCGTTCCCGGCTTCACCAACCGCGCGATCGGCCGCTTCGTCGCGCGGGCCCTCGTCTCGTTTCCCGAGACGGCCAATTACTTCCCCAAAGGACGCACCGAAACTACCGGCCTGCCGGTCCGCGAAGAGTTTTTTCAGATCGTACCCCGGCCGCGAGGAGAAGTGCTGAACGTCCTGATCACCTGAGGCAGTCAAGGCTCGCGGACGCTGAACCAGGCCGCGCGGCAGAGTTGGCCGTTGTTCCGTAAGGCCGGGTTTCCGGTGCGCATCGTGCATCAGACCGGACCGAACGGGCACGAGCAATTGCTCGACGAATTTGCGAAATCGGGCGTCGCGGGGGAAGTGGTTCGATTCATCGCCGACATGCCTGCGGCGTTCCGCGCGGCCGACCTGGTGGTGTGCCGGTCGGGCGCGGGCGCAGTATCGGAGTTGGCCGCCGCCGGCAAGCCCTCGATCCTCGTGCCGTTTCCGTTCGCCGCCGACGACCATCAGACCCGCAATGCCCAAGCGATGGAGCGCGGCGGCGCGGCCAGGCTGGTGCACGATGCGGAAATGAACGGCGAAAAGCTGTTTGCCGAGGTCGCGGAACTCGCGCGATCTTCCGGCGCATTGGAAAAGATGGGAGCAGCCGCGCGCCAGTTCGCGCGGCCCGGAGCGGCGCGGCGAGCGGCCGAGATTCTGGAGGCGGTGGCGCTTGGCTAGTCCAAGGTTGCAGAAATTTGTGGCGCGGGCACTCGTGCCTGCCGTGTCGAGACTCGTCTCGACACCGCTTTGCGGTTGTGCCACAGGGTTGAAGCCAGGCGTCGGCATGAGTGCCGACGCGGCAGGCACGAGTGCCTGCGCCACGTCCCTCCGGCCCTTTCGGTGGAAAAATCGACATTGCCGCCTCTCCACCCCGAAACACCCGCGAATTTCAATTGACAGTAGCGCCCGAAGTCGAAACAATACGTTAAGGAAATGTTTTTTCGTCCCCAGCACCTTCATTTTACGGGCATTGGGGGAATCGGCATGAGTGGAATTGCCGAAGTCCTCCTGAATCTGGGCTACCGCATCAGCGGCTCCGACCTCAAGCTCTCGCCCATCACCGAGCGCCTGGCCTCGCTCGGCGCCCGCATCTACGAGGGACACGATGCCGCCAACATCGCCGGCGCGCGCGCGCTGGTCGTCAGCTCGGCGGTGGACGAACAGAATCCCGAGGTGCAGGAAGCGCGGCGCCTCCAGATCCCCGTCATTCCGCGCGGCGAGCTGCTGGCCGAGCTGATGCGGCTCAAGTACGGGATCGCCGTCGCGGGGAGCCACGGCAAGACCACCACTACCTCCATGACCGCCACCATCCTGGACTACGCCGGGCTCGACCCGACGGTGGTGGTCGGCGGCCGCGTGGGCACCATGGGCGGGTCGAACGCCCGCGTGGGGCACAGCGATTTCCTGGTGGTCGAGTCGGACGAAAGCGACGGCTCGTTTCTCAAGCTGGCGCCGATCATGGCGGTGGTCACCAACATCGATCGCGAGCACCTGGACCACTACCCGTCGCTCGATGCCATCCGGGCGGCATTTATCGAGTTCGTCAACAAGGTGCCGTTCTACGGCGCGGTGATCGTGTGCCTCGACGATCCCAACGTGCAGAGCATCCTGCCCTCCATCCGGCGCCGCACCATCACCTACGGCACCACCGCGCAGGCCGACATGGAAGCCGTCGAAATCGGCTGCGGCCATTTCTCGAGCGATTTCCGCTTGCGCTACCGCGCCACGGACCTGGGCACATTTCATTTGCGGATTCCGGGGCGCCACAACGTCCTGAATGCCATGGCGGCGGTGGCCGTCGCGATGGAACTGGAGGTCAAGCCCGACATCATTCGCGATGCCCTGGCCACCTTCAGCGGCGTTGACCGCCGTTTTCAGGTGCGCGGGCAAGAGGCCGGCATCACGGTCATCGACGATTACGGCCACCACCCCACCGAGATCCGGGCCACCCTCGATGCCGCCCGCCTGTGCGGCTTTGGGCGCCTGCACGTGCTGTTTCAGCCGCACCGTTTCACCCGGACCTTCCACCTGATGGACGAGTTCGCGACCGCCTTCAACCAGGCCGACAGCCTGTTCGTGATGGATATCTACGCGGCTTCGGAGAAGCCCATCGAGGGCGTCACGGCGGAGGCGCTGGTGGAGCGGATCCGGCAGTTCGGGCATCGCGGAGCGGAGTATGTCGGCACGATGGATCGCGGTGTGGAGGCCCTGCTGAACACCGCGCAGGATGGCGACGCGGTGCTGACGCTGGGTGCGGGCAGCGTGTGGCAGGCGGGCGAGAAAGTGTTGGCGCGCCTGCAGGCGGGGGCCGGGGACTGACATGCCCAAGGAAACCAAGGAAACCAAGAAAACCACTGCGGGCGGCATTCGGTGGAGGCTCTGGCTGGGGGTGGCCGCGTTCGCGGTGGCCGGCGTCACGAGCGCCATCGCCGGGCTGAAGGTGCGCGAGTTCGCCCTCACCGATCCGCAGTTTACGCTCTCCCGCGACCGCAAAGGAGCGCTCGAAATCCAGGGCCTGCAATACGCCTCGGGCGCCAGGGTGGCGCGCGTCTTCGCCGGCGATTTCGAGCACAGCATTTTCTCCGTTCCCCTGGACGAACGGCGCCGGCGGCTGCTGGCTGTCGATTGGGTGGAAGATGCCGCGGTCTCGCGGATCTGGCCGGACCGGCTGATCGTGCGCGTGCGCGAGAGAAAGCCGGTGGCGTTCGTGTTCTTCCGGTCGGGCGTCCTGCTGATCGATCCCCGCGGCGTTCTGCTCTCGCCGCCTCCGCAGGCCCAGTTTACCTTTCCGGTCTTGAGCGGCGTCCGCGAAAATGAGAACGAAAGCCAGCGCCGCGAGCGCGTGCGCTGCCTGCTGCGCGTGCAGGAGGAGTTGGGAAGCCCGTTCCAGGACGTGTCCGAGGTGAACGCCGCCGATCCCGACAACATACGAATCGTCGCGCAGGTGAACCACGGTACCGTCGAGCTGATCCTGGGGGATCGCAACTTCGCCGCGCGCTACCGGAATTTTCTCAAGCACTTTCCCGAAATGTTGAAGAGCTCGCCGGGGGCAAGAACGTTCGACCTCAGGTTGGATGACCGCATCATGGCAGAGGATTAAGGCAGAGGATTAAGGGCCTCAATGGCAGCCAAACCGATCTATGCAGTGGGACTCGACGTGGGCAGCCGCACAACGCGCCTGGTAATCTGCGCTCTGGAGGAGCGCCGCCTGCGCCTCCTGGGGTGCGCCACCGCCGAATCCCGTGGTTGGCTCAAGGGCAAGATTGCGGACCAAAGGGCGGTAGCGGAATCGATCAAGGCCGCGGTGCACGAAGCCGAGAAAGTCGCGGGAATCTCGGTGGGGTCGGCGGTGGTGGGGATGGGCGGGCCTACGGTGCGCGGCGCCAATGGCCGCGGCGTGGTGGAATTGGGGCACGTGCGGGAGGTGGAGCAGCGCGACGTCACCCGCGTGGTCGACCGTGCCTCGCGCGTGCAGTTGCAGGAAGACCGCATGGTGCTGCAAATGTTGCAGCAGGACTTCGTCGTGGACGATCACCCCGGCCACCGCGATCCCCGAAAAATGCTGGCATCGCGCCTGGAAATCAACGTTCACATGATCACGGCCTCCATCCAGGAGCACAACGCCCTGCTGGGCGCGGTGAACGAGGCCCACCTGATTGTCGAAGAGACCATCTTCGACGCCTTGGCGGCGTGCTATGCGGCGGTGCTGCCGGAGGAGCGGCGCGAAGGCATCGCGGTGGTCGATATCGGCGCGCAATCCACCGAGCTGGTGGTGTATTCCGGCGACGCCATCTACCTGGCTTCCGCCGTGCGGGTTTGCGGTGACCACTTTACGCGCGACCTGGCCCAGGCCCTCTGCCTGAGCTTCGAAGATGCCGAGACCGTGAAGCTGGAATTCGGCTGCGCGCGCGCGGAAGGCTGCCCCGAGAACGCCCTGGTGGAGCTTCCCTCGCCGGAGAATCGCGAGCCCCGCCAGGCGCAGCGCCGCTTCATCAACCAGGTCCTCGAAGCGCGGTCCAGGGAATTATTCCAGTTTGTGCGCGCCGAGTTGGCGCGCGTGGGGATGGACCGCGCACTCATTGGCGGCGTGTTTCTGACGGGTGGCGCGGCGAAACTGCCCGACCTTCTGGAAGTCGCGGACCAGGAGCTCCAGTGCCAGGCGCGTTATGGCCTGCCCTTCGGAATTCAGGACTGGCCGGAGGCTTTGAACGATCCGGAATGGAGCACGGCGGCGGGGCTCGCCATGTACTCGGCGAAGGTGAAGGCGCAGGACGAACAGCAGCGGGAAACGGCCGGCTGGCTGGGAAGGCTTTTGTGGTAGCGAACGTAGCACAGGCATTCTTGCCTGTGTGTCTTTGTGGTAGCACAGGTATTCCTGCCTGTGTCTCTTGTTTTTAAGGAGGCGAACGTGGGGCTGATCAATTCGGACATGGACGGCTTGAAATACGAAATCGAAGAAGAAGCGCGCACCGGCGCCCGGTTCAAAGTGATCGGCGTCGGCGGCGGTGGATCGAACGCAGTGGCCCGGATGGTCCAGGAGCGCTTGGACGGCGTCGAGTTCTATGCCATGAACACCGACCTTCAGGCGCTTTCGGCCTGCGCCGTGCCAAACAAACTTCAACTGGGCGCGCGCGTGACCAACGGCCTGGGCGCCGGCTCGAACCCGGAGATCGGGCGGCAGGCCGCGCTCGAGAATACCGACCAGATTGTCGAAATCCTCCAGGGCGCCGACATGGTGTTCATCACCGCCGGCCTGGGCGGCGGCACGGGCACGGGCGCGGCTCCCGTGATCGCCGGGCTGGCCCGCGAGTTGGATGCCCTGGTGATCGCCGTGGTCACCAAGCCATTCGGCTTCGAAGGATCGCGGCGCCGGAAGATGGCGGAAGAGGGCGTCGGCAAGCTGGCGGCTACCGTGGATACCATCATCTCCGTTCCCAACGATCGCCTGCTCTCGCTCGTGCCGCGCGGCACCAGCATCACCGACGCCTTCAAGGTCGCCGACGACGTGCTGCGCCAGACGGTGCAGGGCATCACCGACATCATCGTGACGCCCGGCCTGATCAATCGCGACTTCGCCGACATCCGGGCCACCATGGTGGGAATGGGCTACGCCGTTTTGGGAACGGCGGTCGGCCACGGCGAGAATGCCGCGGTGGACGCGGCGCGCCAGGCCATCAGTTGCCCGCTGCTCGAGGAAACCAAAATCGCCGGCGCCCGCGGAGTCCTGATCCACATCACGGCTTCCAGCCGCCTGGGACTCCACGACGTGGACGAAGCCTGCGCCATCATCCGGGAAGCGGCCGAGTGCGACGACGTGCAGATCAACTTCGGCGTCATTCTCAACGAATCCCTGGAGGACGCCGTCAAGATCACGGTGATCGCCACCGGCTTCCAGAGGGAGCAGGAGATGCTGATTCAGCCCCAGCCCGCACCATTCATCCGGGCGCAGCCCAGCATGCCGGAACCGCGGCGCGAGCCCGTTCCCGAAGTCGAGCCGGAGCCGGTCATGCATCTGGAGCCGGAACCCGAGCCCGAAGAAGCGGCCGCCGAACCGGAGCCGGTGATGGATCTCGACGACCTCGATACCCCCGCCTACCTGCGGCGCGGACGCATGCTGAACTGAGTCTGCCTCTCCGAGCCGCGACCGTGAGGGAGCGTTCGTTCCCCCAATGCACACGGGTCAAGTGCGAGATAGAAGTGGACGCCCTTACGGTGGTTCGCCAGGCACAGCATGCTTATCCGTGTTCATCTGTGGCCAGACAAGGTCTTTGTGTTGGCGGCCAGGCTGGAAATAAGTATTGGCCACAGATGAACACGGATGAACACGGATAAGATTGGTGTCCGCTCAGAACCCCTTGACGTTTGTTTAGGATCCGCCGTCTCTACTTCTGTGTCGCGCACCCATGCACACGCTCCCTTTTGACTTTTCGCGTGCCACCGGTTATGCGTCATATATGCCGGAGGGCTCGTATGGCTTCCAGGTCGGGTCGATTTGCTGCACGGTTCTCAGCGACGGCTACTTCTCTTTCCCCACGCCCTGGTTCTTCCCCAATGCCGATCCCGGCGAGTTGACGCGCGCCCTCGACAAACGGCGCCTGCCGCGCGAGAGCGTGCTCAGCCCCTACACCTGCCTGCTGATCGAGATCGGCCGGCATGTCGTGCTGGTGGATACCGGCGGCGGCCCATCCTCGCCGGCCAGCGGAGCGCTGGTGGCACGTCTGGAAATGGCGGGCATACGGCCCAGAGATGTGGATACCGTGGTCCTCACTCACGCTCATCCCGACCACATCGGGGGAGCCCTCAATCCCATCGGCCGCCCGGCATTCCCTAATGCGCGCTACGTGCTTTCCGAGATCGAATGGGACTTTTGGACCGCGGCGCGCACCGACCTGAGCGGTCTCCACCTGCCTGAAGATCTGAAGGGCGCCATGGCGTCGACTGCGCGGCGCTGCCTGGGAGCCCTGCGGTTTCAAGTGGAGCCGATCGATGGCGAAAGCGAGATTGTTCCCGGTGTGCGGGCGATTCCGGCCCCCGGCCATACACCTGGGCATTTGGCGATCCTGCTGTCTTCGGAGGGCCGGCATCTGCTGAATGTGGGCGATGCGGCAGTGCATCCGCTGCACCTGGAACAGCCCGGCTGGGAGAACGCATTCGATCTGTCGGCCGGCGTCGCCATGGCAACGCGCCGCGATCTGGTGGAGCGGGCGGCCGCCGGGAACATGCACCTGATGGCCTTCCATTTCCCGTTCCCGAGCGTCGGCCGGGTTGCCAAGCTCGAGGCAGGTGGATGGGAATGGTCGCCTGGGTGGTAGCGTGGCTGTGGTTATCGCGAACTAGCCCGCATTTCTCACAAGCGTTCGGTTGCGGTAACGTGGCGCAAGCACTCGTGCCTGCCGCGTCGGCACTCATGCCGACGCCTGGCTTCGACACTGTGTCAGAACCGCGAGAAGGTGTCGAGACGAGTCTCGACACGGCAGGCACGAGTGCCTGCGCCACATCGGCCGGCAGAGTGTGAGAAATGCGGGCTAGGTCTTCGACCGCGTGATGTTGTGCACTTGCCGGAAGGCCACTCCCTTACGGTCGTGGCTCCGTTCGGAGCCGCGAGCGTTAGCGAGCGGTTTCGGATTCGCGTCGAATCTCGCGGTCATGATACTAACGGATTTCAGACCTGCCCATCCCGCTTATCCATGCCCGAGGGACGCACCGGACGCCGGTGTGGACCGGGTCTTCGCAGCGCCGCCCTTTGAGCTTCTTTGGCGGCACGGCCGCTCACATAAACCAGCAGATCTTCGTTCGAGAGTTCATGGTCGCCTTGACGGTCCGCTTCCAGGTCGGCGGCCAGTTTCTGGGCGCAGAGGGTCGGCCCCTCTTGAATCCCGACGTGGTGCTTCAAGAACAACGCGATGTCCACGCTCACCACGAAGCGCGTCGAGGGTTGACCCTTGGCGTTGTGGTCGAAGTTGTACAAGCGCTTGTTCTTCGCCTGATCGAAACCCAAGTACCGCAGTTCCATTAGAGGCTCTTCGCAGAAGGCTCCGCATCCATGCCGGCCACCAATTCTTCCGTTGCCTCCGGAGCGGGGTCAGGCTCACCGGTTTCCTTGGGATCCAACTTGCGCTGCATTCTCCTCGCGGCCTTGTCTCGCTGCTTCTCCATTCGGGCGAGTTCTTTCTGACGTTTCTTAAACGTTGTGCGCGATCGTGTAGGCATATGCCGGACTCCCTTCTTGAAACATGGTGGCCGGGTTGTTTTCATTCCGGCCGTTGTGAATTGGTTGCACTCCTACCAGCGCGGCTCCCGCCGCTGGCGAGGCGCGCCGCCGAAGCCCTTGCCACCACCACCGGATGGCTTGGGCCGTGCTTCATTAACATTGAGCGCGCGGCCGTCAAGTTCGGTGCCATTCAAAGCTGCAATCGCCCGATCGGCCTGAGACGCATCGGTCATTTCGACGAAGGCGAAGCCACGTGAGCGGCCCGTGTCCCGGTCGGTGACCAGGCTTACGCGTTCGACAGTTCCGTGGGGCTCGAAGAGCGCACGTATGGAATTTTCGGTGGCGGCAAAATCCAAATTGCCTACAAAGATGTTTTTCATGTTCTTTCCTCTGGTTTTGATTGTTCAGGCGAAGACGAGGCAGAGTGGATTTTTCGGCCGGGCTGTGGCGAGACGATCAAAATACAATCTCAGTATAGCAGGTTTCCGAAATGAGCACTCGCTGCTCAAAGGCAACCAGTGCTCGACCGATCTCGGGGGAATCGGAGCCGGGTGACCGCTCCTTGACCGGGTGCCCTCTGGGCCCGGCTCGGTAACGTCAGATTCGTGTCGATTTGGCAGAATCCACCCGGCCCAGATCGCGGTTTTCTCAGCACTTCTCCGCTTTCTCCGTGATCTCAGGTCTTGATTTTCTCTTGTTTTTCTCTCCGCGCCAATCTCCGCGGCTCCGCGCCGGGGTACCCTCTGGGTCCGTCAAGGACACGGTTTCCTTTGGTTCCGGCTCGTCTGGGCCGCTCGCCGAATACTCTTCAACCGCGCCCCCACCCCCAAGTCGCC
>Ga0116216_10001209_pt1 | contig 18199 bp, 19 predicted proteins | sample Sb_taG_11_FD_89696 | JGI IMG/M metagenome (GOLD analysis project Ga0116216, IMG submission 89696) | Peat soil microbial communities from Weissenstadt, Germany - Sb_50d_3_AS metaG | ecosystem: Environmental > Terrestrial > Soil > Wetlands > Peat | place: Germany: Weissenstadt | collected 2010-09-21
ACGATAGATGATACGAAAGCGTATAATCCGAAATCATGAAGTCCGAATCCGTGCCATCTGACTGGTCAGCCCTGCTCGCCCTGCACCGGGCCACCCACGTCACCCTGCGGGTACTCGCCGCCGAGCTAGCCGACCTGGATCTGACCGGCTCCGAGATCAATGCGCTGGCCAACCTCGCCGACGGCCGCGGCCGGACCATGTCCGAGCTGGCGGTGGCCGTAGGCAGCCGCCCCACCACGCTGACCAGCGTGCTGGACCGGCTGGAACGACGCGGTCAGATCAGCCGCGGCAGCCGTCCGGGAGACCGGCGGGCGGTGCTGATCGAGCTCACCTCCGCCGGACGGCTGACCGCCGCGACGATCCGCCGGGCCGTCGCCGACCTGGAACGCCGTGCGCTCGGCAGCCTGCCCGCCGACGTGATGGCCGGCCTGCAAGCCGGCCTGCAGGCTCTGACGGAGGTGTCCGGATGACCCCGCACGACCCTGGTCCGCACCAGGACGGCGGATCGCCGTTCGACGAACTGATGGCCGAGGTGATGTCGACCGCCGAGCGGTTCGGCCACCGGCAGCACGTCTACCTGACCTGGCTGGCCGTCCGACGGTTCGGAGTGCCCGAGGCGATCGGCCTGGTCTGCGCTGGCATCGCACGGACCGCCCGCTATGCGGGGGCGCCGCAGAAGTACCACGCGACCGTCAGCCGGGCCTGGGTCGAACTCGTCGGTTACCACGCGGCCGAACATCGCGATGACGACTTCGCCGCGTTCGCTGACCACAACCCGGCTCTGCTCAGCAAGCGCCTGCTAACCCGCTTCTACCGGTCGGCGACGCTAGCCAGCCCGCAGGCCAGGACCGGCTGGGTCGAGCCCGACCTCGCGCCGTTCCCCTGGCGGCAAAACGGCTCGTGAGCTTGATACCTCATTATCCATTTCGCGGTGTGTTGCATTGACAACCGCGATGCCACCCCGGACCATCAATGTCATGTCCAGAAGCGTATCCGTGATTGTCACGGACGACCTTGATGGCTCTGACAATGCTGAGACGGTCTCGTTCGGCTTGGACGGTGTGAGCTACGAAATCGACCTCAGCAAAAAGAACCGGTCGAGGCTTGAGCGATCCCTTGCTCCGTTCATCGAGGCTGGTCGGCGAGTGCCCGGCAGCAACCGGCGCCGTCGCGCCGGCCGCCCAGCGGGCTCATCGGTCGATCGCTCGGCCGTGCGGGCCTGGGCCAAGGCGGCTGGCCTGAAGGTCTCCGAGCGCGGCCGGATCAGTGCCGACATCATGCGTCAGTACGAGGCAACTCACTAGTTCATCGTCGTGTCGCGTCATGGTCGAGGTACGTGCTGGCTTCAAGCCACCGTGGATTCGTAATTCGTGTTCGGTAGCATTGGTCTTGCGGCTCACCGCCTGTACCGGGCACTAGCGACGCGGTCGGCACTGTCCGTGAGCACGTGATCCCATTCTTGGGAGGACACCGTGGCGTGGGACTTCTCGACCGAGCCGCAGTTCCAGGAGCAACTCGACTGGGTTGACGAATTCTGTCGGACTGAGGTCGAGCCGCTCGACCTCGTCTTTCCCGGCGCGGCGTATTCGCGGGACCGCAAGGCCAGGGCGCTCGCCGACCCGCTCAAGCAGCAGGTGAAGGACCGCGGCCTGTGGGCGCTGTTCCTCGACCGCGAGCTTGGCGGTCCCGGATTCGGCCAGCTCAAGCTGGCGCTGCTGAACGAGATCCTGGGCCGTTACCGCACCGCGCCGGTGATCTTCGGCACGGCGGCGCCCGATACCGGGAACATGGAGATGCTCGCGGCGTATGGCACCGACGCCCAGAAGGGCCGGTGGCTGTATCCGCTGATGAACCAGGAGATCTTCTCGGCCTACTCGATGACCGAGCCGCAGGGCGGGTCGGACCCGAGCCTGTTCCAGACCCATGCCACCCGGGACGGCGACGAGTGGGTCATCAACGGCGAGAAGTGGTTCACCAGCGCCGGGGCCAGGGCCGACATCATCTTCGTGATGTGCACCAACGGCATGTTCGTGGTGCCGCGGGATACGCCCGGCGTAGAGATCATGGAGTACCCCGCCATCCACAATCACATCCGCTATAACGGCGTGCGCGTCCCCATCGACCACCTGCTGGGACCCGAGGATGGCGCCAGGGTGCTGGCGCAGCGTCGCCTGGGCGGAGGCCGGATCCACCACGCGATGCGCACCGTGGCTCAGGTCAAGCTGGCCTTCGACATCATGTGCGAGCGGGTGCTCAGCCGCGAGTCGCACGGCAAGGTGATCGCCCACCATCAGATGGTCCAGGAGGCGATCGCCGACTCATACGCCGAGATCAATATGCTGCGGCTGCTGGTGCTGTGGACCGCGTGGACGATCGACAACTCAAGCACTCGCGAGGCCCGCACCCAGATCGCCGCCTGCAAGTACACCTGCGCCAAGGTGCTGCGCGAGGTGAGCTACCGGGCGCTGCACATCATGGGGTCGCTGGGCACCACCGACCTGACGCCGCTGCAGGCCATGTGGGCGAGCGCGCCCACGATGGCGATCGCGGACGGGGTCGACGAGGTGCACAAGGTGACCGTCGCCCGCAATGTACTCAAGGGCTACCAGCCGCACCCCGGTCTGTGGCCGACCGAGTACCTGCCGGCGAAGCGCGAGCAGGCGCGGAAGAAGTACGCCAGCCTGCTCGCCGCCGACGCCGATCTCGCCGCCTGGGCCGACGCGGCCGCGCGGGCTACCAGTCGTCGGTACTGACCATGCAGATCGAGCAGCGGGTCGCCGTCGTCACCGGTGCCGCAAGCGGGATCGGCCGCTCGCTGTGCCTCGCCTTCGCCGACCAAGGAGCCGCGGCGGTCGTCGTCTGCGACCTCGACGGCGGGGGAGCGGCGCAGCTGGCGGCCACGATCCAGGCTCGCGGGCAGCGGGCACTGGCGGTCACGGCCGACATGGCGAACCCGGCCGACGTGGCGGCCCTGGTCGCCCGCGCGCGGGACGCGTTCGGGCGGATCGACATCTTCTGCTCCAACGCCGGCATCATCGTCGGCGGCGGCGTCGAACTGGACGACGAGGCCTGGTCCCGGATGTGGGCGGTCAACGTGCAGAGCCATGTCTACGCGGTGCGAGCCGTTTTGCCCGAAATGCTGGCCAGGGGCGAGGGCTACCTGGTCTTCACGGCCTCAGCCGCCGGCCTGCTCACCCAGCTTGGCTCGGCGCCGTACGCGGTGACCAAGCACGCGCTGGTCGCGCTGGCCGAGTGGCTCTCGATTACCCACGGGGACCAGGGCATCGGCGTCTCGTGCCTGTGCCCGCAGGCGGTGAGCACGAACCTGCTCGCGACCAGCCGCCGCCAGGTCGGGGACGGTGCGCAGGCCGGGAGCAGCGCCAGCGAATCGGCGCAGGCCGGGAGTACCGCCAGCGGATCTGCGCAGGCCGCGGTGGACGGCGTGCTGACCCCCGACCAGGTCGCGGCGTGCGTGATCGAGGCGATCGCGGACGAGCGGTTCCTGATCCTGCCGCATCCGGAGGTCGCCACCTACGAGCGCAGGCGAGCCGATGACCGCGAGCGGTGGCTGAGCGGCATGCGCCGCCTGCAGGCCCGGCTCAGCGCGGAGCGGTGAGCCGATGACGGCAGGCATCAACCCGGCGGAGGTCACCGCGTGGCTGGTCCGCAACGTCGAGGGCATCACGCCGCCGCTGACTTTCGAGCTGATCACCGGCGGCCGCTCCAACCTGACCTTCGCGGTGACCGACGCGGCCGGCCGCCGGCTGGTGCTGCGCCGACCGCCGATCAGCCACGTCCTGTCGACGGCACACGACGTAGGCCGGGAGTACCGCATCATCTCGGCCCTGCGCGGCACACCGGTGCCGGTGCCCGAGGCATTGGGTTACTGCTCCGACGAGACCGTCACCGGGGGCCCGTTCTATGTGATGAATTTCGTCGACGGGCACGTGTTTCGCACGGCTTCGGAAACCGAGACCGTCCTGGACGAGGGGACCAGGAAGGCGGCAGGCGAGGAACTGATCGACGTGCTGGTCGCCATCCACCAGGTCGACGTCGATGCCGTCGGACTCGGCACGCTGGCGCGTCGTGACGGCTATATCGATCGGCAGCTCCGTCGCTGGCACGGGCAGTTCCAGCAGTCGCAGCAGCAAGCAATCCAAGTCGGCGTCTACCGGCCGGTGCCACTCGTCGACGAGGTACACCGGCTGCTCAGCGATCGCGTTCCGGCCCAGCAGGGCGTCGCCATCGTGCACGGCGATTACCGGATCGACAACACCGTCCTGTCCGCACAGGGTCGGGTGCGGGCAGTGCTTGACTGGGAACTCTGCACCCTGGGTGATCCCCTAGCCGACGTGGGCACCCTGATGGCGTACTGGGCCGAGCAGTCGGGCGCTGAATCCGCGGAATCGGCCACGGCCCAGCTCGCGGTGACCGCGCTGCCCGGTTTTCCCACCCGCGCCGACCTGGCCGACCGGTACGCCGCCCGCTCCGGGCGCGATCTGGAAGACCTCGGCTTCTACCTTGCCTTCGCTTACTGGAAGCTGGCCTGCATCCTCGAGGGCGTCTACGTCCGCTATGCGGCCCACGCCATGGGCGCCGGCCACGGCGACGCGGAGGGGCTTGGCGCGGGCGTGCCGGACCGGGCCAGGCGGGCTATGGAGGCGCTGCAAGCCTGAGCCAGGCGGCCCTGGGTCGCGAGCGCCGATACAGTGCCAGTGTGACCCGCCGTCCCCGACTGCCCCCGCCGCAGCCAGCCGGCACCGCCGTTGATCCCTGGCCCGCGCCTGCCCGGCCGGCCTGACGCTACTGATACGACTCAGATGGACCCGGTTCAGGCACTGCGGCAGATCGCGTTCCAGCTGGAGCGGGTTGGCGCGCCGACCTATCGGGTGCGGGCATTCCGCCGGGCCGCGCAGGTGGTGGCTGGATTGCCGGCCGGCGAACTGGAGCAGCGGATCGGCGCGGGAACGTTGCCGGCCCTGCCCGGGATAGGCCCGGTCACCGCCGAGGTCATCGCGCAGGCGGCCGGCGGCCAGGAGCCGGCTTACCTGACCCGGCTGCTCGGAGAGGTGTCTCCGCCGGAGCACACCGATCTGCGCGCCGCGCTGCGCGGTGACTGCCACACCCACTCGGACTGGTCTGACGGCGGCAGCCCACCGCAGGAGATGGCCGAGGCGGCGCACGAACTGGGTCACGAATGGATCGCGCTGACCGATCACTCGCCGCGGCTGACCGTGGCCAACGGGTTGTCCGCCGAGCGGCTGTCCGCGCAACTCGAACTCGTCGGCCGGCTCAACGCCGAACTGGCCCCGTTCCGCATCCTGACCGGGAGCGAAGTCGACATTCTCGAAGATGGCGCGCTTGACCTGAGCGATGACCTGCTCAGCCAGCTCGATGTGGTGGTTGCGAGCGTGCATTCACGGCTGCGGATGCCCGCGGCAGAGATGACCGAGCGGATGGTGACCGCGGTGTCCAGCCCGCACGTTCGCGTGCTCGGGCACTGCACCGGGCGGCTGCTGGCCGGCCGCGGCCGGCCGGAATCGGAGTTCGATCCCGAAGCGGTGTTCACCGCGTGCCTGGCCAACAATGTCGCGGTCGAGATCAACTGCCGACCAGAACGCCAGGATCCGCCCGACCGGCTGCTGCGGCTGGCCGCCGAGGTCGGCTGCGTCTTCGCGATCGATACCGACGCGCATGCGCCCGGCCAGCTCGACTGGATGGACAGCGGCTGCGCGCGCGCCGGGAGGTTCGGCATCGAGCCCGATCGGGTGATCAACACCCGCAGCGCTGACGAACTGGCCGCACGGGCACGCCACCGGCGATCCGACTGAGCTGGAGTTACCATGCGGCCCGGCCGGGCCAGAGTGGTCGGCGGTTTTGCTGAGCCGGAGTGGCCGGCGATCTTACCGAGCCGGAGTCCGGTGCCGCCGTTCGGTGCCATCGGCCGATGCGCCTGGTCTAACGGCCGAGCCGCACGGCGATCGCCCGGACCCCGGCGACGAACAGGTCGACGCCGAACCGGTAGTGGAACTCCGGGTCGTCACAGGCGGTCAGCGCAGCGGCCGACTCGACCAGGTGCGGGTAGCGGTCCGGCGGCAGCAGGGCGAGCTTGACCCGGTTGCGCCGCTGCGTCTCGGCGCGCTCGGCCTCGGTCAGCCCAGGGTCGAAGCCAGGCTCGCTCATCACCAGCATCAGCCCGGTCCACAGCGAGCTGCGGGCCACCTCGGCCGCATGATCGGGATCGAAGCCGCCGCGCCGCAGCACCGCCAGCGCGGTCTCGGTGGCCACCAGCGCCGCGTCGCTCTGCTTCTCGCCCGCCAGCAGGAGCTGGGATGCGCACGGGTGGGCGCGGAGCACGGACAGCAGCGACTCGAGCAGCCTGCGCAGCTGCAGATGCCATTCCGCTGTCAGGTCGACGTCGGTGTCGATCTCGCTCCAGACCTGATCGGCCAGTCCGGCCAGCAGCTCTTCCTTGTTCTTGAAGTGCCAGTACAGCGCCATCGGGGTGACGCCTAGCTCGGTCGCGAGCCGCCGGTAGGTGATCGCGTCCAGGCCTTCCGCGTCGCCCAGGGCGAGCGCGCGCCCGACCACGGCCTGCTTGGTCAGCCGGATCCGGTCCGCTTCTCGTGCCTGGGTTGGTGCCATCACTTGACAACTATACGCCGTACAAGCCAAGATGACCATATACAACGTACAGGAGTTACGTACATGAGTCATGTACAAGAACGAGGTACAGGTGACCGGAGAGGAGCCCGGGCAATGCCCAGACGGTGGTGGACCCTGGTGGCGGTATCGCTCGCCACCTTCATGACCTACCTCGACAACAACGTGACCAATGTCGCGATCCCCACGATCCAGCGCAGTCTGCATCTGTCGATCGCCGGCCTGGAGTGGGTGGTGAGCAGCTACATTCTGGTCTTCGCCGGGCTGCTGCTGGCCGGCGGACGGCTCGCCGACGTCTACGGCCGGCGCCGGCTGTTCCTGGTCGGCCTGTCGGTGTTCACGCTCGCCTCGCTGGGGGCCGGCCTGGCCGGCAGCGGCAGCGTCCTGATCGGCGCCAGGCTGCTGCAGGGGCTCGGCGCAGCCCTGGTGGTGCCGACCACGCTGGCGATCATCATCGCCACGTTCGACAATGTGCGGGAACGCACCACCGCGATCGGCGCATGGACGGCGATCGGCGCGATGGCCCTGGCGTTCGGACCGCTGATCGGCGGCTTCATCAGCCAGCATCTGCACTGGGGCTGGATCTTCTTCATCAACGTGCCGGTCGGGATCGTCACGTTCGCGATCGCGGTGACGTCGGTGCGGGAGTCACGTGATCCAGCCGTGGAGCGCTGCCTCGACGTCGGCGGCCTGGTAACGTCGGCCATCGCCCTGTTCTCGCTCACCTACGCGCTGATCGAGGGTCACGACAAGGGCTGGACGTCCGCCGGCGTTCTCGCCGCGTTCCTGCTCGCTGCCGCGGCCGCAGCGGCCTTCGCGGTGATCGAGTCAAGGACGGCCCATCCGATGGTCGAGCTGAGCCTGTTCCGGTCCAGGGCATTCAGCGGCGGCACGGTCACGATGATGCTGTGGGCGTTCGGCATCTTCGGCATCTATTTCTTCACCTCGATCTACCTGCAGAATGTCCTGCACTTCTCGCCGACCGAGGCCGGCCTGGCCTTCGTCCCGATGGCCTTGTGCATGGCCCTATTCGCCTCGCTGGCCGGACCGGTCTCCCGGCTGCTGCGGGCCCATCAGACGGTCGCGATCGGCATGGTGATCATGGCGGCCGGTCTCTACCTGGTCTCGCGCCTCGGCGCTGGCGCTACCTTCGCCGGCCTGATGCCCGGCTTCGGATTGTTCGGCGCCGGCGCCGGGCTGATGAACGTTCCGCTGACCAACGCGGTACTGCAGTCCATGCCGCCGGAGCGGTCCGGGGTCGCCTCGGCCCTGTTGAACGCCTCGCGTGAGGTGGCCGGGCTGCTCGGCATCACCGTCATCGGCGCGGTGCTGCGGTCCCGCGAGGGCTTCGCCGCCCGGCACGGGTCCAGCCCGAGCGTCGCCTATCTCGACGGCTACCACTCCGGTCTGCTTGTCACGGTCGCCCTGGTCGCGTTCGGCGCGGTCGTCAGCTATGCCGCGCTGCGGCGGATGACCCAGCAGGCGCCTGCTGGCCCGCCGATCCCCGCTGCGGCCGCGGAACTGGTCGGCCCCGGCGAGCCGGAACTGGCCTTGCAGCCAGCGAGCAGGTAGCAGTCCGCAGCACCATCGGCTGGTCGGGCTCGGGGCCGCCGCCCGAGCCCGACCAGCCCATGCCCGCAGCTTGAGCTTGGCCGCTGCTCAGCTGTCACGCTCGCTGACCGGCTCGGGCGTGGTGATCGGCTCAAGCAGTTCAATCAGCGGTTCCCGGCCGAAATGGCGGGCCCAGCCGAGCGGGGTGCCGCGCTCAGCGGAAATGACGCCGCCACGGCGTCATCCGGCCATCCGGCTGGATGACGCTGCGCCACCTCGGCCAGCGCTTCGGGCGCAGCTGCGCGCACCGCTCGCTGCAGGTCTCTGGCTTGCTTGCGCAGCTGGTCAAGGTTGGCCTGGTCAGGCAGGGAAATGGCGGTCACGGCGACTCCTCTCGGACGCCTGCGGTTCGCGTCGCCAGGCCGAAAGGAGGTACTGCGGCCGTCTGGCGAACCGGGCGAGGTGCCGCAGGTGCGCTGCCTGGTGCCTACGGCGCTCCGCTAGTCCCGGCACCTGGCGGTAGCCTCTGGGTATCGGTGCCGGTACGAGCGCGGCATTGACCTCGCGTCGGCTCGGCAGCGTAATCGGCGCGGGTTCCGCCCATCATCGACGAGGAGCAGATCGACATGACTCTCTTCCAGCGGGCTCACGACATAGTCCAGGCCAAGGCCAACAAGGCGCTCGACGCCGCCGAGAAGCCCGATGAGATGCTCGATCTCTCCTACGAGCAGATGCTGGAGCAGATCACTCAGGTCCGCCGGGGGCTGGTGAGCATCGCCGCCTCGCGCAAGCAGATCGAGCTTCAGGAGCAGCAGCTCAAGCACTCGGCGGAGCACCTGCAGGACCGGGCCAAGGCGGCACTCTCCCAGGGCAAGGAGGACCTGGCGAAGGAGGCGCTGTCCCGCAAGGCCGCCGCCCAGGCCCAGATCGATGCCATGGAGTCCCAGCACGCGCAGCTGACCGAGCAGGAGGACAGCCTCGAGCACACCCTTGACGCCCTGCAGAAGAAGGTGAATGACTTCCGGACCCAGAAGGAAGTCATGAAGGCCCAGTACACCGCGGCGAAGGCGATGACCTCCGTGGACGAGACCACCGCTGGGATCTCCACGACCGTCGGCGACTCCGGGACTGCGCTCCAGCGGGCGCAGGACAAGATCGCGTCGATGCAGGCCCGCGCCGCTGCGGTAGACGAGCTGCTCCAGTCCGGCGTGCTTGAGGACGTTGGCGGTGGCACCGATGACATCCAGAAGGAACTCGATGAAGCCGGGTCGGCCGCCGAGGTGGACAAGGAGCTTGCCGCGCTCAAAGCCGAGCTTGAGGCTGGCGGCTCGGACTCACCGGCGACGCAGCCACCGCCGGAGCTAACCGCAGGCTGATGCGCGGGGCGGGCCGGACGGCACTGCGCGGCGGGGTCGGGCGGCTCTGTGCAGTGGGTCAGGTAGCCCTGCGGGGCGGGTCGGCGCCCCCCGCGCAGCGGTTCGGGCGGCCGTGCCGCACAGGCCGGGTGGCCATGTGCGGCCGGTCAGCGGAGTTCGCGTGACGGCACCCGCGGGCGACCGGATGGGCCATAATGGCCGGCATGGCGGCAGGCGAACACCAGCGCGCCCGGTCCGTGGCTCCGGCGAGACACCGGCTCAGCAAGGTTCCGGAAGTGACCGTCTTCTTCTGGATCACCAAGGTGCTGACCACCGGCATGGGCGAGGCGACATCTGACTACCTGGTCCACCGATTCAATCCGCAGATCGCGGTCGTTGTCGGCTTCGTGGCGTTCGCGGCCGCGATGGTCCTGCAGTTCGCTGTCCGCCGCTACGTGACGTGGATCTACTGGCTTGCCGTCGTCATGGTCGCGGTGTTCGGCACGATGGCGGCCGACGTGCTGCACGTCGGCCTGCACATCCCGTACTGGGCCTCGAGCGTGTTCTACGCCATCGTGCTTGCCGTCATCTTCGTGGCCTGGTACCGGTCCGAGGGGACGCTGTCCATCCACAGCATCTACACCAGGCGGCGCGAGACGTTCTACTGGGCTACGGTGCTGGCCACGTTCGCGCTGGGAACGGCGGCAGGTGACTGGACCGCCAGGACCGTCGGGCTTGGCTACTTCGGCTCGGGCGTCATGTTCGCCATCGTGATCGCCGTCCCTGCGGTGGGGTACTGGCGGCTCGGCATGAACGCGATCGCGGCGTTCTGGTTCGCTTACATCGTCACGCGGCCGCTCGGAGCCTCGTTTGCCGACTGGCTGGCGTGGCCGCACAATTTCGGCGGCCTGGGGTATGGTCACGGAGCGGTCAGCATCTACTCGACGATTCTCATTGCCGCCCTAGTCGGCTACATGACCGTCACCGGTGCGGATGTGACCGTGCGCCGGGCCGCTCCAGGCCAGACGACCGCCGACCAGTGGCAGGGCGCGCGTTACCGGCCGTCCCAGGGTGGTCGGCACCGCCGTGCGGGGATAGCGGTACAAGAGGTGCCTGCCAGCTACGGTGCTAGCCGAGGCGTCAGCGACATGGCCGATGATCGTGATGTGCCGCGGACGGGTGGCTGGCGATAGCTGCCAGCGACCCGCCCGCCGGCGTTGTCTACGGTGCGAGGGATCACCGCCCGCGAACACCGAAGCGACGGTGCCGGGTTACCTGCAGCGGTGCCTTGGTTACCTGGTGAAGATGATCCGGATGTGCCGGAATTCGACAAACAGGTGCGGATAGCCGTCGCCTGGCCCGTTCTGGCTGTCGTCGCCTGCTGCGGCGATCTTCCGCAGCACGTCCATTCCCGCGATCACCTGGGCGAACGGCGTGTATGCCGGTGCCAGCGTGGTGTCCTTCCAGACGAAGAAGAACTGGCTGCCGTTGGTGTTAGGCCCGGCGTTAGCCATGGCCACGGTGCCGGCAGGGTAGGTGGCGCCGGCCAGGTTCTCGTCATTGAAGCGGTAGCCAGGGCCACCGGATCCGGTGCCGGTCGGGTCGCCGCACTGCAGCACGAAGATGCCCTGGAGGGTCAGTCGGTGGCAGTGAGTGCCGTTGAAGTAGCCGCGCCGGGCCAGGAACCTGAAGGAGAATGTGGTGCAAGGCGCCTGTGCTGTCAGCGCCCTGATCACGATCACGCCCTGGGAGGTGTGCATCCGGGCGATGTAGGGACGCGCGGCCTTCGCCGGAGTGAAGTCGGGCAGACCCTTGTATCTGTCGAACGGCACGGCATTGACGAAGCCGCAGCTATTGGACGCTGGGAAGCCGGCCCGCCGGGGCTGAAGAATCGGCTTTGAGTGCGCGGCCGCCGCGGGACCGGCCGATGCGGACTGTGGCAGCGCACTGGCGGTGGCGGCGCCAGCCTAAATGACACCACGCGCCGCGGATAGGGTCCCTGCGGCTAGATTGACCCTCCCTGGCAGCTGGCTTGCGTTGCGGAACTGGGTTCGCGCAGCCGTTAGACTGCGCACCGATATATGCGACATACCATAGCTAGCTGACCCTTGCGCGCAACTCCGTGAATGAATGGCCTGCTGCACCGGAGCGGGGAGGATCGCATTGACCACAACGCGCCACGACGGCGTGATCATCGTGGGAGCCGGGCCGACCGGGCTGGTGCTGGCCGCGGAACTCGCGCTGGCGGGCGTGCGGTGTCTGGTGCTTGAACGGCGGGAGGGTCCGCGGGCCGACTCTCGTGCCATTTGCCTGCACGCCAGGAGCATGGAGATGCTTGATCTGCGCGGCCAGGCTGAGGCATTCGCGCGAGCGGGACTGCCGGTGCCGCAGTTCCCGCTTGGGCCGAGGGGTGCGGCCATTTCCTTCGGCCGGCTCGATTCCGACTTCCCTTACCTGCTGGACATTCCACAGAGCCAGATGGAACGGCTGTTCCTGGCCAGGGCGCTCGAGCTTGGCGCAAAGGTGCGCTGGTCCTGCGCCGTCGCAGGGATCGAGCAGGACGAGAACGCCGTCACGGTGACCATGGCAGGCGGCGGGGTCGAGCGCGCCACGTACGTCGTGGGCTGCGACGGCGTCCGCAGCATGGTCCGCGACTCGGCGGGAATCGCGTTCCCCGGCTTCGCCAACCCAGGCTCGGTGATCCTTGCCGATCTGCACCTCGACGGCCTGCCGATGACCAACGCCTATGGCGATCTTTCCGGCGGCGGGATGCTGCTGATGTTCCCGTTCCGGGATGGGTCCTGCCGGGTGGTGCTGTACGACTATGCCCGCGCGGACGTACCCGTCACAGAACCCGTGACGATCGGCGAGGTGCGGGACGGACTCCGTCACATCGTCGGCCAGGACTTCGGTCCGCACGACATGTACTGGTCGGCCAGGTACCGCAGCGACAGCCGGCAAGCGCCGCGGTACCGGGCCGGGCGGCTGCTGCTGGCCGGAGATGCCGCGCATGCTCATTCCCCGGCCGGCGCGCAGGGGCTCAACACCGGACTGCAGGATGCGGTCAACCTCGGCTGGAAGCTCGGCGCCGTGCTATCCGGCTGGGGTCCGCAATGGCTCCTCGACTCCTATCACGCCGAGCGCCACCCGGTCGGTGCCGCGGTGCTCGCGCTGACCGGCCGCCAATTCCGGCTGAATACGGCCAGGACCTGGAACAGGCGGGCGCTGCGCTGGGCGGTGCACCGGCTGGTGGTGCCACTGCCACCAGTTCAGCGAAGGCTGGCGCGCGACTACTCGGGAATCGCGATCAGCTACCCGCCGGACCGGGGAGTAGGCCACCCGCCGGACGGGGGATTAGGCCACCCGCTGGCCGGGAAACGGCTGCCCCCAGGCACGGTGACGCTGACCGATGGCACCGCCACCCGGCTGTATGAGTTGTTCCACGAGGGGCGGTTCGTGCTGTTGACCGCAGCGGCCACCGGGGACGTCACCGGCCTGCCGGATGATCGCGTCAAAGCGGTCAGCTATGGCGGCGGCACGAGGCCGGGGCTGCCGTCGGCCATGCTGGTGCGGCCGGACGGATACGTGGCTTGGGCATCGGATCAGCCGGACCCGGCGGCCGCGCGCGAAGCCGCGATCGCGTGGTGCGGCCCGCGCTGAGCGGCTCGCATTGAGCGGTCGGAGCTGCGGCTCGCGCGGAGCGGTCGGTTGCGGCTCGCCCCGCCGTTGATCACGCCGCGGATGGCGACGTAGAGTCCTGAACCGATGGATACTGCTAGCCCGGCAGCTGGGCGCCCTCCCGGCGGCGCGGTTCCTGAGCCCTTCGGGCCGGCTCCTCCCGATCCGGGGCGGTGTCGGATGCTGGCAGACATCGTGCCGCCGGTGGTGGCCGTCGCCGAGGTGCTCGGGGACCTGCCCGATGTGCTGCTCTTCCCCGAGGAAGAGGCGGCTATTGCCAAGGCGGTCGACAAGCGGCGCAGAGAGTTCGCGGCCGTGCGCGGCTGCGCCCGCGACGCGCTGGGGAGACTCGGCTGGCCGGCAGTGCCGATCGTGCCGGGACATGGCGGCGCGCCGCAATGGCCCGATGGCGTGGTGGGCAGCATGACGCACTGCGCCGGCTATGCGGCGTCCGCCGTCGCACGGGTGCAGGACGTGCTTGCGCTCGGGGTGGACGCTGAGCCGCATGACGCGCTGCCCGACGGTGTGCTCGACCTCGTCAGCCTCACCGAGGAGCGCGGCATGCTGACCGCGCTAGCGTCGGATGCGCCAGGTGTGTGCTGGGACAAGCTGCTGTTCAGCGCGAAGGAATCTGTGTACAAGGCATGGTTCCCGCTCACCAAGCGCTGGCTGGGATTCGAGCAGGCGGCCATCGCGGTCGACCCGGAGCACGGCACGTTCACAGCGCGGTTGCTGGTGGCTGGTCCCGTGCTTGATGGCCGCCCGCTCACCGAGTTCGCTGGCAGGTGGCTGGTCCGGGCCGGCCTGGTGCTGACCGCGACCGCGGTACTGCCGGACCGCTGACCAGACTCGGGTCCCGGTTACGAGGCCGATGGAGCCGATCAGGTGGTCAGCCGCAAGGCCGGGCGGCCCGGCCGTGCCGATAGCGGGCAAGGACCTCGCACCGCGGTCGGCCTAAAGTGATGCAGTGGACGACGCCAAGTACGACCCTTTCGCCCGCGGCCCCTTTCCGGTCGGCGTGCGCACCATTCAGGCAGCCGATCAGGCACGCGGCCGGGTGTTCCCGTGTGAGATCTGGTATCCGGCGCGCAGCGAGGACGCGGATCGGTCCGCGGGCCAGGACTCAGGACGCGACGCCGCAGCGCGCCCAGGGGCGCATCCGCTGATCGTGTTCTCCCATTACAGCGGAGGGCACCGGCGTTCGGCCACGTTCTTGAGTACGCATCTGGCCAGTCACGGTCATGTGGTCGGGCTGGTCGGGCACAGCTTTGGCGGGTGGACGGTGCTGGCCACGCCCGACGCGGAGCCGCGGGTGCGGGCAGTAGCGGCGTTTGGACCGGGCGGCAGCGCGCACCCGAAGCCAGGGATCTTGCCGTTGACGCTCCACTTCGCCTGGAGCCAGGCCATACCGACTCTTTATCTGGCCGCAGCAGACGACGTGCCGATACCGCTGACCGGCGTCTACGAACTGTTCGACCGGACACCGACGCCGAAGCGCATGTTCGTCCTGCGCCGAGCCGACCACCAGCACTTCCTCGACGACGTCGAGGGCGAGCACGAGGCGGTGCGGGCCATGTCGTTCCCTGGTCCGGCCGCTTGGATCCCGGCGGCGATGCGGCCGATCACCGAGCTGAGCAGTGGTGAGCAGGCTCACCTGTTCGTCCGCGGCCTGACGCTCGGCCACCTCGACGCGGCGCTGCGGCAGCTCGATGCCGCTGAGCGGTTCCTGGATGGCGACGTCGAGTCCGAACTCGCCGCGCGCGGAGTCGACGCGTTCGCGCACCGGACGTGACCGTCTGTAATCCGGCGCGGCGACGCCTTGGTTACGCGGCGCCCCTGACCGGGGTCGGGTGCCCGATCGACAGCCCATCAGCTGGGTCGAAGAACTGCAGGTTCGACGTGTTCACCGCGAGCTCGACCGGGCTCCCCGGCCGGATCGTGCTGCGGGCCGCCACCCGCGCCGTCCACATCGTCTCCGGACCGATGATCGGAATGGCCCCATCGTCGCCAGCAGCTTCCGTCGCCTCAGTGAGGCTGGCGTGCTCCACTGGCGGCGCGTCAATGCCGAACAGCACGAGTATCTCGCTGCCGAGTTCCTCGATCACGCTCGTCGTTACTCGCAGCCGCGGCCAACCGGCCTCCGCCAGGCTCGCATCCTCGAAGTCCGACGGCCTGATCCCCAGGATGAGCTCACGGCCGAAGTAACCGGTCAGCCCAGGGCGCGCGCTGAGCAAGGCCTCGGTGATCGCCAGCCGGTGACCTGCGAACGTGACCGCCGGCCCGTCGTCGCGGACCAGCCGAGCGGTGACGAAGTTCATCGCGGGCGACCCGATGAACCCGGCCACGAACAGGTTCACCGGCGCGCTGTACAGCGCCTGGGGCGTATCCACCTGCTGCAGCTTGCCCTCGCGCAGCACGCAGACTCGCTGGCCGAGGGTCATCGCCTCGACCTGGTCATGGGTGACATAGACGGTGGTCACACCGAGCCGGTCATGCAGCTGGGACAGCGAGGCACGCATCGATACCCGGAGCTTGGCATCCAGGTTGGACAGCGGCTCATCCATCAGGAAGGCTTGCGGCTCGCGGACGATGGCGCGGCCCATCGCCACCCGCTGCCGCTGGCCGCCGGACAGTGCGGCCGGCTTGCGCTTCAGGTAGTCCTGCAGACCGAGCATCCGGGCGGTCTCGGCCACCCGCCGCTGGATTTCAGCCTTCGGGGTCTTGCGCTGCTGCAGGCCGAACGCCAGGTTCTGCGCCACCGTCATGTGCGGGTAGAGCGCATAGTTCTGGAACACCATCGCGATGTCCCTGTCCTTGGGCGGCAGGTCGTTGACGACCCGGCTGCCGATGGTGATGGTGCCTGCGGTTATCTCCTCAAGGCCAGCGATCGAGCGCAGCGCGGTCGACTTGCCGCAGCCCGATGGGCCAACGAACACGATGAACTCGCCGTCCGATATCTCCAGGCTCAGCCCGTCGATTCCCTTGACCCCGCCCGGATAGACCTTGTCCACCTGATCGAGAATGATCGCCGCCACCGCTCGCTCCGCTGCTCGGCCGGTGGCCCGCCTTACGGCCGGCCTTCTGTCCGGAGCGTATCGCTGACTGCCCGGCCGGGCCTATCCCCGCAGCTAGGGGCGTGGCCGGAGCGGACAGCTAGCCGAGCCAGTCCGGGATCAGGCGCCGATCTAGCGACGAGTGCCGGCCTAGCGAGGAGTGATGCTCAGATCCTCGAAGGTGACCTGGAAGCCGCCGCCCTCGGGCGCGGCGCACATCGGGCCGGCCAGTACCTCCGGATCCGGCGGGAGGTAGGCCAGCGCGGCAAGCTGAGGCTCGCCCCGGTCGATCCAGTAGCGGACCTCCAGCGCATCACCGCGGCGGGTGAGCAGCAGGCCAAGTGCGCCGATGTCCGCAGGCAGGTCGGCGATCGCCCAGCTTGAGTGATCGTTGGTGATGACCGTGCTGAACCGCATCCTGCCGTCGACGTACTCGATCCCGGTCTTGAGCCAGCGGAGCTCGTCGACCCGCACCATCGCCCCGGCCTGGTCATACTGTTCGGCGTAGCTGCCACGCACCCGCATCGACAGATCAAAGTCGCCAGCCAGCAGCTCGCCGTAGAGGTGGCCGTTGTCGCGGACGTACCCGTAACCGGTGATCCGCCAGAAGTCCGTGGCCGGGTCGGCAGTGACCACCAGCGCGCCGTTCTCGGCCGACCATCGAGCCGGTTCGTTCAGCCACTGCATGCGTTCCTCCTGGCAGCTGCTCGCTCGCCGGTCGAGGCTAGGCTAGGGCGCGTGCTGAGCATAGGGGCGGTCGTGCTCGGAGTCACGGATATGGGACGAGCCGTGGATTTCTGGTGCGAGGCGCTCGGTTACCGGGTGCAGGTGGGCGGAGCCGCCGAACGCTGGTCCGAGCTAGCGCCGGCTGGCGGGCCTGGCACCGTACTGGCGCTACAGCACAGCGATTCACCCGCCGAGGCGCACCCACGGGTGCATCTCGATCTGGTGGCGGCGGACGCCGCGGAGCAGGCCGCGGAGATTCAGCGCATCGTCCGCCTCGGCGCTCAGCGGGTCGACTGGGATCGTTATCCGGTCAACCCCGACTTCGTCGTCCTCGCCGACCCTGACGGCAACTGCTTCTGCGTCGTAGATGCCAGCCACGAGTAACCCCGTGGATGCCTCCGCCACGCGAGCGATGCTGCATGGTTAGTGCGACCGAGGTCAGGTCCGCGCGGCTGGGCAGGAGTTCCATGATCGCGCGGTTCTTTCAGCAGGGGCGACTGAAAGAACCGCGCGATCATGGAGTCTGGCGGCGGAGCAGACAGCAGCTGAGGCGGTTGGGGCAGCTGGGGCAGTTGGGATACGGCGGGCTGGCGGCCGGAGGCAGGACGGTCGACAGATCCCGTCTGGCCAGTGATCAGCCGAACGTGTACCAAATCCCGTCTAGCCCCGATATCTGGACTTGGTTCCATAGCTGGACCTTGTCGCCGTTCGAACCGTCGTGTTGGGCGACGAGCGGCCGGCCGTTAGGCGGTCGGCGGGGCCGCGGGTGGGCGGCAGCTGAGCAGGCCGCGGTCGATGACCACGGTGCCGTCTTCGGTGGCGGTCTGGAACAGCGCCGCCTCGCTGTCGTTCTCCGGCAGCCAGATGGAAACCACCAGCGAATCGCCGGGCAGCACCGGATGGCTGAACCGCCCGGACATGGCCGCGAAGCGAGCCGGGTCCGACTCGCAGAGCGCGTGCAGCAGGGCCCGGCCGGTCACCCCGTACGTGCACAGCCCGTGCAGGATGGGTCGGGCGAAGCCGCCCCTGGCCGCGAACTTCGGGTCGGCATGCAGCGGGTTCCGGTCGCCGGACAGCCGGTAGATCAGCGCCTGTTCCGGCCGGGTCTGCTCGACGACCCGGTAGTCGGGTGCCCGGTCGGGACGCTGCCAGGGCTCGCTGCCGCCCCGGTCG
>Ga0116216_10001211_pt1 | contig 18194 bp, 14 predicted proteins | sample Sb_taG_11_FD_89696 | JGI IMG/M metagenome (GOLD analysis project Ga0116216, IMG submission 89696) | Peat soil microbial communities from Weissenstadt, Germany - Sb_50d_3_AS metaG | ecosystem: Environmental > Terrestrial > Soil > Wetlands > Peat | place: Germany: Weissenstadt | collected 2010-09-21
AACGTGCCGCGGGGGAAGATGTCGGTGCCTCTCACATCGCGCCAGATGGCGACCATGTGCTCGATCCCCTCGAGCGTCGGGTTGCCGGCGTACGACGCCCCGTTGATGGCGCCGACCGAGGCGCCGTAGACGCGGTCCGCCCTGATGCCGCGGCGGATCAGCTCCTCGAGCATGCCGACCTGGACCGCGCCGCGGCTGCCGCCGCCGGCCAGGACGAAGGCCGTCCGCCGCGGCGCCGGTCCGCGCCGGCCGTCCCGGCCGTGCCGCCGCCGTTCCCAGCGCGCAAACCGGTGCCAGTGCCCAGCGAGGCCAGCCGTTCAGACGCCCGCGCCGCATCGGCACCTCTACCAAGTAGTAGCTGGCGGTCGAGACGGCGACCGTGAGCCCCACCTGAGCGAGGCGCAGCCACGGCTGCGACAAACCGGTGCGCGCCTGGGTCATGTACACGAAGATCGGCCAGTGCCACAGGTAGATCCCGTAGGAGATCCGCCCGATCCATCGCAGGGGCGGCACAGCTAGCACCACTCCCAACGGGCCCCGGTGGAACTGGCGCACGTCCGCGACCACGATCGCTGCGAGCACCGCGCAGAGCAGGAAGCCCCCGTCGAACATCCACCCGGGCGGAAGGCCTCCGACCGAGCCGCCGGTGCTCGAGGCGCCACTGGAACCCGCGGTGACCCAGAACACGCCGAGCGCGATCGCGGCGACCGGCGCAACCACATGCAGCAAGCGCCGGACCGCGGGTCCCGGCTGAGCTTTCGCCGCCACCGCCATGGCGACCGTGGCGCCGGCGAGCATGTCGAAGATCCGGGTATCGGTGCCGAAGTAGACCCGTGTCGGATCGGTTCCCGGGTGGTAGAGGAGAGTCATCAGGGCGGCCGAGGCAAGTGCGCCGACGACGGTGACCACCGCTCCCACAACTCGGAAGGAGCCCTTGGCCCTCCTGAGGAACAGCAAGAGCACGGGTGGCCACACCAGGTAGAACTGCTCCTCGATCGCGAGCGACCACGTGTGTTGGAGCGGTGATGGCGCGCTGAAGTGCGCGAAATAGGACTCGTGGGCGAAGATGGCGTGCCAGTTGGCCACGTACAGGAGCGTCGACAACGCATCGCCCCGTAGTCCGGCAAGGTCGATCTGGGCCGTGCTCCCGGGCGCACCGAATTGTCCCTCGAGCACGACGAACAGGGCGATTGCCAGCAGCATCAAGAAGAGCGCCGGCAACAGGCGCCTCGCCCGCCGAGCCCAGAACGCCACCAGGCGTACGCCTCCTGTCAGCACCCATTCCTCCAGGAGGAGGCTCGTGATCAGGAAGCCGGAGAGCACGAAGAAGAGGTCGACGCCGAGGTAGCCCCCGGCCGCCCACCCGAGACCCAGGTGGTACGCGAGAACACCCGCAACTGCCAGTGCGCGGAGCCCGTCGAGCGCGGGGAGGTACTGTCTCGTGACCGCCGTTGGAGCATGACGATCAGTCGCAACCGCGGGCCGGTCCCGGGCCGGTCGGGACGAGCTTTCCGCCGGAGCGGGCGGCGGCGAGGTGGCCGGGATCAGGTCGCTGTTCATCTGCTGGGGCGCTTCGCGACGGCCGACAACGGCGTCATCGAGGAAGGCGCGCGTCGCAGGACGTCACCTTACCGCTGGGGACCCCGTTCCCGAAATTTCGTTTCGGGGCTCACGCGGACTTCTCCCGGTCGGCGCGCCTACACCACGACGCCCGCGACCCGCACCGGTGCGCTCGAATACCCGAAGGCCCCGTTGCCGAGCTCGCCGTAGAAGTCATATCCCCAGCACCTCACCGATCCGCCGGAGACGTCGGCACACGCGTGGTAGCCCCCAACCGCGAGGCTTGTTGCGCCCGTGAGGCCGCCAACCGCGACCGGGCCGTACGAGCCGTATGTGCTGCCGTTCCCGAGCTGGCCGTCGTACCCATCGCCCCAGCAGACGACGCGGGCAGTCGTGAGCAGCGCGCACGAGCTGTACTCACCGAGCGAGACCGTCTTGGCGGTGTGAACGCCGCCCACGACGACGGGCGTCTTCACCGGGTTGTAGCTGTAGGTACCGTTCCCGAGCTCGCCGTCGTCGTTGTAGCCCCAACATTCCACGCGGCCGGTCACAAGAGCGGCGCAGGTGTCGTCGTAACCGGCAGCGATCGCGACGGCATCGGTAATCCCGTGGACTTCGACCGGGATGTCCGAATTCGTCGTGGAATTGTTCCCGAGCTCGCCTTCGGAATTGTCCCCCCAGCATTCGACGTGGCCGCCCAAGATGATCGCGCAACTGTGGTAGTCACCCGCCGCGATTGCGACCGCCAGCGAGATGCCGTGCACGACAACCGGCGTAGTCGCCTCGTTCGTCGACCCATTGCCGAGTTGGCCCTCGTAGTTGTCTCCCCAACAAGCGACCGCGCCGGTCGAGAGGAGAGCACAGGCGTGGTCACCGCCAATAGCGATCTTCTTCGCGTGCGATATGCCGGTCACACGGACGGGCACGGTAGAGCCGGCGTAGGTGCCAATGCCCAGCTGCGCGCCGTAACCACCCCAACAGTCAATGGGACCTGACCCGAAGAGGGCGCAGGTGTCGTCGTAACCGCCTGCGACAGCGCTCACGCCCGAGAGGCCCGGGACCGAGACGGGAGTCGCGCTGCTGCTCACGAGCCCGTCCCCCAGCTGCCCATTGGTGCCATCTCCCCAGCACTTCACATGACCACCCGACACGACAGCACACGTGGAGTACGTGCCCGCTCCGATCTGTGAAGCCCCGCTGAGCGCCTTCACCGGTACGGGAGTTGTCGCCTGTCCCTGGAGGCCGTTGCCGAGCTCGCCGTACGAGTTCTCACCCCAGCATTCCACCTGATTCGTCGACCCGAACCCGCACGTCTCATCGGTACCTGCCGAGATCGCAACAAGCTTTCCGAGGCTGGCTGCCGTCACCGGGGTCGGCTGCGACGACAGGTTGCCAATCCCGAGCTCGCCGTCGTAGTTGTCACCCCAGCACACGGCCGCTCCGTTGTGGAGCAGGACGCAGGTGTGGTCATAGCCTGCGGTGACACTGACCGCCCCGCTGACGCCGGTCGAGGTGATCGGCGTCGAGAAACTGTCGAACGAGCCGTTGCCGAGCTGGCCGTAGTCCCCCTCGCCCCAGCACTTGACGGCGCCGCCCGAGACGACGACGCACGTGTGGTAGCCACCCGCCGCGATCGCGGTCGCGCCCACGATCCCGGGAACACTGATCGGGCTCGCCACGGTCTCGGAACCGAGTGGCCCGACCTCTCCGTAGTAGTTGTAACCCCAGCACTTGACCTTGCCGCCCGAGACGATGACGCACGCGCCGTAGCCGCCTGAGGCGAGCGCTGTCGCACCGGAGATTCCCGACACGGACACCGGTGTCGGCACGTCTTCAGAGGTCGTGCCGTTCCCGACCTCTCCGTAGTAGTTGTAACCCCAGCACTTGACCTTGCCGCCCGAGACGATGGCGCACGCGCCGTACCACCCGGCGGAGACAGCGGTCGCGCCTGTGAGCGACGTTACGAAGACCGGCGTCGCATGGTTCACCGTCGACCCGTCTCCGAGCTGCCCGTAGGAGTTGTTGCCCCAGCACTTGACCTTGCCGCCCGAGACGACGGCGCACGCCGACTCGTAGCCGACGCTGACCGCCGATCGCGCCGCCACCGCCGCCGGCAGCGGATTGCGGGGCTGGGACGCGGCTGCGGCTGCCCCAGTGGTCGGCACGAACGCGATCGCGGCGAGCATGGCGAGGATGGCTCCTGCCCGAGTGACTAAATGACGCATGTCGGCATCTCCCTCTTCGTGGGGCGCACCTGTCAGGGCAGGTCTGGCCCGGATCCATCCTGGCTGCGCGATCTCCGCGGGGGGTGGACCCTCTCGACTTGGACGTTCGAGATCTCGCGGTGGGCGCTCTCTCTATCGACCAGCGTCGCCGCCACCTTGAGAGGCGCGGCGACGCTCAGTGCTCAGCCACCCAGGAAGAGATCCTTGGGCAGGAAGGCCGACACCACCCAGTTGGGAGCGTCCACGACCTCGCTGATGCGAAGGTCGACCGCGACTGAGCACAGCGCGTACGCCTGCGCGCGGTCCAAGTCGTATTGCCGCTCCAGGTAGGCGATCATCCGCTCGGTGCTCTCGCGGACGGCCAGCATGAGATCTGGGCCAACGCCCGTCGTCGCGTGATAACCCGCTGCAGCGGCGGCGGCCCGCTCCAGCGGCCGAGTCACCTCGAACTCGGGCGAGGTGATCTCGAGGTCGCGGCGAACCGAGAGCCGCAACGACACGGTCATCGCCCCTTCGATGGCCGTTCCGCAAACCTCACCGTCGCCTTGGGCCGCATGGGTGTCACCGACCCCGAAGAGCGCGCCCTCGACCTCGACGGGGAGGTAGAGGGTCGCACCCGCGCCGAGCTGGCGCGTGTCCATGTTGCCGCCTACACGCCGGGGCGGGATGACGCTGTGCAGGCCCGGCTCAGCCGGCGCGACACCGAGCACTCCGCAGAATGGCTGTACGGGCACACGTATCCGGTCGGTGAAGATCGCCATGCCTTGCTCGATCTCCCAAACGTGGAGCCAAGGGTCGGGGAACTCGTCGGCGAGCAACCCGAATCCGGGTATGAGCGCTGTCCACCCGTATGAGCCCGGCTCGACGGCAAGGATGTCGACCTGGAGCACGTCGCCCGGTCGCGCGCCCTCGACGAACACCGGTCCACAAACAGGGTTGATGAGCCCGAAGTCGATCTCGGCCACGGAGTGCTCGTCTGAGCCGGGACGGAGCTGGCCGCCGGAGGCATCCATGGTCTCGACGCTCACCTCGGCCCCTGAGGAGACCGAGAGCACCGGTGCGTGGTCCCGGCTCCAGCCGTAATGAACCTGGGTGTTCAGCAAGTGAAACGATGCGATTCCCATGGCGGAGAATCTTCGCACCGACGCAGCGACGTTGCGCTGTGAAGAGGGGAACGCCGCTGGGATCTCGCCCTCGGCGATCCCTCGGTCGACCCGTTTGATGCTTGTGACTGACCGCGATCGATTCGTAGGCGAACGAGATCGTCTCGGTCGGAGCGCTATTTGGCGTGACCATCCTCCGGCGGTGGCTGGCGCGGCCGCGATTCTGATTACTGCGGAGCGGTGACGGGACCGCCGGCAGCGGTCGCGGCGCCGGATCGTATGCCCGCCATCATCATGCCGATCTCCTCGCGCGAGTTGACTCGCGGATCCGCCGAGCCGATGATCGCCCCCTCGTACATAACGACGACACGGTCGCAAATCGTCATGATCTCGTCGAGGTCCTCGGAGATGACGAGGATCGCGGTCCCGCTGTCGCGCTGGGAGACGAGGCGCTCGTGGATGTAGCGGGTCGAGGCCACGTCGATGCCCCGAGTGGGCTGGGCGACCAGCAGGACCCGCGGGCTGCCCGAGAGCTCGCGCGCCATGATCAGCTTTTGGATGTTGCCGCCGGAGAGGTTCCTCGCCGGCGTGTCAAGGCCAGGAGTCCTGACGTCGAACGCGGAGATCAGTTCCTGACAGTGACGGCGGATGGCACGGTTGCGCAGGAAGCCAAGACGGGAGTAGCTGCGGCTACGGCTGTCCACGAGCAGAAGGTTCTTCTCGACGCTGAGATCGGGGACCACACCGTCACGCATGCGCTCCTCCGGGACATAGGCGAGCCCGGCTGACCGCGCGTCGGCCGCGCTCGCACCTGCCAGTTCGGTGTCGCCCAGCCGGATCGAGCCGCTGACCGGTGCGCGAAGTCCCGCAATTGCCTCGGAGAGCTCCCGCTGTCCGTTCCCTGAGACCCCGGCGATGCCGACGATCTCGCCGGCGAAGACCTCGAGCGAGAGTCCCCGAACGGCCTCCGTCCCGCGGTCACCTTTGACGCGGAGGTCCGTGACCGAGAGCCGGAGGTCGGCGGCGCCACCCTTCGGGGGAGCCTCCTCCAGGGCGATCCGGTGTCCAACCATCAACTCCACCAGCCGTTCTCGGGACGCTTCTGCTGACGAGAGCGTGCCGACGTTGTGGCCGTCCCTCAGCACCGTGATGCGATCGGAGAGGTCGAGCACCTCGTGCACCTTGTGCGAGATGAACACGAGGCCCCGGCCGCCGTCGGCCATCTGCCGAAGGACGGCGAACAGGTCGTCGACCTCGTGCGGCGTCAAGACGGCTGTGGGCTCGTCGAGAACCAGCAGCGAGGCGTTGCGGTACAGAGCCTTGATGATCTCCACGCGCTGGCGCTCGCCCACCGACAGCTGCCAGATGACGGCTTGGGGGTCGACGCCGAGCCCGTAGGTGTCGGCAAGATCGCGGATTCTCGCCGACACCCGGCCGAGATCGGTCAGTGGACCGCGTTGGGACTTCTCGCCCAACGCGACGTTCTCGGCCACCGTCAAGGTGTTCACCAGCATGAAGTGCTGATGGATCATCCCGATACCGCGCCGGATGGCGTCAGCCGGCGAGGTGATGGCGACTCGCTCTCCGTTGATCTTGATCTCACCCTCATCGGGGCGATACAGGCCGTAGAGCACCCGCATCAGGGTGCTCTTGCCCGCCCCGTTCTCCCCGAAGAGAGTGTGGACCTCGCCCCTCAGGACATCGAAATCGACGTGATCGTTGGCGACCACCCCGGGGAAGCGCTTGGTGATGCCCGTCATCTGGAGAAGTGGAACTTCCTCCTCAGCCGGGCCCACTGCAGGGGTGGTCACCACGGTCATCCTTTCCTGCCTGGTTGATCCAACCGATTACTGCGGAACGTTGATCGTGCCGGTGGTGATGTTCGTGATCAACTTCTCGGCCTCGGCCTTGACCGCGGCAGGCAAGGCGTAGCCCGGGTTGAACACGATCTTCTCACCGGCGTTGCCGAGCCCGATCACATAGGTCGCCCCGCCGAGCTTGCCGGCGCGGATCTCCGTGATCATCTGTTGCAGGATCGGGACCCAGTTGTAGACCTGCGAAGAGACGACGTTGCTCGGCGCGAGGGTCGACTGGTCCCACTGCGTGCCGAACCACGCCAGGTTGTCCGCCTTCGCGACACCGATCGCTCCTACGACCGACTGCGAACTGCCGGTGAGCACGTCGGCGCCATCGGAGACGAAGGTCTTCGCGCAGGTGGCCATGAGGCTGTCGTCACTGAACGAGCCCGTGTAGACGGGATGGGCCGTAATCGACGCATCTTCGGCCGCCGCTCCGGCCACGAAACCGTCGACGTACAACTTGGCGTCACCAACCTCGATCGGCCCGCAGACCCCGAGCACATGGTGCTTGCTCAGCATGGCAGCCATGTAGCCCTGGACGTAGCCGCCTTCGTTCGAGCTCGCCTCGTAGGCGAAGACATTCGGCAGCCCGAACGTCGCTCCCGCCGTGCCCCATGCGAAGGACACCTTGGGGAACTGGGGCGCCAGCTGCTGGATGATCGACCCGTACTGGGAGCCGTGGGCGATCACGAGGTTGTATCCCTCGGACGCGTACTCGCGGATGATGTTCGCCGCGTCGGGGGACACGATGAACTCGTTCGCCGAGACCTTGATCTGCAGGTGATCTGACGCCGCCAGGCTCTCGATGGCGTTGTACATCGACTCGCTGAAGGCAAGGTCGTTCGTCGCGCTCGGCTCGATGAGTGCCACCTTCAGGGTTGTCATCGCCGGTGCGGTGGACGTCGTCGAGCTACTGGGTGCCGCGGTCGTCGTCGTCGTCGCCGTAGTGCTGCTCCCGCAAGCGGCGGTAGCGAGCGCGACGCCGACAACAACGAGCACCAATATGGCCTTTCTTGCTAAGTGCTTGCGCATTGTTCTTCCTTTCGTTTACTCATGACGGAGAATTCCTGGGATTCCTAATGCTGGAAACGCCTGTCTGCTGGCACGCGATCTGTCGAGTTGCATCACCCTCCTCTCTCGTAGGGCTTGCCGAGGACTGCCGGTTGCCTGAACCGGCGGGCGACGGTCAAGAGCGCAAGGATCGTGATCACCGCCGGTACGGTTGCGGCAAGGTCGGACGCGCTGAGCGGGATGATCCCGAGTGACTTCCACTCGAGGACGACCGCGATGGCCAGCCCGTACAGCAGCGAACCACCCATGACACCGAGCGGGCGCCAGGCGCCGAAGTAAACGAGCGCGACGGCGATGAACCCTTCGCTCTGAGTGAGGTTCTCCATGAAGATGCCGTCGTAGAGAAGAAGGGCGGCACCGGCAAGGCCGGCCATGGTGCAGCCGATGAGAACCGCAGACCAGCGGATGCGCGTGATGTTGACCCCCATGCTGTCCGCCGCGGCGGGGTTCTCCCCGGCCGCCCGGATCTTCAGCCCGAACGTCGTCCGGTTGAGCACGAACGTCGCGACCGGCACCAACACGAAGGCCAGGTAGACGAGGATGGTCTGCTTGAACAGCATCCCGCCGACGGCGGGTATCCGGTCGAGGAGCGGGATGTTGATCGGCGGGAGCTCGCTGATCGGCAATGGGGTGCCGACGAGCTTGATGAACAACAGGTCGCTGAACCCGAGCCCGAACAGATAGACGCCGATCCCGCTGATCCCCTGTTCGGCCTTCAGGGTGACGCTGACGAACGCGGTCACGACCCCCATCACCGCTCCGACTCCCATCCCGGCGAGAATGGCGTAGAGCAGGTTGCCCGTCTTGAGCGCCGTGAAGTAGGTGGCGAACGCCGAGAGGAGCATGATCCCGTCGACGCCGAGGTTGATCACCCCGCTGCGCTGCCCGACGGTCTCGCCGAGAGCGGCCAAGAGGAAAGGGGTGGCCAGCGCGAACGCTGCCGACACTGTCGCAGTGAGGATGGCGTAGGTGAAGAAGTGGCTCACGGATCACCCCGATCTCCGGCTGTGACCAGCGGAGGGACAGACGCTGTGACCTCGGTTGGCCGAGCCCTGGAACGACCTGAGGGCGCGAGTGACGTGGCACGAGCACGCCGGCGCATGTACTCGAGCGAGACCACGAAGACCACGACGAGCCCTTCGAGCGCGGTCACCATGTCGGCCGGTACGCCGGTCGCGACCTGCAAGGCGTCACCGCCCACGAGCAGACCGCCGAAAAGGAACGCCGAGATGATCGTCCAAAGCGGGTTCAGCGCTCCGAAGAGCGCCACGACGATCCCATTGAAACCGTCCGAGCCGGTGAACCCGGTGAGACTCCCGTCGGTCACCATCCGGTGGGAGATGCTTCCGAAGACGAGCAGCGCCCCTGCCAGGCCGCACATCGCCCCGCTGATCGTCATGGCCAGCGTCATCGTCCGCTTCACCGGCATCCCGGCGTACTTGGAGGCGTCGCGCGAGAGACCGACCGCCTGCAGGCGAAAGCCGAAGCTCGTGCGCCAGAGCAGCACCCAAACCCCCACGGCAACGATCACTGCGATGAGGACGCCGAGGTGGAGCTGCGTGCCCGGGATGAGGATGGGCAACCAGGCATTCTTCGAAAGGAGCCGGGTCTCGGGGATCAGCCCGTAGGCGGAGTTCTGCGTCTTGTCGACCATGGGGCCGGCCAGGAGGTAGTTCATGACCTGGACGGCGACGAGGTTGAGCATGATCGTGCTCAGGATCTCGTTGACGTTGAAATAGGCTTTGAACGCGCCCGGGATCGCCCCCCAGATCGCGCCGCCCGCCGCGCCGGCGAGCAGCACGAGTGGGATGAGCACGATGCTCGGCAGGTGCGGCAGCGCGAGCGCCGTCGCCACGCTCGCCAGCCCGCCCATCGCGAGTTGGCCTTCGCCGCCGATGTTGAAGACGTTGGCGCGGAACGCCACGCAGATCCCGACGCCGACGAGCAGGAGCGGGGCGGCCTTCACAGCCGTTGAGCCAAGGTTGTAGCTGCCCTGGAACGCCCCGTCGACGAGCGCGTGGTAGCCGATGATCGGGTTGGCCCCGAGGGTCAGCATCATGACCGCGCCGAGCAGCAGCGCCGCGAGGAGAGATGACGGCAGCGCGAACCAGCTCAGCAGGAACCGCCGCCGATCCGCCCAAGCCGCCGCGACCGCAGCACCAGCGCGGCTCACCACCGACTCCCGGGCGTGGTCACCATCGGTCGACGGCTCGAAGCGCGACGAGCGGTGGCAGGCTCCATTTCGTCAGCCTAAGTAGCGCCGACTTTGACGTCTTAGGCCGAAAGTCCCTTTCAGCCGCACCTTTTGGCCGGATCGATGCCGGTCGTCAGTGCGCGGAACAACCCAAGGTTCAGGTTCTTTGCCGTTCGGGAACCTGGGCGATGCGCCAGCAGCTGCGGCCCGCGGCCTTGGCCTCGCACAGTGCCTCGTCAGCACTCGCGAGCAGCGTGTCCGAGGTCGTCCCTGGTGGGAAATCGAACACGATCCCGATGCTCGCCCCGACCTTCACCGCCGGCGCGTCGCCAATCGACAAAGGTTCGGCCAAGCGGTCGACGACCCGGCCGGCGATGGCGATGACCTGGTGCTCGGTGATGTCGCCGGCACACAGAATGGCGAATTCGTCGCCACCGATGCGAGCGAGCTCGTCCGTTGGGCGCACGACCGAAGAGAGCCGGCGAGCGATCACCCGAAGCGCAGAGTCTCCAGCGAGGTGACCCAACCTGTCGTTCACGTCCTTGAAACCGTCGATGTCGATGTACAGCACGGCCGGGCGGTCGCCGGCCTCGACTCGCGCGTCGAGCGCCTGGAAGTAGCTCCGGCGATTGCCGAGGCCGGTCAGCAGGTCCTGGAAGGCCGCCTCGAGCAGTCGTTCCTCTGCGGCACTGTGCGAGATCATCAGCGAAGCGAGAATCAGCGCCCGGTCCACCGCCGTTCGCTCGTTCATCGCAAGAGGCCCGAGCTCGCGGCTCCAAACCACGAGGCAGGCCGACGGCGTGCTTTCGCCGCGCGTAAGGATCGGGAAGCAGGACACCGAGTGAAAGCCCGCGGCACCCGCCGCCGCGCGAGTGGGCTCCGGCAAGCCCGCGAGCTCCGTGTACGAGATGCCCGATTCGATCCCCATTGCCTGGTCCCACGGTCCGCCTGCCGGTGGTCCGGGAACCGACGGGCGCAAAGGGAAACGGTTGATCGTACGGCCGTCGTTCGACGCGACGACGAAGAAGCACTCGCCCAGCACGGGTGGGAGCCGCAGCGCGGCCGCAAGGGCCGCAAGGGTCTCCTCCAGGCTCGCGCCAGCCTGGGCCGAGGCGAGAACCTGGTCGAAATAGTCATAGGCGCTCTCGATGAGCAGCAGGACGACGAATCCGGCAAGGGCGGGGTCAGCGAGACGGTTCAGTGCCCACGCCTCGGCGAGCCGACTTCTCCCGTCGGCATGAAGATAGGGAAGCCGTACCGGCCCGGTCAGCTGCTCGGGCGACCTGCCGGCCGATGCCGCGAGCAAGCCGGAGAGAAGCGGTCGATCCTTCGGCTCGAGGTACCCGCTCAGCTCCGAGCCGACGAGCACATCTACCGGTCGGCCCCCGAGGTGCTCGAGCTGACCGGACGCGAAGCGCACGACACCGCGATCGTCGAGGAGGACCAGGACGCCGGGAATCGACGCCAGAAGGTGCTCGTGAATGCCGAGGACGGCCGGCCCCGACTCGATCGACGCGCTCACGATTTCAATCTACTGGCGTCGCGGTCACCGAGTGGGAATGTGCCCATCTGGCACCCGAAACGCAAAGGTCGCCGGCCCAGGACGGACCGGCGACCTCTTGTGCCAAACAGACTAGGCCTGGCGTACTGCTTCAGCCTCGATCTCGAGCTTGACCTTCGACCCGATAACGAAGCCGCCGGTCTCGAGGGCGGCGTTGAAGCTCACGCCGAAATCATCGCGGTTGATCTCGGCCGAGGCGGTGAACCCAAGGCGCTGGTTGCCCCACGGGTCCTGGATCAAGCCCTCGAACTCGACGTCGAGGACGATCGGGCGGGTGACGCCGCGCACGGTCAGGTCGCCGGTCACCTTCCAGTCGCCACTCGAGGCCAGGTCGACCTTGGTGCTGCGGAAGGTGAGCGTCGGGAACTCCTCGACGCTGAGGAAGTCGTTCGTCCGGACGTGGTTGTCACGGTTCTCGTCGTTGGTGTTGATGCTCCCGGCTTGGATGGTCACCTCGACAGACGACTCGGCCGGGTCGTCGGTGACGACGAGCGCGCCCTCGAAGTCGGTGAAGCGTCCGCGCACCTTGGACACCATGAGGTGGCGTACGAGGAAACCGACCTGGCTGTGGGACTTGTCCAACGCGAACGTGCCGGCGGTTGGCAGCGTGAGGCCATCGACTTCCCTCGTCATCTCGGTTGTCGTGGTGAGAGTGCTGGTCATTTCGAGACTCCTTGTCTTCTGTGAGCCACCATTATTTGCTTGTGCAAGTAACTATACACCTAACTATTTGAGTGCGCAACTAATTCCGGGTTCGGGCTATGCTGTGTGCGTGGAGAGAACGGGCCAAGTCAGCCAACCGAGCGAGGTCGACCGGATCACCCTCGTCGGGCTCGTCTTCGAGGCGGCCACGGGCCTCCACCGAGCGGTTGGCCCGCCGCTGGAGCGCCACTGCGAACTCGCCGGCCAGGACTTCGAGATCTTGATCCGGCTCGCGCGCACACCGAGCGCACGGCTTCGGATGAGTGATCTCGCGGCACAGACGGCGCTGACTCCCAGCGGTCTCACTCGCGCGGTCGACCGCCTGTCCGAGGCCGGTCTCGTGACCCGTCAAGCCTGCCCCGAGGATCGCCGCGGCGCCTTTGCCGCGCTGACGAGCACGGGCGAGGAGCGGATGCGCCAAGCGCTCGAGATCCACCGCGCACAGCTCTCCGAGCTCCTCGAGGGAGCCCTCGAACCGGACGAGGAGCTCGCGCTCGTGGCCGCGCTGCGCAAGCTCCGCGACCGCGTCAACCCCGAGGCCTCCTTCCTCACTCCTTAGTTCGCGACCGGGAGGCAAACGACGGACATGACCGGACGAGACAGCTTCGGGGCTGAGGGCACGCTCAAGGTCGGCGAGCGTCGGTACCGCATTCATCGCCTGTCGGCGCTCGAGCCCATCGCGGATCTCGAACGGGTCCCGTATTCGATCAAGCTCCTCCTCGAGAACCTCTTGCGGCACGAGGACGGCGTCAGCGTGGATGGGGGCGATGTCGAGGCCTTGGCCCGTTTCGCGACCGGGGGCGCTGCTGACCGGGAGATCGCGTATTCCCCGGCCCGGATCCTCCTCCAGGACTTCACGGGCGTGCCATGCGTCGTCGACCTCGCGGCGATGAGAGACGCCATCGAGGCGCTCGGCGGCAGCGCGACCCGGATCAACCCCATGGTTCCCGTCGACCTCGTCATCGACCATTCCGTCGTCGCCGACGTCTACGCCCGACCGGACGCCCTCCAGGTGAACACGGCGCTCGAGTACGAGCGCAACGCCGAGCGCTACCGATTCCTGCGCTGGGGCCAGCAAGCCTTCTCGAACCTCCGGGTCGTGCCCCCGGGCACGGGCATCTGCCACCAGTTCAACCTCGAGTACCTGAGCAGCGTCGTCTTCACCGATGCGGAGGGCGCCGCGTATCCCGACACGGTGGTCGGCACCGACTCGCACACGCCGATGGTGAACGGCCTCGGCGTGCTCGCCTGGGGCGTCGGTGGCATCGAGGCCGAGGCCGCCATGCTCGGCCAGCCGATCTCGATGCTGGTGCCCCCGGTCGTGGGCCTCCGCTTGACCGGCGAGCTCCCCGAAGGTACGACCGCGACCGACCTCGTCCTTACTGTCGCCGAGCTGCTGCGCCGTCATGGGGTCGTCGGCAAGTTCGTCGAGTGCTACGGGCCGGGCGTCGCCAGCGTGCCGCTCGAGAACCGGGCGACGATCGGCAACATGTCGCCGGAGTACGGCTCGACCGTGACGATCTTCCCGATCGACAACGAGACGCTCCGCTACCTGCGGCTCACTGGCCGCCCGGCGGAACGGTGCGCACTCGTGGAGGCCTACGCCAAGGAGCAGGGGCTCTGGCACGAGGGCTCGGCCGAGCCCACCTATTCCGAACGGATCGAGCTCGACCTGTCGACGATCGAACCAAGCCTCGCCGGCCCGTCTCGCCCGCAAGACCGCGTCCCGCTGCGTCGCTCAAAGGCGATGTTCCTCGAGGCCCTCCCGCGCTCGCTTCCGGGAGGCACGGACGCCGCGGGACCCGAGGCGACAGCCCCTGGCGCGGCCGCCGCTGTGGCTGTACGCCTCGCCGATGGGAACGAGTTCACCCTCGAACACGGCCATGTCGTCATCGCGGCGATCACGAGCTGCACCAACACGTCGAACCCGCAGGTCATGATCGGCGCCGGTCTCGTGGCGAAGAAGGCCGTCGAGCTCGGGCTCGCCTCCAAGCCTTGGGTGAAGACGAGCCTCGCTCCTGGTTCACGCGTCGTCATGGACTACCTCGGCCGGGCAGGGCTGGTGCCCTACCTCGAGAAGCTCGGCTTCGCTCTCGTGGGCTACGGGTGTACGACCTGCATCGGCAACTCAGGTCCGCTGCTGCCGGAGATCTCCCAGGCCATCAACACCCACGGCTTGGCGTGTGCGGCCGTGCTATCGGGCAACCGCAACTTCGAGGGAAGGATCCATCCCGACGTCAGGATGAACTACCTCGCTTCGCCGCCGCTTGTTGTCGCCTACGCACTGGCGGGAACGATGAACTTCGATCTCGCGACCGAGGCGCTCGGAGTCTCGCACGATGGCCGCCCAGTGTTGCTCAAGGACCTCTGGCCCTCCTCCCAAGAAGTTGCCCAGGTGCTTGAGCACGCCGTCGGGGCCGAGATGTTCCGCGCCGAGTACGCGGACGCCACGACGGGTGACGAGCAGTGGCGATCGCTCGACATCCCGACGGGGGAGCGCTACGAGTGGGGTGAGCGGTCGACGTATGTGCAAAGACCGCCGTTTCTCGAGGGGATGCAGTCAGAGCCGAAGCCGATCACCGACGTCGCCGGTGCGAGAGTGCTGGCAGTCCTCGGCGACAGCGTCACGACAGACCACATCTCGCCTGCGGGGTCGATCCGGCCGTCGAGCCCGGCCGGCCTCTGGTTGCAGGCCCACGGCGTGCCGGTGGCCGAGTTCAATTCCTACGGTGCTCGCCGAGGCAATCACGAGGTCATGATCCGGGGGACGTTCGCGAACCCCCGCATCCGCAACCGGCTCGTGCCCGAGACCGAGGGCGGGGTGACCGTTCACCTGCCCGACGGCGAACAGACGACGATCTTCGATGCGGCGGTTCGCTACGGGTCCGATGGCGTGCCACTCGTCGTCATCGCCGGCAAGGAGTACGGCTCCGGCTCGTCGCGCGACTGGGCGGCCAAGGGACCGGCGCTGCTCGGCGTCCGCGCCGTGCTCGCCGAGAGCTACGAGCGGATCCACCGTTCGAACCTGATCGGCATGGGGGTGCTCCCCTTGCAGTTCGTCTCGGGCGAGAACGCGAAGTCGCTCGGGCTCTCGGGCCGCGAAACGATCGACATCACCGGGCTTTCCGGCGTCTCTGTCGCTGACCTGGTCGGGCATGAGGTCACGGTCCGAGCCGACGAGCGCACCTTCCGGGCAGTGCTGCGCGTCGACACCCCCGGCGAGGCGGAGTACCTCTGGCACGGTGGCATCCTGCCGTTCGTCGTTCGGGCGCTCGTATCGCGCTGACGGGTCTCAACCCGCGGTGACGAGCCGCCCGAGCCCGATCGCCCGCATCAGCGTCTCCAACTCGCTCGTCACCCACGTCAGCTTGTCGGTGAACAGCAGGACGCCGAACGCGCCCATCACGATGACCGAGAAGATCGTGATGGCCTCCGAATGGCGGCGCACGAACGCGAGCGTTCCCGACAGCCTCGCGAGCGCCAAGCCCACGACGAGAAACGGGATCCCGAGACCCAACGAATACACGCCCAGTAACGCCGCTCCCTCCCCCGCCGACCCTGTAGTCGCAGCCACCGCGCTCACGGAGGCGAGGATCGGCCCAAGGCACGGTTGCCAGCCGAAGCCGAACGCGGCACCTGCGATCGGTGCCGCGAACGGCCCGAAACGGTCGAGGTTCGGATGAAATCGAGCCTCCCGATACAGGGCGGGGAGCTTCAGCACGAGCGAGCCCGCGAGGAACAAGGCCATGGCGATCACGAGCGCTCCGGAGATCTGCAGCAACAGCTCCTTGTTGCGGAAGATCGCTTTCCCGATCGTCGCGCCGGTGATGCCGAGAAGCACGAACACGACGGTGAACCCGGCGACGAACAACGTCGTGTCGCGGGCGATACGAAGAAGGTGGTGACGAGACCCCTGCTGGGCATCGGTGAGGTCCAGACCCGTGACGACCGAGAGGTAGCCCGGGACGATCGGCAGCACGCAAGGCGACACGAACGACGCGACACCTCCGCCGAAGGCCGCGACATAGCTCACCGTGCTCGTCATGTTCGCCATGAAGTCTGCCCGAACCGAGCCGGTGATCAGGCACGCGAAGGCGAGGGTCCTTGCTTCGCGTGGCGTTGATTGGCATTGTCGGTTGGGATGGCGCTGACCGATCGGGACCGCAACGTGCTCGACGTCGAGCGTGACTGGTGGCTGTCCGCCCCTTCCAAGCGGCAGGCGATCCACGAACGGCTGGGCCTGTCGCCGGGCGCGTATTACGGCGTACTGCGGCGATTGGCCGACTCTCCCGAGGCTTTCGCCTACGACCCCCTCGTCGTCCATCGCCTGCGGCGCCGGCGCGTCCGCCGGCGCCGGGACCGTTTCGAGAGCGGTCCGTGGCTCGAACGCCGTCCGCGTTGACGAACTGGTTCGCAGGCTGACACCGGCCGAGTCCTCCGCCCTCGAGCTCCTCGCCGAAGTCCCGGAGCGCTCAGGGCTCTGCTGTGACTTCGACGGGACGATCGCCCCGATCGTGTTCGATCCGGAAGCCGCCCGCCCGCTGCCGGGCGCAGTCGAGGTCCTCCACGACCTTGCTCGAGAGCTGGCCGTCGTCGTCGCGGTCTCGGGGCGGTCCGGCTCGTTCCTGGCCGATCGCCTCGAGCTAGCGGCTCACCGGTCTCCCCTTCGTGCCGTCGGCCTTCACGGTCTCGAGGAGGCCTTGCCGGACGGCTCGGTCCGTCCCCGAGCGGGCGTCGCGTCCTGGCGCCCTGCAGGCGAGGCCGCCCGGGACGAGCTCCTCGCGGCCCTGCCGAGCGGTGTCCGGGTCGAGGACAAGGGCTACGGGATCACCGTCCACTGGCGCTCGGTGACCGCCTCGGGCGCGGAGCTCGAGGCGATCGCGGCGGGAGCCACGGAGGTGGTGCAAGCCGTCGCCGCCCGGCACGGCCTCGTGCCCCGGCCGGGCAAAGCGAGCGTGGAGCTGGTGCTCCCGCTCGGGATCGACAAAGGGACAGTCGTGAGGGAGCAGTGCGGGGGGCTGGAAACGGCAGCGTTTCTCGGGGACGACGCTGGAGACCTGCTCGCCTTCCGTGCCCTCGAGGACCTCCGGGCAACCTCGGGCCTCCGTACGCTGAAGGTCGCCGTCGCCGGCGACGAGGTCCCGCAATCCCTGGTCGAGGCGGCCGATCTCGTTCTCGATGGCCCCGGCGCCGCGGTCGGGTTCCTCGTAGCGCTCGACGCCAGACTGCGCCGCAGCAGCTTCTGAGCGGCGGGTCACGACGGATTATATTTTCATGACTTGACAATAGTTGACTCATTAGACAACTATGTTGGGGCAATGGATCGAGATCTTGAGCTGACGCCGTTGCTGCAGGCTCTCGCCGACCCGACCCGTCTCGGTGTCGTAGAGCTTCTGAGCACCGGACCGAGACGAGCGGGGGAGCTAGCGGAAGCTTCCGGATTGTCGGCGCCGGCGATGAGCAAACACCTGCGGGTGCTCCTCGAGGCCAGAATTGTCGCCGACGAGCGCACACCCGAAGATGCCCGGGTGCGGATCTTCAGGCTCCGCCCCGAGTCGGTCGTAGCTCTCCGGGCATGGCTCGATCAGCTCCAGGCGCTCTGGGACGACCAGTTGCGGTCGTTCAAGCGGCATGTGGAGAGGAACCGATGACACAGGCGCAGATGGTCTCGTCCCAAGTCGAGGTGGCGGTCGATCCGGCCACCGCGTTCAAGGCCTTCACCGAGGAGATGAACCTGTGGTGGGTGCGCGGGCCCATCAACTTCTGGAGTGACGGCGGGCGCGTGGTGGAGGTACGGTGCGAGCCCGGGGTGGGCGGTCGGATCATCGAGGTGCTGGACAACCCGGCAGCGGGCGAGATCCTCGAGCGAGCCCGGATAACACGCTGGGAGCCCGGAGTGCTGGTGGCGTGGACGAGCTC
>Ga0116216_10001215_pt1 | contig 18149 bp, 18 predicted proteins | sample Sb_taG_11_FD_89696 | JGI IMG/M metagenome (GOLD analysis project Ga0116216, IMG submission 89696) | Peat soil microbial communities from Weissenstadt, Germany - Sb_50d_3_AS metaG | ecosystem: Environmental > Terrestrial > Soil > Wetlands > Peat | place: Germany: Weissenstadt | collected 2010-09-21
GAAAGGCCCCAGCGCTTCCTTGTCCGGAGGGGCATCCATGACGATGTAGGTATCGGCTCCGCGAGTGAGGCGAAAGTAGCGCCGGAAACTCGCATCGCCGGAGGCCGGTTCGATCCGGCTCGCGGTGAATCCGAGATCCTCCGTGACCCATCGAGTCAGCAGCTTAAGGCGGGAATCGCTTGCATCCGGTACACCCATGCTTGACCATTCGTACACCGCTAATGCGGCGGTTCAAGTATACCGACTAAGGCGATTCACTTTGCCCATGGCTTCCTACGTTCGAGCCGCATTGGCCGTTATTTTCTGCCTTCTGGCAACTTCCCGGGTCCGCGCCGGCGATATGTGCCCCGCTCCCCCCAAACGCCACGCGCCGACGCCCGCCGCGGCAGCCGCGGCCGCCGCGGGCGATCATTTGATCCGGATCGAAAGCGACGCCGCCTCGGTCGATGCCCAGGGCTCTGCGGTATTGACCGGTCACGTGCTGGCTCATCAGGATACGCGCAGCATAGCGGCGGATTCGATCACCTACGATGAAAAAACCGGCAAATTGGCGGTCACGGGTGCGGTCGATTTCGAGGATCCGCGGCTGCGCATCCGCAGCGACAGCGGCGTGTACGATGCGCTCGGCGGCGCGAGTTTCGACAAGGCCAATTTCCAGATCTTCGACCGCAATGGCCGCGGCATTGCGCAGGAAATGTCGGTGCACCCCGACGGCAAGGTCAATCTCGAGAAGGTGCGATACACGACCTGCCCCGTGGGCAATCAGGATTGGATGCTGCAGGCGTCGTCGATCACGCTGGACACCAACCAGGATCAGGGCACCGCCCACGGCGTTGTCATGCGGTTCAAGGACGTGCCGATTTTCTACTCACCGTATTTGGCGTTCCCACTCGGCGCCGAGCGCCAGAGCGGCTTGTTGTTCCCGAGTTTCGGGCATTCCGGCACCAGCGGCTACCTGCTGGAGGCGCCTTATTATTTCAACTTGGCGCCGAATTACGATCTGACCCTGACGCCCGGCTATTTATCTTTGCGCGGTGCGCAGCTCGGCGGGGAATTTCGCTTCTTGACGGCGAGCTCGAAGGGTCAAATCGAAGAGAATTTCCTCCCCGACGATGCGCTCGCGCACAGCGATCGCGCCTATGTGCACCTCACCGATATCACCGACATCAAGCCCGGGCTGCGATTCGATGCCGACATCGCCAGCGTCAGCGACAGCAGCTACTTCGAGAACTTCGGCGCCGGCACCGATCAGACCAGCGTCACCTTCCTCGAACGCCGCGCGGACCTTCTGTACTACGACGATGCGTGGCGGGTGCGGGCGCAGCTGCAGAATTTCCAAACCATCGACACCTCGGTCGATGCGGGCGACCGGCCCTATTCGCGCGTGCCGCGGGTGGAAGCCGCTGGTCTGTGGCCGATCCTCGACAGCAAATTCGAGTTCCGGTTGAACAGCGAGGCCACCAATTTCGTACGCGAAGTCGGGCCCGCCGGCGTGCGCGTGGATCTCGCACCGGAGATCCGCTGGTCGGATCGCACGGCCGGGTATTTTTTCGAGCCTGCGATCGGATATCACTTTTTGCAATACGACTTGCAGAACGCCGCGTACGGCGAACCGAGTACGCCCACGCTGACCGTGCCGTATGGCAGGCTCGACACCGGGCTGATATTCGAGCGGGATGCGGGTTCGAACGGGCAATTCACCCAGACGCTCGAGCCGCGCATGGTCTACAGCTATGTGCCGTACCGCAATCAGAATGAATTGCCGATTTTCGACACCGGCACCCCGGACTTCAATATGGTCGAGCTGTACCGCACCAACCGGTACGTCGGCAATGACCGCATCGGCGACGCCGATCAGGTTGCGATCGGCATGACCACGCGACTGATCAATCAAAACACCGGCGTTCAGTACCTCTCCGCAACCGTGGGCCAGATCCGCTACCTGACCCTTCCCGAAGTGACATTGCCCGGGGAAACCCCGCAGAGCACCCACGGCTCGGACATCATCAGCGAGGTGTCGTTGACGGCCTACCGGCATTGGAGCGTCAACCTCGATTACCAGGTGAATCCCTATACCGGGCAAACCGACAAGTCGGAGGTGCTGGTCCAGTACCGCCCGGACCCCTCCGAGGTGGTGAATCTCGGGTATCGCTTTCAACAGAACATCTTGAAGCAATACGACGGCTCCTTCGCCTGGCCGATCGCCAGCCATTGGAACACCGTCGGGCGTTGGGTTTACTCGCTCGAGGACCACCAAACCATCGAACAACTGGCCGGAATCGAATATAAGAGCTGCTGCTGGCGAATTCAGGTCCTGCAGCGCCGCTATGTCACCAACCGCAACGGGGGACTCGACACCTCGATTGCATTACAATTGGAACTGACGGGCTTGAGCTCGGTCGGAAAGCCTGCAAATGCCTTTTTATCCAAAGAGATCAGCGGATATTCAAGCCGCGATCCCAATGCCGAGTAGCCTAAAGTCATGAAAATGAGCGATGTATGCGTAAATTAGCCGTCCTTTGCGGCATCTTGAGTACCTCGATCCTGGTCCCGCCGGCCGCCTTCGCGCAAACCCGGGACATCGGCGCGCATGGCGAACTCCTTGACCGCATTGCGGCCATCGTCAACGACGGCCTGGTGCTGAAGAGCGAATTGGACCAACAGATGGAGGCCGTGGTCAAACGGCTTCAGGAGCAAAAGATCGAAATGCCGCCGCAGAGCGTCCTGCGCCAGCAGGTGCTCGAGCGGCTGGTTTTGCAGGAAATTCAACTGCAGCGCGCCAAGCATGTCGGCCTCACCATCTCGGATGAGCAGCTGAACGGCGCGCTGCAGGATATTGCGCAGCGCAATAAGATTCCATTCGACCAATTGCCCACCGCCCTCGCCGCTCAAGGCGTCGACTACAAGCTGTACCGCGAATCCATGCGCAAGGAATTGACGTTGACTACGCTGCGCCAGCGCGACGTCATCGCCCATATCAACGTGACACCGCGCGAACTCGACCAATATCTCACGCGCCAGCAATCCTCCGCGGCCAACGATGAGTTCAACGTGTCGCATATTCTGCTCTCCCTGCCGGAGGCCGCCACGCCGAAACAGCTCGATGAAATAGCTCACAAGGCGCAAGAGCTGGCCGCGCGCGCCTCCAAGGGCGAAGACTTCGGTGAGTTGGCGATCGCCAATTCGAACAGCCAGACGGCGCTCGACGGCGGCCAGCTCGGCTGGCGCAAAGGCACTCAGCTGCCGCAGTTCATTCTCGAGCTCGTCGTCAAGATGAAGCCGGGCGATGTCAGCGAACCGGTGCGCACGCCGAGTGGTTTTCATATCGTGAAGCTCAATGAACGGCGCGGCGGCGAGTCCAAGGTGGTCATCAACCAAATTCATCTGCGCCACATTTTGATGAAGCCGAACGAGCTCGACGACGATGAAACCGTGCGCCAGAAGCTCAACAAGCTGCGCGACCGCATTTTGAAAGGCGAAGACTTTGCCGGTATTGCCTCCACCGCATCCGAAGATCCCGGCTCCGCGCCCGACGGCGGCGACCTCGGCTGGGCGGGGCCCGGCACGTTTGTGCCGGAATTCGACAAGGCCATCGCGGATCTGCAGATCAACGAGATCAGCGAGCCGTTCAAAACCCGGTACGGCTGGCACATCGTGCAAATGCTGGGCACCCGCACCTACGACAGCACCGACGACGTGCGCCGCCAGCGGGCGTTTGCCGCGATTCGCGAGAGCAAGGCGGACGAGGAAACCGAGCTTTGGCTGCGCAGACTGCGCGACGAGGCTTTCGTCGAAACCAAGATGTAGCCCTAGGAGCCTGTCCGAGTATTCCCCGTGGCCTTACCTAAGGCTGATTTCGCTTCAGCCGAGGCGGAGCCGACGCGGTTGGGTATCACCCAATGAGGAGGCGACAACGATGGATGAAGCGAAATCTGCCCGGTCCCTACGGGTTGGCTTGGTGAGGGGCGTCTGCGGTGTTGCGCGGCTTGGCCGTAGCACTCGCTACGTCCTGCGCCGCGCGCCTTGCATCCGCTCCCTCGCCAAGCCAACGCGGCTCACGCGGAATACTCGGACAGGCTCCTAAGTGTGGGTACCGCGAATCGTCATCACCTCGGGCGAGCCGGCCGGAATCGGGCCGGACGCCTGCGTCGGTCTGGCCCAGGATGATTGGCAGGCCGATCTCGTGGTGGCCGGGGATGCGGCTCTGTTGGCGGCGACCGCCGCGGCGTTGAATCTGCCGCTCGCGATCGAGCGATACGACGCCTCGCGCGCCGTCGCCGCGCACCGGGCCGGCGTACTCAAAGTGCTGCATCTGCCGACCGCCCAGCCGGTGGTCGCGGGAATGCTCGATCCGCGCAACGCCCCCTACGTCATCGAGATGCTCGATCGCGCCTGCGATGGGTGCATGAACGGGGAATTCGCCGCGATGGTGACGGCTCCGGTGCAAAAGAGCACGCTCATGGACGCCGGCTTCGCATTCACCGGGCACACCGAATATCTCGCGGAGAGATCCCGCGCGGCGCTGCCGGTCATGATGCTGGTGAACGGTGCGCTGCGGGTCGCCCTGGTGACCACGCATTTGCCGCTCTCTGAGGTGCCGCGCGCGATCACGCCGGAGCGCTTGCGCACGACGCTGCGCATCGTGCACACCGATTTGGGACGTCACTTCGCCCTCGCCGCGCCGCGCATCGCCGTTTTGGGCCTGAATCCGCACGCCGGAGAATCCGGCCACCTGGGGCGCGAGGAGGTCCTGGTGATCGGTCCGGTGATCCGCCAATTGCAGGCCGAGGGTTTGAACGTGTTCGGCCCGATACCGGCCGATACGGCCTTCACGCCGCAGTTTCTCGAAGCCTCGGACGTGCTGGTGGCGATGTATCACGATCAAGGCCTGCCGGTCATCAAACATGCCGGCTTCGGCAATACCGTCAATGTCACGCTCGGACTGCCGATTCTGCGCACCAGCGTCGATCACGGCACGGCGCTTTCCCTCGCGCGCACCGGCAAAGCGGACGCGGGCAGCCTGCGGGCCGCATTGGCGTTGGCAATCGAGTTGGCGAGCATCAGTACCGGTTATGGCGGTTCGTAAACGCTTCGGACAGCATTTTCTGCACGACCCGAGTGTGATACGCCGCATCGTCGATGCAGTGGCGCCCTCGAGCGGCGAACGCGTGGTCGAGGTGGGGCCGGGCCGCGGCGCCCTCACCTGGAGCCTGCTCGAGCGGGCCAAGCAACTGGACGTGATCGAGATCGACCGCGACCTCGCGCACTCGCTCGCCGCGGATCCTCGTGCACAGGCGCGCTTGCGCGTGCATCTCGAGGACGTGCTCGACACCGATTTCGAGCGGCTGCGCGCCGGCGGCCCGCCGCTCAGAATCGTGGGCAATCTGCCCTACAACATCTCTACCCCGCTTATGTTTCGCCTGCTGAGACAGCGTGCCGCGATAGCCGATATGCATTTCATGCTGCAAAGGGAGGTCGTGGACCGCATGGCGGCCGAGCCCGGTGGCAAGGATTATGGTCGATTGACCGTGATGCTCGCGGCCTATGCCGAGGTGCAGGCTCTGTTCGAGGTGGGCCCCGGGGCATTTCATCCGAAACCCAAGGTGTGGTCCGCCATCGTTCGCCTGCGCCCAAGCGCCCTGCCGCGGTTCGACATCGGCGACGACCGAGCGCTGCGAACGCTGGTGACCGCCGCTTTTTCCCACCGCCGCAAGACCCTGCGCAACGGGCTCAAAGGCCTACTGACCGGCGAGGACATCGAGTCTTGCGGCATCGATCCGCAATTGCGCCCCGAAACCCTGGCTCCGGCGCAATTCGGGCGGCTTGCGGCCCATTACAGTCGGCTGCGGCCTCAACACGGCGCTTGAGCCGCGGCGCACTCCGCTATACTTGGAATCGCATGGCCGGCTACCAAAAAGTCTTGATCCTCTCGGATCTGTCGGACGACGGCGACCGGGTCATCATCGCCGGTCGTGACATCGCGGCGTACTCGCATGCCGCCCTCGTCGTGCTGCATGTCGTGGAATTCGTGCCGGTCGAGCCGATGGGCGAGACGATGTTGCCGATGATGCAGATCGAAGCGGATTTGGCCGCACGCTCGCGCCAGAGGCTCGATGATCTCATCGCACGGCTCGGGATGGCGAGCGCCAAGAGCCGCGTCGAAATCGGCAACACCAAGGCGGAGATCCTGCGGGTGGCGGCGGAGGAGCGCGCCGATTTGATCGTCCTGGGCAGCCGCGAGCGCCATGGCCTCGCGATCCTCGTCAATTTTACCGAGGACACGGTCCTGCACGGCGCGCACTGCGACGTGCTGGCGGTGCGCCTGAACTCGAGGTGATGCAAGTCATGGCGTCCGTACCGGAGAATCCGCGAATTCACGTCGAGGTCGAAACCACCTACGTCGAGGAGCAGTCGAACCCGGGCGACAAGCGCTTCGTGTTCTCGTACACCATCACCATCCGCAACGAGGGACCGGGTCCGGCGCGCCTTCTCACGCGCCATTGGATCATCACCGATGCCAACGGCAACGTGAAGGAGACGCGCGGCGAAGGCGTGGTCGGCGAGCAACCCTACCTCAAGCCCGGCCAGGGGTTTCGCTATTCCAGCGGCACGATCATCGAGACCCCGGTCGGCACCATGCAGGGCAGCTATCAGATGCTCGCCGACGACGGACAGCAATTCGATGCGCCCATCGCACCGTTCAGGCTGGCGATGCCGGGAGTTTTGCACTAGGAGCCTATGGCCCTCTATGCAATCGGCGACGTGCAGGGCTGCGATGCCGAACTCGGGGCGCTGCTCGAAGCGATAGGCTTTTCGGCGGATCGGGACCAGGCTTGGTTCGTGGGCGATCTCGTCAATCGCGGTCCGGCCTCGCTGCACGTCCTGCGCCGCGTCCGCGCGCTCGGAGATGCCGCCATCGTCACGCTCGGCAACCACGACCTGCACCTCCTCGCGGTTGCGCTCGGCTGCGCGCGAGTGCGCAGCGACGACACGCTGGCGGAGGTGTTGGCCGCGCCCGATCGCGATGCCCTGCTCGAATGGCTCCTGCAGCGGCCGCTGCTGCACGAGGATAAAGCGCTCAAGCTGTGCCTGGTGCACGCGGGCCTGCCCCCGCAGTGGGACCTGGGAACCGCGCAGAACTGCGCCCGCGAGCTCGAGCGCGCCTTGCGGCACAATCCCGAGAAATTATTCAACGAGATGTACGGCGACAAGCCCGATCGGTGGGACCCTGCGCTGCGCGGCGCGGCGCGGCTGCGCTTCATCGCCAACTGCTTCACGCGACTGCGCTACCTCGATGCACGCGGACGGTTGGCGCTGCGCGAGAAGCTGGCGCCGACGGAACATGAGCGGCCGTCGTTGATCCCCTGGTTCGAGGCCGAGAACGCCGCCTGGCGGGGTACGCGCATCATCTTCGGCCATTGGTCGACGCTGGGATTTTTCAGAAACGACGATGTCATCGGACTCGACACGGGATGCGTCTGGGGAGGCAGCCTCACCGCGTTGCGCTTGGATGCGCCGGATGCCCCGCCCGTCTGCATCGAGTGCGCGACCTCGTTATAATGCCGCCATGCACTTATCGGCGCCGTTCAACCTGCGCGAGTGGATCGATCGGAACCGCGGCCTGCTCAAGCCGCCGGTCGGCAACAAGCTGTTGTTCGAGGACAGCGAATTCATCGTCATGGCCGTGGGCGGACCGAATTCACGCAAGGATTATCATCATGATCCCGGCGCGGAATTCTTCTTCCAGGTCGAGGGCGACATGGTGCTCAGGACCATTCAGTCGGGCCGCCGCACGGATGTGCCGATTCGCGAAGGCGAAGTTTTCCTGCTCCCGAGCGAGGTGCCGCATTCGCCGCAGCGGCCCGCCGGCAGCGTCGGCATCGTGGTCGAGCGGCGGCGCGGCGACGATGAACTCGACGGATTCTCCTGGTACTGCGAAAACTGCGGTCATTGCCTGTACCTCGAGCGGGTCTCGGTGCGCAACATCGAGACGCAGCTGCCGGGCATATTCTCGAGATTTTATTCGAACCTCCAACACCGCACCTGCACCTCCTGCGGCTCCGTGCTCGAGCCGCCGGCCGGGTGAGCGGCCTGGGTCTAAACGCGGCCGGCGCGCACCAGCACGATGCGCACGATCCGCTGGCGGCTTTCGCCGCCGAATTTCATCATCCGCATGACGAAACCGGCCGCCGCCTGGTGTACCTGTGCGGTCATTCGTTGGGATTGCAAACCAAATCGACCGCGGAATACGTCGCGCAGGAATTGATCGACTGGCAGCGTCTGGCGGTGCTCGGGCATCACGCGGCGGAGCGCCCGTGGATCAGCTATCACGAGCGGGCGTGCGCCGCGCTGGCCATGCTGGTCGGCGCCGAGGATACCGAAGTCGTCGCCATGAATTCCCTGACCGTGAATCTGCACCTGATGATGGTCAGTTTTTTCCGGCCGAGCGGCCCACGCAACCGCGTGCTCATCGAAAAATCGGCGTTTCCCTCCGATCGCTACGCCGTCGTCTCGCAACTTGAATATCACGGACTCGATGCGGCGGAGCACCTGATCGAGGTCGCGCCGCGCGAAGGCGAACGCTGCTTGAGGACGGAGGATCTCATTGCGTGCTTGCAGCGCGAGGGTCCCCGCTTGGCCCTGGTGTTGTTGCCCGGCGTGCAGTATCTCACCGGCCAGGCGTTGGATCTCGCTGCGCTCATCGCCGCCGCGCGCGACACCGGCGCGACCGTCGGCCTCGACCTCGCGCACGCGGTCGGCAATATCCCGTTGCACCTGCACGATTGGAATGCCGATTTCGCCGTTTGGTGCAGCTACAAGTATCTGAATGCGGGACCGGGTGCCGTCGGCGGCTGCTTCGTCCACGAGCGCCACGGCGAGCGCAGCGATTTACCGCGCTTTGCCGGATGGTGGGGACACCCCGAAGCGACGCGCTTCGAGATGGGACCGCAATTCACGCCCATTCCCGGCGCCCAGGGCTGGCAGATCAGCAACCCGCCGATACTCTCCACCGCCCCGCTGCTCGCCTCCCTCGATGTGTTTCAGCGCGCCGGCATGGCGCGGCTGCGCGAGAAGTCGATTGCGCTCGCCGGATTCTTGCAATCCTTGATCGAAGATCTGCTCCCGCGCGCGGTGCAGATCATCACGCCCGGCGAGCCGAGCGAGCGCGGATGTCAATTGAGCCTGCGTCTCATCCTTCCCGGACCGGAAGCCCGGCGCTGCCACGAACGCCTGATTGCGGCGGGCGTGATTGGAGATTGGCGGGAACCGGATATCCTGCGCCTCGCGCCGGCTCCGCTCTACAATTCGTATCACGACGTCTTCCTCGCGGTTGAGGCGCTGGCGCGCGCGGTCGGCTCGTGACATTCCCGGGCGATTCCGCTTCCATCGTCGGCGCGGGTCCCACGGGCGCGCTGCTCGCGATTCTCCTGAAGCGCCGCGGCCTCAAGGTGACGCTCTACGAGAGCCGCCCCGATCCACGGGGCAGCGCCGGCGAATCCGGCAGATCCATCAATCTGGCGCTGGCGGACCGCGGCATACACGCCCTCAAGATCGCCGGCATCTTCGCCGACATCGAGGGCTCGCTGGTGCCGATGCGCGGCCGATTCGTGCACCCGCGCGAGGGACCGGCTTCGCTGCAGCCCTACGGTCAACGGCCCGGCGAAGTCATCTACTCGATCTCGCGACATCGGCTCAATCAAGCGCTGCTCGGCGTCGCCTCGCGAAAGCCGGGCGTCACCGTGAAATTCGAGCATCGCCTGGACCATGTGTATTTCGACGCCCGTGTGGCGCGTTTCATGGATCTGCGTCATGACCGCATCGTTGAGGTGCCAATGCGGCCGTTGGTGGCCGCCGACGGAGCCGGCTCGGTGATGCGCCGGCGCATGGCCGAACGCGGCTTGATCGAGGCGCGCGAGCGCGATCTCGAGCACGGCTACAAGGAGCTCTCCATTCCGCCCGGGCCGCGCGGCGGCGATCGCCTGGATCGAGAGGCGCTGCACATCTGGCCGCGCGGCGGCTTTATGTTGATCGCGTTGCCGAACGTGGACGGCAGCTTCACCGCGACGCTGTTTCTGCCCATGCGCGGGCAGTTGAGTTTCGCGAGCCTCGCCACGCCCGCGGCGATCGAGGAGTTCATGTCGGCGAACTTCACCGACGCGCTGGGCTTGATGCCCAATTGCGTGGCGGAATTCCAATCGAACCCGACCGGATTTTTGGGCACCGTGCACGCGCAAGGCTGGCACGCCGGCGCCTCAGCCGCACTCATCGGCGACGCCGCGCACGCCATGGTGCCGTTTCACGGCCAGGGCATGAATTGCTGCTTCGAGGATTGCATCGAGTTCGACGCCTGCATCGGACGCTCTGCATCATGGGAGTCCGCGTTCGGCGAGTTTTACGCGGCTCGAAAGCCCAACACTGACGCGATTGGCGCGATGGCGCTCGAGAATTATCAGGAGATGCGCGAGCAAGTCGCGGATTCCGCATTCCTCATGCGCCAAGCACTGGCCTTGGAGCTCGAGCGGCGCTTCCCGCAGCGCTTCATACCGCGCTACTCGATGGTGATGTTTCATCACGAGATTCCCTATAGGGTCGCGCTCGAGCGCGGCGCGGTGCAGGGGCAGATCCTTGCCGAACTGACCCGAGACGCCGCCACGCTCGCCGAAATCGACTATGAGCGCGCCGCGCGCGAGATCGAACTTAGGCTCCCGCCGCTTCAGGACCTCTCCAGCGTGATGAAACTGTAGGCGCAGGAGTTCCTCTCGTCCGGCTCGTGCCGTTCGCGCGCCGTTTCGCGCCATTGCGGGCCCCGCCAGCCGCCGAAGAACGCATCGCCGTCCTCAATCCGGGTGTGCACCAAGGTGAGGTGAATGCGCGACGCGAACGGCAGGCACAGCCCGTATATCTCGGCGCCGCCGATCACCAAGAGCGGGGACGCAGAGCCCGCGGCGCTTCGGGCGGCCTCGAGCGTCGCGAGCACGGTGCAATCGCCCGGCGCAAAGTCGGGCGACCGGCTGAGCACCAGATTGGTACGGCCGGGCAGCGCTCGGCCGATCGATTCATAGGTCTTGCGGCCCATGAGCACGCATTTGCCGAGCGTGAGCGCTTTGAAGCGGCGCAAATCCGCCGACAGGTGCCACGGCAACCGACTGCCGCGCCCGATCACATCGTTCTCCGAAGCGGCTACGACCAATTCCATGGCGGTTTATACGCTCGTTAACCCAACGGATAGTGTTCACGGCTGCGATACCAGCCGGTGAGGCTCAAGCGGTCGCGGCGCGTGGGCATCACCGCATGCTCGCGCCGCTCGGTCAAAAACGCCACCACCCGTCCGCCCAGGGGTTCGATGTCGCTGTACCCCCCGTCGTCGGCGAATATCCTGAGCACACCGCCGTCCGAGGATTGCCACTGCTCGTTGAGGTAGAGCACCAGCGATACCCGGCGCTGTTCGCGGCTTTGCGGCCGATCGATGTGACGGGCGTAGCCCGCTCCCGGCGGGTAGCAAGCGTAATGCCACTCCGATTCGAACAGCCCCAGAAAGGCGCTGCGGTTCAATTGCAGGCGCAACTCCTCGAGCGATCGAAAAAGCGCGCGCTCCGGCGCGTATAGCGGCTCGGTCAGCCAACAGATCGAATCGCCGCGAATCTCCTCGCGGCGCTCAAGCGTCCGGCCGGCGCCGATGCGCGCGCCGGCGAAGCCGCCTCGTTCGCGGCGCATCTCGGCGCATTCGATGAGCGCGCGAACCTGTGGCGGCGTGAGGAATTCATCGCGGACCGCGAAATCGCCGGTCCGAAGGTCGATATCGCTCATCGCGGGGCGTGGCGGCGGGCTTTGCGCCCGCCCGCCTTATTGGATTTGGCGCCGGCGCGGGCGGCGCGCTTCGGCGGCGGTTTCAGCATGCTGCCCCGGCAGTTGTGACCGCCGCAGCGGCAGGCGAAAACCTCGTCGACATCGCGCGCATCGTCGGGGTCGCGCTCAATTTGATAGTCGTAGGCCAATTCTTCGCCGCACTGAATCGTACGGATGGATTCGATGAAAATCCGTCGCGCCTCGCGCACGCTTTGGCAATTCGGATCGCAGGCGTGGTTGATGTAGCGCGCTTCATTGCCGTTGACCCCGGCATCGATGACGGTCTTCGCATCGACCGTGAACAAAAAGGTGTGGTTGTCTTGCAAGCCCTTGCCGGCATAGCGCGCGTCGGATTCCATGTGGCTGATCCGCTCGCCGAGATACTCGACGACGCTGGTGCCCTTGCGAATCCGGCGCAGCGCGAAAACTCCATAACCGTGAATGGGCGAGTGGCGAACCTCGATCATCGGCCGCTTGTGCACTAGCGTCTTCTTCATGAACCCTCAGACGGCGATCGGCGCTTTGATCGCGGCGTGATGCCGGTAATTCTGAATGTCGAAATCCTCGAACGCGTAGCCGAACAGGTTCGCCGGCCTGCGGCGAATCTCGAGCCGCGGCGGCGGGTACGGAGTTCGCGACAGCTGCAGCTCCGCCTGACTCAGATGATTCAGGTACAGGTGGCAATCGCCGCCCGTCCATATGAACTCACCGGCCTTGAGGTCACATTGCTGCGCCACCATGTGGGTGAGCAGCGCATAGGAGGCGATGTTGAACGGGACGCCGAGCAGCGCATCGGCGCTGCGCTGGTACAGCTGGCACGACAGCCGCCCGCCGGCCACATAGAATTGGAACAGCGCATGGCACGGCAGCAAGGCCATCTTGTCGAGTTCGCCCACGTTCCATGCGCTCACGACCAGGCGCCTCGAATTGGGATTTTTCTTGATTTGATCGACCACGTCGGCGAGCTGATCCACGGTGCGCCCATCGGCGGTCGGCCAGCTGCGCCACTGTTTGCCGTATACCGGGCCCAAATCGCCGCGCTCGTCCGCCCATTCATCCCAGATCGTCACGTTGTGCTCGCGCAGGAACTTGACGTTGGTGTTGCCCTGCAGAAACCACAACAGTTCGTAGATGATGGAGCGCAGGTGCAGCTGCTTGGTGGTGACCAGCGGAAAACCCGCCTCGAGATCGAAGCGCATCTGGTAGCCGAAGACGCTCAAGGTGCCGGTGCCCGTGCGGTCTTCCTTGCGCGCCCCGGACTCGCGTATGTGGCGCAGGAAATCCAGATATTGCCGCACCCTGAGCCTGCCTTAAGCCTTCGCGGCGCTCAAATTGCCGCTCGGCCGGTGCGAGCGATAGGCATAAATCATCATCGCGGCGCCGCCGAGAATCATGGGTATGGTGAGCAGCATGCCCATGGTGAGCCAATCGCCCGCCAAGTAGCCGATGTTGGCATCGGGCAGCCGGACCCATTCGACCGTGAAGCGCGCGCATCCGTACACCACCAGGAAGAGCCCCAAGGGCGCCCACCGCGGCCGCGGCTTGGAAGTGAACCACCAAATCACCAGGAACAGCACCAGGCCCTCGAGGGTCGCCTCATAGAGCTGGGACGGGTGCCTCGCAATCAAGGTGCCCTCGGCATTCGGTACGCCGAACCCCCACGGCAGGTCGGTCGGCTTGCCCCACAGCTCGCCGTTAATGAAATTGCCGAAGCGGCCGCACATCAAGCCGATGCCCGGAAGCGGCGCCACGAAATCCAGCACATCGCCGACACGCTTGGACTTCGCGCGCGCGAACAGCATCGTCGCCACCAGCACGCCGAGCATGCCGCCGTGAAAGGACATGCCGCCGTCCCAAATGTGGAAGGCGTTCAGCCAATTCTCGGCGATGACGTCGTGGCCGTAAAACAGGCACCAGCCCGCGCGACCGCCGGCGATGACGCCCACCGCGCAATAGAAAATCAAATCGTCGATATCGAGCGGCGTCCACGTCGATCCCGGCCGCCGCGCGCGGTATCTCGCCAGCCACCAAGCGGCGGTGAATCCGATCAGGTACATGATGCCGTACCAATGGATGCGCAGCGGGCCGATGCCGAAGAGCGGCCCGATGGAGATGGCGATGGGATCGATATGTGGATAGGTCAGCATGCGCGCTACTTTAAACTGTCGTGCACGCGACAGAAATAGGCTTTGAGATACCGGGTTTCCGGAATCGCCGGATGCACCGGATGATCCGGCGCCTGCCCGCCCATTTCCAGCAATTGCACATGCTTGTCGGCCCCACGCGCCGCCTTGGCGATCGCCTCCTGCAGCTGCTCCGCGCTCACGTGATAGGAGCACGAACACGACACCAGGATCCCGTCGGCGGCGAGCAGCTGCATGGCGAGCTGATTCAGGCGATTATACGCCGCCAGCGCCTTCGGCAAGTCCTTTTTGCGCTTGGCGAACGCGGGCGGATCGACGATCACGATATCGAATCGGGCGCCCTCGCCGGCCAAGGCTTCCAGCACCGCGAAAGCGTCGCCTTTACGCATTGTCACTTTGAGCGCATTGCGCTCGGCGTTTTGCGCGGCGAGCTCTAACGCGAGCGCCGAGCTGTCGACGCAGATCACCTCCGCCGCGCCGTCGCGCGCCGCGCGCAGTCCCCAGGCGCCCACGTAGCTGAACACATCGAGTACCCGTGCGCCCGCGCGCACGTATTTCGTCAACGCCCGCCGGTTGGCCGCTTGATCGAAGAACCAACCGGTTTTCTGTCCTTGAGCGAGCGGCAGCGCGAACCTTAAGTTCTCCTCGACCACCGACCCGTATTCATCGATGCCGCCCCTGCCCGCCTCGACATAGGCCGGTAAACCCTCGAGCTCCCGCGCAGCGCCGTCATTCTTGAACAACAGCGTGTCACACTCGAGCACTTGCAGGACCGCTTCTTGAATCGGCGCCTTGAGCCGTTCCATGCCGGCCGTGCCGATTTGCACCACGCATTGCGCGCCATAGCGGTCGATCACCAAACCCGGCAGTGCGTCTGATTCGCCGTAGACCACGCGATAATACGGCTCGGCATACAACCGTTGGCGCAACCTAAGAGCGATCCGTATGCGCGCCGCGAACCAGGCCGCATTCGGGAGTTTCCAGGTGCCGAGCAGCCGCGCGCAGATGAGCGACTGCGGATTGACGTACGCCAACCCCAGGGCGCGGTCGTTGTGGGCCAGCACGCGCACCAATTCGCCGGGCGTGAACTTCGGCAGGGGCGTTTGCTGCGCGTCCACTTCGTTGCTGAACACCCACAGATGCCCGGCCTGCAGCCGGCGGTCTTCATTGCGCTTCAGGCGCAGCACCGGCAATTCGGAAAACTCACTCATAGGATCGGCCCGGGACGGTGAAGGCGCGCATTCTAACCGACGCGCACCTCAAGGATAGAGCGCAATCGGCTTGGCCAAAGCCACCTCGAGATACGCCGCGATTCGGCGCCGCAACCCCCCATGCAGCGCATCCGAGTAAGCCGGCGCCAGATTCCAATCGAACGCCCAGGGCTGCGCCGTGCGCGTGGCCTCGGGCTCGCTCGCCAGGCGCGGAAAGACATGCGCATGCAGCGCCGGCTCCACGTTGCCGAATATCGCGTAATTGATGCGAAATGCCCCCGTGATCGCGAGCACCGCATCGCCGACCAACGCCATGTCGGAGAGAAATTGCGCCCGGTGCGCGAACGTGAGCGCATTCAAATGATCCGCCACCGGATCCGCGAGCAGCAGGCAATAGCCGGCAAATACCTGCCGATCACCCATCACCACCCAGCCGGAGGGCAGTTTGGCCACCAGGGCCGCGACATCGCCCGCGCGGTAGCGCTCCACCTTGCGGTGTATCTCGGTCACAGGAGGAGCGATAGGTTTCATTTACGGGATCATCCATGTACGGTGCGTCGTCATTCGGCAAATCCTAGCAAATGAAACCAGGGAGTACTTGAATTGCGAGTCATTGCGGCCGCGCTGGCCATCCTCATCGCCGCGGTTGCGTCCGCGGCGCCTGCGCAAACGGCGGCGCGCAACCGGCTGCTGTGGAGTGACGGCCAGAAGCCGACGCAGCAGGCGATTTCGCTGCTGCAGGAGCTGCGGCAGTGCGCGGATCGCGGCTTGGACCCCGAGGATTATCCGGTGAATCGCTTGGCGGACTTGCTGGCTGGCTTGAGCGCCGCCGCGTCGTCCGATCCGGCGCAATGGGCCGAATTCGATGCCGAGCTGGGTCGTGCGGGCCTGCGATTTCTCTCCGATCTGCACTACGGCCGAATCGATCCGGCCACGGTCGGCAACAACCTCACGGTTGACCGGGTCAATCTGGACCTGCCGGCCACGCTCGAACTCATGGCGATCGCAGTCGACGTGCCGGCCGCCCTCGACGCACTCGAACCGCAGTTCAGGCACTACGCCCTGTTGAAAAAGCAGCTGTCGCGCTATCGAGTGCTGGCGAGCGAGGTCGGGATCAACCCGCTCCCGCCGCTGCTTGCTAAATCGGTGAAACCCGGCGGCGCCTACGCCGGTACCGCGCAACTCGATCATTTGCTCTGCGAACTCGGCGATGCCGCGCCCGGATCTGCGGTTCAGTCGCCACCGCAATCCTTGACGCCCGCGCTTGTCGCTGCCCTCAAGCACTTCCAGTCCCGGCATGGCGAGAAGCCGGACGGCGTATTGGGGCAGGCGACGTTCGCGCAGCTCACACGCCCCTTGCGCCTCAGGGTGCGTCAAATCGAGCTGACCATGGAACGGTGGCGCTGGTTGCCCGCGAAGCTCAGCAGCGCGCCCATCATCGTCAACATCCCGCAATTCCGTCTGTTCGCCTTCGAATCGACCAGCGACTCCGAAGCGAGCATTCGCCAAATGGACGTCATCGTCGGCAAGGCCTTCCATGCCACCCAGACTCCGGTGTTCAGCGCGGACATGACCTATCTGGTATTCCACCCCTATTGGGACGTCCCTTACGACATCGCCCGCAAGGAAATCATCCCGGCGGCGCGCCGCGATCCGGCGAGCATCGAGAAGCATCAAATGGAGATGGTGCGCGGCGGCGAGGATTCCGCGACCGTGATTCCCAACACCCCCGAGAACTTCGAACTGCTTGCCAAGGGGGCGCTGCGTCTGCGCCAGAGACCGGGTCCCAATAATTCCTTGGGGCTGGTGAAATTCATGCTGCCGAATCCCTACAACGTGTATTTGCACGGCACGCCGGGGGAAGCGCTGTTCGGCGAATCGCGGCGCGATTTCAGCCATGGCTGCGTGCGGGTGAGCGATCCCCCGGGGCTCGCGGAGTATGTCTTGCGTGATTCGCCGGAGTGGACCCGGGAGAGGATTTTGGCGGCCATGAACAGCGACACACCGCTCATCGTCAATCTCAAGAACCACATCCGCGTGTTCATCGTGTACGGCACCGCAATGGCGACCGAACAAGGCAATATCCTGTTCTTCGATGATATCTACGGCCATGACGAGCGCCTGGAACAGGCGTTGGATGCGCGCCGCGGTCATACCGCCGCGCCTTAGCAGCCTCCTGACGCTATCATCGGTGCATGCCAATCACGCTGGGCCATCTGCGCCGCTATGCGATCGCGCGATCGCTGTTCAAGCCGACCACGCTTTGGCGCGCGATCGGCAAGCTCGGCTTCGTACAGGCCGACCCGATCCGCGCTCCCGCCCGCGCCCAGGACCTCACGCTGCGCCACCGCGTCGCGGGCTACTGCGCCGGCGACCTCGAGCGCCGCTACCCGCGTTTGCCGTTGGAAGAGGATTTCTTCGTCAATTACGGGTTTGTGCCGCGCGCGCTCCACGATCTGATGCATCCTCGCGTGCCGCGGTCCGCATGGAGCTCCGCGCGCGAGCGCAAGGCTCGGGCGCTGCTCGAGTTCGTCGGCCAATGCGGCACAGCGCACCCGCGCACCGTGGATGCGCATTTTGCGCACGGCAAGGTCACGAATTGGTTCGGCGGCTCCTCGAATGCCACCACGCGCCTGCTCGATGAGATGCATTATCGAGGATTGCTGCGGGTCGCGCGCCGCGACGGCGGCATCCGCGTGTACGCCCTGCGCGAAAGCGACTCACCACCCCCGGACGATTCAGCCGCGGCCGCTCGTATCGACGCGCTGGTCGATGTGATCGTGCGAACTTATGCGCCGTTGCCGGCGAGCAGCCTGGTCCGGCTATTGAGCCAGCTGCGCGGCGGTGCGCCCCAGTGGGCGACTCATCGGGCCGCGGCGCTCGAGCGAGCGCGGCAGCGTCTCGCTAGTTCGCGTGTTGAGGGCATCGAGTGGTATTGGCCTGCGGC
>Ga0116216_10001218_pt1 | contig 18117 bp, 18 predicted proteins | sample Sb_taG_11_FD_89696 | JGI IMG/M metagenome (GOLD analysis project Ga0116216, IMG submission 89696) | Peat soil microbial communities from Weissenstadt, Germany - Sb_50d_3_AS metaG | ecosystem: Environmental > Terrestrial > Soil > Wetlands > Peat | place: Germany: Weissenstadt | collected 2010-09-21
AACTGGTGCTGATGGTGGTCGGCACGAACCTGACGTTCTTCCCGATGTTCTTCCTCGGCAACGACGGGATGCCGCGCCGGATCTCCCGGTATCCGGCGCACCCGGGCTGGGGCACGCTGAACCTGCTCGAGTCGGTCGGCGCGGGGATCATCGCGCTCGGGGTGCTCGTGTTCCTGATCAACGTCTTCGTGTCGCTGCGACGCCGCATCGCGGCCGGGGATGATCCGTGGCTCGGGCACACGCTCGAGTGGGCCACGTCATCGCCACCGCCGCCCCTCAACTTCGAGCGCCCGCTGCCGCCGATCCTTTCCTACGCGCCGCTGCTCGACCTGCGCCTGGAGGCACTCGATCGCGAGCGAGAGCGCCGGGAGGTGAACGCAGCCGGATGAGAGGCGGCGCGATCCCGATCCTGGCGTGGGGCACGATCCTGCTCGTCCTGTGCCTCGGCAATTGGGTGTGGAACGACAAGCCGGTCAACGGAGCGGCGGCCACCGCGGCCGTGATCATCGTTTACGCCTTCGGGATCGCGCTGTGGCTGGCGAGCCGGGACTCGGTCCGAGGCGGTCCTCCTGAGCCGACGGCCACCCCCGAGGCCGTACCGCAGGCGAGCGTCGCCGCGGTGGCGATCGGCTTGTCGGTCGGGTGTGCGCTGTTCGGGCTTGTCTGGTCGAAGTTCCTCCTGTACTTCGGCGTGGGGACGCTGGTGGCGTCCCTCATTCGACTCGTGATCGAGTTGCGGTCCGAGCGCGCGACGCGGCGCCGAGCGGTCGCCGACCAGGAGCGAACGTGAGCGCCCCGTCGCTCACGACACTGCTCATGACGCAGTCGACGCCGAGTCCGTCGGTGCTCGTCGCGGCGGTCACGTCGGTGGTCGTGTACGGGCTAGGGGTGCGTCGGACCGCCGGTCGCTGGCCGATCCGCAGCACGGCCTCGTTCCTCGCCGGCGTCGCGTGCGTGATCCTTGCGCTGCAGTCGGGCATCGACGCCTACGACGATCGGATGCTCTCGGTTCACATGGTCCAGCACATGCTGCTCCTGCTCGTGGCGCCCCCGCTCTTGCTGGGGGGACGGCCGGTGGTCCTCGCGCTGCGGTCGCTTTCCCCAGGCGCCCGGAGATCGTTCGCCAGGGCCATCGACTCCGCCCGCGGCTACACCGGCCCGGCGCCGGCGCTGGCGTTGTTCGGTGCGGCCGTGGTGCTGACGCACCTGCCGTCCTTCTATGACGCCACCCTTCGTGACCCCGCTCTGCACTACGGCGAGCACGCGCTGTACCTGGTAGCGGGCGTGCTGATGTGGTCGCCGGTGCTCGATGCCGACCCGGCTCCCAGGCACCGCCTGAACGGCCTGGCGAAGCTCGCCTACCTGATCGTGGCGATGATGCCGATGGCGCTCGTAGGCGCCTATCTCAACCGCCACGCGACGCTCGTCTACCCGTCCTATGGACCGCCGGCGCGTGCGCTGGGGATCTCGGCGCTGGACGATCAGGCGCAGGCGGGGGCGATCATGTGGGTGCTCGGCAACTCGTTCATGGTCGCGGTCGGCCTGTGGTCGGCGGTGGCGGCGATGGTGATCGAGGAACGGCGGCAGGTGGCGCGGGAGCAACGCGCCACGTCGCTCGCCGCCGGCGAGGGAGGGCGGCCGACATGAGGCGCCTGCTCATGCGCTGGTTCACCCGGCGCGCGCGTGTGCCGAGGGTGCTGCGCATCGCCCTCGCGCTGATGCTCGGCTCGCTCGCGATCGTCGGCATCGCCGCGCCGAGGTCGAGCGGGCATGCCGGCGTCCCAAGCGAGGGAGGGCCGGGGGCGGGCGGGACCGAATTCAACCCGCCGACCAAGTCACCCGAACCTCCGGGCCAGGGGAACCCGACCAACGCGTTCCCGGACTCGCCGGCGTTGCGCGCCGAGGGCTTCAACCTGTACCAGCAGAGTTGCTCGTCCTGCCACGGGATGTCCGCCCAGGGAGTCCCGGGAGTGGCGCCTTCGCTGCGCGCGGTCGGCCCGGGTCCCGTGGACTTTTACCTCTCGACCGGGCGGATGCCACTCGAGCAGCCGCGGGAGGAGCCGCAGCGGAGCTCGCGGGCGTTCACCCGCCCCCAGATCGATACCCTGATCGCGTTCATCAGCTCCTTCGGTGGCCCAGCGGCGCCAACCGCGAATCCCTCTGCGGGCAACCTGGCTCTCGGCTTTCACGAGTTCACCCTGAGCTGCGCCGGCTGTCATCAGATCGTCGCGCGCGGCGGGATCACGGTCAACGCCCAGATTCCCGACCTCCAGCAGGCGACCGCTCAGCAGATCGCCGAGGCGGTGCGGATGGGCCCATACCTGATGCCGCATTTCGACGCCGGGCAGATCGATCAGCACGATCTCGACTCGATCGCCCGCTACATCCTGTGGACCCGCCATCCGACCGATCTCGGCGGATGGGGGATCTACAACATCGGGCCGATCCCCGAGGGCATCGTCGCGTGGTTCATCGGCCTGCTCGCGCTCGTGATCGTGGCGCGCTTGATCGGAGAGAGGACGGGTGAGGAGACATGAGCCGACTGGCGAGGCTGCTCGGATTTCTGGTGGCGGTGCGCGCTGCGGCACGCGCCGCGATGGGCGCGGCGGCCGACCGCCGGGAGCCGCGGCCGGCGCCCGAGTCCGACTTCGATCCCCGCAAGCGCGTCGTGCCCTCCAGTCGCCGGGCGGAGGCGGCCGTCGCGGTGCTCCTGCTGCTGGCGGCGCTGTTCGGAGTCGGATTCACGGTCATCTACGTCGGGCTCGGCGCCGACACTCAGCTGCTGGGCGTCGCCATCGGCGGGGCCCTGTGCCTGCTCGCGGCCGCCGCGATCGTCGCCGGAAAGATGGTCGTGCCGCAGGAGACCGCGGTCGAGGACCGCGGTCCGCTGCTCGACGAGCAGCAGATCGAGACGGTCGTTGAGGTGATCGAAGCCGGAGCGGAAGGGATCTCCCGTCGCGGGCTGCTGATCGGCGCGGGCGGGGTGGCCGGGGCGGCGCTCGTGACCGCGGCCGCTACCCCGCTGGCGTCGCTCGGGCCGACGCTGAGCGGGCTGCACCTGACGCCGTGGGCGCGCGGTATCCGCCTGGTCGACGACCAGGGACGACCGTATCTGGCCCAGGACATCCAGATCGGTGCGTTCTACACCGCGCTTCCCGAGCACTCGGACCCGGAGGCGTTCGGAGCCGGCCTGCTCGTCGTGAGACTCCCCGCGAACTTCCTCCATCTGCCCGCCGCTCGCCGTGCCTGGGCGCCGGAGGGAATCGTCGCGTACTCCAAGGTCTGCCCCCACGCCGGCTGCGCGATCTCGCTGTATCGCTACCCCACCTACGCGCCGACCAGCCAGCAGCCCGCGTTCACCTGCCCCTGCCACTACTCGACGTTTCTCCCCGGAGAAGGGGGACGGGTGACGTTCGGCCCGGCCGGCCGCTCGCTTCCACAGCTGCCGCTGATGGTCGGCTCCGACGGCTACCTGCACGCCGCCGGACCGTTCCACGAGGACATCGGCCCGTCGTGGTGGGGTGTCCACCGCTCCGAGTCATGAACCTGATCGAGCGCCACGTCCACGGTCGCTTCGAGCGGGCCGGTCGCACGGCCGACGAGCGCCTCGGCGTGATGGGCGGGATCAAGTGGGCCATGCGCTACGTGTTCCCCGACCACTGGTCATTTCTGCTCGGGGAAATCGCGCTCTACTCGTTCATCGTCCTCGTCGCCACCGGGATTTACCTCACCCTCTACTACGTCCCGAGCGACTCACAGGTCATCTATCACGGCTCGTATCCGCTGCTGCAGGGCGAGCAGATGTCGGAGGCGTATCGCTCGGTGCTCGACCTGTCGACCTCCGTGCCGGCTGGACTGCTGTTCCGCCAGGTGCACCACTGGGCCGCCGACGTGTTCATCGCTGCGATCGTGTTGCACCTCATGCGGGTGTTCTTCACCGGCGCCTATCGCAAGCCGCGCGACCTGAACTACTTCATCGGGCTGACGATGCTGATGCTGGCAATCCTCGAGGGGTTCGCGGGTTACTCGCTCGTCGACGATCTGTTGTCCGGCATGGGCCTCGCCATCGCGTACTCGGTCGCGATGTCGATCCCGTTGATCGGCGGGCAGCTCGCGACCCTGATCTGGGGAGGGCCGTTCCCCGGTAGCAGCACGTTCTGGCCGCGGCTGGAGATCGTGCACGTCTTGCTGATCCCGGTCGCGCTCGCCGTGCTGATCACGATGCACCTGGCGATCATCATGCGCCAGCACCACTCTCAGTTCCCCGGCCCCGGCCGGCGCGAGCGCAATGTCGTGGGCACGCCAATGTGGCCCGCCTATGCGCTGCGGTCGATCGGGCTGCTGCTCGCCGTAGCGGGCGTGCTGTTCCTGCTTGGGGGCCTCGTCCAGATCAATCCGATCTGGCAATGGGGGCCCTACCACCCCTACCTGTCCGAGAACGGCGCTCAGCCCGACTGGTATATCGGGTGGCTGATCGGAGCCCTGCGGCTTATGCCCAACTGGGAGCTCGTGATCGGCGGTCGCACCGTGATCCCGAACCCCTTCTGGGGCGGGGCGGCATTCCCGCTGGCGGTGTTCGGCGTGCTGTTCGCGTGGCCGGCGGTCGAACGGCGGGTCACGCGCGACATCCGTCGCCACGACCTGCTCGATCGGCCGCGAGATCGGCCGATCCGAACCGCGATCGGCGCCGCCTTCCTGAGCTGGGTGGTGATCGTGTTCGCGGTCGGGTCGACCGACCGCATCTTCTACCGGCTCGGCGTCTCGTACACCACGCAGATCCACGTATGGCGAGTCGGCATCTGGGTGATCCCGATCGTCGTGTTCTTCCTCACCCGGAGCGTTTGGCGCTCGTTGCAGCAGAGCGGCTCCCACCCGCTGCGAGCATGGCAGGGCGAAGTCGTGCGACGCCGGCCCGACGGGGGCGTCGACGTGATCGCGGAGAGTCCCGACCGGAGCGAGCCGGAGCGGACGGAGCCGCCGGTCGGCACGGTGCCCGGGCGCGAATTCAGGGTCTGAGCGCTAGTGCGCGGAGGTGGGCGTCCACGAGCTCATCCGGCGAGCTCGTCCACCGCCTGCTCCACCGTCGCGAGGGCAGGTCGCTCGATCACCGGCACGTGGCCGGCGGCAAAGTCCTCCCAAGGGCGGAGATAATGGCCGCCGATCGCGCTTCGGTTGCCGCCGACGCGCCTCTCCACCGCCGACAGAACCGCATAGGCCATCTCGCCGAGGGCCCGCAGCGGCTGATGGCGGTTATGGCGCTCGCCGAGGTGGCACTCGGCGAGCGCGTCGAGGCCGTGGCGACGGAGCGCGTCGATCAACACGGCGATCTCGACGCCGTAGCCGACCGGGAACGGGAGCGACTCGAACAGCGCCCGGCGCCCGGCGAATTCTCCGGCGAGCGGCTGGCCAAAGCCGGCGAGCCTCGGCTCGTGCAGGTTGAGCAGCGGTCGGGCCATCAGCTCGGTGACGCGTCCGCCCTCGCCGGCCAGGCTGACGCCGCCGGCACGCAGGGGCCGGTCGAACGCGCCCTTGACGAGCTGCAGGCGCGGGTGGATGAGCAACGGCCCGATCAGCCCCTGGAGGTGATTGGGGTCCGGGTTCGCGGTGTCGCCGTCGAGAAAGCAGGCGATGTCGCCGCTGGTGGCATGCAGCGCGCGCCACATCGCGTCCCCCTTGCCGAGCGCCGGGCCGTATTCGGCGAGAACCTCGTCCTGCTGGATCACCCTGGCTCCGAACGCGCGCCCGATCTCGGCGGTCTGATCCGCCGAGCCGGCATCGACGATGAGCACGTCGTCGATCACCCCGGCCTCGCGCAACGGCCCCACCGTGCCCGTGAGGATGCCGCCCAGCGTGTCTGCGCATTCCTTCGTCGGTATCACCACGTCCACCGAGCTCGTCCCCTTGTGTCGACGCAGCAGCTCGGGCGGGAACGCGCTCGCCAGGTAGCGCCGCGTGGCAGCCCAAGACGACACCGCGAGGTCGACCGAAAGTCCCCGCACGGCCCGCCCGTCAGCGCGCGCGGATGTACGGACGCGGACGTCCTCCGCGCGCAGGATGGGAATGTCGGCTTGCGCCAGCCGCTGCGCGAAGGCGGCGTCCTCGAGCGCGGCCAGCGGTTCGAGCCCTCCGACGGCGCGGTACGCGCCCGCCGTGATTCCGATCGACGCGCCGGCGAAATGATGGTGGGCAGCGCCCGGCTCGGCCTGGCGGACGAGCTCGAGGCGTCGGGCCGCGTCGCGCTCGCGCCGCCGCAACACCTCCGGCGCCAGCCGCCGCGACTCGTCGGGCTCGAGCTCGATCAAGCCGGCCACCGCGCCGGCGCCGGCGCCGACGTGCGCGAGCTGGCGTGCGAGCCAGTCCGGAGCAGGCCGTGAGTCCGCATCCGTGCACGCGACCAGGCCGTCCGCGCGTCCCTGCGCGAGCAGGCGTTCGGCGGCGAGATCCATGCCTGCCCGCCGGGCCGCTCCCGCACCGTATCCGGGGCCATCGATGAGCAGCAGCCCCAGGGAGTGCTGGCGGGCAATCAGCTCGGCGACCTCCGCGGTGCGGTCCGCGCAGGCATCGAGCACGACGATCACCTCGAACTGCTCGCGCGGCACGGTCTGGGCGGCGAGCGCGCGAATGCATCCGGCGATCTGGTCCTCCTCGTCGCGAGCGGGGACGACGACGATGCTCCTCAGCGCCACGATGCTCCCTCGGCGATCATCGCGCGGCCGCGTTCGTAGTCCTCGTCGGCTTCGTGCGCGAGCACGCCCACGATCGTCCCGCCCCGCCCGTACCAGGCGGTGAAGGCGCCATCGCCGTGCTGCTCCAGCCGGGAGACCTCGAAGCCGTCACCCCAGGCGGCGTACTTGAGCGTGTGGCCGCCGATCGTCGACCAGAACCCGGGAACGGCGTCCCATTGCGCATCCTCGCCGGCGGCGGTCCGGCCCGCGACCTCGCCCTGGCCGAGGGCATCACCCCAGTGCTCAACGCGCAGCGGGCGGCCGGCCGACGCGTTGTATGCGAAGGCGACATCGCCGGCGGCGTACAGCCCGGCTCGTTCGGTGCGCATGGCGGCGTCGACGGGGACGGCGCCGCTCGCGAGCTCGAGCCCCGCGGCCGCGGCGAGCTCGCCGCGGGGCGCGACACCGGCGGCCATGACCACGACCTTTCCGGTGGCGCGTACGGCTCCCGCTCGGACCTCGAGCGCGCCGTCGCGAGCCACGATCTCCTCCACTTCGGACCCGAGGTTGACGCGCACGCCTTCCTCGTCGAGCCAACGGTGGATCCGCTCGGCCGATTCGAGATCGAGGCGGGCGGCGTTCGGCTGCTCCTCGTCGGAGACCAACGTGACGACCTGGTCTCGTCGTGTGAGCGACGCCGCGATCTCGCAGCCGATGAAGCCCGAGCCGATCATGACCACGGGGTCCCCGGCTCGGAGGCGCCCGGTCAGCTCGCGCACGTGGTCGAGGGTGCGGATCACTCTCACGCCCGGGTGATCCGCGCCCGGTACCGGGAGTCGGGTTGGTTCGGCTCCGCTGGCGAGGACGCAGCTCCGATAGCGGAGCTCGCGTCCACCGGACAGGCCGACCATTCGAGCGCCGGCGTCGAGCACGACGGCGCGGCCGCTGACCAGCCGGACTTCGTGCTCCTGCAACCAGCCCTCGGGCTCGATCGGAAGCTCGTCCTCACTCGACTCGCCGCGGAGCAGCTCCTTTGTGAGCGGCGGGCGGTTGTAGGGCATCCGGTGCTCGTCGGTGACGATCGCGACGGCGCCGCGTCCACCGGCGGCACGGTACGCGCGCGCCGCCGACAGTCCGGCCGGGCCGCCGCCCACCACCAGCAGCTCGAACTCATCGCTCATCGCCGCTCCAGCACGTCGAGCAGGTAATCGTCGGTGGCGCCCGAGACCACCGACCGCAGCCATGGCTGCTCGTGGAGCAGACGGTGAACCTGATCGGCATCGAGCGGCCGCTCCTGGCCGGGTGGGCGCCAGTGGACCGCGACCAGGCGGGCGCCCCCAACCATCTGCGAGCGCAGCCGGGTCAGCGTGCCCGCCAGCTCGGTTGTGCTCAGGTAGTAGAGGATCTCGGAGGCGACCACGAGATCGAATTCGTGGTCAGGCACCGCGTCCGGAATCGAGCCCACCAGCGTGCGCACGTTCGGAAAGCTCGCCAGTCGGCGCCGGGCTGCGGCCACCGCGGTCGGAGCCGCGTCGATCGTCGTGAGCCGCTCACAGCGCGGCGCCAGCAGCTCGCTGAACACGCCGATCGATCCGCCGAGCTCCAGCGCGTGGGAGAACGGACCGTCCCCACACGCCGCGAGCGTCGCCTGGTACTTCCCGCGCTCGTAGTCGCTCGTCGTGTAGCCCCACGGATCGGGCTGCGCCCGGTAGCGCTCCTCGAAATCGGCGAGCGACATACGGGCCACCTCAGCGCTCCCCGAGCGCAGCTTCGCCGAGCCTCGTGAGCAGCGGGTCGAGCCGGTGCTGGAGCAAGAACACTTCGAGGTCGCGGCGCGCTCGATCGAGCGCGCTGGCCCGCGCGAACGGCCTCGATCCGCAGGCCCGCGCCGCCTCGTCGAGCAGCACACGGCACGCGTCGGAGATCCCGACTCGGGCCTGCACCGCGATCTCCGGCAGCGCTCCGTCGGCGGCGTCCATCGCTCGCGCACCGCGGTCGATCCACAGGTCGATCGTCCGCCGTGCGGTCAGGATGCGCCCGGCCGCGAGCGCCTCGAGCTGGCCGCGCCCGGGGCGCTGCGCGAGCTCCTGCAGTGCGGCGTGGACGGCGGTGTCGGCCATCCCCGCCCAGCTGGCGGCGGTACGAAGGGCGTCGCGGGAGAACCACGGCTGCTCGGCCAGCGAACCGGGCGGCCCGAACCGGGCAATCACCGGCGCGTCGCAGAACTCGACGCGATGCGACACCGACGCCCGCAGGCCGTGTGAGCGGAACCAGGTCATGTCGACCCGGACGCGGCGCTCGTCGGTGAGATCGACCCACACCGCGAGTGGCGGGCCGCCTTCGGCCTGGCGGGCGAGGATCAGCGCGCGGTGGAGCCCGCCGGCGCCCGAGCAGAACGTCTTGACCCCACGCAGCACCTCGACTCCGTCGACCGCGAGCACCGTCGCCGGCGGTCCTTCCCCGGGGACGGGGTCACCGCCCCACACGCCCGCGCGCAGCTCTCGGGCGAGGACCGCAGCGAGCTCGCGCTCGCGAACCGGCGTGGGCGCCTGCACGGCCAGGCGCTCGACGGCGTTCAAGTGGCCGTCGAAGATCCGGCCGACGGAGCCATCGGCGCGCGCCACCTGCCTCACGAGCTCGAGCTCAGCCGCCGCGGGTGGGCGTTGCCTTCCCGGCCGCGCGTTCCAGGCGAGCATCCCGGCCCGCTCGAGCAGCGACACGGGACCGTCGGGGAAGACCGGCGTAGCTTCTCCATCGCGCTCTGCCGCTCCAGACGCGATCTCGGCGAGCAGGCCGTCGAGGTCTGGCGAAAACGCACTCACGGATACGCTCACGCCGGCAGCCCCAGCTCGAGGCCCGCCGCGGCGGCGTGCTCGGCCATCAGCGCGGTGTACTCGATCGTCTCTCGGGCATCGACTCTGCGGGCCCCGGGCCCGATTCCGTCGTGCGCGAGGACGATCGCTCCGTTGTGCAGTTCGTCCTTCGTGGCGCCGAGCATCTGCTCGGCCGTGTCGCCCCGCCAGTCATGGGTGTCGACCGTCCAGCCGATGATGGCCAGCTGATGTTCATCTGCGACGCCGCAAGACCACGGCGCGGTATCGCCCCACGGAGTACGCCACAACGTGGGGCGCACGCCGACCGAACTCAACAGATCCAGGGCGTGGTCGGTGTCGCGCCGGCACCACTCGATCGACCGGTCCGAATGCCGGACGTGCTCGTCGCAGTGCAACCCGACCTGATGGCCGCCGTCGAGGATCCGGTCGATCAGCCACGGGTAGGCCACCGCCCGCGAGGAGATCGGGAAGAACGTGGCGGGCGCCCCCGCATCGGCGAGCACGTCAAGTAGACGCCCGGTCCAGTCGGGGTCGGGGCCGTCGTCGAAGGTCAGAGCCAGGGGCATGAGCACCCCCTACCCGACACACGGCGTCATTCACCAGCACCGCGCCCGCGGTCCATCTGGAGCCTACGGCCTATCCATCCTCCGGAGGTATGCCGCCAATCGGCCGGTCGAGGTCGCCTGCGTCCTCGGCTGCCTCTCGGCGTAGCCGGTCGGCCACGACCCCCGCCGGCTCGAGGTAGAAGATTTCGAGGATCACCTCCGGCGAGGTGATCGACTCGCTCGCGTACGAGCACACCTGGCGGCCGGTCACCTGCTCGACGGCCTCGAGAAACTCGGTGAACATCGCCTGCTGGAAGGTCAGCCGAGTCTGCCGCACCGTGTTGAGCTGACCCCGCTCGATCAGCGTGCGCTCTACGGTCAGGTACGCATCGCGGAGCTCCACGATCAGCAGCTCATCGTGGACCTGGTAGGCCCGGGCCTTGGTCGCGCCGCGCCCGTAGTAGCGGCGATGGAGCCCCACGAGCGCATTCGAGATCGCCGCGAGCTGAGCGCCATCGAGCCGGGCGGCTCCTCCGGCCCGGGACGCCCGCACGCCACCTGGCGATTCAGACGAGGTTCCCCACGGTCCTCCAATCTACATTCGGCGGGAATCCGGTGAGCCCCGGACATGCCAGCGCCGTCCGCCCCTCACGCAGCCGCCGCGACGGATCGCCGGAGATATCATTGGTGCAGAGGCGCGGGCCAGATCGGATCGGCCTTGCGCACGCAGTGACGCCACGAGCTGGCATCGATGCTAACGGGGCGTCGATGCGTCTCCACGCAACCGACCGAATCGTGGAGGCATTTATGCGACCCGACTGTAGCGCCGCCGGCGAAACGATCGACCTGGGTCGATCGTTTCCGGCTCTCCTGTCCGTTTGCGGGTGACCGCAGGAAGTGGGACGCGAAGAAGGCCCTGCTACTGGGCTATTTCCCAGCACCACAGCAGGCTCTCGGAAGTTGTTCGCCTGCTGAGAGGCGGTGCCTCTGACGCGCGGACGAGGTAGCGGAGCCGCGCGCCGCGCGTCAAGCGGCAGCCGCGGTTGGCGCTGCGCCCGGGAAAGCCCAAGGTTGCAGGAACTTCGGCCGCTTGACCCGGGCTTCGGCTCCGCTATCTGGCATCCATCGCCGGCCAGGGGCCGGCACAGCCTGTACGGCATCAGGCTCGGGGTGCTCCGGATTCACCCCCAAATGACGAGGAGTCCCCGTTTTCCGGCAATGCCCTGGTCGAGATCGCCAACGCGATCGTGCACGTGTACAAACAGGCCTACGGGCGGGGTCCGACCAAGGCGCGAGCACGCTTCATGGGATCGGACGTGCTCGTGGTGCTGCTCGAGGACAACCTGACCGTCGCCGAGCGAAATCTCGTGGCGCTGGGCGAATTTGCGCGAGTCCGGGAGCAGCGGCTGCTCATGGAGGCGGCTTTCGAGGATCAGAAGCGCGCACAGGTCGAGCGGATCCTGCAACGCCGGATCGTTGCCGCGATCTCCGGCATCGATCCCCGTCGCGATCTCGCCGTCGAGATCTTCACCTTGGAGCCGAGCGCCGAGTCCGAGCTCGGCGCGCTGCCGGACTGATCGCGGCTTCATCGACTACATGCGCCGCGGCACGGCCGGCCGTCCCCGGCCTAGGTCCGGCCGGCGCACACCGCTCGCTGCCGGCAGTTCACGCTGGAATGCGAACGTCTGGATCGAAGTGCCAGTGCGACCAGTTGTCGCTGACGGCTTCACCCATGAACCGCGCGTACCCGGTCTTCGTCCGAGTTAACAGACGGCTCACCGATACGCGGGCAATCTGTGCATTGGCACACCTCCATCACCCGACGTACGCATTCAGACATGCCGTTTTGGGGCCGGTCACGAGGGACAGAATGGATAGTGCCGCCCTCGGTTCGGCCCGCGGGACGGACCGGTCGGGCCCACATTGCGTCGGACGACGCCCGAGACGCTCTAGCGGCCGGGCACGGACCTCGCATCTGCAATTCACATTGACGGAGATCCGATGGCCGCCACGACGATGGAGCGGCGCGATCTTTCGCGCCACACCGACGAACAGCTTCTCGACATCTACTCGCAGAACGGGGACCCCGCCGCGCGCGACGAACTGGTGGACCGCTTCATGCCGTTCGCTCGCAAGCTGGCGCTTCGCTACATCCACAGTCGCGAGCCGCTCGATGACCTCGTTCAGGTTGCGTCACTCGGGTTGTTGAACGCAATCGAGCGGTTCGATCCGGCGCAGGGCAAGAAGTTCACGACATTCGCTGCTCCGACGATCCTGGGCGAGATCAAGCGCTACTTTCGGGACAAGGGGTGGGCGATTCACGTCCCGCGCGATCTCCAGGAGCGGGCGCTGGCGGTGGGCCGGCATGCCGATCGGCTGGGCGCCGAGCTGGGTCGTTCTCCAAGGCTGGACGAGCTCGCCGACGCGCTCGACTGCACGGTGGAGCAAGCAGTGGAGGCGATCGACGCCGCCGAGAACTACCAGCTGACATCGCTCGATGCCTCCGTTGTGCATGACGACGAAGAGAGCTGTCCTCTGGCGGACATGTTGGGGTGCGAGGACGATGGGTTCGAGCTCGCCGAGGAGCGGCACGCGCTCGTGGCGAGCTGGGGCACGCTCAGCGAGGTGGAGCGGCAGGTGCTCGGACTGCGACTGGTGCACGGACTCACGCAGCGCGAGATCAGCCGCCGGATCGGATACTCGCAGATGCACGTGTCCCGTCTGCTGCGCAGGTCGATGCTCTCACTCAATGCGGGCGGGGTGCTGGCGAAGTCGGCTTGACACTCTTGACACTATGCCACGGATGTGGCGCCGGCTGGGGTCAGTTAGCTCGACCAACTCTCATGGGTAAGCGGTAGTCATGACACAGTTCGGCTACACAATGATGTGCGAGCAGTCGCGCCCGGTCAGCTCGTTCAGGACATTCAGCGGGCGGAGAACGCCGGCTTGGACTTCTCGGTGATCAGCGACCATTTCCAGCCGTGGCCGTCGGCGCAGGGTCATTGCGGCTACGCCTGGTCGATCCTCGGTGCGGCCGCCCAGGCCACCGAGCGGATCGGGCTGATGAGCTACGTGACCTGCCCGACCCTTCGCTACCACCCAGCGATCGTTGCGCGCCCGGCGGGTCCGGCGATTCGATATCGCAACCTACATCGCCGTGAATCTCGGAAAGCCGCCCGCGCAGATCGTCTGGCAATTCGATCTCGAGCCGGTCCGCGTGGTGTCCTCCGAACCGCGCCGAATCGCAACGCCGTAGCTGTCCGGGACGGGCCGCCCGTTCATCTGCAGGTGCAGACCGTGGCCGCGGCCGACCTGGAGATCGATGTTCGGGTTGTACGGGTCGACCGATTCGTTGGCCAGCGACCAGCCAAAACCCGTGACGATCCGATCGAGCTGGGTGGTGTTCGCTTGGAGGGTCGCGATGATCCCGGGTTGCCCGGCGGCAGCTCCGTTGAAGATGAAATGTCACCTTTGGCATACCCAGCGTGCCTCGGGCTAACGTCGGCGGGCGCCAAGGGCCAGGAGGCGGCCGTGGCGTTTGATCACGGGCGGCTGGGGTAGCTCCTGGGAGATGCCGGCCCCGCCGCCTCGGCCCAGTCACCTCACCCACGCACCGACCGAACGCGAGGTCGTCGCGGTCACCGGCGCCTCCGGCGGTGTCGGCCGTGCCGTCGCCCGCGAGTTCGCGCGCCACGGCGCGGCGGTTGGGCTGATCGCTCGCGGGCGGGCGGGACTTGAGGCGGCCGCGCGCGAGGTTTCAGACCTCGGCGGCGTCCCGTCGGTGCACCTTGCGGACGTCGCCGAGTTCGACGCCGTCAACGGCGCGGCCGCGGCGATCGAGGAGCGGCTCGGCCCGATCGACGTATGGATCAACAACGCGATGACGACCGTGTTCGACTTCTTCGAGGACATCTCGGCACGCGAATACGAACGGGCGACGCGGGTGACGTACCTCGGCGCTGTGTGGGGGACGAAGGCGGCGCTCGAGCGGATGCTGCCGCGTGACCGCGGGACGGTTGTGCAGATCGGCTCGGCGCTCGCGTACCGAGGGATTCCCTTGCAGTCCCCTTACTGCGGCGCCAAGCACGCGATCAAGGGCTCGTTCGAGTCCCTGCGCTGCGAACTGCGGCATCGCGGCAGCAGAGTCCACCTGACGATGGTGCAGCTGCCGGGACTGAACACGCCGCAGTTCGACCACTGCCTGAGCCGGATGCCGCGGCACCCGATGCCGGTGCCGCCGATGTTCCAGCCTGAGGTTGCCGCGCGCTCGGTGTATTGGGCCGCTCATCACCGCCGACGCGAGGTCTACGTCGGGCTGCCGACCGTGTACACGATCATCGGCAACAAGCTTGCGCCGGGGCTGGCCGAACGCTATCTGGCACGGACCGCGATCGACGGCCAGCAGACCAACGATCCATTCGACGGAGCCCGCGCCGCGAACCTTTTCGAGCCGGTCGACGATGACCACGACGAAGGGGCCCACGGCGTGTTCGATCGCGAGGCCCACCCCCGGAGCGGGCAAGCGTGGCTCAGTCGCCACCGGACGGTGACAGGGCTGGGCGCGGCTGCTCTCGCCGGCGCCGGCGCGGCGGTGACGTTGCTCGTGTGCCGACCCGCTTGAGATCCAGGCGCTCCGCCAGCCTCGACGCCAGGGCCATGATCGTCAGCGCTGGGTTCGCCGAGCCCTGAGTCGGCATCACGCTGCCATCGGCGATGAACAGGTTCGGGACCTCCCACGCGCGATGGTCGGCATCGACGACGCTGCGCTCGGGATCGGAGCCCATCCTGCAGCCGCCGACGAGGTGCGCGTAGCGGTCGATCGCGAGGACGTCCTGTGCACCGGCCGCATCGAAGATATCGCGGAGCGTCTGCTTGGCCATCGCGATGTTCCGACGGTCGTTTTCGCACTGCGAATAGTCCATCCGCGCGACCGGGATCCCGTTCGCGTCCGTGACATCCGACGCGATCGTGACGCGGTTCTGCGGGAGGGGCAGGAGCTCGGAGAGCGCGCCGAGCGTGTACCAGTGGTTGTAGTCGCGCATGTACTCGCGCAGGGCGCGGCCCCAGTGGCCGTCGGCGAGCACGTGGCGAGCCCAGTCGATCGGCAGCGGCCCGACCGTCTGGATCGAGAAGCCCCGCGCGAACCCGCGCGTCGGATCGGTCTCGTAGAAGTGCTCGGAGGAGATCTCCGGCGGCGGGGCCTTGTACATCCGCAGCTCGTCGGGGAACCGTCCCGCGATCTGCGGCGCCCCCTGCACCATCACGCACCGGCCGACCTGATCATTGCCGTTCGCGAGTCCGTGTGGGAACCGGGCGCTGGTCGAGTTGAGGAGCAGCCGCGGAGTCTCGATCGAGTAGCCCGCGATCGCGATGGCGTCGGCACGCTGGACACGTTCGATCCCGTCGCGGACGTACCGCACGCCGGTGACGCGGCCGGATGCCTCGTCGATCTCGGCCCGCGAAACCATGGAGTCGGCTCGGATTTCGGCGCCATGTTCGATCGCGTCGGGGATGTGGGTGACCAGCGGCGAGGCCTTCGCGTTCACTTTGCACCCCTGCAAGCAGAAGCCCCGGTAGATGCAATGCGGCCGGTTGCCGAAGCTCCCGTTCGTGATCCCGACTGGGCCGACCCGCATCGTGATCCCGAGCGCACGCGCTCCCGCCCACGCGAGCTCCGCGCCGCCCGCGATCGGATGCGGGCTGTGCGGGTATCGATGGGGATCGCCCCATGGCCAATCTTGACCCGCGACCGGGAGCTCGAGCTCGAGCCGCTCGTAGTGGCGCTTCAGGTCGTCGTAGGAGATCGGCCAGTCCTCCCCGACCCCGTCGCGGGAACGGGTCTCGAAGTCCGAGGGGTGAAAGCGCGGGCAGTAGCCGGCGTAGTGGACCATCGAGCCGCCGACGCCGTGCCCGGAGTTGTTCTTACCGAGCTCGACCGGGTCGGTCCCGCCGATGATCCGCTCCTCGGTCCAGTACAGCTTGTGCGAGCCGGCCTCGTCGGAGACCCAATCGCGGTCGGGGTCCCAGAACGGACCCTTCTCCAGCACGACGACCTTCCACCCGCGCCGCGCGAGCCGCTGCGCGAGGGTCCCGCCCCCCGCGCCGGCGCCGACGATCACGAGGTCGACGGCATAGGCATCGTCGTAGCGCGCCATCCGCTCGGTCGGCACCGCGCGCCGGTGCACGTCGAGCAGGAATGCCGAGTCGTTCTCTGGTGGCCGCAGCGCGCCGCGTGCGAGCGCCCGCAGGTCGTGCAGCCGTCGCTTCACGCCCCCTCCACGTGACGCTGTCGCTTCACGTCCCCTCCACGTTGCGCTCGCGAGTGTCCTTGACCGGATCGCGTTCGAAGGCGCCCACCCCCTCCCAGCTTTCGCGCTGTCCCGCGCCGAGGCGCGCATAGCCGCGCGGATACGCCGGTCCTCCAAAGCCGATCTCGTTCCACGCCCAGGGGTGCGAGTAGAAGGCGCTCAGCGCGTCGCGCATGACGACACTCCACGCGCGGGCCGGCGGCAGCTCGTCCCACACCTGCCCGCGCAGCGATCCGTCCGCGAACGCCTGGACCACGACCTCTTGGGCGTCCGCCGTCGCGGTCGCGAAGTCGTCCGCACCGTGCTGGCGGGCCGCGGCGTCGAGACCCGCGGCGACCCGCCGCCAGGTCTGCGCGTCATCCGGGAGCTCGGCGTAGCGGTAGCCCTCGCGCGCTCCCGAGAACAGCTTCTCGTCGACCATGTTCAGCACCGGGACCCGCGGCTCGCGATCCTGCGCGAGCACGAGGTCACAAAACGCGCCCAGCGTCGAGACCTCGCTCGGCGTAAACAACCTGATCGGCGGAACTTCCGCGACGCGCCCGAGCACGACCCGTCGCGTCGCCTGGTCCCAATGGGAGGCCTCGTCGAGGACGTTGTAGTCGGGATAGCGGCCGTGCATCTGCGGCGTGACGCCGTTGCGATGTCGCGGCAGCTCATCGGGTGACGCGGGCTCGCCGCCCGCCCGCTTGCCGGGCAGGTGCTCAGCGAGGCGGAAGTCGCGCGCCGCCATCAGCGCTCGCACCCGAGCACGGCAGCCGCGATGCCCATCCCTCCGACCAGCGCGAGCGATCCGGGAGCCAGCAGTGGTGGACCCATCACGATGTTGAACAGCGGCTCCTGGAACCCTCCCGGCTTACGGGCAACGCCGCGCACGTGCGTGATCACGCCGATCAGCCCGTCGGCGCAATACAGCGCGGACAACGCCGGCAGGACCGTCCTCGCGGCCCGCTCGGATCGCACTCCCGCCATGCCCGCGGCCGTCAGCGCCGGCGACAGCGCGACCGGCGTCCACATCCACTTGTCGCCGAACGAGCCGCGGAAGTGCTCGAAGTAGATCTCGAGGCCGAGCGGCAGCGCGCTGAACGCTGTCGCCGCGGCGAGCGTCTTCTGCATCCGTCCGCGCGAGACGTTGCGCCACCAGCGGCCGAGAGCTCGCTCGGGCGGCGAGGTCCGGCGCAGCCGCAGACGGCTGCTCGCGATCGCGCGTTCACGCCGCATAGTGTTCGGCGTCGCGTCGCTTGAGTTCGAGGCCCATCCCGGGACGGTCGAGATCGGGCAGGACGGCACCGTCCGCTGGTGAGACGACACCGTCGAGGAGCATCTGCTCGATCCTGACGTGATCGTGGAAGTACTCGAGGTGGACGAGCTGCTCGAGCGCAAGTCCGGGGTGCAGGTGGATCGCCGGACCGCAGTGCAGGGAGAGCGGCATGCTGCGCGCGTGGCAGAGCGCGTCGACGCGGAGCAGCTCGGTGATCCCAGCGCACCGTGTGACATCGGCCTGAAGCACGTCAACCGCCCCCGCGTCGAGCATCCGCTGGAAATAGGGCAGCTCGTAGCCATACTCGCCGGCGGCGATCGCCATTCCCTCCACCCCCCGATCGCGGATCAGGCGTAGCCCGTCGAGGTCGTCGGAGGACACCGGCTCTTCGAACCAACTCACCCGCGCGTCCTCACGAAGGCGTACCGCCAGCGCCAGAGCCTGCTTTCGCGCGTACGCGCCGTTCGCGTCGACGAACAGCTCAGCGTCTGGGCCGATCGCCTCGCG
>Ga0116216_10001219_pt1 | contig 18117 bp, 25 predicted proteins | sample Sb_taG_11_FD_89696 | JGI IMG/M metagenome (GOLD analysis project Ga0116216, IMG submission 89696) | Peat soil microbial communities from Weissenstadt, Germany - Sb_50d_3_AS metaG | ecosystem: Environmental > Terrestrial > Soil > Wetlands > Peat | place: Germany: Weissenstadt | collected 2010-09-21
AGGCACGGTCATGGCGCACTATCACGACGAGTACGATCTCCAGCTTCTTAAGGACATGGCAAAGCTCGCTCCGGAGGAGTTCAAGGCGGGGCTCGCCTTGGACAAGATTGTGGCGAGAGAGGACGGCCACGTTCCTCGCAAGTTCCGTGAGCTCATCGCGCTTGCAGTCGACGCAGTGCGTCTACTGCATTGAGGTTCATGCGAAGAGTGCCAAGAAGGCGGGCGCGACCCGTGAAGAAGTGGCGGAGACGGCACTCCTCGCCGCGGCGCTTCGAGCGGGCGGCGCGGCAGCCCACGGCACACTTGCGCTCAAATTCTTCGATCAAGCCTGATTGCGTACCGTCTACCGGGTCTCGGCGTCGGAGCGTGAACACGCGCAACCGGAGAGCGTGGTCTCTCGGCGCCGCCGCGCTGAGTGTTGAATGGCCGGAACTGGCAGGGGGTGCAGCTGCAGGAACGGCGAGTGTAATTGCGGGGGGGCATCTTAAGCCTCGGCGCCGGTTTCGCAATACGAGGTCTCGCTGCGCGCCAGCGCCAAGGCCTCGCGCGAACGCAATCCGATGATCAAGGGGCGCCGATCAGGACTGCGATCCGTAACTATCCCGCATCCGGGGGAGGCGGGGGCGGCGGCCCGGCGGGCGGCGGCGGCGGCGCAGCTCCCTGAGGAGGCAACGGAGGATTTCCTGCCGGCGGCGGCGGCACTTGGCTGAAGGGTCGCGGCGGTGGTGCTTGACGATAAGCGGGCTGCGCCGCGTAGGACCTCACAGAGCCTCTCGGTACGGGGATCTGGTTCCCCATCGCGTACATGCACTGCATGTAGGCGAAGTCATAGCGGCTCTGAACGTTCTGTCCGACGTTTTGGGCGTGCCCGGCACCCGCCGCCGTTCCGGTGAGGAGGCCAGCACCGGCACCGATTGCGGCGCCAGCACCCGGATTCCCGACTGCAGCACCGATCGCGGCGCCTGCTGCTGCGCCTACTGCCGTTCCGACGACGGCACCCGTGGCGACGGCCGTTGTCCCGGCCGCCGCGGAGGTGGTCCCGGTTTGCCTGCTCGCCCAGTCGCGGCACTGGGCGTCGTCCTGCTGGAACTCAGGGAAGCTCTTCCCGGTTCCAGGAAGAGCCATGACGCTCGGCCCCTGGGGTGCAGTCGCGCAGCCCCCAAAAACGAGTCCAGTTGCGAGCAGGTACGCCGCAGGCCTAGTCCAGCTCATGCTCATTCTCGATTGCCTCCCCACCCCTATTCAGCGCTCGCTGGGACCCTCACCCACTGCTGCGAGCACGTCTCTACCTTGGGGTAATACTCACGCGCACCCGGACAGTAGTACCAATAAGCCCCCACTTCCTGCGGTCCAGGGACTGCCTGCTCTTCAGCCACGGGCGGCGGAGCGTCGTCTCGCTCTACATAAACAGGGGGCGGCGGCGGAAGTTGCGGCTGAACGACGACGGGCGGCGGAACCACCGCAACAGGCGCTGGGAACGCGACAACAGGCGGAGGGTAAAAGCCCCAAGGGGCGAACGGGGGACCCCACCAGGGGCTCACACCCACAGCCACGACGACCCGGGGTCGATGCCAGCCATAATAGCGATTCCACGCCAACGCCGGCGACGCCAGAAGAAGGAGAATAACTACCTGAGAAACCACGCGAATGACTCTATTCATGGCTTACTCCCATCTACATGGGACGGTACGGCCTGTTGGACGGATGACATGAGCCCAATTCTTCGATTGAGGGGAGATAGACCCGTGGGGTAGAGCCACGGAGGCCATTTTTTGACCCCGCGGGTGTGGCTCAAGGGGTACCTGTTTGGTTGGCGGATCTCTTGTGGAGACCGCGAGCCGTCGGTCTCCGGTTCAGCTCGCGGGTTGCGCCTTCCGTCCCGTGTACTCGCAGAACGCCCCAGGGACGACCACCCGGTACCTCGCGTCCTGAAAGCCAACCTCGTTCAGGGCCTGAACGATCGTTTCCGGAGGAACAGACTGCTCCACCGTGTCCCAGTAGTAGTCCATGAGGAGCTTCGCTTCGCGGCTTCGGGTCGAGAGCAGGGTCATTCCCGGAATCACCTTCGCCCAGACGAAGCGTGTCACCTGATGGCCGAGCCGCGAGCGCGGGATATGGCCCTCCAAGATCCAGAGGGTGCCGCCGGGCTTCAGGGCGCGCAGATATTCCTTGAACGTGATCACCAAGTCTGAGACGTGCCGTAAGGCGATTCCCATGGTCACGAAGTCGAAGGTGTTGTCGGCGAAGGGAAGCTTCTCGGCCACCCCCCGTGTAAGCGGCCCATGGAATACCCGCCTCGCCTCGCCGAGCATGCCCGTGCTCGGGTCGACCCCAAAGACCTGCCCCTCCCTCCCCACGAGCTTGGCAGCGCCGCGGGCCACTGCTGCCGTACCGATCGCGACGTCGAGCACCTTCATGCCCTGGCGCAGACCTGCCCGACGCAGCGAAAGGCGGCGATACAGGAGTCCACCATTCAGAAACAAGGCCTCGATCGTGTTGTAGTGCCGCGCGGTCTTGTTGAAGAGGTCGACGACGTACCCACTCCGCTCCTCGTCGTCGTGGTAGTAGGCGGTAAGGGGCAAGTGCGGCGGGACCCGTTCACCGGGAGTCTTCGGTTCCGGAGACGCGCTCATCTCTTCTTGGGCCTCCTCGGCGGAAGTGCCCGATGGTGCCGGGGCGCGCGCTTCCTTTCAAGTCAGCGCAGGAAACGCTCAGGCGGCGCGAACTCCGAAGGGGGCCGTCGAAGCGTCGCAGCCGGTCAAGCTCTACCCGGTCTCTGTGCGATGGAAACCGACCGATGAGGATGCGAGGCGCACCCTCATCGGTCTCGCGTGGGTTGGGATCGCAGCCGGTCCGCTACTGACCGATTTGCCGGCTCACGCCGTTTTCCTGCTGGTTCAGAGTCCTCTGCTCGAGCTTCGTGATGTGGCCGCCGTTTTGGCTTGCCATGGCGCGCTCTTCCTGGCGAATCTGGTGGTCCTCTTGGTGCAGTTTCGCGGCCTGTCCTTTGGAGAGCTCGCCCTCTTTGCGCTCCTGGTGAATTCGCTTGTTCTGGTTTGCGAGACGACCATTCACCTGGGTGCGACGCGGGTGATCCTTCTGCCACTTTGTTGCGCCGAAGCTATTGCCCGCAACGCCGAAGATGAACGCAGTCGTGAGGACGAGAACAAGTGATTTGCGCCAAGTTTGAATCTTGAACATGCCGGTCTCCTTTCAGTGCGTTTGGCGACGTTCGCCTGTGTGGGCACTCGCTCGAACCCCCACCCATGGACCCGGTTGCGCTGCCGGCTCGTGACGCTCTGCAATGTCCTCGATCCGTTTCCGCCGTTCACGCCGACTGGCCTGGGATGCGGCAAGAGAGTGCATCGGCTCTAAGCCACCCGTTCTTGAACAGGGAGTTGCGTACGCGCCGGCCCGTGTAGGCTTGCCCTTTGGGCAGCGAACGCTCACGCTGAGTTCCTTGCGGACTCGCCCGCTGTGCCTGCGGGGCATTGAAATGCGTGGTCGGCCGAGCAACTCATTTCTTCGCGCAGGTCTCCGACGGTTTCTTGCGTAGGAAAGCTTCGCGGGCTCGAGACCGCGCTGAGCGAACTCGCGCTTCTCGGCGTTGAGGGCCCTTCTGCGCAAGTCCGTAGGTATGAAGCGCGAGCGCTTCTCAGCCGGCGCCCACGCCGAGGAAGGGAAAGGCTTGCGAACTCCAAAGGACCCCTTCGGGGACCGGCGAGCCTTGGCCGGCAAGCCTCTCCTCTTCGAGAGGATCCCGCGATCGCGCTATGCGGAATCGACGCTCGCCGCGCGTTCTCCGTCAAGCGGGGCGAGCCCAAGCGCGCGGATCGCCCAGGCAAGGGCGGGCCCGAGCTGCTGAAGCTGGACCTGCCGTACCAGGGGGGCTTGTGGGACAGGAGGGAGGCCGGCGCGCGCCGCGAAGAAGCCGCTTACCCATGCGGCCACCTGCGGTGCATTACACAAGATCTCGTCTGGCTTCGGGCCGCCTTCCGCCCGCAAGCTCGGCAGCCAAAACCCGATATCAAGGAGAGGATTCGAGAGGCAGGCATGGTTCCAATCGACGAGCACTGCGCCTCTTCCACTCAGGAAGAGATTGTCGCTGCGAACATCGAGGTGTACGGGTGCAACGCCGCGCGTCTCCAACCGGTCCTCTTCGGCCACGAGTACCGGCAGCGCCGACTCGAGCCAGTTCTTTGAGACCAAGCCAAGCGCTACAAGGGGTTGCGAATCCTCCGTAACCGACCTCCAGCCCAGGAACCGGCTCCCATGCATTTCGTCGTACCGTCGAAGAGACGCGGTTTGGGAGTGAAGATCGGAAAGCGCCCGCAAAACCGCATCCACCCCCGCATGGGTCCAAGGGGGCGGTCGCCCGGCTTGGCTTAGGTCTTCGAGGACGAGCAGCGGCCCGTCCTCTCCTTCGGCGAAGCCAAGGAGCCGCGGGAGAAAACTCCCGTCCAACCTATCATACACGAAGCATTCATCTCTCAACCACGCCGCTGTGTCATCGCTGGTCCCCAGCTTGAGAAAGGCACTGCGACCATCGGCGAGCTCGACGATCCAGCGCGCCGCCGGTGTGTATCCCCCGGGAGTCTCGCGAAAGGAGACGACGGGAGAGCCGAGGAGGCGATTCACCTGGCTCGCGATTCGACGACTCACCTCGCGCATCTTGGGTCCTCGCCTTCCGCAACTGCTCGGGGATTATGGCAGGTCGTAAGGGGGACGCGCTCCCGCGACGTCTCAAAGCGATGCTCCCGTCTGGGCGTTTCGGTGTCTTCACGGGCGGGGAGCGCGAAATCGCCGCCCAACCCCGCGGACCCGAGTCCGCAGGAGAGAAGTTGCGCTCGCGAATCTACAATCCCACTTGATGGCATCACCGTGGCTGCGTCGGGCGAGAGTCTCAGATCTTCCTTTTCTTGAAGAGATGCTGTTCGAGGCGGCGTTCTGGCGTCCCTCGCTTACGCGTCCTCGTCTCGAGGTCGGCCTTCTGCGACCGGAGCTCGCAAAGCTGCTCCTGGGGTGGGGTCGGCCCGGGGACACCGCTCTCTTGGCGGTGTCGACCGCCGCACGTTCCCTCGGCGCAGCCTGGTATCGCTTCTGGTCGAAGGACGATCACTCCTATGGGTTCGTCTCCGAGCAGATCCCTGAGCTCGCGATCGGAGTGCGACAGGAGGCAAGACGGCAGGGCATCGGCGGGCTGCTGCTGCGAGCGCTCCTTGACGAGGCAGGTCGCCAAGGGATTGCGCAGGTCAGCCTGAGCGTCGAGCTCGATAACCCGGCACTGAGGCTCTATGAGCGCCTTGGCTTCGAGAAGATGGGAAGAGAAGGCGATGCATGGACAATGGTCGCAAACGCTGCGGGGCCCTCCAGGACGCAATCTTGAGTTTGCCCGGCCGCTCTCCGCGTTCTTCCTCCTGAGCCTTCGCGCGAGAGCGTTGAAGCCGACGGCTCCCCCGCTTGTGGGCATCCCGAGGAGGAGCCAAGAAGGATCGCTCTGGTGATTGCCCTGCCTGATGTGCGACGCTCTAGCGCGTGGGTCGGGGGATGATCGGCGCCGCGGCCGAGACCGACTTACCACGCGGAGCGCCCGCCGGCCGGCGCGTGCAGAGAGGAGTGAACCCTTGCGCATCCTTCGAATTCTTGGGCTATTGCTCGCGGGGCTCGTCGGTCTGCTCGTCGTGGTCGCGTTTGCTGCCCGCTTCCACGACGGCCCCGTGGGTCTTTTTCCGGGAGGACCGCTTCAAGCCGGGCCCATCGAGGCAGGGCCCGTCGCCGACTGGAACTTCGCGCAGCCTGAAAACACGATCGAGCTCCAGCTCCTCTCCCAGCAGCGCTCGCGCACCACCTGGATTCTTGTCCATGACGGCGCGGCATTCATTCCGTGTGCGATTGGATTCCCCCCCGGTAAGACGTGGCACGAGTACGCAGTGCAGGACGGTCGTGCGGTTCTCCGCATCGGTGGCCGGCGCTATCCGGTGACACTCGAGCGGGTCGAAGATCCTGCACTCTCGGCAGCCCTCGCAGAGATTGTGAAGGAAAAGTATGGTCGCTCACCTCGAAGCGACGCAGGCGTCTGGTATTTCCGGGTGACATCACGCGCTGCGTAAATGCAGGAGCGCGCAAGCCGGCGCAAGAAGGCTCGCTCCATATTCTCGCCGCCGCGGTTGCCGCCCAGGGCTCTTGGGCCTAGCGGAACACGGCCCTCCCGGGCATGCCGCAGGACTCGGGATCTCCCGACTCGAGGCCTCGGCGGAGCGCCGCGACGCGGTCCGCGGAGGATCCATGGGTCCACGACTCTGGTTGCACATGACCTGTCGCCATACGCTGGAGAGCGTCGTCTCCGACGGCCGCTGCGGCGCGCAGCCCGTCCTCGACATCGCCCGGCTCAAGCAGACCCTTGCGACCGCCTCGATTGCCCCAGACGCCCGCAAAACAGTCTGCCTGAAGCTCGGTTTCGATGGAGGAATCGCGGCTCTGCCTCCCCTCCGGCATGAGACCGAGGAGGTTCTGCACGTGGTGGCCGACTTCATGTGCGATCACGTAAGCCCGGGCGAAATCCCCCGAGGCGCCGAAGCCCTGGGAGAGCTCTCGGAAGAAGGAGAGGTCGAGGTAGACCTTCGCGTCCTGCGGACAGTAGAAGGGGCCGACCGCGGCTGAGGTGAATCCGCAGCCCGAGCTCACTTCTCCGTCGAAAAGCACAAGTTTTGGGAGTGTGTAGGACTGCCCGTGCTCTTGGAAGATGTGCGTCCAAGTATCTTCGGTGTCGCCGAGGACGATGCGAACGAATTTCTTGTCAGGGTCTTCGACGCCGGTCGGTCCACCGCTCGGGGCGGCGCTCGGGGTCGCAGGACCAAGCGCCGTCGTATCCGAGTCGGAGGCCGAGACGAGGAGCTGCAGAATCTTGACCGGGCTGTTGCCCGTGAGGAGTCCCAGCAGGATTGCAACCATGACCACCCCGAGGCCTCCGCCGACGACGTGACGACCGCCGAAACCGCCGCCTCCCCGCTCGTCTTCGACCTGATCGCTCTCGGGACGGTCCTCCAATCGCATGATCTACCCCTCTCGAATCGAAAGTCCGGGTGATCTGTTCGCCTCACGACCGAATCGCCACCCAGAGGATAGTCGCTTCCATAGGTGTTGAAATCGGGTCGAAGTGCAAAGCTAAGCCGAGGGGAGGGGGCCTCTGGAACGCGGCCGGGAGCGCTCCGCCGGGTATCCTGGTAGGGAACTTCATAGGAGCCGGGATCGGCGCTCGGACGGGGAGGGTGCGGTGGCGACATTCGAGAGAAGCGGCGTGACCATCCACTACGTCGTGGAAGGGCGTGGTCCTGCCATAACCCTTGTCCACGGATTCGCCAGCAGCCTTCACGGGAACTGGCGGGCGCCCGGGATCATCGAAGCGCTCGTGTCTGCGGGACGGCAGGTCGTGGCCCTCGACTGCCGCGGCCACGGCAAAAGCAGCAAGCCCCACGATCCCCAGTCCTATGCAGGGGCTGCGATGACGGAGGATGTGATTGCGCTTCTGGATCACCTCGCCCTCGCTCAGGTTGATCTCATGGGTTATTCGATGGGCGGCTGGATCGCTGCCTCTCTGCTCGTGAACCATCCGGGGCGTTTTCGGAGTGTGATCCTTTCGGGTGTAGGAGATGGACTCTTGGTGGGAGGTCTCCCTCGTGCGCGTTCGGAAGCCATCGCGAACGCGCTTGACGCGAGAGACGCGAGCGCAGCCTCTGGAGCCTCGGCCCGTGCGTTTCGGGCCTTTGCCGAGCAGCAGAAGAACGATCTTGCAGCCTTGGCCGCGATGCAGCGCGCGACGCGCCATGAAATGGATCCAGCAAGACTGGCCCGAGTGGACAAACCTGTGATGGTCCTGATCGGGGAGGGCGATACGCTTGAGGGAGGGGCCGACAAGCTGGCGGCCACGATCCCCGGCGCCCGGTACGTGAAGGTTCCAGGCGATCACCTTTCCGCGGTTGTGGCCCCTGAGTTTAGGCACGCCGTCGAGGCATTCCTCGCGGAGCACTCTCCAGTTTTCGGGGGGCGAAGTCGCCCCTGAAAGATCGCGAGAGCCCATCGTCCGGCGGCTCTATGTGGTTGGCGGCGTACCGGCGGCAGGGCGTCGGCCGCAAGGCCGCACGCTCCTGGATGCGTGATTCTCGATGCCCCTCAGAGCTTTCTGGAACTTCGCCTGCGCGCGGGCCGCGCCGGCGCGGCTGCGTTTTTCGAAGCGCTTGGCTTCGAAGCCACGACCCCCTTTGCGCAAGCCACGCACCGGCTCCTGCTCCCCTAGCGGCAAGACGCCGAGGTGTCATCTACCTTCGCTCTGCAGCCCGTGTTGAAGTTCGCGTCGGAGGTGAAGCGCTCGGCATCCACCTCTCTGGTTGGCTGCGGAGCACAGCGTTCGGTCGCGCGAAGAGGAGACCGTATTGTGCCCACGGTTCGCTTTGTTGGCCACACGGTGGAATGCCTGCACGGAGCGAATCTCCGAATGGTTTTGCTGCGGGCGCGACTTCCTCTCTACAACAGCGTCGCTCGAGCGCTCAACTGCCGCGGCTACGGCACCTGCGGGACCTGTGCGGTTCGGATCGAAGGCAAGGTGTCGGACCTCACCACAGCGGAACGCATGCGCCTCGAGTTTCCTCCTCACGAGCGCGAGGCTGGACTGCGTCTCGCCTGTCAGTGCCAGGTGCTTGGGGATCTTGTTGTGACGAAATACCGAGGGGTATGGGGAACGGGCGGAGAGCCCGCCGACCCTCCGCCGGGTCGCACGGGATGAGGGTTTCCCCAGGCATATTTCGCGCCGCATGCGATTTCCCGGTCTGGTTTGAGGACCTTTGAAGATCCGGCCGCATGGATTGCGAAAGCGGACCTCCGACAGGACGACGGGACCTACGGGAAGCCAGCCCCGGGCACGTCCACACGTACGATCTCGATGCGGCTCCTTCGATTCGCGCGGCAGCGCGCGGGATGCGTATCCTCAGCCGTGCAGATGAAGAGCGTGCGCTGATCTTCGCCGCCCAGCATGCAGGCGATGGCTTGCGTTGCCACAGGGATGCGCTCGCTTACCTCGCCGCCTTCATGAACACGCAGCACCGCGCCACTAATTGGCGAGGCGACCCAGATCGCTTCTTCGGCGTCGAGGCAGATCCCGTCAGGCACCGCCTTCTCGAGCTTCGCCCAGACACGCCGATTCGAGAGTGAGCCGTCTTCCGCGAGGTCGAAGGCTGTGAGGCGCGCTCCAAATGACTCGCCCACGATCAGCGTCTTCCCGTCCGGCGTAATCACCGTGCCGTTCGGGAACGCGAGATCGCCTGCTGCGACGCGTGCGTGACCGTCGGGCTCCACGAGCACGATCTCGGCCTTTCGGTAGTCGGGCTTCTCCGCATGGATGTCAAAGCCAAAGTTTCCGATATAGGCCCGGCCCTTTGAGTCCACCACCATGTCGTTGCAGTGATAGGTCGCAAGCGATGAAAGATCGGCCATCTGATGCAGGCCGTCGGGATCGAGGCGCAGGAGACGACGGTCCTCCATCGAGACCACGAGGAGGCGCCCATCGGGAAGCCAGCCGAGCCCGGAGGGCAGGGCCGGCACTTCTGCCACGGTTTCCACGCGGCCGTCGAGATCCAGAGTGCAGACCTTGGCGTCTTGCATGTCCGAGAAGAAGAGCTTGCCGTCGTGCCAGCGGGGACCTTCGGCGAACGCCAGACCGTCGAGCAGGACCGTGGGGGTCTTCATGATCTGGCATCGTCAATGAATAGCGAGGGGGGTGTCAAGGGTGGGCCGCGCAGAAGACGCCCGGCTCTCGGGGCAGCCTGGCTCCTTCGACCTGCCGGAGGGCACGTCTCGGCTGCCCGAGCGGCACGAGACGCGGCCAACCACCTGAAACCGGGTGGTTTCCGGGGCCCGAGGCTCCCCTCGTGCGCACCTGCGGGGCTTGGAGATCCGCGCGGAGTCACTCCCCTCCAGGTTCGGCGCGAAGTGTGGAGCCTTCCGCGGTAAGCCTCGCGCCCGGTTCCGCCGATAAAGCCGCCACACCCGTCCGAGTCTCGCGCCCGGGGGTGGTCTTTCTCGGCGGGGGGCAGGCATGCTGGTATCGATCATCCCTCTTATCGGCACGGCGGCGGGCATCTATGTCTGCATCAAAGAGGTAGAGCGAGGGGACGATTCCCACCCCTACATCGCGATGCTGTTGATTCTTGTCTCCACCATCCTCTCGACTGTTGCCTATCACTCCGGCATGTAGACCGCATCGCACGTTGAGCGAGTGAGATCGAGGGGAGAGCGAAGCGCTCTCTTTCTTGAAACCCTCTCTCCTCACCGCTTGCTCCCGTACTCGCGATCCTTCCGCGCAGAGCCTCGGGTCCAATTTCGCCCCCTCTAGCGGCGACGTTTGATCGCGATAGCGTCGCGGCATGAAGAGGTTCGAGGAGTGGGTCGCTCTCCTTCAGCGCACCTATGATGCGTTTAACCGGCGCCAGATCGACGAAGTTCTATCTATGCTCGCCCCCGACGTCAGCTGGCCCAACCTTCTCGAACGGAAGTATCTCCGTGGGCACCGAGCCGTCCGGGAGTACTGGGAACACCAGTTCCAGCTCATCGACTCTCAGGTAGAACCGACCGACTTTACCGCCCATGGCGGCATGATCATCGTCGACGTACGCCAAGTTGTGCGCGACCTCGGCACCCGTCAGGTTCGGGAGCAGCACGTCGCCCACGCGTACACGTTCCGCGGCGATCTGATCGCTGGAATGCAAGTCTATGAGACTCTCGAGGAAGCGCTCGCGACGCTACGGCGTGAACGCAGTCCCGCGTGAGGAACGATCGAGCGTTGTCACGTGAGGGGATCGCTCAGGGCAGCCCGCGTAGGGAGCATATGGGATGACGGGATCCGTCGAGTTTTTCTTCGACTATGGGAGCCCCTTCAGTTACCTGGCCGACACGCAGATGGCAGATCTGGAGAAGAGCACGGGGACAACGGTCGTGTACCGACCGATGCTCCTAGGCGGAGTGTTGAAGGCGACCGGCAATGCCTCGCCGATGGCGGTCCCGGCCAAGGGGGCGTACATGGGCCTCGAATTGAGACGTTGGGCGGAGCGCTACGGCGTTCCGTTTCGCGCAAATCTCTTTCCTTTTCGCTCCAACACCTTGCGGCTTATGCGAGGAGCGTTTGCGAGCCAGAGATTGGGTGTCTTTTGCGCATATCATCGCAGCGTTTTTCCGGCGGTCTGGGGGGAACCACTCGATCTCGGAGACGAAGCTGTATTCCGCAGGCTATTGGAGCGTGCAGCCATCGATCCGCAGAGACTACTCGATGCAATCGAAGCCCAAGACACGAAAGACGAGCTGCGGCGAAGCACCGAAGAGGCCGTCCGGCGCGGGGTTTTCGGTGCGCCGACGTTCTTCGTGGGCGACGAGATGTTCTGGGGCAATGACCGCTTGACGTTTGTCGAGCAGGCGCTGCGTCGCGTCTGAGGAGGCAGGGTGAGCAGACAAGACAGGAAGGGCGTCGCTGCGGTGATCGGGGTAGGCGCGGGTCTCGGAACCGCGCTGGCCCAACGCTTTGCGGGCGAATACGCTGTGGCGCTGGTCGCTCGCGACGGGAGTAAGCTGAAAGAGCTGGCTGGGAAACTGGACGCAGCGGGCGGGCGCACGCTTGCGGTTTCAGCGGATGTGAGCATCGAGGAGGAGATTCACCGCGCCTTCGAGCGAATTCGCGCCGAACTCGGGGAGGTTGATGTGCTGCTCTACAACGCCGCGATGCGGCCCTTTGGGCGGCTCATGGAGACCAAGCCCAGCACGTTCGAGAAGACCTGGCGCGTGAACGCATTCGGCGGCTTCCTCTGCTCGCAGGAAGTGGTACCGGCGATGCTGAGCAAGGGGCGCGGTGCCATCCTCTTCACTGGCGCGACTGCAGGTTCACGCCCCTTCGCAACATCGGCCGCCTTCGGTCCGGCGAAGTTCGCCCTGCGCGGTCTCGCTCAAGTGATGGCCCGTGATCTCGGGCCGCAGGGAATCCACGTAGCGTACGTGAATATAGATGGCGCGATCGACATGCCGTTCATCCGGAATCTGCGTCCGGACTTCAAAAAAGAAGACATGCTCAGTCCGGCGGCGATCGCTGAAAGCTTCTGGCACGTCGCGCACCAGGATCCAAGCGCCTGGACCCAAGAGCTGGACGTGAGACCTTTCAAGGAAAAGTTCTAAAGAGACATTCCTCCGAGATGAAGGGCACCGGGGGACGAATATGGGTTTCGGTGGGGAGTCAAACCCCAAGTGGCTCCGCTCGAGCGGCGCTCGCCCAAAACCCACCGTTGGCAGATGCTGCGCGAATCGAACGCCGTGCGGCAACTGCCTCCCGCCAGCGCGAAATGCCTGGATAGCGGTCTGGACCTGTCTTGACTCCGAGGACCGCGAGCTGCGTGGGCCGCGTGAACCAGGCGAAGTCGGCGTAGGAGGGATTCTTAGCGCGGATCGGGCGAGGCTCCGCATGGGCGCAGCCGAGCGGATGGGGCTCACGGTGGTGCGGTGGCGGGCCTGATCGGGTAGAACGAGAGAGTGCAGATGCCCGCAGCTCTCCCGGACCGCCCCGACCCCTTCGCCCCCGCGACCCTCGGTCCCGTCACGCTCCGCAACCGCTTCGTGAAGGCCGCTACGTTCGAAGGGATGGCGCCGGGCGGCCTCGTGTCGGACGGACTCGTGGCCTTCCACTGCGCCATGGCTGAGGGTGGCGTTGGGCTCACGACGCTCGCTTACTGCGCAGTCTCGGAGGACGGCCAGGGTGCGCCCAACGAGATCGTGGTGCGTGAGGCGGCTCTGCCGGGACTCCAGCGACTCACCGATGCCGTACACCGCGCCGGCGCCGCCGCTGCCATTCAGCTCGGCCACGCCGGACCGGTCTCGGCGGGGACGGGACGCCAGGGCCTCTCGCCGTCGCGGGTCTTCGCGCCGCAGGCGCTGCGCTTTACGAAGGCGGTGACGGAAGCTGATCTCGCGCGGATCACAGGCGACTTCGCGGGCGCGGCGCAGCTCGCGGTGCGCGCGGGCTTCGACGTGGTCGAGCTCCACTTCGGGCACGGCTACTTGGTGAGCGCGTTCCTAAGCCCGAAGCTGAACCGTCGCAAGGACCGCTGGGGCGGAGACCTCGAGAGCCGCGCGCGCCTCGCACGCGACGTCGCAAAGGCCGTGCGCGACGCCGTGGGAACGCGCGCTGCGGTGACGGCGAAGCTCAACATGGCGGATGGCGTTCCGGGCGGTCTTTGGCTCGACGAAAGCGTCGAGGTGGCGCGCCTGCTCGAAGCGGACGGCTCGCTCGACGCGCTCCAGCTCACGGGCGGGAGCTCCTTCCAGAATCCGATGTATCTCTTCCGCGGTGAAGCACCGATCGAAGATATGGCGAAGGCCTTTCCTCCACCGCTGCGTCTCGGGTTCAAGCTCACGGCCAGCCGCTTTCTCCGAACCTATCCTTTCGAGGAGGCCTTCTTCCTGCCCTACGCACGGCAGTTCCGCGCCGCACTCCGGATGCCGCTCATTCTCCTCGGCGGCATCAACCGGATCGAGACGGTGCGTCGTGCGCTTGATGAGGGCTTTGCGTTCGTGGCCATGGGTCGCGCGCTCTTGCGCGAGCCCGATCTGGTCCAGCGCTGGCGCCACGGCGAGGTGGGGGAGGCGCTTTGCATCCACTGCAATCGCTGCATGCCGACCATCTACCGTGGAACGCACTGCGTGCTGGTGGAGCCCGGTCGGCGTCCCGGGCTCGCACTCGCGAGCACGAGCGGTCCGAAGTAGACACCGCCCATGCGGTCGAGGGCCGCCACGAGAAACCTCTCCTCGCCGAAGAGGAAGGGGCGCCCGTCGACTCCCCGCCTTCCCTTTTGAGGAACTGCTACGTTGAGCTTTGCAGAACTCCTGCCGAAACAGCGTCCAGGCCGTCCATCGGGGTCCAAGGTCATGCTTCCCTGGCAAGGCTGTGGATGAAACCGGAATCGGCGCAAGAGGATCGGCGTGAGAAGCAAGAGCACCGCCGTCGCTTACCTATGGTTGGTGCTCTTCGGGTTTTTCGGTGCCCACAACTTCTACCTTGGCAAATGGATCTGGGGTCTGGTCTATCTCGCGATCGACCTCGCCGGACTCGGGATTGTATTCCGTATTCTTCATCACGTTGCCCAGGATCCTGAAGCGCTGTTTCCCGCCGGCCTAAGCGGCGATCCCTTCGCTTCCGCCGCCGGCCTCGGCTTTCTCGTCATCGACCTCTTCTTGCTATGGGATCTGGTTACGCTCCCGGGGCAGGTTCGCCGCTGTAACGACGGTCTATCGAGCGGAAGATGATCAGTCTCGTGAGAGGCTGAATCAGCGCAGCAAGGACCGGTCAAACTGTTGCTTAGACGGAGCGAGTCATGCGGTAGCCGATGAGATCAAGCCGCGCTCGCCCCCAACGCCAGTCCGGCTCGTCGTGTTGCGTGGCCATCCGGTTGATGAAGCCCTCGGTGGTCCAGCAAAGAGCGTCGGGAAAGGCGCTCGCTTCAGAGATCTCGAGGATGGAGCGGTCTTCGTGCTCGGGATCGAGCTTTGCCTGCCAGCGCCCGAAGTTATAAATGCTTGCGCTAAGCGTGTCGAGGAGCCGAAGGTCACGGCCAAAGAGAAGGTAGCGCGTGTGAGCATTGCTCTCTGCGCCGAGCTGCACGAGCGATGCGGGAAGCCCCCGATCAATTCACCGCTAGCGCCGAGGCTGGGCCAACGCATCGCGGCAGGCGCTCGAGAGATCCGCCTCGTGATCTCGCAAGCAGCGCCCGATCCCTCCGCTGCCGGGCTCCACATCCGCGCAGACCTGTTTGGCGTCTTCGCCACACGCCTGAACGATCTTGCTCGCATGCTCGTGGCCCTGCTGGCTGTGCTCAGCGATCTGCGCGCGGCATGCGTCGGAGAGCTCATCCCCGTGGTCTTTCAGGCACTGTATCCGGGCACCCCCTCCCGGCTTCACATCACCGCACAGTCGCTCCATATCTTCCCTGCAGGCGCTTCCTGCGGGGCGAGCCGCCTCCTGAGCACTGGCTCCGAGGCCGAGGAGCACTCCATACCCCGCCATCGTCGCGAGCAATACGATTCTCGGCAGATCCCGCATGACTCCTCCCCGATTGGTGGTGCGGTGCTTGGGATGGCATCGCACTATGACCTCGACCTCGAGCGTGGGGCCGCCCTCGATCGATCCTCCGCGGCCTCGCCTTTGAGATCCCGGTATCGAACCCCCCTGGCGGCTTCTTGAGCCGACCGCGCTCGAGTAGGATAGGAGACGGATGAGGACCCAGGCCGCCGTCACCGTGCGCGTCGCGCGCCGTTTCGATGCTTCAGCGGAACACGCCTTCGACGCCTGGCTTGCTCCGTGTTCCGAAGATCGCCGGAGAATGGCTTTTCGCGACGGCCACCGGCCGGATGGTGCGGGTCGAGATCGACGCGCGTGTGGGGGGCAGGTTCGTATTCGTCGACCGACGCAACGGCGAGGATGTCGAACACGTCGGCGGGTATCTCGTGATCGATCGGCCGTGCCGCCTGGTCTTCACCTTCTCCGTGCCGAAGTTCTCCTCGGAAACCACTCGAGTGAGCGTTGGGGTCATGCCGACGGAAGTGGGCTGCGAGCTCACCCTGACCCCCGAAGGGGTCCTGGAGGACTATGCGAACCGTACCGCGGAGGGGTGGACGACGATTCTCGGAGGGCTCGCAAACGCATTGAGTGCGAAGGCTTAGTTGACCTCAGGTTCGATGGGAAGGCCGTTCAAGTCGAAGCAACCGACCTTCCCTCTTTTTCCGTTTGGGCTTAAAGGTGAATCGCCCTGGGCCCCTCAGCCGAGGGCCTGCGAAATTTGACGTCGCGGCAGCGAGGGTGCGGCCAGTGCAGGCAACGAGCGAACAGAAATCGGTCAAGAAGCCACGCTCCATCCAGCGCAGTACGGATCGCCACTGGGTGGGCGATGGCTTTCCGGTTCGGACCCTCTTTGCATATCCAAACCTGGGATCGGTCCTGAGCCCGTTTCTCTTGCTCGATTACGCAGGGCCGGTGGCGTTCCCTCCAACGAATCAGCGCCGCGGCGTTGGCGAGCACCCGCATCGTGGGTTCGAAACCGTGACCATCGTCTATGAAGGTGAAGTGGAACACCGGGACTCATCTGGAGGTGGTGGGAAGATTGGTCCGGGCGACGTGCAGTGGATGACCGCCGCTTCCGGTGTGGTCCACGAAGAGTTTCATGGCCGCGATTTCGCCACGCGTGGTGGTTTGTTCGAGATGGTACAGCTATGGGTGAACCTACCCGCCAAGGACAAGGCGGCACCGCCCCGTTACCAGGGGATCTTGAGCCGTCAGATTCCCGTGGCGCGTCTCCCGGCGGATCAGGGATTCGTGCGTGTCATCGCAGGTGAGTTCGCGGGAGCGAAAGGGCCGGCCAAGACCTTCACACCGATGCACGTCTGGGATCTCCGCCTGACGGGCGACCAGCGGACGGAACTCACCGTGCCTCACGGCTACACGACGATACTCGTGGTGCTGAGAGGTGCTGTGCGGGTGAACGGGTCCGAGGCGGTTGGAGCGGCAGACGTGGCTCTCTTCGAGCGCGCAGGCCAGGCCATCGCTATCGACTCTGCGAACGACACGACCGCTCTACTCCTTTCGGGCGAGCCGATCGATGAACCCATCGTCGGGCAAGGACCGTTTGTCATGAATAGAGCAGAAGGGATTCGCCAGGCGATGACGGACTACCAAAGCGGAAAAATGGGCCACCTGTCATAGAGGACAGCGGGGTTTGACAAGTCCCGACTTGCGAGTCCTCCGACACGCCGACGCAGAGTCCTTGCTGAGATGCGCCGAGCCCTGGCTTCTGCAGGCCGAGCCACGCACCAACCTAGTGCTCGGGCTCGCGCACTCGCTACGAGCGGAATCCTCTGCCAACCGGTCCCGTCCGTGGCTACTCTCCATTCACGAGGGCAACTCGGTCATCGGTTGCGCCCTGAGGACGCCACCCGGAGACCTGATCATCACACAGTTGGAACGGCCCGGCGTCGAAGCGCTGATCCACTCGCTCGGCGCGGAGCTGCCTGCGCTCCCGGGGGTAATTGGACCGGACCCAAGCTCGGGCGAGTTCGCAGCTCAATGGTCCAAGCTTCACCAGCTGCCTTCGCAGCTCCGCATGCGCCAGCGGTTCTACGTGCTGCACCAATCGCGCGCGGACCTTCCCGCGACGCCCGGTCGCCTGAGGCGGGCGACATCGTCTGATCTCCCGCTCGTTGCCGAGTGGGTGGCACAGTTTACGGAGCAGGTGGCCACCGGCGACCCCCGCGACCCACAGGAGGCTGCCGAGCGAGCCATCACCCGGGGCCAGCTCTATCTCTGGCAAGGTTTCCGCCCGGTCAGCATGGCGGCATGGACGGGTGCGACGCCGAACGGGAGGCGCGTGGGCTATGTCTTCACTCCGCCCGCCGAAAGGCGACGCGGCTATGCCGCCGCGTGCGTAGCCGCGCTGAGTGGTGCGATCCTCTCCGAGGGAGACCGCTACTGCTGTTTGTACGCGGATCTAGGCAATCCAACATCGAATGCCATCTATGTCCGTGTCGGATACGAGCCGCTCTACGATGCCACGCAGTTTACTCTCGCCCGCTCGCCGCTTGAACAACGGATGTGAGTCCGGTCAGCCCCTGGAAATCCGCAGGCGCTAAGTGTTCGATACCGAAGACGATGGAAGTGCGCCGCAATCTAGAGGAAGGCCTATCCTACCTTCTGGTCCCGTTGTCGGGGTTGAGATTGAAACCGAGCAGAAGTGGAGCGAAGGTAAACTGCGCCGTGTGGGGAGGCGGCCCAAACGGCAGTGCCCATGAAAGACTGGAGAGACGACTCTTGAGACCCGAGACAATCAGCTGCGGTGTATTCGCGTGCATCTTCGGAGGGGCGCTGCTGGGTTCCCTGCTTGGCGACGTTCTGCCCGAGCATCACGTTAGTCCGGATTCTAAGGACGTCGTGAAGCTGGGGATCGGTGTGATCGGGACGATGGCAGCCCTCGTTCTAGGCCTGCTAATCGCGTCGGCAAAGGGTTCGTTTGAGGCGCAGAAGAGCGAAATCACGCAGATGTCTGTCAA
>Ga0116216_10001225_pt1 | contig 18067 bp, 18 predicted proteins | sample Sb_taG_11_FD_89696 | JGI IMG/M metagenome (GOLD analysis project Ga0116216, IMG submission 89696) | Peat soil microbial communities from Weissenstadt, Germany - Sb_50d_3_AS metaG | ecosystem: Environmental > Terrestrial > Soil > Wetlands > Peat | place: Germany: Weissenstadt | collected 2010-09-21
GCGAATTCGTCGACCACTACAACACTCATCGGCCGCATCGCTCTCTTGATCAGATGTCACCCGTCCCGAGAGCTCCGGTACCGGTGCAGAAGTGGTGTCCCGATGCGAAGCAACTGCGAAGAATCGACAGGCTCGGCGATCTCATCCACGAGTACGAACTTGCTGCGTGAGACCTCCGGATGAGTTTTTCGGCACCCACAACCGCAAGCCGGTAGGCGGCCCCTTTGGCCAGCTGTCGCTCTGTCACCTGTTCTCCTATCCCTCGATCGGAGACCCCATTCTGTAAACGATGTCCGTCAGTTTTAGACCCCCTCGCCCACCAGCACCGACCGACCGACGACCGACCGACCGAGCGACACCGCCTCGCCCACGACCGAACGAGTCCGCCTCGCCCACCGAGCGCCTCGCCCTTCAAGACGAGCCAGGTCGAGTGACGCTCTGAGCAGTGAATGGCGCGCTGTCATGCATCATCACGAGGGTCGGCGGCATCAGCATCTACGGTTGTGCTGGCACGAAGCTTCCAACCGGTTGCCCTCCCTACGATCGACATCTCGGACAAATGACGACAATGTGAGCGGCGGAGGCTCTTGCGGTTGGAGAGCTCTGCCAATGTCACCGACGCGAGGATGACGATTGCCACGTCGAGACTGGTTCGGTAGCGCGTCTGGCCAAACGTCGCCACGCAAACGAGCACTGTGTCCGCGAGGATGGCGACGAACGGAAGCAGAGTGACTCCCCGCTTCCGCAGAATCACGGCGCCGGGCACCGCGAGAAGCGCCGCTAGGTAGTACACCCCCAAACCAAAGAAAGCAGGAAGGCGAGGGCGGTGGAGAGCCTGCCATTCGAAGTTGATCTGCTGAATGGGCGCGAAGAGGCCGAGCTCACGTCCGAGTCGCGCCGCCATCACGACCGGGAGCCGACTGTCGTGCTTCTCCATGTAACCGACAGCGATCCGGCGTAGCTGGTAGTCCTCCACCGACGGATCGCCGGTCGGGCTGGTATGCACACCGAGCTGCTGGCCGCAGGCAAACGCCCAGTAGCCGATCCGCGACCCGTAGTAGGTGCTGGTGCAGTTCGCGGTGACGAGAGTCACCCCGAGTTGGTCCGAAAGCAGGACCGGGTCCTTGAAGCGCGTCGCGTTGTATGCCCACCAGGGGGCGAAGGTCGTGAGGACGGCCAACGACACGACTGTGACCAAACCTAGCCGACGTCCGATTGGGACTCCGCGCCATCTCATGAAGACCATGGGGACCACCAGGAACGGAATCACCAGAACGAACTCCGAGCGCGTGAGGGCGGCTACCGCGCAAGATACGCCCAGCCAGACGCCACGGCCGAAGCTCGGGTGATTCCAAAACCGAAAGAAGCACAGCACGACGAGCGCCGTCGTGAGAAGCACCAAACTCTCCGACATCAGCGCGCCGTCGTTGATGATGAACACGGGGTAGAGCGCGGCGATACCTGCCGCGATCAGTCCGGCCCGGCCGACGGCCGGTCCGCTCGTGTTCGAGGCCACAACTTTGCTCGCTCCGGTGCCCGCTATCTCGCGTGCTGCAAGACCGACGACGAAGACTGCGATTGCTCCGATCCCACAGGTCCACAGGATCTGGGAGAAATAGCTCTTGAGACCGATCGAAGACCCGAGGGCGAGCACCAACGTGAACATTGGTGGATGGTCTGCGTTGGGCAGGCTGCGGCCGTAGAAGAGGAGGACGTACGGGTTGATAAAGGCCTTCCCCGCTACCAGGAGGTTGGCCTGAAAGTGGTAGTAGAAGGCGTCGCCTGTGGCACTTGTGTGGCGCTGATAGACGAACGCGTATCCCACACGCAATGCAAATCCAGCGACACTCACCATCGAGAGTCGGACCCAAGCAGGGAGGTGTGACTCGGGTGGTTCAGGTGACAGCGACGGAACAACGGGTATTCGCTCGAGCGAGGGAGAGAGCCGCGTTGCTGGAGCCGACGAGAGCATCTGTTCTCAGATGGGGACCGAGGACATCGCCATCAATGCATCCTCTTCCCGGTAGCTGAGAAAACCCTTTGAGGGAGGGGGGCTTGTGGTGCACAGCACCAGCCCTCTCTGCAGGGCTACAGGACGCCTGCCACGCGAATGGATGACGCTTAGACCGACCGGTATCGCTCCTGGAGCGTGTTCTTCATTTTCATTGCCGTCACAAGTAAATGGGAAATCGGGAGTCTCCTCGGGTTTTTCGCGGCGTGCCGACCTCGGTTCTGCCAAGCCGTCAGTGGCCCGGAAGCAGTGGAACGGTGTGGGTGCCGAAAATCTCGTCCACGCCTGTAACCAGCCGATATGCCGGGGCGGGTTCGACGGTCTGATCCGACCCAAGACATGAGGACCCGAGCCGGACGAGGATCTTCTCCCCCTCTCGCGACCGCCCCGTGTGAGCTGCCCCTCACGTTTTGCGCAAAGGACTCCTCGACGGTGTGAAGCGGCGCGCAGGGCTCGCCGCGGAAGCCTTCACAACAGAAGTCCAGCTAGATAGGCACGGATGGCATTTTCGGCACCCACAGGCCTCCTAGTACCCAACTGCGAGGCGGGAGCGCATCACGATAAGCATGCGCTTGCCCACTGACGGTACGCCTGGTCCGAGGAGAATCCGAACCCAGGAAGCCGAAGGACCACAGGAGAACCATCCACCGCTTATCTCGGCTCCGCGAGAAGTCCCAGCTCGGCGAGTCGGATGACATATTCGGCACCCACAGGATCAGAGTCAAAGGACCCGACTGCGCCGCCGATCGTCCGGGTCAGCGCCCATTGACAGAAATCGCTTACGGAGCCTTCGCCTAACCGCCGGGGAGGCCCAGGAGGCTTTCGGCCCTATCCAAAGTCCGCGTCGAGGAGTAGCACTAGCAACACAGAGTCTCTGACAGCGGGGGGAGGCCACGATGCTCGATACGGTCATCGGCCCTGGAGTGTGCGGGGAGATCGACGACATCGAGTCTGAGCTGTGCGCCTCCTCGCGGGAGGCCTCTGTCGGCTTCGTTCCGTTCGCGAACCTCGACCTCTGGGACCTAGCACGCAAGGTCGCGCTGTCACGGACGGAACATGAGCTCCGCCCACCGTGGAGGAGGTGAGGCCCCTGATCCGATTCGGCTGTACAGAGCGCCTCTTTGGGACGAACCTCGAAGCAAACCGGTGACAATCCGACCGGTACTGATCGGTCCAGTCGCAAAGATCCAGGCATCTTGAGCCTAAAACGCGGGTTCGGTCACTCCTCCGAGGCGCTGACATTATGAGGACCAACGTCCGCCGTCCTTTTCGGATGGCGGACGTTGTCGCGTCGGCCTATCACCCGATGTTTGGGGTGGAGAGACGCTAGACCGATCGCAATGTGATGCCGGCGCGCCGATCTGGCAACGATTGCAAACACCGAAGAGCCAGACCCGCAAGCCGGCTCGGCGGCGTACGGGTCGATGAAACCCGTGGCAGACGCCACCAGCCCTGATCATTGGCGCTCGATCCTGAAGTGTGCCCACCGCGTCCCCAATCCAGCGGGATCAGGCAACCCACATCCCTGACCGTTTGCGGCAGGGCCCTGCTTCTTACGTGGCGCCACGACCACACCTGAACGCTCGGCTGATGGGTCCTATCCTTTGGGTATGGAGCAACTCGGTGGGCTCGATGCAGCCTTTCTCTATTGCGAGACGCCGACCATGCATCTGCACGTCTGCGGGCTTCTCGTGCTTGACACCTCCACGATGCCTGATGGGTACTCCTTCGACAACATCCGCTCCATGCTCTTCGAACGACTTCCGAAGATCCCCGCGGTCCGACAAAGGCTTGCAACCGCACCGCTTCACGTCAGTCGGCCGTTCTGGATCGACGATCCGTACCTTGACATCGACCAGCACCTGCATCGTCTCACCCTCGGGCCGCCAGCTGATCAAAAGGCGCTCGGAGACGTCGTCGGTGACATCGCGAGCTGGCCACTCCGACGAGACCGCCCACTCTGGGAGATGTGGGTGGTCGAAGGGCTCTCCGATGAACGCGTCGCTCTCGTTGTGAAGATGCACCATTCGACGATCGACGGTGTCTCGGGTGCCAACCTGATGGGGAGCCTGCTGGACCTTGAACCGAAGTCGAGCGCGCCAGCCTCTCCTTCTGCCGACTGGCGTCCTGAACGCTCGCCCAGCCAGCTCGAGCTCCTCGGACAGGGAATTGCAAGTCGACTGGCCGAGCCATGGGAAATCGCCCGACTCGTGCCTGCTACGGCTCTGCGCATCGCCTCCACTCTTTGGCGACTCGGGCGCCAAGGGGAGACAAGCACGCCAACCGCGACGCCGTTCACCGCCCCGCGCACAGCGTTCAACGCCACGATCACCGCTCGTCGATCAGTCGCTTTCACTGAGGTCTCGTTGGCCGATGTCAAGAGGGTCAAGGAAGCACTTGGCGTCACGGTGAACGATGTGGTGACGGCGGTAGTCGGCGGGGCCCTTCGACGCTATCTCGATGATTGCGGTGAACTACCGGATCGGTCGCTGATCGCAGCGGCCCCGGTGTCGGTCCACGACCAGACGGTCGAACAGGGAGGGACGACAAAGGTCTCAGTGATGTTCTCGACCCTCGCTACCGATGAAAAGGACCCGGTTGAGCGACTTCGGGCTGTCGCCTCGGCCAACGCCCAGGCCAAAGAGATCCACAAGATGGTTGGCGCTGACACGCTCATGCGCTGGGCAGAACACTTTTGGCTCAATGCGTTTGGCCTGGGCGCCCGCCTTTACTCGACCCTGCACGTTGCAGAACGTCACCCGGTCGTGCACAACCTGATCCTGTCAAACGTGCTGGGACCGCCGGTCCCGCTTTATCTAGCCGGAGCTCGGCTAGTGGGTCTCTATCCCCTTGGACCAATCATGGACGGGGCCGGGCTCAACGTGACCGTGCTTTCGCAGGAGGATCGAATCGGCTTTGGCATCGTCACCTGCCCCGACCTCGTGCCACGCGTTTGGGACCTGGCCCTAGCCATCCCTGATGCGCTCGAGGAGCTCGTCTCAGCCGCGGTGGGGACCTAGCGGCCATCCAGCCAAAGTCGCTCGGAGTGGCCCACTCGGGCCAATGGGATTAGCAGCGAAGCAGCCCTAGGGCGGAAACGAACTCTTCACCGCCTCGTCGACCAGTCGTTTGACAGCGCGTGACCAATAGAAACCGACATGACCTCCTGCATAGGAGGCCAAGGTAGGGCGGTCCCAGTGGAGCCACAAGCGTCGGGCCTGACCGAATGTCGACATCCGATCGGCTAGGCCGGCAAAGATATAGCGCCGCTCGAATGGGACCTTGCAGTCCATCGTCAATGGGGATACGACGCGGTGCACGTCGTCAGCCGCCGGCCCGACGACCCCGTAGTGGTCCGCCAATCGGGCGATATGAGGCCGACTATGCCTTCGAAACAGGTCGGGCAGGTCGACGACCGGTATCCCTGCGATCACGCACGCCAGGTCGTCTTCCAGGGCCGCGACGAGCGCTGCCACGAGCCCTCCCAGCGAGTACCCGATCACACCAACGGTCTCCGCACCTTGGGTCTCTCGCAGCCAACGGATGACCCGGCGCACATCCCATGTGGCCTGGGTGATGCCGTGCATGCTGTCGACCAGGTCGATGGTCATGAAGTCCTCGCCGCGGGCTCGGCCCGACGCCCGCGGCCCGTGCAGCGGCAGGACCGGCACCACGACATTGACGCCCTTGCGATGCAACTGCGGCGTGCGAAACGCCAGCAGATCCATCGAAGCGTTTGAGCCCATTCCAAAGCCGTGTACACAGATGAGCCACGACCGGTGGTCTCGCCCCGGCGCCCGAGAGACCCAGGCGTGCACGGTGCGGTTGGCCTCATGGCTGAGCCACCGGTCCCGGCCGGCTTCGCCAGGGTCGGGCTCCCAGCCGCTCGTGAACGTGGTGTGTTCATAGCCAAGGCCAGGCGCGCGCGCGTGCCACGCCTGCACGTCCTCGGGTGCCTCGGGCTTCTGGTGGTAGCCAGCCGGATGGTCGATCCACCCACGTGCCGAGAAAAGCTCCTGGGTGCTCGCCAGGTCGGCCGCGGCGGGAGCGTAGTCATCGATGCTCGGCACTAGGTCCGGGTGGTGGAACATCGCGATCAGCACCTCGTCGAGGTAGGCCTGAAGCGCATGCGACGGGGTCGGGCGGACGGGCACGATGCTGTCGTCCTCGCCAGCACCGGCACTCCTGCGAACGCCACGGGCGAGGAAGATCGAGACGCGTGGGCCCGCTCGCAACACACCCAACACTCGCGGATCACCTGCCAGCTGTCTGGCACCGTCGTAGATGGCGGTGGCCAGACTCACAGGAAATCTTGACAGCCCACTTGCCCACTGAAGTGCATTAGGCCTGGTGCGTGCAGTCGCAGACGACGTCGTCACTATCGGCTCTGGCTCAGAGCGCTGATTGGATGGCAAGTCGACCCCGGTTGTGGGTCCATCGGCTCCGGTCGGCACTTGCGAACCTGAGGTCACCATGGATGAGTTCGCTTCGTGTTCGAGCTCGACGTCCCCGATGTGTAAGCACCAAGCAGGTCGCAGGCAAACGCGTTTTCAAGGAGAGATGCGGCATCTTCGACAAGAAGGTGGCGGACGTAGCGATCCTTCATCTCTCATCTTTGGACGTCGGCGCACTCAGAGAGAGCGAGAAGCGCATGGTGGACAGCGCGACTCGCTTCGCCGAGGTGGTACGAGGCTTGTTGGGAATGCCCGATCCCAGCTTCGGCCACGAGCCCATCGACGATGGCCAGGACGTCTCTGAGGTGTGCGACAGCTTTTTCGATCTCGGACCTAGTGGAGGTGCTGGCAGCCGTTCCCTCCGCGGAATGCTGGGAAGGGGCTCCAGTGTTCACAGATCAAGCGTCAACCTGTTCACGCCACCACCGACAGAGCCAAAGGTCCCGATATCGGCTTGTCAGGTGCAAATCCTGCCCACCCGCGGGTTTGCCTTCAACCTTCTGTGAGCTGCTCGTTATTGCTCAACGACGGATCGTCCCAACAATCTGACCGGCCGTGCGCTTCGAATGCCCCTGTTTCGCCCAGTAGGTGGCACACGCAATCCAACTTCATGCGGCCCGCGATGCCGTTTGCCGAACGCCTGACACACCAGTATCGCGGGCCTCCGAGCTGTTGAGAGCACTTGTGGGCCGTGGCCGGGAGTTTTTGGTCGCGCAGACGTCAGGTTGTTAGCGTGACTTTGAAGGCGTGATCGGTGCGAATCTCACGATCGAGGAGGATGGCCTGTGAGAACGGCGCTGGTCTGACGGGCCGCTCGGAGGCCGCTCAAGTAGGCGGCCTCGACGGTGTCTGCTACGGGACTCCATACGGTTGCCGATCCCGCCCACAACAGGGCGCCGGTGTCAGGCGCGGCGAGCCGCGCACGCGCCCCCACCGATCCTGGTGGGAGGAACGTATAACCGCCCAGAGCGTATGGCTCGGTGAGCCAATCGACGAAGCGGGTCCCTCGCACGAGCCGCGTCGGCCGGACACGCGGGAAGACCCGACGGAGATCTTGGAGCGCGATCTCAACAGCGGCATCGGGGCCGGCCTCGGACAGTGCACGTGCTCGGGGGCCGGTGGCGTAGGCGATGAGCACAGGCGGCCCGTCGGTGCCGAAGGAGGTCGGCCAATAGAGCGTGATGGGCCCCGTCGCGCAGATCAACTGGGCCATTTGGCGTGGCCAGAACCGTTCTTCAAAGGAGAGCAGGACCTTCGCCACCGGGCCCGTGGCGATGCGCTTGATGGCATCGCGCTTGCTCTCAGGCAGGGATGGTTTGAAGGCCACCATCCCAGCAGCCAGCACCCCGTGCGGGACGGTGCAGATCGCTGTCCGCCCGCTGAAGGTGCGTCCGTCCTGGAGGGTGATCTCGACGCCGTCGCTCTCCCAGGCGATCAATGCGACCTGGCACCCGAAGCGGATGTCGAGGCCGATGGCCACGTGCTGGGGCAACAGGTCGTAGCCGTCGATGACTCGGTGGTTGACGCCCTCCTCGAGACGGAGCACCCCGTCGGCCGCTAGGCCCTTGACACCCACCTCCTCGATGCTTCCCGGCAGATGGGCGGTGAGCGTGAGCTGGGCGAGCTCACGGGCTCTACCCCGGTAGCCCTTCTGGGCGATGAACGATGCCGCGCTCATGTCGTCGCCTCGCAGGCGATTCAGCGACCAGAGGATGTCGAAGCTCCGCCACACCCCGGGGTGCAGCAAGTGCAAGGGCAGCCACCGCGTGTCTCCTCCGCTGGTGAACCACGAATGCGAGTATGGGACCGGCTGGACCCGGAGGGCGGCAGCGCGCACGTCGCCCCAAGTGGCAGCTCCGACGCCATGGATGAACTCGGCGCCTGTCTCGATCGGCACGTCGGCGAAGTCCCGAACTGTTTGCACTCGCCCGCCGACCTGGTTCGTTGCCTCCAGCACGATCACGCGAGCGTCGCCGGCTGCGAGCGCCCGAGCGGCAGTCACGCCGGCCATGCCCGCGCCCACTACGACGACGTCAGCGCTGCTGTGCTCTCCGGTGTCGTAGATTTGAGACCCCCCTACAAGACCGTGGTCTGGTCCTGCCAGCGGAGGCCACATCTCGGACAGCTGCCTACGGCGAACGCGTTTCGGCATGCGACGAAACGCGTATGGGACAAGGTGACGGTGCCCAGCGAGGCCGTGACAGTGCAAAAGTTGTTGGAGCACGTAAGGCTGCGATCCTCGTGAACGATCACCGTCCCGTCGCAATCTCGCGAACTCAACCTGCCCCCCAACACACTCCCATCGTCGCGCTCTCCGAGCCAGCCACCGCAGAGCCAATCGACCCTTTTTCGAGCGCCATCTGGTCGTGGTTTCGCTAGAGCTGGATCCGTCTCGCGAAGTGCCTGGTTAGATCAGTATTCGGGTTTTGGCACCCCACAGGATCCTGGTATGTCATAGCGGCCGATTCCGCATCACTCCGATGAAAGAGGTCGTGAGCGAGCTACCGAGGCAGACTGTTATTGGTCCAGCGCATGGCCTCTGGCATCGGAGCGACTCCTTGGGTGAGAGGCTCTACATCAAACTGCGGTTTCACAAGGACATGGCGGCTGCTGGCGCAGCAATAGGTGCAGGCGCAACGAGACGGAACCATAACTGCAACGCGGCACCTGAATGGACCTGGATATTGTGCGGTGACAAAGCAGCGCTATGTGCGTGCCAGAGAATTGAGCAAGAATCGCCCCGGTGGGTGGCGAGTCGATTGGAGGAGGCAAGTGCCCGCGTACTACACCAAGACCGAAGAAGAGCGCCCCGTGTTTCACACCACCGCGGCCTGCAAAGAGGCTCGTGGCATCGAACGTGGGAACGTTATGAGCGTGAATGTGCTGGCCGAAAGGCAACTCTGCGACGTGTGCGCCAAGATCGAGGCAAAGAAGACAAAGAAGGCAAAGTGATCTAGTCCCTCTCTAGTCCCCTAGGCCTCGGAAACCCGGCGGGGACGATGCATGGAGCACCGGAGTGGACGGCGTCCGCGGATCCCAGGTCACTCCAGTCCTCGCCGTCGTGTTCTTGTCGAAAGTGGACCTTGTGGGGGCCAGAAACTCGTTTGGCATGCCTGACCTGGGATTTCTCATCCTGATTGCGACCTGTGGGTGCCGAAAGACCCATCCGACGCCCTTGAGCAGCCATTATGTGACCGAGAGAATTGGCCAAGTCGCGATCGCTCGGCAGCAACGACGACTCCAGGCTCCCGATCGCGAACACGGGCGCGATCCACCTCCCGCAAATGCTTGATCACTGACAGTCCGCGCTTGCCAGAGGGGGTTTTCGGCACCCACAGGCCATGGTGTGGAGCGGGTGACCGGGGGCTTCGAGCCCTAGGAATGTCGCGTCCAACGGTCCAGTCCGTGGCACCCGAACATCCTCCTCTGACCAGTAGGCCACGGGCCGCCTGAGTGGGTGAGCCCGAGCGAGTCGGCGGAGAAGTCTTGGGAATGTCGGCCCTGTCGTCGGGCAGGCGGATGGGCGAGCCTGACAAGGTGGGGAAGGAGGTGAAGGTAGTGGCCCGTCCCGGGACCTCGTGTGTCGACCTTCGCAGGGTCGTCGCCGATTCCACGGTGGTGGTGACGGGCGCATCCTCAGGCATCGGTGAGGCGACCGCCCGGATGCTCGGTGCCGCCGGCGCCCGTACGGTCCTGGTGGCGCGGTCGAAGAAGCGTCTCGAGGCACTCCAGCACGAGGTCGAGGCCGCCGGTGGGCGGGCGTGCCCGCACTCAGCAGATCTGTCGGATGTCGCCGCGGTGGCGCAGCTGGTCGAGGGCATCCGCGAATGCCACGGCGACATCGACGTGCTCGTGAACAATGCAGGACACTCCATCCGGCGTTCAATCGCGCTGTCGTACGATCGCTTCCACGACTTCGAACGCACGATCGACGTCAACTATCTCGGGCCTGTACGCCTCGTGCTGGGTGTCCTACCCGGCATGCGTGAGCGGAGGCGAGGCCATATCCTCAACGTGTCCTCCCTCGGTGTGCTCTTCGGCGCGCCGCGTTTCTCCGCCTACCTCGCGTCTAAGTCGGCGTTCGAGTCGTTCTTGCATTGCATCGCGTCCGAGATCCGCGGAGATGGGGTAGCGGTCACGAACATCTACATGCCCTTGGTTCACACTCCGATGGTCGAGGCAACACGGCTGTATCGGCTCCTGCCCGGGCTCACCGCTGAAGAGGCAGCTGCCCGCATCTGCCGGGCGGTGGTGGAGCGTCCGAGTCGCGTAGCCCCTCGGCTGGCGATGATGGGACGGCTGCTCGCCGACGCTGCACCTGCGCCCTTCGAGGGCCTTCTCCGCCTCACCTATAGGTGGTCGAGTGACTCATCGGCCGCGCGCGGTGAAGACAGCGACGAATTGGAGGTTCCTGCATTCGCGCAGGGTTTTCTTCGACGACTCGAGAGGCGCACCGCGAGAAGCGAGGGATGAACAGATGAACATCCGACAGGCGGTATCCGCCGCTCACGCTCTCGGACGAACCGGGATCTTCCGGCCCGTGAGGCCCCTCGAGTACCTGCGGATGGCCCAGCTGACCCGCCGGTGGGGACCGGGCCTTGCCACCGCGTCGGCAATCGCCGCCCTGCGGGCGCCTCATCGGACGGCCGTCGCCGACGACATCGGGTCGCTGTCCTGGCAGGAGGTCGACGGTGAGGCCAATGCAGTTGTACACGTGCTGGCGCGTCTCGGAGTGGAACCGGGGAGGACGATAGGCCTGATGTGCCGCAACCATCGGTTCTTCCTCGAGGCGACTCTGGCCGTATCGAAGCTCGGCGCCGATCTCGTGCTCCTCAACACCGAATTTGGACCGCACCAACTCGGAGAGGTCCTGAAACGCGAGGAAATCGGTGTGGCGGTCTTCGACGACGAGTTTGCGCCAACGTTCAGCATGGCTGGGTTCGAAGGATCTTCCGTCTCGGAGACGGAGATCCGAGAAGCTTCGATCACCGAAGACAGCGCGTCGCCCGAGCCGCCACCGCGACCTGGACGGATCGTGATCATGACGTCGGGGACGACCGGGTTGCCAAAAGGTGCCCGGCGCGCCACGCTCACTCCTCCTGTCGACACGGTCGTGAGCGCGTTTTCCCAGCTTCCGTTGCGGGCACGGGAGCCAGTGGTCGTCTCGCCGCCACTTTTTCACTTGTTGGGATTCGGATTCATGGGATTCGCCCTGGGTCTCCAGGGCACTCTCGTCGTGCGAAGCAGGTTCGACCCTGAGACCGTGCTGGCCGACGTTGCCGATCACGGTGCAACGACGCTCGTTGCCGTGCCCGTCATGCTCCAACGCATCCTGGGATTGCCGGAGAAGACTCGTCGCCGATACGACACGTCCTCGCTTCGCGTGATCGTGTGCAGTGGATCCAGGCTCAGCGCAGAGTTGGCCTGGTCGGTGATGGACGCTTTTGGCGACATCCTCTACAACTTCTATGGTTCCACTGAAACCGGCTGGGCCACGGTTGCCGGACCGTCCGACCTGAGGTTGGCACCGGGAACGGTGGGTCGGCCACCGAGGGGAACGCTCGTAGCCATCCTCGACGACGAGGGCGTGCCGGTCGCCAACGGAGAGAGCGGCCGCATCTTCGTCGGTAGTGGGATGACGTTTGATGGGTACACAGGCGGCGAAGGGAAGGAGGTCATCGCCGGACTGATGAGCACGGGCGATACCGGTTATCTCGACGAAGCTGGTCGCCTGTTCGTCGAAGGCCGATCTGACGAGATGATCGTGTCGGGGGGCGAGAACGTCTACCCAGGTGAGGTGGAAGACCTCCTTCGGGGCCACGGCGCGGTAGTCGATGCGGCTGTTGTCGGGATCGATGATGAGGAAATGGGCCAACGGCTGACTGCTTTCGTCGTCTCCAGGCCGGGGTCGTCACTGTCCCTCGATGAAGTCAGGGAGTATGTCCGCTCTCATCTTGCGAGATTCAAAGTCCCGCGTCATGTTGAGTTCGTCGATGAGATACCCCGGAACTCGATGGGCAAGGTCCTTCGTAGAGATCTGCTGGACGAATAAACTTTCGGCTCGCAAGGCCGACGAAGGAGCCAGTGGTCAAGCGAAGCCTTGCAGCGACCCTGGCGAACGCCTACGCCGAGCGCTGGGTGGGCACCCTTCGCCGGGAGTGCCCGGACTGGCTCTTGATCTTCGGGTGCCGGCAACTCAAGACGGTGCTCCGTGTCTGCACGGCGCACTACAACCAGCATCGCCTCCACCGTGGCCTCGACCTGCAAGCACCGCTCTCCCCATCGCCCTCGGTGCCCATCGGGCAGTCACCTATTGACTCGGAGGTTCGTCGGCAGGATCGACTCGGTGGCTTGCTTCATGAATAGAGCCTTGCTGCATAACCGAAATTGGGTTTGATACCCAACAAGTGAAGCCAGCATGTCGCGCCGATGAGCTTCCCCCGATCTGGCGGACAGCGAACAAGAGGCGGCGAAAGCCGACTCTTGGAAGGATGTCCACATGCCCAGAGCCCATCCACCCGAGTTCCGCCAGCGCGCCATCAAGCTCGTCCGCTTGCGTGAAAAGCCGGTCAGCCAGATCGCAGAAGACCTCGGGATCTCCGACTCGTGTCTTCGCAGCTGGGTGCGCCGGGCAGACATAGGTCTCCCATGACCGAGTTGATCAAGCCGCGCCTGGAGGGAAGCGTCGGACTGCCCGACGGGCGCCGCATGGGCTTCGCGGAGTTCGGAGATGCTCGTGGTCGGACCGTGATCTGGCTTCACGGCACTCCAGGCGCCCGCCGCCAGATCCCGCATGAGGCGCGTACATTTGCCATGGCGCAGCAAGTGAGGCTCGTTGGCATCGACCGGCCCGGCATCGGCTCGTCGACTCCCCATCTGTATTCCCATATCCGCTCCTTCGCCCGGGACTTGGATTCGATCGCCGAAGCGCTGGGTATCGAGGACATGGCGATCATCGGGCTCTCTGGTGGTGGGCCTTATGCCCTGGCCGCCGGTGCCGAACTCGGCGACAGGGTCCGTGCGATCGGCGTCCTCGGTGGCGTTGCTCCTACGAGGGGTGCCGACGCGATTGACGGTGGTCTGGTCGCGCTCGGTGTCCGTCTGTCCTGGGCGCTGCGCTGGGGAAGGGTCCCGCTCGGAATGACGCTGGGGGCCCTTTTGCGCGCAGTGCGTCCGCTCGGCTCCCCTGCGCTTGACCTATACGCACGGGTCTCGCCCGAAGGCGACCGTCGGTTACTTGGTCGGCCCGAGTTGAAAGCGATGTTCATCGACGACCTGTTCAACGGGAGCCGACGCCAATTCCATGGCCCGATCGCGGACGTGATCGCCTTTACGAAGGACTGGGGATTTCTTGCTTCAGATGTCAAGGTCCCGGTCGTGTGGTGGCACGGCGACGCTGACCACATCGTCCCATTCGCCCACGGAGTCCACATGGTCTCCCGGCTTCCCCAGGCGACACTTCAGACCATGTCGGGCGAGAGCCACCTCGGCGGTCTTGGGATCGCCGAGGAGATTTTGAGAACTCTGCTTGGGATCTGGGACTCCGGGCAGCCGAGGCCCGCCTCGGCGCCGAAACAGCCAGCCACTCACGCCCGGTGAGTTAGCTTAGGGTTTCGACCCTTCGGGCTCATGGGGATCGTCGGCCAACCTCCTACGGTGCTGGCCACTATTCCGCACTCTTCGTATCGTCAAGACCGCTGCGGAGCCGCGGCACGGGTCCGGTGGTATCGCCACTCTGCGTGCATCAGGAAAGCGAAGCAGACGACTTGCAACTGGCCGGAATGTGCGGTGGCCGACCGCACCCCGATGGTCGGCTCCGACAATTGACGGCCCGGCGGCGACGAGAAACAGTGGCTTGATGGGCTGGATCTACCTAGTCGTCAGCATCAACGGCGCTGCCTATACGCTCACGGCCTTCCGCCCCCCGAAGCGGAGCCGGGTGTTGTACGGGTGGAGCTTCTTCGCCTCGTGGGTGACCATCGAGCTGGCGCCGTTTCACCTGCTGTGGCAGGTGATCGCCACGGCGCTGTTCGCTTCGCGGGGGGCCCTGCGGACGAGGCCGGGCAAGCTCGCCCTGGCCATCACGCTGGCGTCGTGGGCCGGCCTCGCCGTGTCGATCAGCAGGAGCTACCGAGCCCGGCACGAGATCCGCGATGCCCTGCGCGAGCTGTCCCACGAGCCGACTGAGCGCGAGTTCGCCCCGGTTCGGGTGCGGCGCAACATCGTCTTCGGGCGGGCCGGTGGTCGGCCGTTACGCCTCGACGTCCACGAGCCGGCCACGCCGCCGGCGCCGGGCGAGCGCCGACCGGCGCTCATCCAGGTCCACGGCGGCGGCTGGGTGATCGGTTTCAAGGACCGCCAGGGTCAGCTGCTCATGAAGCGACTAGCCGAGCGGGGCTGGGTGTGTTTCAACGTCGACTACCGCCTCAGCCCGATGGCGACGTTTCCCGACCACCTCGTCGACGTGAAGCGGGCGATCGCCTGGGTGCGCGAGCACGCCGACGAACACGGCATCGATCCGGACTTCATCGCCGTCACCGGCGGCTCCGCCGGAGGCCACCTGACGGCGCTCACCGCCCTCACCGGCAACGAGCCGCAGTACCAGCCAGGCTTCGAGGAGGCCGACACCTCGGTGCAGGCGGCTGTCCCGTTTTACGGCGTGTACGACTTCACCAACCGCAACCGCGTCTGGCCCGACGAGGTCGTGCCGCTCTTCCTGGCCCCGGTGGTGATGAAGTGCGACCCGGACGAGGCGCCCGAGCGCTATGCAGCCGCGTCGCCGCTCGACCAGGTGCGTGCCAACGCACCGCCGTTCTTCGTCATCCACGGCGACCTTGACCTCCTAGCCCCGGTCGAGGACGCCCGCGACTTCGTCCATCGGCTCCGTGAAGTCTCGAATGAGCCCGTGTACTACCTCGAGCTCAAGGGTGCCCAGCACGCCTTCGAGACCTTCGCCTCGATCCGCGCCAACGCTGTCGTCGAGGCCGCGGAGCGGTTCCTCAGCGCCGTGCACACGGCTCACCTCCGCAGCGGCGCCCACACGCCGACCGCCGCGGAGGTCGACGAGGCCATGACCGACCAGGTCGGCGAAGAAGCAGCTACCGTCGTGCGCTGACGGAGCCGCCCGCACGGCCCTACACGGCCGGCGATCAGTCGGTGTCATCGACCTCACGTGTGTCACCGACACCGTGATCGCCCGCCCTGACGCCGAGCAACCCGATTTCCAGGTGAATGGACCGAGGGGTGGGTCTTTTGCGATGAGTCTGGCGTCGTAGATTATTCAGCCCAACGCTCCAAATAGGTGCGCTTCTTCCATTGACCGGTTGAGCCCGCCGTTGGGAATTCGGCTGCATTTCCGGCGGGTACCACTTACCATCTACGCCTGATTGCCACCACCCGACCCCGGCGATTGTTCACTCATGGCCCGGCCCTTCGAGCTAGCCGGCCTCGAGGCTTACGAAAAGCCTAATGAGCCAAGAAACGCTGCCCCGCCCGGAATCTGTGAAGAAACCGAAACAACATTTGCCGACACGACATGACCCTGGGGGCTAACCGCTACCACACCAGATACATAAACAGTCTGTGCATCCAGTAACTGCCGAAGCGCTGAAACACCAAGTGGGCAGTTGTTGCCATTACAAGTGAACCGATAGGCGAGTCCGCTGACCCCGGCGATTGTTGAAACAGTAACTGTGGCTGGCCCGGCCGCACCGACGGACCACTGTTGTTGGAACTGAGCGGCAACTGGCGCCAGAGAGCTCGAAGGCGCTACTTGGGTTGGATCTTCGTTAACTCCAAAACCTGTACGTGTGGCGTTGTCGGTGTAGCTGAAGTTCTCCGGCCCTTGTCCAGGTACTGGCTTTGGCGAACCCGGGAACGCAATGTGGTAATTCCCATCCGGGGATTCCCATGTGGGAACACTCGTCGGAGTTGTATTGGGCTTAGTTGTTGCCTTCGCACACCCCGCCAGGGCCATTGTGGCTATCAGGGCCATAGATGCCCCCGCCGTTGCCCTCATATGTTTCACCGCAAAACAATACTCGCACTCATGGCCCACAAATGGCCTCGGGATCGGGGCAACTGGCGGCGGCAATGTGTTCGTGCAGCTCGCCGGACCCCCCCCAGCGGTTGACAGTGCCCCGGACATTGATTGCATTGGACCATCTGCACCGGCAACTGTCGGCCTGGTGCGGTTGCGTAGATGGCGCATCATGGTGTGCTCGTCGTCGCCGATCCGAACTTGTTCTGGAAGGTGGAGGAAATGCCTCTCACGATAGAGTCGCCTGTGACCGTCCACCCTCGACCACTCCGCCTTTAGCTCTGTAATATTCGGCCCACCTAACGCCCGAATTGTCTTGCGACCGGATACCTGTCCGAAAGTCAATTCTCGCGCCAGATCGGTGCGCTCACTGCCGGCGATCGGGGTTACCTCGAGGCGAGGTGCCAGTCGAACGTTCTGGGACACTGTTCGGTATTGCCAAGCGTCAACCTCGGGCGTCGTTAGGGGGCGTCGTTATTAGCCGTCCTCGAGCGTCGATGCCGAGCGGACTGCGGTGCCCAGACTTCTCGGTGCTTGCAATTGTTGCGCGATCAGGCACTTCCAGGATGGGCTACACGCGCAACCAGGTCCTTTCCGGCGGAGAATTAGAGGCCATCTGCCCTAGTCAATGCCGGAGATGGCGAGTTAACTGCGGAAGAGAGATCGGGAACGTGAGGCGACGAAATGCTCTTCTACGATCAGGTAAACGCCGCCATTCCGGACGACATCGAACGAAAGACAGCACACATCATCGGCGGAGGGATCGGTGGCCTGGCTGCGGCAGCGTTCCTGGCAACCGATGCCCATATGCCAGCGGGCAACATCACGGTCTACGAGGACCTACCGGTCCTGGGTGGGTCGATGGACGCTACCGGCGATCCGCCGACAGGCTACGTCTGCCGCGGCGAGCGCGAACTCGAGGCGCACATGGAGTGCCTCTGGTACCTCTGTAGCAAGGTGCCCTCCCTGAAGCGACCCGGGCGCACCGTCCTGGACGAGACGCGAGAGGCCAATTGCCGCGAGCCGATCTCGTCACATTGGCGGATCATCGAGAAGCAGGGACACAAGGCGGACTACGAGTCCCAACCGATGCTTCTGAAGGATTGCGCGGCACAGTTCCTTCGCCTGCTCGTCACGCCCGAAGCCGATCTGCAGGACATGTCCATCCGCGACTGGTTCCCACCGAGCTTCTTCGACTCGATCTTCTGGCTGATGTTCTCCCGGATCCTGTCCTTCGACGACTACCACAGCGTCATGGAGATGCGACGCTACGAGCTGCGCTTCATGCACCTCACCGAGGTGATGCCGCGCTTGGAAGGCATCTTGCACACCGAGTACAACGAGTTCGACTCCATCATCCGCCCGCTCATCGTCTGGCTCCAAGGGCTGGGGGTCCGCTTCGCCCTGGGGACCCGGGTGGTCGACATGGCCCTCGAATCAGAGGGGGGGAAGACCACCGTCACGGGCCTCACCATCCAGTCGGCGGAAGGCCGTTCCGAGATCAACCTCACGGCCGATGACCTCGTGTTCTTCACCAATGGGTCGCTGACCCAGAACATGACC
>Ga0116216_10001228_pt1 | contig 18024 bp, 15 predicted proteins | sample Sb_taG_11_FD_89696 | JGI IMG/M metagenome (GOLD analysis project Ga0116216, IMG submission 89696) | Peat soil microbial communities from Weissenstadt, Germany - Sb_50d_3_AS metaG | ecosystem: Environmental > Terrestrial > Soil > Wetlands > Peat | place: Germany: Weissenstadt | collected 2010-09-21
ACCACGCGGACAGTCGATCTCGAGACTCTCAGGGAGGGGGGACGCTACCCGAGACGCGATCTCCCGGAGCGCTGGATCTGGCTTTGCCCGCGGGAGGTTTGGGCTTCCGCAACCACGGACGGAAGGGCCGCGGAAAGAGGCTCTCGCGGAGCGATACGAATCGGTGAAGCGAAGAAGCCGCTCGAGGGCTCTCCTGGGGAGGGCGAACACTGCGTGCACGGCGGTCGGCCGCAGCCGCGCGTCCCGCAAAATCCGCCTCAGGACTCTCGGAGGGCACCCAGCGCAGGCAGGCCCGGGTTTCTGCGGACACCTCCAGGGCCCCGATCCAATAGAGGAAAGCCACCCAAAAGGACTTTGAAGGTCGCAACGACGCGCCGGCCGTTAGCGCCGCCACGCCTCCCACCACGACTTCGAGCGGCACGGGGCCGTCGAGTCCCCGCCCGGTGAGATACAGGACGGCCATCAGACCAAACCCGGCCACCATCCCTACGCTGCCCGCAATGTAGGTGGGGGTAATCCACTCGCCCCGCCACTGCTCGATTTCGAGACCGCAGGCGCCGCACGCGGGGTGAAAGCGCAGAACACCCGCGAACAGGGGACCCGAGCCGCAGCAGGGACAGCGCTCCCGAACCACGCAGGTGCATAGGAGACGCAGGAACTCCACAGCCCTATCTTACCCCGCCCAAGCGGGCAGCAGGCTCAGAATCCCGCGACCACCACCGGGTCGGCCTGGATGCGTTGGAGGCGCGCGCGCCTTGCGAGCACGCTCTTCGAGAAGCTGTACTGAGGCTTCTCTCCGGAGGCGAGGAGCTCGTCCAAGCGGTTCGGCCCCATGTTGTAGGCAGTGAGCGCCAGCTCACGCTTGCCGAACCGGCCGAGCATTTCCACGAGGTAGCTGACCCCGATGCGCACGTTCGTCACCGGGTCAAAGAGCGTCGTTCGGTTCTTCCAGGGGATGCCGAGCTCCCCCGCCACACTGCGGCCCACCAAAGGATCAATCTGCATCAGGCCGAGCGCACCTTGCGACGACACAGCGTTCGGACGGAAGCCGCTCTCCTGCTCCATGACCGCAAGGGCCAAGAGCGCATCGAGACCGTGCTCTCGCTCCGCAGACATCAGCACGTCAGCAATCGCGAGGCGCGCACGCGGGTCGACGCTAGACGCGCGGTCCGCAAGGATCGTTTGAATCTGGGCGGCGCGACCCCGCTCCTCCACTCCGATCGGTCGACCTAAGCGAAGCGTCGAGCATGCCGGGAGGCCGAGCAGGAGGCTGGCAACCAACAAAAGGCGAGCGCCACGCCGCATATGCCTTCCCCCAAACAGTGGACCCACCAAGACGGTACGGAAGGACGCGATCCCAATCCGTGACACCCGTCACATTATTGCGGCCGCGACGCGCAACTTGTTGGCGTAAGTCCCCATTTGCGGGGTTTCACAGGCAACAGACCGGCAGCTCCGAGAGTCCGCGGTGTCGCTCTGGACCCCGTTTACCCGCGGGAAGATGGATCTTTCCACCACGGATAGAAGGCGGGCATGTCCTTGGAGACGCGCAACTTGAACTGCGGGAGACGCTTCTCAAGGAAGCTTTGTACGCCCTCGTACGCATCTGCCGATCGTCCCATGGAGAAGATCGCCTTGGAGTCGACGAGGTGGGCTGCGTGGGGATGATCCGCTCCCAGCATGCGCCAGAGCATCTGCCGCGCGAGCGCGACCGACACTGCGCTCGTGTTGTCCGCGATCTCTCGTCCGAGCGCACGCGCAGCGGGCAGCAACTCGGCGGCAGGAAGGACTCGCGAGACAAGGCGGCCGGCAAGCGCTTCGTCGGCGGAGAAGATTCGCCCGGTAGCCACCCACTCCATGGCTTGGCTGATGCCGACAACGCGCGGCAAGAACCAGCTCGATGCTGCCTCGGGGACGATCCCGCGGCGCGCGAAGACAAAACCCATTTTCGCGCTCTGGCTCGCGAGACGGACGTCCATGGGCAGGGTCATGGTGATTCCCACCCCGACCGCCGGCCCGTTGATCGCCGCAATCACTGGCTTCTTGGACTCAAAGATCCGCAGCGTCACCTGGCCACCGCCATCGCGGTGATCCTCCAGCCGCTCTTGTCCGCTCGCATCGAAAGTACTCCCACCGCTGCCGAGATCAGCCCCCGCGCAGAAGGCGCGCCCTTCTCCCGTGACGATCACTGCTCGCACGTCGTCGTTCGCATCGATCTCGTCGAATGCCGCGATCAGCTCGTGCTGCATCTGGGTGGTGAAGGCATTGAGGCGATCAGGCCTGGAGAGCGTGAGCGTGAGTACGCGGTCGGTGATCTCGGTGCGAAGCGTCTCGAAAGCCATCGGGTCCTCCATCGGTGCGGTCAGGCGCATGATACTCTGCTCCCAGGAGGTATCATGATGACGGACTTCGGCGTGTGCATGTTTCCGACGGACTACGCGATCCAACCCGTTCCTCTCGCCCGCGCCGCGGAGGAGCGCGGCTTCGAGTCCCTCTTCTTTCCCGAGCACACGCACATTCCGGCGAGCCGGCGAACGCCGTGGCCGGGAGGAGCCGAGCTTCCCAAGGAGTACTGGCACACCCACGATCCCTTCGTCGCACTGGGCGCGGCCGCTGCTGTGACCACGCGCCTCAAGCTCGCAACCGGGATCTGCCTCATCATTGAGCGCGACCCCATTACCCTCGCCAAAGAGGTGGCCTCACTCGACACGATCTCCCAGGGCCGGGTCATCCTCGGGATCGGGGGCGGCTGGAATGCCGAAGAGATGGAGAACCATGGGGCAAAGTTCACGCAGCGCTGGAAGATCTTGCGCGAGAAGGTCCTCGCTTTGCGAGCGATCTGGACGCAGGAAAATGCTGAGTTTCACGGCGAGTACGTGAACTTTGATCCGATCTGGTCGTGGCCGAAGCCCGTGCAAAAGAACGGTCCACCCATTCTACTGGGCGCCGACTCGAAGTGGGCGGCCGAGCGCGTGGTCGAGTATTGCGACGGCTGGATGCCAATCGCGGTGCGTGGCGATGCGTCCAAAGGACTGGCTCGATTGCGCGAAGCCGCGGCCCGTGCTGGTCGCAAGTTCGAATCCCTGAACCTGACTGTCTTCAGCGCGCCCCCCAAGGAAGAAGCGGCGGTGCGATGGATCGAGCAGGGGTTCCACCGGATCGTGTTCGGACTGCCTTCGGCCGGGCCGGATGTGGTGCTGCCGATCCTGGACCGCGCCGCGGAGCTGGCCCGCAAACTGGCCTAGCTTTCTCCTAGGCCGGAGAGGGACGGCGCCCGACGCGGGAGACAAGATCTCGGGGAGCGTGCTCCTCGCGCAGACGCCGCTCGATGTAGGCCTCGATCTGCGCTCGGTGGTGATCGGCGAGCTCCACGAACTCGACACCGAAGAACTCCTTGTCGAGTTGTTCGCTGTGGTGCCGCACCTCGCCCAGCGCGATCACGGGGCGCCCACCGGGAATCCGGAGCACGAACCGCACATGGGCATCCACCGAGCACTCGGCGATGGGGCAGGCTGTCCATACGGCGACTCCGCTGCGGCTGATATCCCGGGCGTGCAGGGGCTCGAGAAAGCGCGGACCCATGAGCTGCACGAGCACAGGCTCGGTCGGCGTGGGACGAACGCGCGTGTAGCGGGAGCGACGCATCCCTTCTCCTAGCGGACGGCTCGGGCGAAACCCTTAGCGTGATTTACGATGTGTGCCGGGGCTTCCCCATCGCCAGAGCGCAGGTCGTGACCGCATCCGTCACGCCCCGCCGCTAGGATTCATTCCCTATGGCGGCTACACCCCACTCCCCCCGCGCTGCGCGCATCCTGCACACCGCGGATTGGCAGCTCGGCATGACCCGCCACTTTCTGTCCGAGGACGACGCTCAGCCCAAATTCACCCAGGCTCGATTCGAGGCCATCCGAGCGCTCTGCCGTGTCGCGCAAGAAGAAAGCTGTGAGGCAATCGTCGTCTGTGGGGACGTCTTCGAGTCGAATCAGGTCGATCGCCGCACGGTGGCGCGGGCACTGGACGCTCTTGCCGAGGCGCCCGTACCGGTTCTCCTGTTGCCAGGCAACCACGATCCCCTCGACGCCGGTTCGGTCTACCGTTCGCGCGCGTTCCTAGACCATCGTCCCGCTCACGTGATCGTGCTCGAAGGGGGAGAACCCCTCACTCTGCGCCCCGGTCTCGAGCTGATCGGAGCCCCGTGGAGGACCAAGCGTCCCCTCCGAGACCTGGTCGGCGAGCTGGTCCGGGAGCTCCCGCCCTGCCCGCCCGGTCTCGTGCGGATCTGTGTTGGTCACGGAGGCATTGCAGAGTTCTCAGGCTCTCGCGACGACCCCTCCCAGATTGATATCGCAGGCGTTGAGCGTGCGATCGCAGAGAGTCGGCTCCACTACCTCGCCCTTGGAGACCGCCACTCGACGACGAGCGTCGGGACGAGCGGCCGAATCTGGTATGCCGGCACGCCGGAGCCCACGGACTATGATGAGGTCGACCCGGGAAACGTCCTCGTGGTCGAGCTGGGACCGGACGGCGCCCGGGTCGTGTCGCGGCATATCGGCAGATGGCGTTTCAGCATGCGCGAGCGCGTCGACCTGGCGAGTGCCGAGGACGTGGCCGCCCTCGAAGAGTGGCTCGGCACGCTCGACGCGAAGGATCGCACGATCGTAAAGCTCCGCCTGACGGGGCAGCTTTCGTTGCGATTGCGCGCGCGACTGGACGAAGCGCTCCGTCATGCCCGGGAGCTCCTGGCCGCAGTGGAGCTCAGCGACGCCGCGCTTCTGACGGTCCCCGACGACCATGACTTCAAGGAGATCGAGCTCGCGGGCTTCGCCCGCGCCGGAGTCGACGCGCTGCGAGCGGCCGCGCAGGTGGGGAGCGATGCGGGAGGCGCTGCCCGCGACGCCCTCGCCCTCCTCTTGCGACTCGCGGAGGCAAAGCCTTGAAGCTCCTGCGCCTGCGTGTGCGCTCCTTCCGCGGCATCGACGAGCGCGAAGTCACGTTCGCTCCGCTCGGCGTGACGATCGTGCAGGGCCCGAACGAGGTGGGAAAGTCGAGTCTCGCCGAGGCCATCGATCTCCTGCTCGATGAACCAGACTCGAGCCAGAAGGAGAAGGTGCGCGCGGTCAAGCCCATAGACCGAGATGTGGGCACGGAAATCGAACTCGAGGCCGAGGCAGGGCGCTACGTGCTCACCTACTTCAAGCGATTCCACCGCGAGCGCGAAACGAAGCTCACAATTCGCAAGCCGCGCGCCGAGCTCTTGACCGGGCGGGAGGCGCATGAGCGGATGCTCGCGATCCTAAGCGAAAGCGTGGATCTTGATCTGTGGCGTGCGCTTCGCATCGTGCAAGGCGACGGCATCCAACCGCTCAAGCTCGGGCAGCAAACCTCACTTGCGCGTGCCCTCGACCGCGCGGCGGGGGAGACGCCGGCTGGAGAACGAGAGGAGGATCTCTTCGCACGCGTACGGGCGGAATACCTGCTCTACCACACGCCGTCCGGCAAAGACGCAAAGGTTCTGAGCGATGCCGCGGAATCCGAGCGCGTTGCGCTGGCGGAGGTTCTCGACCTCGAAGCCGAGCGCTCCCGCTTCGAGGCGGACGTCGAGCGCGCGGCGAGGCTGGCCCGCGAGGTTGCGGCCTGCGAAGCACGGGAGCGCGAGCTCGCTCCGCGCGCCGCGGCCGCGGAGCGCACGCTCGCCGATCTAAGGGCGCTTCGTGCTGAATGCGCACGCCTGACCGCCACCGCCGAAAGCGCAGAAGCACGGCACCGCGAGTGCGAAGCCGCTCTTGCAGCACGCGCGGACGCCCTGAAGCAGTGCGCGGAGCGGTCACAGATCGAGCGGACCCTGGTGGATGAAGTCGCCTCTGCAGGGCCCGCTTTGGAGGAGGTGGAGCGCACCTTTGCACAGGCCGAAGGTGAAGACCGCGCTGCGCGCGATTCTCTTGATCTCGCCGAAGCGCTCGAACGGCTGCGCCGCAGTGACGTCGAGTTCAGGCGGGGAGAGATCGAGCTCGAGCAACTTCGCGAGAGAAAGCAGCGCTACGACGCAGCACGGGACGCTGCCGGGCTGGCAGAAGACCTCCTCGCGAAGACCAGAGTGTCTGACGAGCTCATCGCAAGAATCAAACAGGCACAGCTCGCGTGGGTGGAGGCGCGGGCGCGCCTGGACGCAGGCGCTCCCACGCTCGAGCTCCACGCGCTGGCCGATCTGGCGCTCGAGATCGAAGGGGTAGCTCAGCCCCTCGCGCGAGGTGAATCGCGGGTGCTGCGGGTTCCCGAGTCCCTGTGCGTGGTGGTGCCCGGTGCGCTCGCGCTCAGCGTGACGTCGGGTGCCAGCGCCGCGAAGCTCGCTGACGCGCTCGCCGAGGCGGAGAGCCGCCTTGCGCGGCTCCTAAGCGCCGCAGGAGCCTTGGATCTCGCCGAGGCGGAGGCTGCGAACGAAGCGCGCCGCGAGGCGCTACGCAGGAAGTCCGCATTTGAGCGCGCGAAACACGATGAGCTCCGCGACCTCACGGCCGAGCAGCTCGAAGGCAAGCTTGTCGGATTGCAGCGGCGGGTGCCCGCCTATCCAGGCGAGCGAAGGAGCGCGCCGCCCCTTGCCCCCGACCTCGACACGGCCAAGGACGCTCACGCGGAGGCTGAGCGTGCCCTCCACGCCGCCAAGCTGCGCGCCAGCGCCGCGGAGCAGGCACTTCGCGCCGCTCGCGCTCGACGCGAAGAGCGAACCCAAAAGCGGCGAGAGCTCGAGGTGCGTCTGCGCGTGGCCGAGGCGGCCCGGTGCCAGGCAGAACGGGCGATCGCGAGTGCGCGGGCCAAGACTCCGGACGAAAAGCTGGCCGCGGCGCTGGACGAGGCATCGGAGCGTGCTGAGCTTCGCGCCGCGGAGCTCGCGGCGGCGGAGCTGCGTTTGCGCGCGGCAGACCCCGAAGGAATCGAGCTGCGCGCCGAGGCAGGTCTTGCGGCCCTTGCCAAGCTGCGTGCGGAGCTCGAGGCCGCGCGCACCGATTCCATCGCGCTCACGGGCGAGCTCGCGGGGCGGGGCGAGGCGGGGCTCCAGGAGAAGCTCGACGCCGCGCGTACGCGGTCCGATCGCCTGGCGCGCGACGGCGCAGCGCTACGCCGACGAGCAGCCGCCGCAAAGCTTCTCCACGACACCTTCCAGGCCGCGCGCGTACGTGCGCGGCAGGCATACGCGGAGCCTCTGCGCCGCCGCATCGAGGACCTTGGCTCCCTCGTCTTCGGCTCGGGCTTCCGGGTGGAGCTCGACGAGGAGCTGCGGGTCGCGACCCGCGTCTTGAACGGGCTTCCCGTTCCCTTCGATGCGTTGTCCGGCGGCGCCCGCGAGCAGATCTCGCTTGTGATGCGTCTCGCATCCGCGATGTGCGCGGCCGAGGAGGGCGGTGTTCCCATTGTGCTGGACGACGCCCTCGGATACACAGATCCACTCCGCCTCGAAGCCATGGGCATCGTGCTCTCGCTGGCGGCGCGCCGGTGCCAGATCATCGTGCTCACCTGCGTGCCCGATCGCTACCGTTTCGTGGCGGGCGCACGGGTGGTGCCGCTCGGCGAATCCCGCTCCGTGTGACGCCCTACCTCGAAGGGCCGCTGCGCGCGGCCTTCGACGCCTGGCTCGAGGCCACACGCGGACGATACCTGCCGCCGCTTACGTTTTCGGAAGTGCGCAAGAGCGTGCAGGCACTCTCATCGCTCTACGTCGAGCGCCGATCAGGCGGGCGCATCGCGGCACGCGCCATTGCGGGCGAGGGCAAGCGCGCCGCGTTTGCCACCTACTACGCACCTCTCCACTTCCTGACGACGCACCAGGCCCTGGCCCGGCTGGGCGGCGAGGACCTTAACGACGTCCGCGTCGTCCACGATCTTGGCTGTGGCACGGGTGCCGCCGGCGTGGCAGCGGCTACCCTGCTCTCGGTCCCGCCGCACTTCCACGCGATCGATCTCTCCAGCTGGGCGCTCGGTGAGGCGGTACTCACGGCGCACGCCTTTGGCCTCACCTCCCGTACGCGCCGTGCAGCGTTGCCGGCGGCGCTCCCGCGTGCGGGCCCCGATGATCTCCTTGTGCTGGGATGGGTGGTGAACGAGCTCCCTCCCGATCCCCGCGAGCGACTGCTGCGTGGGATCGAAGCTGCGCTCGCGCGCGGCGCGCGCCTGCTCGTGCTTGAGCCTCTCGCACTTTCGGCCGCGCCCTGGTGGCCAGGCTGGGCCGAGCGCCTCGCTCCGCGGGGCGTCGAGGAAGAGACCCTGCGCTGCACCCTGGACCTCCCGGTATGGATTCAAGAGCTGGACCGTGCCTGTGGGCTCGATCACCGGGAGCTGCGCGCGCGCGTACTGCTCGGTCCGCTCGGGACAAGCGCGGCACCTAGAGCGAGGTCCAATCCTCCGCCTGTTCGAACGTGAAGGCCGCACGATAGAGCGTGGGCTCATCCCAGTGTCGGCCGACGAGCATCACGCCCACCGGGAGCCCATCGCTCATGCCACATGGCATCGAGAGCGCGGGGTGGTGCGAGGCATTGAAGGGCTGTGTATTTGCGGTGTGCTCGAAGGCACGCTGAATCATCTCCTCGCGGGAGGCTCCCCGCGCGGGCAGCGGCGTTGCCTTGATCGGTGTCGTCGGCATGAGCAGGAGATCATGGTCCGCAAGGGCGGCGTCGTAGGCGGCCCGCAGCCTGCGGCCGACGTTTAGCGCCTTGGCGTAGTAGTGCTGGCCCGATTGTTGACGCGCGTTCGCCCCGCATAGCAGCGCAAGCTTTACGGTGTCGGACAGCTCGTTCGCGCGCCGTCTCCAGTTCCGATGGAAATCCATGTAGCTTGTGAGATACAGGTCCTCACGGCCGAAGCCGAGGCCGTCGCCTGACCCCATCATATGTTCGAGGCCGGCCAGGGCGATCACACTGCAAATCGAGGCCGCCGTAAGATGCATGGGGATCGACACGTCCTCGACCCCGGCGCCGAGCTTCGTGAAGAGGGCCGCTGCGGCCCGGACCTTGGCATCGACATCGGGTTCGGAGTTGGCTTGGCCGAATCCCTCGCGCACCACACCGATCCGCATTCCGGCAATGCCTCCCCCGAGGAGCTGGGAGTAGGGGTGTGTGAGCGGGGACTTCTGCCGAGCGTCGTAGCCATCGGGGCCCGCGATGGCCTCCAGCAAGAGCGCGTTGTCCCGCACCGAGCGTGTCATCGGCCCTGCATGATCGAGCGTCACCTCCAGAGGAACGATTCCCGTGTAGGGGACAAGGCCGTGGGTGGGTTTCAGGCCGTAGATCCCACAGAAGGAAGCGGGCATCCGGATGGAACCGCCCTGATCGCCTCCGATCGCCATGTCGGCCTCGCCGGCCGCGACGAGCGCCGCGCAGCCGGACGACGAGCCCCCCGCCGAGTAGCCGTGGCGGCGGGGGTTGTGCACATCACCCGTCGCATTTGTGTGGCTGCCGCCGGACATGCAAAGGCATTCGCAGTGCGCCTTGCCGACGATCTCCCCTCCCGCATCCAGGATGCGGGTCACGACGGTGGCATCGATCTCCGGGACGTATCCCTCGAGCGTGCGCGATCCGTTCATCATGGGGACACCGGCCAGGAAGATATTGTCCTTGAGCACCACCGTCTTTCCGGCAAGCCGTCCGCGCCCGCTGCCGCGCACGCGCGTCTTCACGTACCAGGCGTTGTAGGGGTTGTCCTCGGCACCCGGTCGCACGACCGGCCCGCGTGGGTACTTGGACGCCGGGAGCTCGTCCGGCATCGCGTCGAGCTCCCCGTAGGCGAGGCTCATCGAACCGAGCATCCGTTCCCAGAACACGAACTCTTCGCCCGCGGGTGTAAGACCGAGCTGCGCCGCGAGTCGCCTGAGTTCCTCGGCGCTCGGTGCCCTGACCTTCATGTCGCCCCTCCGCCCGCGGCGGGCCGCAGCCGCTTCTGCAGAATGTAATAGGTGTGGCCGGGGGCGGATAGTCGTCGAGTCCCGCCACTACCTCGTAGCCGAAGCGCGGATACCAGCTTGAACCCTGGAAGCTGAAGGTTTCGAGGAATACGCCGATGCAGCCGCGCTCACGCGCCAGTTCTTCGGCGGCGCCGAGCAGACGCGCGCCGTGACCGCGCCGGCGAAGCGGCGCGTCGACCCACATCACGCGCACGTGAAGCCAGCCTCCCCAAATGTCCCCCACCCGCCGCCGACCACGCCATCGTTGCCGTCCCGCAGGAAATACGCGACCGGTATCCAGTCGTGCCTTCCGGTGATTTCGATGTTGTACGTGTCGATCTTTCGCTGGAGGCTTTGTGCGTGCGGGGAGTCAGCGGTTCGCTCTCGTTCGATCCGGAGCGGAGCGCTCACCGCAATGCCGCCGTCCGGGGCCGGGCCGCCGACTCCGCCGCGAGCACCGTTTGCGCATCGTTCAGCAGGATTTGCGCGGACAGGAAGCTCGATCCGTAGATGGCGCGCACGTCCCCACGCTCATCCACCAGGAATGCTTTCGTGAGGTGCTGGAGCAGACCGAGCCGCTCCCCGCCGGCCCCCACGAGGGGCAGAACGTCTTGGCCATAGTCCGCCAAGACCGGCCGCAGTTCCGCCTGGCTTGGCGCGGTGAGGAAGCGCCAGTCGCTGCGTGGCCGCAGGTGGCGGGCCAGCTCCGCCATGCGCTCGGGCGTGTCGTTTTCGGGGTCGAAGCTCACGGTGACAAGGCGCACGTGGCGCGCCAGCGCGGGCCGCGCGGCCAAAGCCTCGTCCACGCGCTTCCAGGTGGCGAGGGCCGCGGGACAGGCGGAGCCGTCGCTGCAGCGCTGGTAGACGAACGACACCAGCGCCACCTGCCCCGGTGCAAGCCCGAGCAGCCGAACACGCGCACCATGGGGATCGAGCAGTTCATAGTCCGCGACGTGCTGGATCGGGGGAAGCTCGTAGGTCCCGGGAGCCGGCGGTGTGAAGAGTGGGGCGTCGGCGTGGGCCACCGAGAAAGCACAGAGCAGGCCCAAGGTCAGAAGGGGGAGAAGACGCCGCGCCGTGCGGGGCCCCACTAGCCGCCCTCCGACGCCCGCGGCACGTCCTCCGGGCCGGCAGCCGACGGCCGCGCCGCCACCCGGCCGCGGTAGAAGTCGATGCTCCCGAAGTTCATTTGGTGGGGACGCCCGAGCTTTGCGGCCTTGAAGTCGATGGCGAAGCTAGGCGTGAGCGTCTTCCCGTCCCACTTGAAGGCCTTCAGGAACTGCTCGTCATCCGCGCCCGTCTTGTCCCAATTGGAGAGGAGGGACGAGGTGAAGTAGACGCGCCTGCCATCCCAGGACTGCGAAACCATATTCACCTGCGAGCCGATCTTTTGCTCGAGCACGACCACCGGTGCCCGCGGCTGGGACACATCAAACACCCGTACCGTGCCATCCATAAAGGAGTCCACAAACAGAAAGTGATCGTCGGTGGAGAGGCTGATGTCCACCGGCAGCGGGACTTTCGACGGATCGCCGATCGGAGCAATCTCGAGTGCCTCGAAGGTGCCGTCGTCCTTGCGGAAGATCCCCCAGAGCTTCGAGGTCAGGGCGCTCGAGGAGAACGCGTAGTAGTGCTGCGGGGCCAGAGCCCAGCGGATCTCAAGGGGCGCCCCGGGCACGGCGAACGTCTGCAAGGGCTTTCGCGCGTGGAAGTCCCACACGATCATCGTGTTCCCGAAGTGCTTCATGGCCTCCGCGTCGCCCATCAGGTCCGGCAGCTTCCGCATGTAGTTCGCGCGCCCGGCGAACGACGAGGTGAGCATGCGGTTCAAGTTCGCGCTCACCCGCACGTCGTATCCGTAGGGCGCTGCCTCGGGCAGCCAGATCGTGCGAACGAACTTGCCTTGATTGCTGTACTCGACGAGCGCCGTCTTGCCGCCGTTGTCCTGCGCATTCGACAGGCCCGAGATCAGCATGCGGCCGGGAATCGCGTAGAAGGTGTGGGGACCCACCACGCCACCGCTGTCTTTCGTGAAGGTCGTGATCGTCTTCACGAGCTTCGGCTGGGCAGGGTCCGTGGCAATGTCGAACACGAAGATCGCGCTGTCGTCGAGGCCACCCATCCACAGCTCACGGCGATCGTCCGTGAACCCGCCATGGTGCACCTCGTGTCGACCTCCGACCGATACGCTCGACACCACCTTCCCGTAGTCCGGCCGGGACGGGTTTGCACCTACCGTCACGAGCTTGTCGGAGCCGTCTCCCATCCCCTCGACGCCCAAGGTGAAGACGTAGACGAAATCCTCCTGCCCCGTCACCTTCGGCAGATAGGGCGACTGGCAAGGCTCATCAGCCAGTGTCGGCCGCGCCAAGCAGAACAGGAGCGATACCAGAAGAACGAGCCTCTTTTCCATGTCGGACTCCTACTGCAGTCCTGCGGCGTCGCAGATCTCTTCGAAGGCTTCCTCGGTCGCGACCACCATGTCGTGTAGATCCGGAAACAGATCCCAGTCCGCCGTGAATCCCCAGCACAGTTGCCCTGCGTAGCTGAATAGCACGATGCCCAGGCCTAGGTAGTCGGTCAGCGGGAGCTGCCCGTAGTTGTCATGCATGCGTGATCCCAGCAAATACAACGGGACTTGTGGTCCCGGCACGTTCGTCACCACAAGGTTGAAGGGGAGCGCCCGAATCACCATGCGGGAGCCCAGGGAGAGCAGCGTTGCAGGCGTCCAACCGGCGACGGTGGTGAGCACCTCGGCACCGAGAGCGTGCTTCTCCTCCTTCAGCCGGACCGTCGTATCGCGGATGCGCTCGAGACAAGCCTTCGGATCACGCTCCGCGAGCGGAAGGTCCACCATCCAGGCGGAAACACGATTGCCGAGCGTGCCCCGTTCGTTCGTGCTGCGCACGCTCACGGGTGTCATCACGCGGAAATCGAGCCCGTCGACGCTGATGTCTCGCGATTCGAAGTAGCGCCGCATCGCGCCGGCCACGGTCGTGAGAACGACGTCGTTCAGCGAGCCACCGAGGCGCTTGCGCACCTCCTTGACGCGCCCGAGGTCCATCGCACACCAGTCGATACGGCGGTGGGGCCCGATCGGCTTGTTGATGGGCGTATCCGATACCGTGCGCAGGGAAGAAGACAGCGTGCTGCGGATCGCGCGCAGCATCGCGCGCAGGTCCGAGCGGGGGTCCTCGGCATCCCGGAACACGCGGCGCAAATCGAGCGCGGCGTTGATCGGTGCACGAACCCGCCGCACCGCCTCGGAGAGCGCGAGCTGAAGACCACTCGGCGCAGGCCGGGGAACAAAGCGCGGCGCGCGCTCGATCTTCTCCACCGGCTCGGAGGAGAGCAGAACCTCAAGCAGATCGACGCTGGATACGCCATCCACCATGCAATGGTGGATCTTGGTGACCATCGCAAAGCGGTCCGAGCCCTCCAGTCCCTCCACGATCCACATCTCCCAGAGCGGCTTTGAGCGGTCAAGTTGCTGCGACACGATTCGGCCGCACAGGCGTTTCAGCTGGCGTGCGTCTCCGGGGCGGGGCAGGCTCGTGTGGCGCACGTGGTAGTGGACGTTGAAATGAGCATCATCGATCCAGACCGGCACCCTCTCGACCGGTGTCCAGGCGAGCCTTTGGCGATAGCGCGGAATCAGATGGAGACGAGAGGACACGTATTCGCGTATACGATCGATGTCGATCCCGCCGTCGCCTTTGAGCAGCGGGCCTGCTTCGAGCGTGGCGACGCCGCCTACGTGCATGTGGCTTGTCGGCGTCTCGGCGAGCAGGAACGAACGGTCCAGAAAGCTCAACCTGTCGTAGCTGGAACGAGCCATACGGGTCTCCGAGTCGGTGGAGGGGAACTACAGGACGACGGTCCGGCCCTCGAACGGCCAGCGACCGCGCGCACCCTCGCGGAACGGACGCCACGCACCCTCGGCCTGGGCCAAGCGGTCCGCGACGATGAGAAGTGCCGCGGGATGATGTCCCATCCCGCAGTGACTGCTTAGAACCTCGACCGTTTCACGCTGCGGCCCTGACTCCTCCGTGCAGCACTGCCAAGGAACGATGCCGTCGCTACGGCTCACGATTGCGGTCGTGGGAACGGGCAGCGGCTCTTGCGCCCGCGCGAGGATCTCGGGCATGGCTTGCTGCGCACGGGGACCACTCCGGAACAGGCGACCCAGGTTGTTCGCGTGGAAGGCACGCAACGGGGCCGCAAGCGTGATCACCTGCCGCACCGCGCCGGGAGCGCCGCGCGCAAGGGCTCGGGCGAACACCCCGCCGAGACTCCAGCCCACGAGGCTCACCTTGCGCTCGTGGCGAAGCGCGAGATCGCGCAGACGTGCTTCGAGTGCAGGCAGCACATCGGGCCAAGGCCCCAAGTTCGTGCCGCGGCGCCAGCCATGCGTCATGTACCCGCGATCGCGCAGGAAGGCACGAAGGGGCGTGGTACTGCGGTCGCTCGCCAGAAAGCCGGGCAAGACCAAGACGGGGTGCCCATCGCCGCGCGGAGAGAGGGCCAGCATGGGCCATGCCGCGAGCAGGGCGCCAAACTCGAGGATGGCCCGGCCCTCGAGGGCGAGGAGCGCAAGCGGCGGGGGAGAAATAGGCTTGGCCTCGGGCATCGTTCCCATGATACGCCGTGACACCCCCACATGGAGCCTCGTCCCGGAGGGCGGCTTCGAGCGGGTCCGCTCGCGGTGAGTCCGGCTTGGCGCTCTTTGGCGGCCAGGGCTGCGCCCCTACCTCCCGAGCCGCGGATCCTCGGGTCCCGCAGCGGAATCTTCTTCGACCCGCACTCCCGGAACCGGCGCCATCTCCGGGGTCGCGACCGCACCCGCAGCGCGAAGCGCGCGCGTAAGCGGCGTCACGTCTGCTTCGGGCCAGAGCGCGATGATCGTCCCCCCATCGCCCGCTCCGGCGAGCTTCGCGCCCAGCGCGCCGGCTCGAAGCGCCGCCGCGATCAGGGTCTCGTTCGACTCGCCAGAGCCGCCGAAACTTCGCTGGATGGCGTGGTTTTCGTTCATGAGCTCCCCGAAGCGTCGAAGGTCGTCGTTCAACAGTGCAACCTTTCCCTCGCGCGCAAGCTCGGCCATGCGCGCATACCCGGCGACGATCTCGGCATCCCCCGCAAGCCAACGCTCCCGGATGGGCTCGTGAACCGAGCCCGAGCTGTGTCGCACGCCAGTCACGCCGAGGGCGAAAGGCAGGGCAGGCACGAGCCCGTCGAGCGCCTCCACGGTGGCATAGCGCGGCGGGTCGAAGACCTCCCCATGGGCCTTGCCACGAAAATCGAGGTATCGGAGCCCTCCGAATACCGCCATATACTGATCACCGAATCCACAGACAACACCGATCCGTGTCCATTCGATGTGGCGTGCGAGCTCCGCGAGCGTGTGTGGTCTCGTCGCTCGGCGCTGCCACGCGAGGCAAGCCTGCAGGAGCGCCACCACGAGTGCGGTCGAGCCTGCGAGGCCGCCCTGGAGCGGGATCTCGCTCGTCCACTCGATTCGACAGCAGGGACTCAGGGGACCCACCTCCGCGAGTACGGCGCGGGCGAGATCGAAGGGGTCTCTCCGAAGCTCGAGCTCGTGTGGACCCGCGATCGTGCATTCTTGGTCCGAGGTTGCAAGGACGAGCCTCGGCCCTTCCACGAGCGTGACCCGCGCCCGAAGCCGCACCGAGCACGAAATCTGCGAGCCTCCGTACTGGTCGGTCGGATTTCCGAGGACACCGGCGCGGCCCGGTGCCGAGACGACGAGACGACGAGGCAGCGGCATCGATCCAAGGGTGCCAAGAGGTCGCGCAAACCGGAAGGGGACCCGTCGCGCCTCGACGCCTCCGGAGACGAGGAGCGGGGTCGCGCCTTGCGGCGGGAGGACGGAACCCTCCGCTCACTCGACCGTGTAGCGCCGCCCGATGGCCTCCATTCCCTCGAGACCCAAAAGCCGTGCCAACTCTTCCAGGCGGTCGAGTGCGGGGCTGCCCGAGATCCCGCCGGTCGCGGCGAGCTCTTCCATCGCGCTACGCATCCGATCCCAGGCCGCGAGCAGCGTTCCGATGTGAAGCATCAGCTTGAAGCCCAAGGCCGCCGCCTCCGCCACCGGGAGCTGTCCGTTGTAGACGAGCGGGATGCCCGCGAGCGACTGGGCGTAGCGCTCCATGTCCCCGCGCGTCCGGATCCCGTCTACGAACACGAGGTCGGCCCCCGCGTTGCGGTAGGCGCGGGCTCGGTGCACCGCCTCCTCCCAGCCGTGGGGTGCCAGGGCGTCGGTGCGAGCGATCACGACAAAGTCCGGGTCGCACCGGGCGGCGCACGCCGCCCGCACCTTCGGCACCATCTCCTCCAGCGGGATCACCTGCTTGCCCGCGAGAAAACCGCAGCGCTTCGGCCACACCTGGTCCTCCAGGTGAAGGCCCGCGGCACCGGCCCTCTCATACTCGCGCACGGTGTGCCAGACGTTCAGAGGATTGCCGTAGCCGGTGTCGGCGTCACAGACCACCGGCACGCCGGCCGCGCGTGCGAGCACGCGGACATTCTCGACCATCTCCGAGAGGCCGAGCAGACCCACATCCGGAAGCCCGCGTGCGGCGGCGGTCCCAAATCCCGTCATGTACACGGCCTCGAAGCCCGCTGCGGTCGCGAGCTTCGCTTGGAGACCGTCAAACACAAAGGGCGCCACGACCAGCGACCGGGTCCGCAAGAGCTCGCGCAGGCGCGACCCCGGCGTCGTCATCGGAGGCTCACGCGGAGGCGCATGCGCCCTTCGCGACTGAGGCGCACAGCGAGCGCGAAGGAGCCGGTTTCGCGATCGTGCGCGATTCCCTCCTGCCCCGCGAGCTCTCCCGCGCGGACGGGAAGGGCCCTGCGGTCTCCGGGACACCAGGCGGTCGCGTGGTTCAGAGCCCTCGCGCTCCAGCCCTGGACCTCGACCCTTTCAAGCGGTGCACCGAGCAGGTCGAAGCACAGCTCGTCCGTCAGCACTTCGATCTGCGAGATGCGCTGGTCCCCCACCGTCGCCCATTTCGAGACGTCGCCGAAAAGCGTGATCTCGCCGGGGAGTAGCGGACACACGATACGGTAGTCAAACGCTTGGAACGGAAGCTCCAGGTCCCATCCGCCGTCGGGGCAAAGCCGGGTCCACGTCCGTCGCCGCCAGTCGTAGAGAATCACGACCCCTTTGGGGCGAGCGACGCCCAAGTCAGCGAGCTCGACGCGAAAGCACATCGGCTCCTTCGCGCGCCATGCGTTCAGCGAAACCACATAGTGCCAGCGACCCGCCGGGTGGAGCGAATAGGTTTCTCCCACGAGGGGCGCCTTCTCGAAAAAAGCGCTCTCTCTGAAGCAACGATCGCAGGCAGCAATCGGAGCATCCGGTTTCACAAGCACACCATCCGGGCGGCAGCTTCGCCGAACGATCCCGCGGTCTGTGTGGCCCAGTCGATCCCCGATCCCGACGGGACCTGCCGACAGGCTGGCGAGAAGCGATTCGGCCTCCACGTATTTCTCGCCGGGTCCGAGGCCTGTCTCTCCGTGCGTCAAGAAGACGTCCTTGTAGGGGTGCAATCCGAGGGCGCGCGCGAAGGCATTGCCGTGCAGGAACCAGACCCAGTTGAGTCCATTGTCGAACAAGTAGCGGTAGTCGCCACTGGTCCGTACGGAGGTGACATGACGCAGCGTCACCGTCTGAAGCCAATCGGCAGGAGTGCCCATGCACCACTGCAGCGTGAGGCCGTGTTCCCCCGCCGCCCGGTCGAGCCCTTCCTGCCAGGCACGTGCGCGGCCCGGAGCCTCGCGCAGCCCGCGAATGCCAAAGAAGGACTCGACCAGCCAATCTTGTTCGTAGCTGATGGCACCCCACGCAGCGGCCTGCGCCATCAGCACCCGAAAGAAGGCTGGATCCTTGGGATGTGCGTAGGTGCCGTCGAGCCACGCGCAGTGCTCTTCGAAGTACGGGGAGAGGCGGGAGAAGTGCCGGCTATGGAAGATGAGTGGGAGACCGCCCAGGCGGCTTCGAAGCCCGTGCAGTCCATCGGGGAAGACATCCTCGCGCGGCTCCCAGCGAAGCATGCCGGTCGGCGGAACCACCG
>Ga0116216_10001230_pt1 | contig 18010 bp, 13 predicted proteins | sample Sb_taG_11_FD_89696 | JGI IMG/M metagenome (GOLD analysis project Ga0116216, IMG submission 89696) | Peat soil microbial communities from Weissenstadt, Germany - Sb_50d_3_AS metaG | ecosystem: Environmental > Terrestrial > Soil > Wetlands > Peat | place: Germany: Weissenstadt | collected 2010-09-21
AGACGCGTGGTGATCGACTCCCAAGCGTCCCGTCGTCAGCAGGGAGGCCCGGCCAATCAGCCCCAGCGGCGTCCGCGCCGCGGAAGGCGCCGGCGTGGCACCTATGACGAGACGATCGCCCCGATCGATACCGCCGCGATGGAGGCGACCGACGAGATTCGCGTCAACTCGGGCTCCACGGTGAAGGATGTCGCCGAATACCTCGGGGTGCCGGTGCCAGAGGTGATCAAGAAGCTGATGATGCTCGGCGAGATGGCGACGCTCACGCAGACGTTGTCTGACGACGCGATCCAGGTGCTGGCTGACGAGTTCGACAAGCAGATCGAGATCGTCCACGCCGCCGACGATGTCGAGGTCGAGCCGGTGTTCGAGGATGTCGAGGAGGACATGGTCGAGCGTCCCCCGGTGGTCACGATCATGGGTCACGTCGACCACGGGAAGACCTCGCTGCTGGACGCGATCCGCCAGACCGAGGTGGCCGCGGGCGAGGCGGGCGGCATCACCCAGCACATCGGCGCCTATCAGGTGCACCACGGTGGCAAGGTGGTCACCTTCCTTGACACACCTGGCCATGAGGCGTTCACCGCGATGCGCGCCCGCGGGGCGCGCGTGACCGACGTGGCGGTGATCGTGGTCGCGGCCGACGACGGCGTCAAGCCCCAGACCGAGGAGGCGATCGACCACGCGCGCGCCGCGGAGGTACCGATCGTGGTGGCGGTGAACAAGATCGACAAGGAGGGCGCCCAGCCCGAGCGCGTGCGCACCGAGATGACCCAGCACGGGCTGCAGCCCGCGGAGTGGGGGGGCGAGATCGAGTTTGTGGATGTCAGCGCAAAGACCCGCGAGGGCTTGGACTCCCTGCTCGACACGATCCAGGTGGTGACCGACCTGGAGGAGCTGAAGGCCAACAGCGACGCGGAGGCCTCGGGTACGGTGATCGAGTCCAAGCTCGACCCAGGGCGCGGGCCGGTCGTGAGCGTGCTGATCCAGCGGGGGACCCTGCGCGTGAGCGACGCGCTCGTCGCGGGCGCGCACTTCGGAAGGGTGCGCGCGATGCACGATTTCACCGGCGCGCGCGTGAAGGGCGCAACGCCGGGCCAGCCGGTGGAGGTGCTCGGCTTCGATGGCGTTCCGGAGGCGGGTGAGCTCGTGCGCGTGGTCGAGAACGAGCGCCGTGCACGTCAGCTCGCCGGCGAGCGCGCGAACCGCTTGAAGACCGAGGCACTGGCCCGGCGCTCGGGTCGGAAGATGTCACTTGAGGACGTCTTCAAGCTCGCCCAGGAGGGCACGGTCAAGGAGCTCAGCCTGGTCGTAAAGGCCGACGTCGCCGGCTCGCTCGAGGCGATTGAGGACGAGATCGCCAAGCTTCCACAGGGAGAGGTCAAGGTCAACATCATCCACCGCGGCGTCGGTGGGATCAACGAGTCAGACGCGATGCTCGCCGCGGCCTCCGACGGAGTGATACTGGCTTTCAACGTACGTCCCGTCGGCGATGCTCGCCAGGTGGCCGAGCGCGAGGGAGTGGAGATCCGCTCCTACTCGGTGATCTACAAGGCGATCGAGGAGTTGCGCGCCGCGATGCAGGGCATGCTCGAGCCGGCCGAGGTGGAGACCCCGCTGGGCCAGGCCGAGGTGCGCCAGCTGTTCCGCGCCTCGAAGATCGGGACGATCGCGGGCTCGCACGTCAGCGAGGGCAAGGTCACCCGCGGCGCGAGGGCACGGGTGGTGCGCGAGGGAACAGTGATCTACGACACTACGATCGCCAGCCTGAAGCGCTTCAACGAGGACGTGCGCGAGGTGTCCGCAGGCTTTGAGTGCGGGATCCTGCTGACGAACTTCCAAGACCTGCGCGAGGGCGATCTGCTCGAGACATACGAGACGCGCAAGGTGGAGCGCGAGCTCAGCTAACGGGTCTCGGTAGGATGAGCTCGGGACGTATGCGCCGCGTCGACGAGGCGATTCGCCAGGTGCTTGGCGAGGCGGTTCAAGGAGAGTTGAAGGACCCTCGAGTGGGATTTGTGACCGTGACCGATGTCAGAACCAGTGCAGATCTGCGCCATGCTCGCGTGTATGTGAGCGTGCTCGGCGACGCCGAGCAACGTGACGCCACGATGGCGGGGTTGCGCAGCGCGCACGGCTTCCTGCAGGGGAAGGTGGCGGCTGAACTGCACCTGAAGCGCACGCCCACACTGGAGCTGCACTACGACGACACGACCGACCGCGCGCTGCGCGTGGACGCCTTAATCGACGAGATCGGGCAGGGATGAGCGACGGCGAGAGCACAGAGGTGACGCGCGAGCGGGTGCTCGAGCGGATTCGTGAGGACTCCCGCTTCGTGCTCGCCGCGCACGAGCGTCCCGACGGCGACGCGCTGGGGTCCTTGGTGGGGATGCAGGGGCTGCTGAGCGCGCTGGGCAAGGACTCGGTGATGTTCATCGCACCGGACGACCTGCCGCTGCCTTTTGAGTACCGCTTCTTCGCGCTGGACGGACTGATCCAGGCGCCCCCGGCGGATGTCGCCGAGCGCACCGTGGTGTTCCTGGACTGCGGCAACATCGACCGCAACTCGGCGAGCGTCCTGCACGACGGGAAGCACCTGCTGAACATCGATCATCACCACGACAACACCCGCTTCGGCACGCTCGACCACGTTGTGCCCAGCGCCTCCTGCACGGCGGAGATCGTCTGGGATCTGATGCGCGGTCTCGGGGTAGGCCCGACACCCGCGGTGGCGGAGGCGCTGTATGTCGGCCTGATCACCGATACCGGGCGCTTCATGTACGAGAACACCGGGCCGCGTGCGCACGAGATGGCCGCGGATCTGATCGGCGCGGGCGTCGACGTGCAGGCCGTCTACAGAAGGCTGTACGAGGAGATGCCGGAAGGGAAGCTGGCGCTGCTCGCACTGGCGCTCGGCCAGGTGCGCCGGTTTGACTCGGGCGAGCTGACGCTCGCTGCGCTGAGCGCCGAGGACTTCCGTAAAGCCGATGCCGAGGAGAGCTACTCGGAGGGCATCATCGACCATCTGCGAGCGGTGCAGGGCACAAAGGTCGCGGCGCTCGTGCGCGAGATGACCAGCGGAGAGCGCAAGGGTCAGCGCAAAGTCTCATTGCGCGCCACCGACGACGATGTGGACGTGTCGGTGATCGCGCGGGCTCAGGGAGGCGGGGGACACCGGCGCGCGGCGGGCTTCTCCACGACGCTCGAGCTGGACGAGCTGATCGCGTTCCTGCGTAGCGCGCTCGCGGCACAGCTGCACGCTGTGTCCAACGGGCAGCCCGCACCGGTGTGAGAACGTGTTTTGAACGGTGTCCTGCTGATCGATAAGCCGGCGGGGATCACCTCCCACGACGTGGTCGCGGCGGTGCGACGCGCGCTGGACGGAGTAAAGACAGGGCATGCCGGGACGCTCGATCCGTTTGCGACAGGCTTGCTGATCGTGCTGGTCGGGAAGGCGACAAAGGCGCAGCGGCAGCTGATGGAGTTGCCCAAGCGCTATGAGACGATCGCCCGGCTCGGAGCTAGGTCCAGTACCGGAGACACCGAGGGCGAGATCGTCCCGACCGGCCGGCTGCCCGCCGATCCACCGTTGCTGCCAACTGGCGAGATCCGACAACGCCCGCCGCGGCATTCGGCCGTGAAGATCGGAGGGGAGCGCGCGTACAAGCGTGCACGGCGCGGTGAGCAGTTCGAGATGCCCGAGCGGGTCGTGACCGTGTACCGCTTCGCGCAGCTATGGCGCGAAGACGACGCCCGTGCGGGCTTTGCGATCGAATGCTCCGCGGGCACGTACGTGCGCTCGCTGATCGCCGACCTGGATGATGCCTACTGCGAAGAGCTCAGACGCACTGCGATCGGTCCATTCGACGTGCACGACGCGATCGCTCCACCGCGTCGGGGAGAGCCGTGGCTGGCGCCGCCGCTGATTCCGCTCGAGCGGGCGCTTGCGGCGCTGCCCAAATAGGCTTGCGAGCGTGAAGATCACACGTCTGGGAGATGTCGAGCGAAAAGATGGGCGTAGCGTGGCGGTCGGCACCTTCGATGGCGTGCACGTCGGTCATCGCAAGGTGATCGAGGGCTCAGACAGCGTGCTCACATTCGATCCTCACCCGGTGGCGGTGGTCGCTCCCCAGCACACCCCCAAGCTGCTGACGCCGCTGAGGCGCAAGGCCGAGCTGATCGCGTCGCTGGGTGTCCAGGAGCTGATCGTGATCGGATTCGACGCGGACTTTGCGATGCGCTCAGCCGATGAGTTCGTGGACGACGTGCTCGTGGAGACGCTCGGGGCCACGCGGGTGGCGATCGGCGAGAACTTCCGCTTCGGTCACAAGGCGCAGGGGGACCCACGCCTGCTCGTGGCGGACGGGCGCTTTACCACGGTGGTGCACCCGCTCTTGGAGGTGGATGGGGAGATCGTCTCCTCCAGCCACATCCGGGGTCTGGTGCTTGCCGGTGAGGTGGCGCAGACGAGGGACCTCCTGGGTGCTCCTTTTCAGCTGTCAGGCGAGGTGGTCCACGGGGACGAGCGTGGCCGCGAGCTCGGCTTTCCGACCGCCAACCTGGTTCCCGAGGAGACGCTCGCCTGTCCTGGTCACGGTGTTTATGCGTGCCTCGCCGACGGCCGCCCGGCGGCGGTGAGCATCGGCGTGCGCCCAACCTTTCAGACCGGCAGGGGCGAGCTGATCGAGGTGTATATCCTCGACTTCGACGACGAGTTGTACGGGCAGGAGCTGCGCCTGGACTTTTTGCAGCGCCTGCGCGGCGAGCGCCGCTTCGCGACGCCCGAGGCGCTGATCGAGCAGATGCACAGCGATGTGGAGCGCACGCGGGAGATCGCACGGAACGGTTAACTGACCGGTTGAGGTCTCGGGTCGTCTGATTGAGGCCACGGGCTGTCTGCTACCGTGCCCGAATATGGCCGCGATAACAACAGAGCGCAAGCGTGAGATCGCCGTGAAGTTCGGGGCGAACGAGCAGGACATGGGCTCCACGAAGGTCCAGGTCGCGCTGCTGACCGAGCGCATCAACCACCTGACCGAGCATCTGCGCGAGCAGTCCAAAGATCATCACTCGCGCCGCGGCCTGCTGATGCTGGTTGGCCGCCGCCGCCGCTTCCTCGACTACCTGCGTCGCCGCGACCTCGAGGGCTACCGCGCCCTCATCAAAGAGCTCGGCCTGCGTAAGTAGGCTGGGCGACCGCCGCGGCGGCCTGAGAGATAGCCGATTTGGCCTGCCCTGGAGCATTGGCGGCCGTCCGCTAAGCTCCATCCGTTCGGAAACGAGAAAAGAAAACGGACCGCCGACCGACGGGCGGAACAGGAAGGCAGTGAATATGAGTAGTGACGTAGCCGTGACACGGGTTTCCGTGGAGATTGCCGGCAGCGAGATTTCGTTTGAGACCGGCAGGATGGCGAAGCAGGCCTCCGGCGCTGTGGTTGTCCGCCAGGGAGACACGATGGTCCTTGCGACCGCTGTCGCCGGAAGCTTGCGCGATGTCGACTTCCTCCCACTGACGGTGGACGTCGAGGAGCGTATGTACGCAGCCGGCAAGATCCCCGGCTCCTTCTTCAAGCGCGAGGGCCGGCCCGGCGAGAAGGGCACGCTGACGGCGCGCATGATCGACCGTCCGCTACGTCCGCTGTTCCCCAAGGACTGGCGCTATGACACCCAGCTGGTGGCGATCCCGCTGTCGATCGACCACGTCCATCCCTACGACATCCTCGCCATGAACGGCGCCTCGACGGCGGTGATGATCTCAGACATCCCGTTCCCTACCCCCGTGGGAGCAGTGCGGATAGGCAAGGTCGACGGCAACTTCGTGGTCAACCCCAACGAGGAGGACCTCCTCTCCGACGAGGCCGAGGGTCGCTCCGACCTGGACCTGATCGTCGCAGGCACAGAGGACGCGATCCTGATGGTGGAGGCCGGCGCAAACGAGATCCCCGAGGCGGAGATTCTCGACGCGCTCGACATCGCCCACGCAGAGATCAAGAAGCTGTGCGCGCTCCAGCGCGAGCTCGCACAGAAGGTGGGCAAGGAGAAGAAAGTCTTTGAGACGATCGGTGTGGACCCGGATGTCCTCCAGTCGATCCGCTCCTCCCACGGGGCTCAGCTCGACGCTGCCACCCAGGTGGAGGACAAGCTCGAGCGCCAGGAGGCCACCAAGGCGGTGGAGACGGCGATCCTCGAACACCACTCCCCGCCTGCCCCTGAGGGAGCCTCCGAGGAGCAGCTCCTCAGCGCCAAGGAGCGCCGCGCGGCGGTCCAGCTGGCGTTTGACAAGCTCGAGAAGTCGATCATCCGCGAGCGCATCGCCGTGCACAAGAAGCGTCCCGATGGACGCGCCGAGAACGAGATTCGAGACATCGCGATCGAGGTCGGTGTCACCCCCCGCACGCACGGTTCGGCTCTGTTCACGCGTGGCCAGACTCAGGCTCTGAGCGTCGCTGCGCTGGGCACTCTGAAGGAGGAGATGCGCCTGGACACGCTCGGACTCGAGACCAAAAAGTATTACTGGCACCACTACAACTTTCCTCCCTTCTCGGTGGGGGAAGCGGGCCGTATGGGCGGAGTCAAGCGCCGCGACATCGGCCACGGCGCTCTGGCCGAGCGAGCGCTTACGCCGATGGTGCCCTCGATTGAGGATTTTCCCTACTCGATCCGGGTGGTGTCCGACATCCTCGAGTCCAACGGCTCCTCCTCGATGGCCTCGGTGTGCGGCTCCTCGCTGTCGCTGATGGATGCCGGGGTGCCGATCAAGCGCCCGGTGGCCGGGATCGCGATGGGCCTGATCAAGGAGGGCGATGACTACATCGTCCTCACCGATATCGCCGGTGTGGAGGATCACCTGGGTGACATGGACTTCAAGGTGGCCGGTACCGAGCGAGGCATCACGGCCCTGCAGATGGACATCAAGATCACCGGTGTGACGTTCGACATTTTGCGTGATGCCCTGACCCAAGCAAACAAGGCTCGTAGCTTCATCCTGGAGAAGATGGGCGAGGCGATCGGAGGGCCGCGCTCGGAGCTCAGCCAGTACGCGCCACGCATCCAGACGATCCAGATCGACCCGTCTCAGATCGGTCTGCTGATCGGCAAGGGCGGCGAAACGATTCGTGGTCTGTCCGAGGAGTTCGAGTCTCAGATCGACGTCAACGATGACGGCCAGGTGCTGATCTACTCTGCCAACGGGGATCTCGGCGACGCTCTGCTCGAGCGCGTACGGATGATGATGAAGGAGGTCGAGGTCGGCGATGAGTACCTCGGCAAGGTCGTCAAGACGACGACCTTTGGTGCGTTCGTCGAGCTCGCAAAGGGCACTGATGGCCTGCTGCACATCTCAAATGTCTCGCCGGGACAGCGCGTTGAGAGCGTCGAGGATGTGCTCAACAGGGGCGATGAGGTCAGCGTGCGCGTCGTCGAGGTGGACCGTGAGCGAGGCCGCATCGGCCTGCGGCTGTCCGACGACCCCGATGTCTCGGGTAAGTCGGTGCAGGAGCTCGCCGGCGTCGGCACCGGTGGTGGCGGCGGTCGTTCCCCCCGCGACGGTGGCGGACGGAATGGGCGCGAGGGTTCTCGCGACCGGGGGGCGGGCGGGTCCAGATCAAGCGGTGAGCGTGGATCGGGCCGTCCGCGTCACGGTGGTAGTGACCGTTCCTGACGTATCGGTAGACAGGTCGGGCGTACCGGCCAAGCATCGGGTGGCGCACCGGTGAGCTCTCAGCAAACCCAGGAGATCGAGCACCGCATCACCACGCTGGACAGTGGCGTGCGAGTGGTCACCGAGCGCGTGCCGAGCGTGCGCTCGGTGGCGCTCGGCTTCTGGATCGGGACGGGCTCCGCGGCCGAGGAGGAGGGTCAGGCGGGGATCTCGCACCTGCTGGAGCACATGCTCTTCCGTGGCACCAAGCGCTTCGGCTCGGCGGAGATCGACCAGATCTTCGATGCGATGGGGGCGGAGATCAACGCGGGCACAGACAAGGAAACGACCTCGCTGTATACGCGGGTGCTCGACCGCCATCTGGAGCGCGCGGTCGATGTTCTGAGCGACATGCTGTGGCGCTCGCGCCTGGAGGAGCTCGAGGCCGAGCGTGAGGTCGTGTTGGAGGAGATCGCGATGTACGAGGACGACCCCCAGGACAAGGTCTTCGACGTGCTCGGCGAGGCTGTCTTCGGTGGCCATCCGCTCGGGCGCGCCGTGATCGGCCGGGCCGAGGTCGTGCGCGCGGCCGATCGCGAGCAGCTGCGGGCCTTTCACGCCGAGCGGTATGTGCCCGCGAACGTTGTGATCGGTGCGGCCGGATCGGTCGATCACGACACCCTGGTGGAAATGGCGATCGCGGCCGGGCCCGAGCGTGTTGGACAGCACCCGCCGGCGTCCGAGCAGAGTGAACCGGACTTTGGGCGTCGCGTGCGCTTCTTCGCGAAGGACACCGAGCAGTACCACGTGTGTTTGGGTGGGCCGGGGCTGGCGCGCGAGGATGAGCGTCGCTTTGCGCTGCGGGTGCTCGAAGGCGTGCTTGGCGGGACTTCCTCTTCGAGGCTCTTCCAGGAGGTGCGCGAGCGTAGGGGGTTGGCCTATTCGGTGTTCTGCTTCTCGAGCCTCCATGCCCACACCGGTGAGGTTGGGCTGTATGTCGGCACGCGGCCAGAGAACCTGGGAGAGACACTGGCAACGATCGCGGCTGAGCTGGAGCGCTTCGTCGAAGATCCCGCGAGCGAGGAGGAGCTCGACCGCTCGCGCGAGAACTTGAAGGGGCGGGTGGTGCTCTCGCTCGAGTCCACCAGCGCGCGCATGAGCCGCCTGGGGACATCGGTGCTGAACGGGCTGCCGATCCTGTCTGTGGATGAGGTGATCGAGCGGATCGACGCGGTGGACGTCGCTGCGCTGAGAGAGCTCGCGGGCGAGCTGTTCGTGCCCGATCAGCTGTCGGTTGCCTGCGTCGGTCCCGAGGAGGATGCGTTTCGCGCGGCGATCGAGCCGTTGGGTGGCGATCCACTCCCGGCCACCGCTCACGGCGACGCTGATGGCAATGGAGACCGGGACGATTCGACCGAGCCGCTCGTGGCCGGTGGGGGCAGGACATGACGATCCGGGTGGCGGTCGCCGGCGCGGCTGGGCGCATGGGCGAGACCGTCTGCGCGGCGGTGGAGGGCGCCAAGGACATGGAGCTCGTCGGGCGTGCGGACCCGTTGCTGGAGACCACGCTCGATGATGTCTTGATGGGAGCCAATCCACCCGAGGTCGTGGTCGACTTCACCCGGCCCGACACCGCCCTGGGCAATGCATTGACTTGCGTGCGGGCTGGGGTGCACGTCGTGGTCGGCACCACCGGGTTCGATCCCGCGCCGCTGCGCCAGGCGCGGCCCGCGGAGGGTCGCCCTCGAGCCAACGTGCTGATCGCCCCGAACTTCGCGATCGGTGCGGTGCTGATGATGCGCTTCGCCGTGGAGGCCGCCAAGCACATGGAGCGGGTGGAGATCGTCGAGCTGCACCACGACCGTAAGCTCGACGCCCCCAGCGGCACCGCCGCCCGCACCGCGGAGCTGATCGCGGCCACGACCGGAGGCGATCCGCCGCCGATTCACTCGGTGCGCCTGCCGGGCCTGGTTGCACACCAGGAGGTGATCTTTGGTGACATCGGCCAGACGCTCACGATCCGTCACGACACGATCGGCCGCGAGTCGTTCATGCCCGGTGTGCTGCTGGCCGTGCGCCGGGTGGGCAACCTTACGGAATCACCCGTCGTCGGGTTGGAGAGCCTGCTGTTCTGAGCGAACGGCGGCACGCATGGAATACTGCAGCCAATGACCGACCTCGGCACGATCCTGACGGCGATCGTCACCCCCTTCGACGAGCGGGGGAATGTCAACGAGGACTCGTTCGTGGCGCTCATGCGCCACCTGGCGGAGAACGGCTCGGACGGCTTCGTCGTGGCGGCGACAACCGGCGAGGCCTCCACTCTCACGGACGAGGAGCAACTCGGGCTGATCGAGCTGGCCATCGCCGAGCGCCCGCCCGGCAAGACGATTGTCGCGGGGACCGGCACCAACGACACCCGTCATGCGGTCTTCCTCACCGAACGCGCGAGCGAGCTCGGCGCCGACGCGATGATCTCGGTCACGCCCTACTACAACAGGCCGAGCCCGCTCGGCCTGAAACGACACTACGAAGCGGTCGCGGCGGCGACCGACAAGCCGATCCTGCTCTACAACATCCCCAGCCGCACGGGCACGAACATGGGACCGGACCTCCTCACCGAGCTCGCACAGATCGGGGGGATTGAGGGCGTCAAGCAGGCCAACCCGAACGAGCTGCAGCTGATCGATGGGCTTGCCCTGTACGCGGGGGACGACAGCTCGTTCGCTCACACGCTCGACATCGGCGGCGCGGGCGGGATCGCGGTGGCAAGCCACATCGTCGGCAACGAGATGCGCAGGATGGTCGACGAGCCCGAGCATCGCGCAGAGATCGACGCATCGTTGCAGGATGTCTATGAGACCCTGTTCCTGACCTCGAGCCCGACCTGCACGAAGGCGGCGCTGAACCTGCTGGGCCACAACGTCGGCGGCCTGCGCCTGCCGCTGGTGGAGGCCACCCCCGAGGAGACCGCGGCCGTGCGCGCGATGCTGCAGCGCCACGGCCTCGTTCCGGTCCCGCCCACCCGAGCACACGCGTGAGCTCGACGCTGCGCGTCCTGCCCCTTGGAGGGCTGGGGGAGATAGGCAAGAACATGACGGTCGTCGAGCAGGACGGCCGCATCGTGGTGGTGGATGTCGGGCTGCGCTTTCCCACCCCTGAGATGGTCGGCATCGACCTGGTGCTACCCGACTTCTCCTACCTGCGCGAGCGCGCGAAGGACATTGAGGCGATCGTCGTGACCCACGGCCACGAGGATCATCTCGGTGCACTGCCGTGGGTCCTGCGCGATCTGGCCGGGCACGGCGCGAGCCCACCGGTGTATGGCGGGCCGCTAACGCTGGCGATGGCGAAGTCGAAGCTTGAGGAGCACAAATTGAAGGACGTGCGGTGCAACGAGGTCGCGCCGGGCGAAGCGATCGAGCTGGGGCCATTCGAGCTGGAGCTGGTGCACATGACCCACTCGATCCCCGATGCAAGCGCGATCGCCCTCGGCACGGAGCTGGGAACGGTGCTGATAACGGGCGACTACAAGTTCGACCAGACACCGGTCGACGGGCCACCGGCCGATGTCTCGCGCCTGGCGGAGCTGGGACGCGAGGGTGTACTGCTGCTATGCGGTGACTCGACGAATGTCGACAGGCCCGGGTTCTCGCCGTCAGAGTCAGTCGTGGGCCCGCACCTGGAGGAGGTGTTCGCCCGCTGTGAGGGGCGCATCGTCGTGACGAGCTTCGCGTCGAACATCCACCGCGTGCAGCAGGTTGTGGACGCCGCGGCGGCGCTCGACCGCAAGGTCGTGCTGGTTGGCCGCTCGATGCGCAAGAACGTGGGCATCGGCCGCACGCTCGGGCACATCGAGGTTCCCGACGGCATGCTCGTGGGATCGCGCGAGATCGAGGACTTCCCCGACGAGCGGGTGGTGATCATCTCGACTGGCTCTCAAGGCGAGCCGCTCTCGGCGCTGCGCCGGATGGCCTACCGCGACCACCGTCAGGTGCAGTTGCGCCAGGGCGACACGGTCGTGTTCAGCGCCACGCCGGTCCCGGGGAACGAGCGCGCGGTGAATGAGACGATCGACCGGCTCTACCACATCGGCTGTGACGTGATCACCACCAGCGACGCCCCGGTACATGCCTCCGGGCACGGTTACGCCGAGGAGGTAAAGCTGATGCTGAACCTCACAAAGCCGCGTTATGTGATGCCATTTCATGGTGACTTCAAGCGGCTGCGGCTGCATGCGCAGCTCGCTGAAGCGGTGGGGATGGCGCCCGAGGACATCTTCCAGGGTGAGAACGGGCTGCCGCTGGAGATCAATGAGCGCGGCGCGCGCTTCGGCAAGCCTGAGCAGGCGGGGATGATCTTCGTCGACGGTGTCGAGATCGGCGATATGGCCGACGTGGCGCTGCGTGACCGCAGGATGCTTTCGGCCGACGGGATCTTCATCGTGGTTGTAACGATCGCCGAGCAAGATGGCCGCTCGGTCGTCGACCCGGAGGTGATCTTCCGCGGGGTGCCGTTCCTCGACCAGGCCGACGAGCTCTCAGATGAGATCAGGGCTACCGTCGACGCAACGCTTCAGCGGGCGGCGAAGGAGGAGATCCGCGAGGTGGATCTGCTCCAGGAGATCCTGCACGACGATCTGGCGAAGCTAGTCTACGACCGGTTGCGCCGCCGGCCGATGGTGCTGCCGGTCGTCGTCGAGGTTTAGCGTCGCTGTCGAGGGAGCCGCCGGCAGACGGACGAGGAAGCGCGCGCCGTAGGGAGCGCCATCGCGCTCGCCCGTGGGCTCGATCGTGACCGAGCCGCCGTGGGACTCGGCGACGGCGCGGACGATCGCGAGGCCCAGGCCGAAGGAGCCGCCGCGGTCACCGGCGCCGCGCACGAAGCGCTCGAACAGGGTATCGCGCAGGTGCTCGGACACCCCCGGGCCGTCGTCCTCGACGACCAGGAGAGCTTGACCGTCATCACCGAGGCTGCTCGACACGCGGATCTCGGTGCCGGCGGGGGTGTGGCGGAGCGCGTTCTCGAGCAGGTTGATCGTGAGGCGGTGGAGTTCATCGCGAGAGCCCTCGACAAGAACCGGTCCCGCTCGCCCGACGTCGAGCGAGATCTCGTGCGCGGCGCTGACCGGCCCCAGCTCGGATGCCGCCTCGACGACGATCTGGTCCAGGGCGCAGGGCTCGTGGGGTATCACGCGGCCGACGTCGGTGCGCGCCAAGAGCAGCAGGTCCGCGACCAGCCGGCGCATGCGCCGTGAGGAGCGCAGGGCCGAGCGCGCCGCTTCGCCCTGATCGCCGTGCAGGGACTCCGCGAGCAGCTCGAGATTGACAAGCACGCTCGTCAGCGGGGTGCGCAGCTCGTGCGAGGCGTCGGCGACGAACCGCCGCTGACGGACGAGCATCGATTCGGTCTCCCCCCGAGCCGCGTCGAGCTCGCGGAGCATGCCCTCCAGCGTGCGCGCCAGTTCGGCGACCTCGTCGTCGGCCTCTGACTGCGGCACGCGCAGGGACGGGTCGCGGGTACGTGCGATAGCCTCGGCGGTGGAGGTGAGCTCGGCGATCGGCGCCATCGCCCTGCGCGCGATAGCCATCCCCGCCAGCAGCGCCAACCCGCTGCCGGCGAGCACCCCGAGCAGCAGAAACACCTCCACGCGTCTGACGGTCGCCTCCGTGTCTGACACCCGCCGCCCGTACTGGATGATCACTCGGCCGACCAGCTCACCGTTTTCGGTGACGATGTCCGGGACGCTGAGCACGCGGTAGCCGTGAACCGTCCGTGCATTGCTATGCGGCGCACCGAGCGGCGGCGCGTTCGTGGGTTCCTGTGCGATGACGTGTTCGCCGATCGTGAAGATCCTGATGACGGCGTCATTGGTCGCGGAAGCGAAGTCTGCCAGCGGCGGCTGGATCACAACGCCTTGCTCCGGGCCCTGGGGGACGACTTTGATGCTCAGCTGCGCCGGCAGCTGCTTGGCGGTGTCGGCGACCTGGCGGTTGAAGTCTGCGCGTATCCGGCCCACGGTGATCCAGCCGATCGCGACCGCGAAGGCACACAGGATCACGAACGTCAGCAGCGCCGAGACGCTCGCGAGGCGCACTCGGATCGGCAACCGGTCAAAGCTGGCGGACGTGCGCCCGGCGGTGCGCGATAGGGCGCGGAAAAGCCTAGGCGCGAAGGACGTAGCCAGCCCCCCTGATCGTGTGCAGCAGGCGCGGCTCGCCTTCGGCCTCGAGCTTGCGGCGCACATTGGAGACGAACACCTCGATTGTGTTGGTCGTGGAGAAGGGGTCATATCCCCACACCTCGTCGAGCAGGCGCTGGCGCGAGATCACGATCCGCTCGTTGCGCATCAGGTACTCGAGCAGCTCGAACTCGCGCTGGGTGAGCTCGACCGCGCGCTCGCCGCGCGTCACCTCGTGGGTGTCGGCATTGAGCAGCAGGTCGCCGACACGCAGCGGGGCCGAGCCCCGCGGCGGGCGCCGTCTGAGCAGGGCGCGCATCCGCGCGAGCAGCTCCTGGCGCTCGAACGGCTTGACGAGATAGTCATCAGCGCCGGCGTCGAGGCCCTCGACGCGGGACTCGAGCGCATCGCGCGCGGTCAGGATCAGGATTGGTACGTCGTCCTCGGCGCGCAGCGAGCGCGCGACCTCCAAGCCGTCGAGCCCGGGCAGGCCGAGGTCGAGGATCACGAGGTCGGGTGCGAACGAGCGTCCGTGCTCGAGCGCGGAGGAACCATCGCCCGCGGCGCGCACCTCATAGCCCTCCATGCGCAGCGAGCGCTGGAGTGCCTGGGCGATGTCCTCGTCGTCCTCGACGACGAGCACGCGGGGTGCGCGGGAGAAGTCGTTCATGAGCTGGGTCTTTATGTACCGAGGTGCGGTAAAGCAATGGTAAGGGAGGGTCTCGCCGCGCGGTGTCGAAGTTGCGCGGGATGGCAAATACTCGTAAGCGTGGCCCCGCGCGTAAACCAGCCGGCCGGTCCTCAAGCGCTCAGCGAACCACGGGCAGGCGCGCTCACGGGCGGTCTGGATCTCGACGGCGCGTAGGAGCGACTACGCGCGGGCGCTCGTGGCCGACGTTACCGATGATGCCACCGCGGCTGTCGGAGCTGGATCAGCGCCAGCGTGACGTGATCGGCCTGGGATTCCTCGCCGCCGGGGTGTTCATGGGCTTTGTGCTGTGGGGACATTGGAACGGGGGGCGCGCGGGTCATGGGCTGGCGGTGGGCCTTGGCTGGGCGGTGGGTAGGGCGCGGGGACTGGCGCCGATCGCGCTCGTGGGCGGTGGCGGGGCATTGCTGCTGCGTCCGGTGTGGCCCGCGCTGCGTCCGCTGTGGATGGGCGCGATCTGCTTGTTTGCCTCGGTCACGCTCGCGCTGGCGGCGGGCACGCTTGGCGTGAGCTCGGGGGTGGGTGGAACCTCATCAAGGGGGGCGTCGTGGACGTCGGCCTTCCTGCAGGCGCACGGGGGTGCGGCGGGCGAGGCGTTCTATCAGGCGGCGCACCGGTTGGTGCAGAACGTGGGCGTAGACATTCTTGTGGTCTTCTTGTTCCTGGTCGGCGTGACGCTGCTGACGGGAGCTTCGCTGGCGAGCGCGATACGCGCGACGGGCAGTGGCGTGGTGGACACGACGAGGATGCTGACCACTGCCTTTGGCGGCGGTGCCCCCGATCGGAGACCCCTCCGATCTCTGATCGGTCGCATCGCCGCGGCCGAGCTTGGAACGCGCGGGACCGGCGGTGAGGCAGGCGCGGGTGAGAGCCGGCTCGCCGGGCTGGGCGGTATGCGTCCCCCCGAGCCGGAGCCGGACGAGCTGATTGTCAGGGCCACCCACGTGGAGGCCCCGTCGCTGGACGGGGCGCTCGCGGGTGGGGAGCAGGCCTGGGAATCCGATCCTGTGGATGCGGGAAGCGGAGGCGTGGCGGAGGCGGTCGCGGGCGCAGATCGGCCACATGACGAGGACGAACCGTCCGGGGTGGCCCGGGTGGACCCCGCTGATGAAAACCCCACCGGGGGGGTGGGGGCAGGTCAATCCAATCGACTCACTCCGCAGGGCAGGCTGCGCGAGGCGATCACCGACGATCCGGACTTCGTCTGGGAGCTGCCGCGAGCTGAAAGGTTGCTGGTGCGCTCGACAGCGGACCAGACGCAACCTGACACCGCTGGACAGGGGCGCACGGCGGCCAGCTTGGTCGAGGCCCTGGGGCACTTCGGCGTGCAGGCAAAGGTGATCGGGACGGTCGCAGGGCCGCACATCACCCGCTATGAGCTGCGCCTCGCGCCGGGGACGAAGGTCGCGAAGGTGGCCCAGCTGAAGGACGACTTGGCCTATGCGCTGGCGGCAACGGATGTCCGCATCCTCGCGCCGATCCCCGGCAAGCAGGCTGTCGGGGTCGAGGTGCCAAACGCTCACCGGCGGATAGTGAAGCTGGGGGATGTGTTTCAGCAGCCGCCGAAGGACTGGTCGCCGCTGACGGTGTGGCTGGGCAAGGACGTGGCGGGCAAGGCGATCGGCGCGGACCTGGCGAAGATGCCGCACCTGCTGGTGGCGGGCACGACGGGTGCGGGCAAGTCGGGTGCGATCAACGCGATGCTCTCCAGCGTCCTGCTGCGCGCCACGCCGCACGAGGTCAGACTGGTACTGGTAGACCCTAAGCAGGTCGAGCTGAACCACTATGAGTCGATCCCGCACCTGCTGACGCCGGTGATCACGAGCCCGCGGATGGCGGCGAATGCGCTGCAGAACCTCGTGAAGGAGATGGAGCAGCGCTACGGGATCATGTCGATGGCGCGCACCAGAAGCCTGATCGAATTGAATAAGGCGCGGGTGAGGCGAGGGGAAGCGCCGCTGCCGTACATCCTGTGCGTGATCGATGAGCTCGCGGACTTGATGATGGTCGCGCCGGCCGATGTGGAGGACTCGATCATCCGTCTGGCGCAGAAGGCGCGCGCGGTGGGGATCCATCTGGTGCTGGCGACGCAGAGCCCGCGCGTGGATGTGATCACGGGCATGATCAAGGCGAACGTGCCCTCGAGGATCGCCTTCGCGGTATCGAGCCAGACCGACTCGCGTGTGATCCTCGACCAGAACGGTGCGGAGTCGCTGCTCGGGCAGGGGGACATGCTGTTCAGTCCGGTGGGGACCTCGCGTCTGCAGCGCATCCAGGGGGCCTATATCGACGAGGCTCAGATCGCCAAGCTGACGGACCTTTGGCGCTCCCAGGGCGAGCCGGAGCTGCGCGAGGAGCTGCTCGAGGAGGTCGAGCCCGCCGAGCCAGAGGCGGGTACGGACGAGTTCGATCCCGACGAGGACCCGCTGTTGCGGGACGCGATCACGCTCGTGGCGGAAATGCAGACCGCATCGACCTCGATGCTGCAGCGCCGTCTGCGGCTGGGGTACACGCGCGCGGGGCGCGTGATCGACATGCTCGAGCGGCGTGGGGTGATCTCGGGGTATGAGGGCTCAAAGCCCCGGCAAGTACTGATCACCGAGGCTGACCTGCCGCGGATACTCGCGGGATTGGAATCCTCATCCACCCAGCCCGTCACGGCTGAGGCGATCACGGAGTCCTGAGGCCGTGCAGGTTCGCGTGCACCTGACGGTGAGAAAAGCCTTCAGCGACTAGCCTTCAGGCAGATATGGCAGAGATCGGTCAGGCGCTGCGCGCAGCGCGCATGAGCGCGCGCATCGACGTGTCGGAGATCGAGGCGCAGACGAAGATCCGGGCGAAGTACCTGCGCGCGCTCGAGAACGAAGAGTGGGACCTGCTTCCCGGGCCGACGTTCGTGCGCAGCTTCCTACGCACATACGCACAGGCACTGGGGCTGGACGGGAAGGCGCTGGTGGAGGAGTATGGCCTGCACCACGAGCAACCGAGCGAGGCGACGTTGGAGCCGATCGTCTCGAGCTCGCAGCGCTCGCGTGTCCGGGCGGGCGGGCAATCGATCAGCGCGCCCTCACGCGCGTACATGATCACCGTGGGTGCAGTCGGACTGCTGATCGTACTGCTGGTCGTGTTGCTGATCTCCGGTGGGGGCTCGTCGAAGAAATCGGGCGGCACCTCGACGAGCGCCGCGAGGAAAGGCCGCTCTACCCGCTCCCACCATCAGGCGACGGGAGGGCCGGGGCACCGTGCGGCGGGCGCGAAGCCGGCGGTCGTGGCGCTGTCGCTCAGGCCGACGGCGATCGTGTATGTGTGCCTGGTCGGCGACAACGGGCGAAAGGTGATCCCTGGGATCGAACTGCAGCCCGGGGTGAGTACGCCCACCTACCACGCGAGGCGCTTCCAGATCACGCTCGGGAACAGCTCGTTGACGATGTTCGTGGACGGCAAGGCGAGGACGGTCCCCGCCTCGAGCCAGGCGATCGGC
>Ga0116216_10001232_pt1 | contig 17992 bp, 16 predicted proteins | sample Sb_taG_11_FD_89696 | JGI IMG/M metagenome (GOLD analysis project Ga0116216, IMG submission 89696) | Peat soil microbial communities from Weissenstadt, Germany - Sb_50d_3_AS metaG | ecosystem: Environmental > Terrestrial > Soil > Wetlands > Peat | place: Germany: Weissenstadt | collected 2010-09-21
CCGCCGTAGATCCCGATCTTCGCCAGATCCCGGGAACGTGGCGGCTTGCCGTCTGGCCGCCACAACGGCACTTGCACAACACCCGGCTCGGTCACGTCCCAGTCGTCGAACAAGGCCGCGACCTGATCGTAGTCACGAAGAATCAGCGGGGCGGTAGCCTTCTTGTAGACAGCGGCTGCGGCATCGGCGACGGCCTGATCGTGAAAGTCGGCGGTACCGTGCGACAGGGCCAGGTAACTGCCTGGGGGAAGAGCGTCACGCAAGGCCGCAACGATCCGCCCGGGTTCCTCTTCGTCGGTGACGAAATGCAAGATGGCGATCAGCAGGAGGCCAACTGGCTCCGCGAAATCGATCAGCTCCCGGACCTTCGGATGGCTCAAGATCCCCCCGGGATCGCGCAGGTCAGCTAGCACGATGCTGGTGTTTCCGTGACCTGTGAGCAAAGCGTTGGCGTGGACGTGGACGATCTGGTCATTGTCCACGTAGACAACGCGTATGCCCGGCTCGATCCCCTGGGCCACCTCATGCACGCTGCCGGCCGCCGGTATGCCGGTGCCGATGTCTATGAACTGCCGGATACCGGCCTCGCCGGCCAGGAACCGCACCGCTCGCTGGAGGAAAGCACGGTTGGCGCGTGCCATATCCCGGACTTCCGGGGCTATCCGCAGCACCTCGGCCGCAGCCTCCCGGTCGACCGCGTAGTTGTCTTTGCCACCGAGATAAAAGTCATAGAGCCGAGCAGGATTCGGCTTGCTCGTGTCGATCTCCGAAGGGGCGAAACCCGGTTCCATGAATATCTTCCCACTCGTTGCGGCAAGGGATCGCCTTTCACACTGGCATCAACTGGGCGCTAGGCAAATAGAGCAATCCCGAGCACGAACGAGCACGAGTTTCCGCCGTGCCCATGGCATCTCCCATCGACGGTAGCTGGCGCCGGGTACGAACGCCACTGGTGACAACACGGCGTGCCTGGCATGCCGGCGCTGGCGGGTCGTGGCCCGTCGGTGGTTGGTTGAGAACACCCGGCACCAACGTTCTCAGCCCCGCGCCACGAGCTGCCTGGTCTAGATGTCGCCGATGCGCTCGGCGCACTGGTCAGATCATGTCGCGCCAGGTGACCGGTTGCTCCCAGCAGGGGGTGTTGGATGGGGCGGATGGCATCTTCCTCGACGTTCTCATCGTCGTCTTCGTCAGCACGGGCGGCGCGGGAGCATCTTGCTGATGAGCTGCGGGAGCTTCGGGTGTCGGCAGGGATTTCGGGCATGCGGTTCGCCGAGCTGGCGGGGTGGCGGGATTCGTCGAAGGCGTCGAAGATCGAGAGGGGAGCGCGGCCAGCCTCAGAAGCCGATGTGATCTTGTGGTGTCGGATCTGCGGCGCGACGGAGCAGCGGCAGGAGGAACTGCTAGCCGATCAGCGGGCGATGGCGCGGATGTGGGTCACATACCGGCAGTTGAATCGGGGCGGGCTGCGCAAGGCGCAGGAGTCGGTTCGGGCTCAGTTCGAGCAGGCGCAGGTGATGCGGGTGTATCTGGCGCATGTAGTTCCGGGGTTGTTGCAGACCGAGGAATACACGGCGGCAGCGCTGGCTGCGGTGCGGGTGGAGCAGCAGGTGGAGGTGGACGATGTCGCGGCGGCAGTCGAGGAGCGGATGGACCGCCAGAGCGTGCTGCGACGGGCGGGGAAACGCTGGGTGTTCGTCATGGAAGAGCAGGTGCTGTGGTACCGGAGCGTGCCCCGGGAGGTACACGCGGGGCAACTGCGGCATTTGCTGGAGGTGATGCGGTGGCCGACTGTGTCGGTGGGGATCATCCCGGTGTCGGCGATCCGGTTCCGGCAGGGGGTGGGAGTGTGGCCAGAGCACACGTTCACGATCGTGGATGGGGCGGAGGTGAACGTGGAGCTGGTGTCGGGATATCTGTCGGTCACCGCGCCGCTGGAGGTCGCCGACTATGAGCGGGCATGGGAGCGGCTGTCTGGCCTCGCGGCGCATGGGCCGCCCGCCGCCGCGATCATCCGGCGGGTGCTAGCGGCTCTTGACTCTCGGGCGGTCCTGGGGTAGGGGTCAGGCAGAAGGACCCCCTCGGGAGGCGCATCATGCTGGACTTCGTCGGCCAGGACCCGGACTCGCCCGCAAACAAGTGCCCCGCTGTGTACGTCGATCCGGCGACAGGCGACTTCTATTTTCAGGGCAAGGCCGTCGCCGACCCGGTTGTGCTGGCGGAGATCGGGAAGCACAGCCCGATGGGGGCCGATGAGGCGGTCGTCCGACTTCCCGCCACATTGCGCCCAGTGATCGTGGAAGCCGCAGCGGGAACCTATGAGCGAGGGCTGATCGGGCACGGCGCTGTCCAGGGAATCGACCTTATCCGGGCGGCGCGGCACTCGGTAGTACATCTGGAGATGCGTGACGGCTACGACGCGACCGACCCTGCGTTCGCGGAATGGCGGCGGTCGGGGGCGGATTGCTTCAACTGGGGTGACTGGCTGGATCTGGTTGCGGCCAACGTGAAGCGGGGCGCGCGGATGCGCCGGGCCAGGGTGATCTCGGAGCCGCTCAGCGACTACATCCGCTGGGAGTACATGCTCACCGCGCACAACGTTCAGGTGGGCGAGGAGATGCGGTGGCTGCCGCGGCGGCGCGCGTTCGATCTGATGCTGCCCGGCGCGGACTTCTTCCTCATCGATGCCCGGATCGTGGTGTTCAACTTCAACGCCGGCGACGGCGCCGACACCGGCGAAGAGGAGTTCACCAGCGACCCCGATACGGTCGCCCGATGCGTGGCAGCGTTCGAGGCCGTGTGCGAGCGGGCCATCCCGCACGCGGACTACCAGCCGACCTGACCGCGCGACGCGGCGAATGGCGAGGGCCGCCAAAATTCGCCAAAAACATGGACCGCGCCAGACCCGCTCGGTGAAGGTTGACCTGCATCCTTACCCGGCACGACGAGCAGCGGCCACGACTAGTCGACACTCGGGCGGCGTCGCTGCGCAGGGCCGGACTCGGTCGGGCACAGGTCGAGAGTGAGGCGGGAGTGGGCGAGGAGCCGGCAACAGCGGAACTGCGGGCGGCGATGGTGGACCGCCTGGTACGACGTGGCGTCATCGAATCCCCGGCGCTAGAGGCGGCGATGCGGGCCGTGCCACGGCACGTATTCGTGCCGGCCGTGCCCTTGGTGGAGGCGTACGCGAACGACTCGGTCATCACGCATCGCGACACCGCAGGGATTGCGATCAGTTCCGCGTCCCAGCCGGGAATCGTGGCAGGGATGCTGGAACTGCTGGAGGTCCGGCCTAGGGAGCGGGTGCTGGAGATCGGCGCGGGCACGGGCTACAACGCGGCGCTTCTGGCCGAACTGGCCGGCCCGGACGGGCGGGTCACGACCGTGGATCTCGACCAGGACATCGCCGCCGCCGCCCGCGCGCACCTAGCCGTCGCGGGGTTCGAGCGGGTGCGCGTGGAGGCAGGCGACGGCGCGGCAGGGTGGGCCGCCGAGGCGCCGTACGACAAGATGATCGTCACCGCTGGGGCGTGGGATCTTCCCCCGGCGTGGTGGGACCAGATTCGGCCCGGGGGCCGGCTCGTCGTGCCGCTGCGGCTGCGGGGATTCTCCCGTGCCGTCGCCTTCGACGTCAGCCCGGGCGCGTGGGGGCACGGCGGCTTCTGGCGGGGCGGGAGGATGTTCGAGTGCGGGTTCATGCCGATGCGAGGGCCCGGCGCGGTTCCCGAACAGGTCATCACCCTGCACGACCACGACGGCACGGCGCTTGTCACGCTGCGCATCGACGACGGGCAGCCCGCCGACCCGGGCCTCCTCGACCACGCGCTCGCCCATCCGCCAACAACCGTCTGGACGGATGCCGTGGTGCCAGCGGCGGACCTGCGGGACGCGGACTTCTGGCTAGCCGACCTGGACGGGATCTGCCGAGTTCTCCTGCACGGCCAGAACGCCCGCGACAAGGGGATGCCCGAGTCCGTCTACAACTACGGCAGCATGGGCCTGTTCGAGAAGGACACGTTCGCCTACATCGTCCGCCGCGATCCCATCGACGGTGCGGCGGGCATGGAACTCGGCGCCGCCGGCTACGGGACCCGCGGCATGGATCTCGCGCAACGGCTCGCCGAGCGCATCCGGGTCTGGTACCGCGGCTTGCCGGCTATCGCCGGCGTGCGCATCGACGCCCACCCTGCTGGATCTCCGCACGACGGCCAGGCTCATGCGGTCATCGACAAGCAGCACACCCAGCTCCGGATCCACGCGACCCCGGCGACCTGACCAGACCCGTCACGACCCATCGCGAGAGGGAAGCACATCATGACACTCGATGAACTCACCGCCGATCTGTTCGACCTGGACGCGCGCGTTGAGTCGCGGCTGGGGGCCGGCGACTCCGTGGCCGTCGGCGCTGGCCGGGACGGCAGCGCCGACTGCACCAACGACGGATGCACCGACTCCTGCCGAGACTGCTAGATCGATGAGGTCGGTATTCGGCGTCGCGGCCTCGGTGGGGTTGGCTCGTCTCCCGTTGCTGCCGGTGACCGAATCCGATGGCGCGGAGCGCGAACTGCTGGCCGAGGCGATATTCCTCGCCTCCCGGCAGGCCGACCTGGCCGCGCTCGACACCGACCGCCCGGCGGAGCGGTTCGCGGCGCTGCGCGCCTATGAGGTCCGGGCGCGGGCAAGGCCCACGCCGCACGGCGGGTTCGCGGGCGTGGCGGCCATCCGCTTCGCCCGCGAACCCGCATCATTACAGCTGGCTGATCGCCATGCGGCCCGCACGTATCCGAGCGGGGCCTGGCTGGCCGAGGTCGCCACGCGGCTCGTGGACGATCCCTGTGTCTGGGCGTCGCTGACAGCCACCTCCAGCGGCCTGGTTGTGCGGCGCGGATCCCGGTATGAGGTCGAACGATCCGGCACGGCCAGGATGGAGCGGGTCACCATCCGCGCGACCAAAGCGGTCGCCCACGTCCTGGGACGGTGCGCAAGTCGTGCGCCGCTCAAGCGGGTCGCAGCCGAGACGGCGGCTCGATTCGAAGTCCCGCAGGAGGCGGTCGACAGCATGCTGCGGGAATTGGTCCGCAACGGGTTCCTGCTCATCGACCTGCTGCCCGAGGACGTCACTGCGGACCCGCTCAGGCACCTCCTTGACCGGCTGCCCGCCGACAGCCCGATGCGGGAGGCAGTGCGGGAGCTGCGGCGGTTCCTGGCGGAGGCCGACGGCCGACCACCCGGCGACGCTGCCCGGCTCGCGGCACTGCGGGCGGCCCGCGATACCGCGGACGGGATCGTTCCGGTGGAACGACCGCTGGTCGCTGACGTTCGCGCCGACGCCCTCTTAGCGCTTCCCGTCGCGCTCGCTGAGCAGGCGGCACGAGCCGCGTCCCTGCTCTGGGCGATCGGTGCCGCGCGTGACCCGCTCACCAGGTGGCACGCGCAATTCCTGCACTTCTACGGGGCTGGCCGTGCCGTGCCGCTCCTAGACGCCGTCGATCCCGTGATCGGCCTCGGCACCGACATTCCCGTCGATGACGAGCGGCCCGAGCCGGGCCGGCTGGCCGCGTTGTCACGGCTGGTCGCCGACGCGATCGCGAACGGCCGCGTTGAAGTGACCATCGATCCCGACAGCGTCCGGGAATTGGAGGACGGTCGTGGCGGGGAGCTGCCGCCGCGCACAGCGGAGATCTTCGTCCGAGTCCTGGCCGATGTCGGCGGACAGCATTTCCTCGCCGTGTGCGGGGCCGCCGCCGACGCCGGAGCGACGCGAGGACGGTTCACCGGGCTCTTGCCGCCCGCACCCGTCGACATCGCGGACGAGCCATGGATGGTCGCGGAACTCCTCACCGCGCCCGCCCGCGGCTCCGGGGCCGCGCTCGCGCCGCCGACCGGCCAGGCCCGATACCGTATCCCCGTCGGCGTGCCCGCCCGCGACGGCGACCTGCTCCCCGAGGAACTCCACCTGATATCTGACGGACAGCGGCTCGCCGTCTGGTCCGCTCGGCATGACATCCCGGTGATCCCGGTGCTGTACTCGCGGGTCGCGCCGCATCTGCTCCCGCCGCTGGCCCGGTTTCTCCAGCTCGCCGGGCACGCGGGAAGCCGACCGTTGCGGCCGTGGTCATGGGGTCCGGTCGGGCTCGGCCCGTTCCAGCCACGCATCCGCTATGACCGCACCATCCTCACCCCAGCCCGCTGGGTCCTGCCGCTCGACCTCACTCGCGCCAGCCGCGACCAAACGGCGTGGGATGAGGCGCTGCGGACCTGGCGGACCGCCGCCACCCCCGCGCCGCCCCGCATCGTACTCGTCGCCGACGCCGACCGGAGGCTACCGCTGGACCTCGACTGGCCCGAGGACCGCGACTTGCTGCGCCGCTACGTCCGTCGCGGCGCTCGCGCCGTCACCGAGCAGCCCGGCGGAAGCGAGGCCGACCAGGCCGTCGTGACCGGGCCTGGCGGAAACCATGTCCTGGAGGTTGTCGTCCCGCTCCGGCGACGCGCGCCAATGCCCCAGCCTCCTCGGTCAGCCGTTCCGGCCAGGTCCCGCGGCGCGGGGCTGCACCTGCCCGGCGGGCCATGGCTGTCCCTCGTCATCCCCGCCCCCGCGCCCTGCCAAGATTACGTCCTCGCCGAGATCGCCGCCGTCGCCGACGACCTCGCCTGCTGCGTCGACCGATGGTTCTGGCTGCGCTACACCACCCCCGCCCACGGGCCGCACCTGCGCGTCCGTTTCCACGGTGCCCCCGCGACACTCGGCGGACGGGTCCTGCCCGCGATCGCCCGCCGCTGCACCGAGATGATCACACTGCGGTTGTGCGGCAGACTCAGCGTCGAACCCTACGATCAGGAAATCGAACGCTATGGCGGCCCGTGCGCCATCACCGCCGCTGAGCGCGTCTTCGCCGCCGACAGCGCCCTCGTTCTCCAGATCCTGTCTGCCACCGCCGACCCTGACCAGCGGCTCCTGGCCGCAGCGGTCGCCGCCGCGCGCATCGCCCGAACCGTCGCGGGTGGTAACATCGCCGCGCTCGCCGGACGGCATGTCGACCGGGCCGCCCGGCGCCGTCTCGCCACGCTGCGGCCGCCAGCACGCGTCGCCCGCAAGATCCCGCACACCGATGACGCCATAGCGGCCGACTGGAACGACGCGCTGGCCGCCTATCGCGCCCTTCTCCCACCGGACCTGCCATCGGCGTGCGCGTCATCGCTGATCCACATGCACGCCAACCGGCTCCTTGGCGACACCGCGCTCGAACCCCTCGCCCGCGCGCTGGCTGCTGACCTCCTCGCCGCGCCATGACTTGCCGGGACATCGCGGCCGCGCAGGCGTTGACCGTCGCGGAACGGCTCCTCGACCCCGACGCCGTGCTCGCCGCCGTCGCCAGTACGAGCGCCGCAGCTTCGCTGGCCTCCGGGCTCCCTGGAACAGCCCTGCTCCACGCCCGCCTCGCCGCAGTCGAGCCCGCCTCCGCTGACGCTGCCGTCCGGCACTGGACCACCGCCGTCCGCCACGCCAGCAGCCGAGGCGGTTCGGGCGTCTACGGCACGCCCGGCGGACTGGCCGCCTCTCTCATCATCGCGGCGCCCTACCTGCCCGACCCCGGCCTCTGCCACACAGCCGCCGCGCGGGCCGCACGCTGGCTGTCCGCACGCGCCCAGCACGCCGCCGCCCGACTGCTGGCCGGCGCGCCTCCCTCGTCCTGGGCGTGCTACGACACCATCAACGGCCTCGCCGGCATCGGCCGCGTACTCCTCGCCGCCCACACTGCCGGACACGCAAAGGCCGAACCTGGCCTCCACGCCGCGCTAACCGCGCTCACCACGATGATCAACCGCGACGGGCAGCAACCCGGCTGGTGGCTACCCGCCACCAGCCGGCACCCGACCGGAGAAGCCAACACCGGCATGGCCCACGGCATCGCCGGACCCCTCGCCCTCCTCGCCATCGCCCACACCACCGGGCACACCGTCAACGGGCAGCCCCGCGCCATCCGCCGAGCCGCGGCATGGCTCCAAGAATGGCAGATCGACGGAACCTGGCCACCCACCGTCACGGGATCAGGACGACCCGGCGACGAGTTCACTGCCGCACCAGGACGCCGCGACGCCTGGTGCTACGGCAGCCCAGGCATCGCCAGCGCTCTCATCCACGCCGGACACGCGCTTGCTGACTCCTATCTGCTCGCCACCGGCCGACGGTGCATGGAGCGGCACGCCGCCAGGCCCCCACAGCAATGGGACGTCGAAGGCCCTACCCTCTGCCACGGGTACGCGGGCGTACTCCAGGCAGCGGTTGCCGCACCGTTGGCAGACCGTGCCGCCGCAGGGGTAGTCGCCTTTTACGACCCGGCGACAGCCTTTGGCTTCCAACACCAAGACGGTCAGAAGCCGACCGACAATGCCGGCCTCCTCACAGGGGCCGCAGGAATTGCGCTTGCGCTCGCCGACCACGCTCATATCCCCGCACCCGACGTTCACACCCGTTGGGACGCACTCCTTCTCCTGAGCTGATCTGCTCTCCTATCCAGCCGACGAAGTGCACACGAGTCCTGACAGCCATGGCCCCCGAGGCCCCCATCGCACGAGACATCCAGGAAGAGATCGAGGACTACTGCCGGACGTCCGCTGCGGCACTGCCACGCTGATCAAGATGGTGGACCGGTCGTTGTATCCGGCAGAGGTCCCTGGCTCTGTGGTGACGCTGCGTGAACTTACCGAGTCTGACGTGGCCGCGCTGCACAAGGTCTACGGCGACGAGAAAGCCACCCGTCACCTGAGTTTCGAGCCGAGGACCATCAAGCAGGTCGAAGGCATGATCAAGGCCGCGATGGCTTCCGCCACCACCGAGCCGCGAACGGAGTACATGCTGGCGGTAGCCGACAAGGACGGTGAGCTGATCGGGTCGGCGCGGCTGGCCACCGGGGAGTACGCAAGCGCCCAGATCGGCTTCGCGCTCGGGCCCGACCACTGGGGCCAGGGCAAGGGCCTGGAGACCGTCCGGCTCCTCCAGCACCTCGGATTCTCCGAACTTGGTCCGCACAGGGTCTGGGGTGCGCGCAGCCCGCTGAACCAGGCGTCCGCCCGGACCATGCTCGCGGCCGGGATGATCGAGGAAGGCACCATACGCGGCCACCTGTTCACGCGCGGCGCCTGGCGGAACTCAGTGGTCCACTCCACCTTGCGCGAGGAATCCGCATACCACCGGCCATAGACCTCCCGTGGTCCTGGAATGGACTTTCCATGTGCCTGCGGTGGACCTGCGTTCTATGAAAACTTGCCTAGTTCGTTAACTTGCACAACTTCTGCAAGAACCTAATCCAAGCAAGTTTGCCTGACGAGCCTGCGGTGCGGGTGGTGAGCGTGGCGCTCGCATGCCAACGCGCCGCTCCGGCTCCGGATGATGCCGACGACCACTTCTTCGTGATGACCGAACGTGAGCAGGTGGGAGGCTGCCATCCTTGATGACCTCGACGGCAGGTGCCAGCTTCTCTGCCCCTACGCGTAATTACTTGACAAGACTTACCCTCGGTCGGATACTCGATTTAGAGTATCCGAACAAGTGGAGTTACCGTGAGCCGTCGCCGGGTGTCCAACCCGCTGGCACTTGCCGTGCTGAGCTGTCTCACCGAGCGGCCGATGCATCCGTACGAGATCTCGACGACGCTGCGCAGCCGCGGCAAGGAGAGCAGCATCAAGCTCAACTACGGCTCGCTCTACGCCGTGGTGGAGGCGCTGCAGAAACACGGCCTGATCACGAGCCGGGAGACCACCCGGGAGGGTCGGCGTCCGGAGCGGACCGTCTACGAGATCACCGAGGCGGGAGCGACCGAGTGCGAGGACTGGCTAGCCGAGCTGCTCTCCACCCCGGTCCGCGACTACACCTCGCTGGAGGCAGGCCTGTCCCTGATGCCGGTGCTCGCGCCAGATGAGGTCGCCCGGCTGCTCGGCGAGCGCGCCGAGCGGCTGCGGATGGAGCTGCGGGCCATCGACGCTTCCCATTCGGTGGCAAGCGAAGCCGGGCTGCCCGACCTGTTCATGATCGAGAGCCTCTACCGGCACAGCATGCTGACTGCCGAACTCGACTTCGTCTCCGCCTTGGCGGCAAACATCCGCTCCAGCGCGCTGGTCGGCACGAAGGAGTGGCGGCGCATTCACGAACTAAGAGCCGAAGGCATCACCTGGGAGCAGATCAGCCAGGATCTCGTGGGCTATCTGGGGGAGGAGGCGCGGGCGTTCCAGCCACATCAGCAGACCTAACAGCGACCCCTGGCCGGTGCGGTAACACCAACCAGGGGCCTGACACCCGAGTCGAGACCGCAACCGCGATCCGTCCCGAGGCCCACCTCCACGATAGGCGCTGCGGGCTCGACTCCCCACTCAAGGGATAGGAGTCCCATGATTACGTCCGAATCGACCGCCTTGTCGGCCGTCGACCTTGTCAAGACCTACCGGGGCGGCCGCGGCGCGCCTCCGGTCCGCGCCCTGGACGGGCTGACCATCGGCGTCGAGCCCGGCAGCGTGTTCGCGCTGCTTGGCCCGAACGGCGCAGGCAAGTCCACCACCGTCAAGATCCTTACCACTCTGTCCCGCCCTGACTCGGGGCGGGCAACCGTCGCGGGCATCGATGTGCTGCGCGACCCAGACGCCGTGCGGCACGCGATCGGCCTGGTGTCGCAGAAGACATCAAGCGATCCGATGGCCACCGGGCGGGAGAACCTGGTGCTGGCCGGCCGGATCCAGGACATGTCCCGCTCGGCGGCCCGCGCCAGGGCAGCCGAGCTGCTGACCGTGTTCGGCCTTGACGACGTGGCCGAGCGGCTGGCCAAGACCTATTCCGGCGGCATGGCCCGCAAGCTGGACGTCGCGATCGGGCTGATGCACCGCCCGCGAGTGCTCTTTCTTGACGAGCCGACGGCCGGCCTCGACCCCGAGGCGCGCGCCGACCTCTGGGCCGAGATCGGACGGCTGTCCGGAAGCGAGCGGATGACGGTCCTGGTAACCACGCATTATCTTGAGGAGGCCGATCAGCTAGCCGACCGGCTGGCGATCGTCGATCACGGACGGATCGTGGTGGAAGGCACGCCAGAGAACCTCAAGAGCGAACTGCGCGGCGATACCGTCAACGTCGAGTTGCGGTCGGCCGCCACCGCCGCAGCGGCAGTCGGGCGGCTGACCCGGCTGGACGGGCTGAGCGACATTGCCGCCGATGGCCCGCGGCTGCGAGCCCGCGCCGAGAACGGAGCCCGTGCGGTCCCGGTGCTGCTCGCCGCGCTCGAGGACGCCGGTATCAGCGTGGCCTCGGTCACGGTGGCCAGGCCCTCGCTCGATGACGTCTACCTGCGCTATGCGGGCCGGAGCTTCGAGGTGGCAGCATGAGCGCGATCGCCCACGCCCCGGCCAGGTCCGCGGCTACGCAGGTGAGCGGTCACGGACGGCTGGCCCAGCATTCGGCCTACCTCACGGCTCGCTCGCTGCGCACGCTCTGGCGGCAGCCCGCTTACGCGGCGGCCACCCTGTTCCAGCCGGTCATCTGGCTGCTGCTGTTCGGCCAGCTGTTCCGCTCGGTGGTGCACATCCCCGGGTTCAGCCTGGGTTCGGGCAGCTACCTGGAGTTCATCACTCCCGGGGTGATCGTCATGACCGCGTTGTTCTCAAGCACCTGGGCCGGGACTGTCTATGTCGAGGACATGAACCGCGGCGTCATGGACCGGCTGCTGGCCTCACCGGTGCGCCGCGGCGCGATGATGGCAGGCACGCTTGCCTACCAGGGGATCACCACCGTGCTCCAGACGCTGGTCGTCTTCGGGCTGGCTCTCCTCACCGGCACCCGTTTTCCTGGCGGCGCGGTGGGCATCGGCGTCACGGTGCTCGCTGCCGTGCTGATCGCGGTGATCCTCGCCTCATTGTCGAACGCTCTGGCCCTGCTGCTCCGTCAGCAGGAGGCGCTCATTGGCATCAGCCAGTTCATCGTCCTGCCGCTGGTGTTCCTGTCGTCAGCGATCATGGATACCCGGCTGTCGCCTGCCTGGGTGCAGCACGTCGCTCGATACAACCCGGTCGACTGGGCCGTGGTTGCGTCGCGTCAGGCGCTCTCGGCCGGGACGCAGTGGGGAGCGGTATGGCCGCGGCTGGGCTTCCTGACGGCTCTCGCGCTGACGATGGCTTGGCTGGCCACCCGCGCCTTCGGCAGCTACCAGCGCTCGATCTGAGAGCGGTAGGTAACAAATCCCGCTGGGCCGGCCCCACCGCAAGGTTGCGGCCGGCCCGCGCCGGACTCAGCATTGCAGCAGCGCGGGTAACTGCGGCCAGTGGCAGCTGGTGACCTCACCGCCGCTGACTGTCACGATTCCGGCCGAGGTCGTGGCATCGCGCCAGATGGTATAGCGGCCGGCCGCGAGGCCGGGATAGACGGCCGCATACTGGACGCAGTGGCCAACCCGGCGCTCCCTGACCCGAGAGTGGGTGCGGCCGGCCGCCGGGATGTCGTGCTGGCTGATCTCGATCTCGCGACCGTTCAGGCTCTCCGGCGTGTGCAGCACCAGGGCACCCACGCCGGCTCCGAGATCAAGGACGACGCTGCCGGCCCTGGACGGGCCCGGGATCGTCTCTGCCATCTTTGCTGTCCTCCTTGCCGCTGACTGCGGGTGCGAACGGGCTGCGGAAAGCCGCAGCCGGGCCATCGAAGAGATGAGAAGGGCACCGGGCGCCGTCCGGCAGCGATTGCTGGCCGTCCGGCGCCCGGTATCTCCCCTCCGCCCATCTACGATGGGTTGTCGTAGCCGTCGTATGGCACGCCCAGGTACGGGAAGGCGGCCACCGGCGGATTAGTCACGTTCGCGTTCGTCAGCCCGTCAGTAACGGAGTCGACGACCGCATCGACGACATAGGTCGGGTCAATCAGCGGGAAGACCTTGCCCGCGATGGCCCGCAGCTCGATCGTGACCACGTCATCGGTCACCCGACGACCATTCGGGAAGCCGGCCGGGTCGCCGCCGATAACGCCGAGGATGCTGTACTTCGGCGAGCTGGTTGGAGTCGGCGGAATCGATGTGTTGAGCCGCAGCATGTCGGCCTGCACCGCTCCGGTGAAGTTCGTGAAGCCAGCGATCAGGCCGGACGGGATGCCGGTCAACAGGATCGCTTCCAGGTCGGCACGTGCGGTCTTGGCCCCGTCCAGCGCCGCGAGATGCGGGAAGGCACCCGGGTACAGCACTGGCAGCAGGCCGGCCAGTTCCGGGTGCGCGTAATACGATGCGAACTGCTTGTCGTGATCCGGTCGCTGCTTGTTCCAGAAGTCCTTCTTGCCCAGCGGGATGACGACCTCATTGATCAGCGGATTGCCCAGCCGGGACACCTGAGTGAACGGGCCGCTCCACACCGAGTCGCCGCCAACTTCCGAGGACACCCGCACGCGCTGGCGGCTAGCCGTTGTCCAGACGCCGATCGTCGGGCGCCCGGCGACCGTCAGCTGCGAGATCGGTACCTGGATCGCGATGCAGTGCACGTTGAGCCGGTCCGTGGCGTTCACGCCCGGCTTGCTCTTCAGACCCGCCGCCTTGCCGAAGACGTTCGCCTCTTCCAGCGGGCGCAGGTTACCCAGGTCGAAAATCGAGCCGAGGTCGACGTAGAACTCCTCCGCGCGCTGGCCGGCGAAGACCTTGACACCGTGGTGGAGGGAGTGAACGGCCGGCCGCCCCAGGTTGATCTCGTAGTTGGGCGTGGACAGCACGCCGACGTTGCACGGCGGGCAGGCCAGGTCGCGGCCCAGGACCTTGGAGCCCCAGCGGTCGACTCTGGTGACCTTGTAGAACTGCTTGCTGTTCCAATTCGGGTCGCTGAGCGATCCGATCGGTCCCGTGTTGTACAGGAAACTGGTCGGCGTGGTCAGCCTCGTCTCGAAGCGGAACTGGTACGAGATATCCGGCTCACCGTCGCCGTCATTGTCGACGTGTATCTCGTAGAGCACCTCGTCGCCGAACGCGTAGAAGTTCGGGCCGCCGGACGGTTCCTGGAGCGGGATGTAGTTGGCGATCAGGGTGACCGTATTCGGCTGGTCCGGGCTCACAAATGCGTAGACATCGGTGCTGTCGGCGACCGGGTCCCTGGAAATCTCCGGTGCTTCGCGATGAGAAGACATCAGTTACCTCACTGGCTGGTACGGAAGTTTGCGGGTAAGGACGGTCATGAGCGGCTGGCGCGCACCAGGCGAGCGGCTAGGTCCCGGTCGCGCACGCTGGTCTGGCTCGTGCCACGGAAGACGTCGATCTGGCCGGATCTTGCATCTCGCACATGCACCACGAGCTGGTCCGCGGTGTCCGCGTCGGCCGACGTCGCGCCAGCGGCCGACCTGGCCGGCCGGATCGAGGCGGCGAGAGCCGGTGTCGCCACGCTGGAGAGGGCGGCGGCGGCGATTCCGGCGGCACCCGCGCCCGCAGCGCCCCGCAGTACGGAGCGCCGGGACGGGTGCTGCTCCTCCTGGTCGGCGATCGGGTCGGTCACGAGAGAGCCACTGTCATCTCGACTGGGCATTGCTTTCCCTTCCGGGGCCGGCTGAGCCGTGCGCCCCTCACGGTGTTGACACGATGGTTACGTTGTGTCATTGAGCAGCTACTGAAAGTGATTAGAGTCCCTGGAGCACAATGTCAAGGGTCCCGGCCGATCCCGCGGAATCGCGCACGGAACTTCGCCGTAGTCGCCACGGTGCGGGCGGTGCCTGACACTCGGGCAGCCGCGGGCGTGCCCTCGGCGGCCATGTCCTGTTTGCGGCTGTGAGATCACGGTCGTAGTTCGGATCGGGCGAATCGGCGGATGGGTGATTATGGTGCCGAGACCAAATCGTTACCTCAACCGCTGGGAGCGGTCTAAGGCTGGTCGCGCACCGGCGGTGCCGGGTGAGCGCGGCCCGGCCCCGATGTCCGCTGGCTACGCTGCAGGGATGGCGCGCCGATTCGATTTCATCCGCACCGCCCGGCTGGTAATGCGCCGATGGCGCGACGCGGACCGGGAGCCGTATGCGGCGATGAACGCCGACCCGGAGGTGATGCGCTACTTCCCGGCCCCGTTGGACCGGGCTGCCAGCGATGCCAGCGTTGATCGCATCGAAGAGTTCTTCGACGCTCAGGGTTTCGGCCTGTGGGCGGTTGAGGTGGCCAGCACCGGAGAGTTCATCGGGTTCACCGGACTGAACCCGATGCCCGACGGCGTGCCAGGCGCCGGCGGCATGGAGGTGGGCTGGCGGCTGGCACGGCGCGCCTGGCACCACGGGTATGCCACCGAGGCGGCCGTCGCCGCCGTCGATGTCGGTCTCGGCGGGGCGGGGCTTGATCAGATCTGGTCGATGACGGCCGTGCTGAACCAGCCATCGCAGAGCGTCATGCGGCGGCTGGGAATGACGCTGGATACCCACTTCGACCATCCGAGGATCCCGGCTGGCCACCCGCTGCGCCCGCATGTCGCCTACCGGCTCAGGCGGCCGGAATGGACGCGGACTAAGTCAGCTCCCGCCGCCCAGCACGGTGAGCAGGACCAGCACGACGGTGACCCCGGCGAATATGCCGTGACCGATCACGACGGGGAGCGGGAAATGCCGCTCGGGCGGGGCTAGCTGGGCAGCCGCATCCCCGGCATCGGGTGCTGCGGCGGTCCCGGCCGCTGCCCGGACCCGGTAGACCGCGACCCAGCGCACCGCCATGGTGAGGCCGAGCGCCACGATGGCGGTCAGCATGAACATCGCGGTCCAGGCTGCCCGATCCTGGTCGGTGATCACGTAGATGGCCCACACCACGAGGCCGCTGAGGGCGAGCAGGACATGGCTGGCGATCACCGGCACCGGCAGCCGGGTGGCCGCGGCGGACTGGAATTCGGGGTCGTACTCGATCAGCCAGATGGCAAGCAGGTAGAGCCCGCCGAGGGCGGTAACGAACCAGGAGATCAGGGCGGCAACCGACATGGGCAGTCCGAATCTGGGCAGGGCGGTGGGGTCGTTATCAGCGGTCGGCCGGGCAGCGTGAGTGCCGCCAGGCAACCGCCGAATGCGGTCAGCAGGAGTGCCCACTGACCACCCTGGATCACGGACCGGGTCGGCCGCTAGTTCACGCGTGTTCGGTAGCGCGGCGCATTTGTCTGGGGCATCCGGCGGGCACCCGCCGCAGCCCCCGCAATCGCCCGGCGCAATCGCCCGGCGCAATCGCCCAGCCGACTAGTGGGTACTTTGACTGGCATGACCTTCTGCATCCACAGCCGTCCGGCCACCGGCCTGCCGAGGCAGGCGATGACGAGGTGACGGCGGATCCGTACGCCGCAGCCGCCGGGCTGGTCGCGCGGTCGGCGGCAGCCTATGTGTCCGGAGTGCCGACGGAGCCAACGGACGACGGCTTCTTCGGGCCAAGCAGCGTCACCTGGCGGATGGGCGCCGACCTGGCCGCGCCGGTCGGCGGCCTGCGGGCGCTGCTGATGCAGGCGCTGCATCCGCTGGCGATGGCGGGTGTCGACCAGCACAGCGACTGGCGCCAGGATCCGGTGGGCAGACTCGCCGCCACCTCGACGTACGTGACCACGATCAGCTTCGGCGACCGGGCCACGGCCGAGCAGGCTGCGGCGAGGGTCCGCCGGATTCACGAGTACGTGCAAGGCGTCGACCAGATAACGGGCCTCCCGTACGCGGCCGGCGATCCCGCGCTGCTGCTCTGGGTGCACGCCGCGCTGGTCGATTCCGCGCTCGCGGCCAGGCGGCTGTTCGGGACGCCGCTCTCGCCGCAGGACAGTGACCGCTACGTCGCGGAGATGGTGGTCGCTGCCGAGCTGGTCGGCGTGCCCCGTGCCCTGGTGCCTGCCAGCGTGGCCGAGCTTGACCGCTACCTCGGATCAGTCCGGTCCGAGCTGAGCTGCACACCGGCTGCCAGCCAGTCGATGGCCTACCTGCTTGAACCGCCTGGCCTGGACGAGGATATCGCCGAGATCTGGCAGGACGTCAGGGACGGCGCGGTCGCCGCGTTGCCGGCCTGGGCACGGGAGATGTACGGCTACCGCGAGCCGGAGCCGCTGACCCCGCAGCGCCGGACGCAGATCCGGCAGGCGCTCGGGGTGCTCGACGCCGTGTTCCTGGGCGAGCCTGGCGTGCTTGAGGCGCGACAGCGGATCACGCTGCGGGTGCGCGCGGCGGCCCGGGCCGGATGAGGCGGCGCCTGCTCGCCTCGGCGGCGATCGGCGGGGGCACTGCCGTGGCACTGGCTCTGCTCGCCCGCCGGCTGGGGAAACTCCGGATCGAGCGGGGCTGGTCCGCGCTGCAGCTCGTGGCCCGAGGCGGGGTGCGCTACGCGAGCAGCGCACCGGCGCTGTTCGCTGCGGCCGGCGAGCACCGGCAGCAGCTGCGCCAGGACCTTGCCCTGCAGACCGCCGAGGATGTCGCTGTCACCCTGGGAGCGATGAAGGGCGTGCTGATGAAGATCGGCCAGATGGCCAGCTACGTCGATGACGGGCTCTCGCCGGCCGTCCGCCGCACGCTCAGCAGGCTGCAGGACAGCGTCCCGCCGATGAGCGCGGAGCTGGCGGCTGCCGTGGTGGCCGAAGAGCTCGGCCTTCCCCCAGAACGCGCCTTCGCGCGCTGGGATCCCGAGCCGATCGCGGCCGCGTCGATCGGGCAGGTGCACCGGGCGATCACCCATGACGGCCGCGCGGTCGCCGTCAAGGTGCAGTATCCGGGTATCGCGGAGATGATCGCGGCAGACCTGGACAACGTCGCGCTGCTGCGCCGGATGCTGCGGATCACCGCGCCGAGCCAGGATGTCGAGGCGCTGATCGCCGAACTGCGCGAGCGGGTCCTCGAGGAACTGGACTACCGGCGCGAGGCCGACAACCAGCGGCTGCTCGCTGACTACTACACAGGCCACCCGACCATCAACGTCCCGGCGATCATCAGTGAGCTGTCGACCCGGCGGATCGTGACGAGCGACCTGGCCGACGGAGTCAGGTTCGCCGAGTTCGCCACCTGGTCACAGCG